>Ga0123336_10000402_pt1 | contig 44472 bp, 34 predicted proteins | sample SSSSmetaG_FD_96466 | JGI IMG/M metagenome (GOLD analysis project Ga0123336, IMG submission 96466) | Glacier valley bacterial and archeal communities from Borup Fiord, Nunavut, Canada, to study Microbial Dark Matter (Phase II) - ​SSSS metaG | ecosystem: Environmental > Aquatic > Freshwater > Ice...
CGGCGCGGATCGATGTGCTCCTCCCGGCAGCACCACCACCAGGTGCGGCGCAATCCGGCGTTGCCCGGCCGATCGGCACTCAGCGCCACCGCCGGCGTGTGATGAAGGAAGCCGCCGAAGGCCTGGCGGCAGAACAGCTCGTAGTTGCGCGTGTAGAGGATGAACTCGTGCCACAGGTCGTCGGCGACCTGCGACGGCATCGACACGTAGCGCCGGCCGCTGCGCAGGTAGGCCAGAAAGAACTGCCGCAGCGCGTGGGACGTCAGCGCGATGTCCTTGAACGCGAGTTCGGGGCGCGCTTTCTCGAGCCGGTCGAACAGGCCCTTCGGAAACGTGTAGCCCCGGATGAATGCCTCGCGACGCGCGTCCCGGGCCCGCAGCCCGAAGTACCCGGCGACCGCCACCGCGACCGCGAGGGCACCGACCAGCAGCAGCCCCATCGAAACCTCAGCGCAGCGGCGGCGTGCCGGCCGGGGTCTGGCTGCGCACGGTCTGCATCGCGGACGCGATCAGCGACGAGACGTTGGCCAGATCGGCGGGGATGATCAGCGTGTTGCCGGCCTTGGCGAGCTTGCCGAACGCCTCGACGTACTGCTGTGCCACCTTGAAGTTCACCGACTCCATCCCGCCCGGCGCCGCGATCGACAGCCCGACCTGGCGGATCGCCGACGCGTTCGCCTCGGCCACCGCGAGGATCGCCGACGCCTCGCCCTGCGCACGGTTGATGGCGGCCTGGCGCTCGCCCTCGGAGCGCTGGATCTGCGCCTCGCGCTCGCCGGACGCGATGTTGATCTGCTGCTGGCGCGCGCCCTCGGACGTCGCGATCACCGCGCGCTTCTCGCGCTCGGCCGTGATCTGCGCCTGCATCGCGTGCAGGATCTCCTTCGGAGGCGTCAGGTCCTTGATCTCGTAGCGCAATACCTTCACGCCCCAGTTCGCGGCGGCCTCGTCGAGCGCGGACACCACGTTCGCGTTGATGTGGTCGCGCTCCTCGAAGGTCTTGTCGAGCTCCATCTTGCCGATGATCGATCGCAGCGTGGTCTGCGCGAGCTGCGTGATCGCGACGATGAAGTTCGACGTGCCGTACGACGCGCGCATCGGGTCGGTGACCTGGAAAAACAGGATGCCGTCGACCTGCAGCTGCGTGTTGTCGCGCGTGATGCAGATCTGGCTCGGGACGTCGAGCGGGATCTCTTTCAGCACGTGCTTGTAGGCCACGCGGTCGATGAACGGGATGACGATGTTGAGTCCCGGTGCGAGTGTCGCGTGATATTTGCCGAGACGCTCGACGATCCACGCGTGCTGCTGCGGGACGACCTTGATGGTCTGCACCGCGAAGACGATGAAGATGACGAACAGGACGAGTGCAACGATGCCGACGCCTTGCATGAGTGCGCCTTTCGGGGACAGCGGGGAGAGGGAGGGTGCGAACGGGACGGCGTGCCAGGGCCTAGCCGCTCGCTGGAGGATGTCAGGGTACCGGAGCGACGATCAACGTGCTGCCGCGGATCGCCTTGATCACCTGGGCACCCGGGCGCTGCGTGGCACCCGGCTCGAGCGTCGCGTCCCAGCGGCAGCCGCGATAACGGACATGCGCGGTGCCTTCGCGCCAGTCGTGGACCTGCACCACTTCGCCGATGTCGAGGATGACGTCGCGATTCTCGGCGGCGTCGGCGTTCAGCCGCTTCTGTCCCCAGCGCGTGCGCCGCAGGACCATCGTCGCCGCGATACCGATGCCGGCGCCGCTGACCAGCTGCAGGGGCAGTCCGGCACCCGTCAGCGCGACCATGCCGCCGACGGCGCAGCCGATCGCGACCATCAGCAGGTAGAACGTGCCGGTCATCAGTTCCGCGATCAGCAGCCCGAAGGCGATCACGAACCACACCATCACGTCGTTCATTTCAGCGGCTCCCGTAGACGAACCGGACGGTGCCGGCCCGACACGGATTCTGCGCCGCGATGCGGGCGACCCGCAACTTTCAGGACCGGGTCAGTGCTTCCCCAGCCGGGCCAGCTGGTTCCAGGTCGCCATCACGGTGTCGGGGTTCAGGGAGATCGACTCGATCCCCTCCTTCATCAGCCACTCGGCGAAGTCCGGATGGTCCGACGGGCCCTGTCCGCAGATCCCCACGTACTTGCCCTTGGCCAGGCAGGTGGAGATCGCCTGCTTGAGCAGCACGGTCACGGCCGGATCGCGCTCGTCGAAGCCTTCGGCGACGAGCCCCGAGTCGCGGTCGAGGCCGAGCGTGAGCTGCGTGAGGTCGTTGGAGCCGATCGAGAAGCCGTCGAAATACTCGAGGAACTGGTCGGCCAGGACCGCGTTGGACGGCAGCTCGCACATCATCACGATGCGCAGCGCGCTGTCGGGGCCGCCGTCCTTGCCGCTGCGCTTGCCGCGCTCGAGGCCGTTCTTGGCCAGCAGATCGATCACCTTGCCCGCCTCGGTCAGCGTGCGCACGAACGGCACCATCAGCTCGACGTTGGTCAGGCCCATCTCGTCGCGCACCCGTTTCATCGCCGTGCATTCCATCTCGAAGCATTCGGCGAAGTCGGGCGCGAGGTAGCGCGCGGCACCGCGCAGACCGAGCATCGGGTTTTCCTCGTCCGGCTCGTAGCGCGAGCCGCCGATCAGCTTCTTGTATTCGTTCGACTTGAAGTCGGACAGCCGCACGATCACCTTCTTGGGCCAGAACGCGGCCGCGATAGTGGCCACGCCTTCGGCCAGCTTGTCGACGTAGAACGCGCGCGGCGACTCGTGCCCGCGGGACACGCTCTCGACTGCCTTCTTCAGGTCGGCGTCGATGTTGGGATAGTCGAGGATCGCCTTCGGGTGGATGCCGATGTTGTTGTTGATGATGAACTCGAGGCGCGCCAGGCCGACGCCTTCGTTCGGGATCGCCCTGAAGTCGAACGCGAGCTGCGGGTTGCCGACGTTCATCATGATCTTGACGGGGATCTTGGGCAGCGCGCCGCGCGTGACCTCGGTGATCTCCATCTCGAGTTCGCCCTCGTAGACGTGACCCTCGTCGCCCTCGGCGCAGGAGACCGTGACCATCTGGCCCTCGGTCAGCGTCTCGGACGCGTCGCCGCAGCCGACGACGGCCGGCACGCCCAGCTCGCGGGCGATGATCGCCGCGTGGCAGGTCCGGCCGCCGCGGTTGGTGACGATCGCGGACGCGCGCTTCATCACCGGTTCCCAGTTCGGGTCGGTCATGTCGGCCACCAGGATGTCGCCCGGCCGGACCTTGTCCATCTCGGAGGGGTCGCTGACGATGCGCACCGGCCCGGTCCCGATCTTCTGGCCGATGGCGCGGCCCTGGGCGAGCACCTTCGACATGCCCTTGAGCCTGAACTTCTGCTCCGACGTGCCCGCCTTCATCTGCGAGCGCACCGTCTCGGGCCGCGCCTGCAGGATGTAGAGCTTGCCGTCGTTGCCGTCCTTGCCCCACTCGATGTCCATCGCGCGGCCGTAGTGCTTCTCGATGATCACGGCGTAGACCGCGAGCTCGATGACCTCGTCGTCGGTCAGCGAGAACCGGTTGCGCTGGTCGACCGGCACGTCGACGGTCTTGACGCGCTCCTTCGAGCCGGCCTCGGCGAATTCCATCTTGATCAGCTTCGAGCCGATCTGCCGGCGGATCACCGCGCGCTTGCCCGCGGCGAGCATCGGCTTGTGGACGTAGAACTCGTCGGGGTTGACCGCGCCCTGTACCACCGTTTCACCGAGCCCGTAGCTCGACGTGATGAAGACCACGTCCTCGAAGCCCGACTCGGTGTCGATCGTGAACATGACGCCGGCCGCGCCGAGATCGCTGCGCACCATGCGCTGCACCCCGGCCGACAGGGCGACCTCGGTCTCGGCGTAGCCCTTGTGGACGCGGTACGAGATGGCGCGGTCGTTGTAGAGCGACGCGAAGACTTCCTTGATCGCGATCAGCACGTCGTCGATGCCGACGACGTTGAGGAAGGTCTCCTGCTGCCCCGCGAACGACGCGTCGGGGAGGTCCTCGGCGGTGGCCGACGAGCGGACGGCGAACGACGTGACCGATTCATTGCCAGCGGCGAGTCGCCCGAACGACTTGCGCACGTCGGCCTCGAAGTCCGGCGTGAGCGGCGTCTCGACGATCCAGCTGCGGATCTCCTTGCCGGCGACGGCCAGCGCCTTGACGTCGTCTGCATCGAGCGTCGCGAGGCGTGCCGCGATGCGCTCCTTGAGCCCGCTCTGCGCGAGGAACTCCCGGTAGGCCGACGCGGTGGTCGCGAAGCCGTCCGGGACCCGCACGCCGGCGCTGGCCAACTGGCTGATCATCTCGCCGAGCGAGGAATTCTTGCCGCCCACCGAATCCACGTCGGTCGAACGCAATTCGGTGAAATCGATGACGTGCGCCTGTTGGCTCATGGGTGCTGCCGCTTCCGTGGTGTTAAATTCAGCCGCCGCGGGCATCAGCCCGTCCTCGATCGATTCTAACCTGCGCATTCTTGGCTCCCTGGTGGGTGGGCGCCCGAGAAACCGGGCTCCAGGCCGCTGACGGCCGGCATGTCGCACTGCAACATTCAATCATAAACAGACCGTGCCCGCACTCCACCCCTCGCCACCGACGCCCACCGCCATCCGGACCGTCTTCTTCGTCTCGGACGGGACGGGCATCACCGCCGAGACCTTCGGGCACAGCCTGCTGGCGCAGTTCGAAGGGGTGCCGTTCAAGGAATTCCGCATGCCGTTCATCGACACGATGGACAAGGCGGCCGACGTGATCGAACGGATCAACCACGTCTCCAAGGTCGAGCATCTGCGCCCGATCGTCTTCTCGACCCTGGTGGACCCCGAGATCAACTACGCGGTCCGCTGCGCGCACGGGCTGTTCCTCGACATGATCCAGACCTTCGTCGAGCCGCTCGAGAAGGAACTGGGGTCCAAGTCCACCCACTCGATCGGTCGCGGGCACAACATCGCCGACTCGAAGGAATACAGCCAGCGGATCGATGCGATCAACTTCTCCCTGGCCCACGACGACGGACAGACCCATGTCGACCTCGCCGACGCCGACGTGATCCTGGTCGGCGTGTCGCGCAGCGGCAAGACGCCGACCAGCCTCTACCTGGCCATGCAGTACGGGATCAAGGCGGCGAACTATCCGCTGATCCCCGAGGATTTCGACCGCCAGATGTTGCCGTCGGCGCTGCCGAAATACCGCCACAAGCTGTTCGGCCTGTCGATCACGCCGGAACGCCTGGCCGAAGTGCGCAACGAGCGCCGGCCGAAGAGCCAGTACGCATCGCTCGCCAACTGTCGCGACGAGGTCGCTGCGGCCGAGGCGATGATGCGCCGGGAGGGGATCCGCTGGCTGTCGTCGACGACCAAGTCGATCGAAGAGATCGCGACGACGATCCTCCAGGAGATCCGGCTCGAGCGCAGATCGTTCTGAGGCCCGGCCCCCGGACGATTGTTGGCGCCAGCCGACAGGCAGGCGGAAGTCGGCATTTGCCGCACGCTTCGACAGCGGTTTCGATCAGATCGATCGCTATAATCGACAAGGAGGTCGTCGCTTGTTCGCCCAACTGATCAGCCGTATCAATCGCTCGGATTCGCCGTCGTCGTCCGACGCCACGGCGCGTGGCGTCGCGCCCGAGACATTGTTCGCGGGCCTCGCGGCCGCCGTCACTCCCGAGCAGCGCGCCTTCATCGAACTCGCAATCGACTGGGTCGACGCGCCGCTCGCCTACTTCGATCCCCATCTCGTCCTGCAATTCGCCAACGCGGCCTATGCCGCGTTGCTCGGCCGCGATCGCGCTTCCGTCACCGGCCTGACCTTCGACGAGACCTGCATCGACGGCCAGGGCAGCGACCCGCGCGCCTATGCGCTGCGCGCCCTCCTCGGCGAGAGCCTCGATATCGACGTCGCACAGAGGCACCACGGCGCAATCGGCGAGATGGCCCGCGTCCAGTACCGTCCGCAGCGCGGGCCGGATGGCGATGTCGGGGGAATGATTTGCGTGCTGCACCGCCTCGGACGGCGCCAGGCCGACCAATCGGTCGAGGCCTACGACCCCACCGAAACGTCGGTGATGCAGTTCGACGGAGGTGCGGTCCAGGCGCCGATGCGCGTGGCCCTGCGCATCGCGCAGGACGACGTCATCGAACGCGAGCGCAAGCAGCGCGAACTGATCGAGATCCTCCCGCTGCCGCTGGTCTTCATCGGCAACGACGGCCTGTGCAAATGGGCCAATCCTTCGTTCTGCGCCGCGATCGGCCTGTCCGACCAGCAGGTCGCCGGCACGGCGCCCGGAGCGCTGACCAGCCAGTGCCCGGCGGTGTTCCGCGACGGACTCGAACAGGCCGCCGCGGGTCGGCCGTACAGCGTCGAACAGGAACTCTCGCTCGGTGGCGCCGACGCCCGCTGGACACGGGTCGATTTCCTGCCCGGATTCGATCGCAACGAAGTCGGGAGCGGCGTGTACGTGCTGCTGACCGACCTCCACGAGTCCCGGCTGGCCGGCCTCAAGCTCGCGGAGAGCGAGGCGCAATTTCGCGGCTTCACCGAAAGCGGTCCCGAGACCTTCGTCTTCCTCGATCGCGACCGGACGTTCCGCTACGTCAACGAGAGCTTTCTCGCGCGGTCGGGCAAGTCGCGCAGCGAGGTGATCGGCGCCACGATCGCCGACGTGCTCGGCAGCGAGATCAAGGGGCGTGTCGACCCGCTGCTCGAGCGGGCCTTCGCCGGCGAGACCCTCACGCACGAAGGCGACAACGCGCCGTTCGGCAGCCGCGTCGAGTGGCGCGAGGCGCGCTACCTGCCGTATCGCGACGCGGCCGGCGCAGTCGAGGGCGTCTATGTCGTCACCCGCAGCGTCGAGGGCAGGAAGGCAGCCGAGCGGGCAGTCAAGGAGCGCGACGAGCGCATCCATTTCCTGACCGACAACGTGCCGGCGCAGATCGTCTACCTCGATACCGAACTGCGCTACCAGTACTGCAACCAGCGCTTCATCGACGATCACGGATTCGCGGATTTCGACGCCGTTGCCGGCAAGTCGGTGGCCGACGTGTACGGTCCCGAGATGGCAGTCGAGATGGGCCGTAACGGCGCGCGGGCGCTGCGCGGCGAGCGCGTCACCTACGAGCGACGGGCAACCGGTCATGCCGACGAGGATCGCTGGCTCAAGGTGTCGCTGATCGCCGATTTCGACGAGGACGGCACCGCGCGCGGCCTGTACTCGATCGCGCACGACATCACGGACTCGAAGCTGGCGGACAACGAACGCGCCCGCCAACAGCAGTGGATCGAGAGCTTCATCGAGAACTTTCCGCAGCCCCTCGGGTACCTGGACCCGGCCGGCGTGCACCAGTTCTCCAACCGGGCCTACGAGGACTTCGTGGGTCGCCACAAGGCCGAGATCATCGGCCACACCGGCGCGGCGGTGTTCGGGCGGCAGGCGGTGTCGATCTTCAAGGACTCGTTCGCTCTGTCGCTGGCCGGCGAGCGGCTGCACACCGAGCACCAGGTGCCGCTGCTCGACGGCTCGCAGCGCTACCTGTCGGCCGACTGGCTTCCGGACCTCGAGCCCGGCGGCGCGGTCCGCGGCGTCTACTTCGTGGTCCAGGACGTCAGCGAGGCCAAGCAGGCGCGACTCGCGTACGAGGAGTCGCTGCGCGAGATGCAGCGCGCGATGGACAGCGTCGCGCTGCCGATCAGCTTCGTCGACACCGAGCAGCGGCTGCGCTTCGTCAACCACACCACCACCGCGTGGTACGGCCGGTCGACGGAGGAACTGATCGGCATGCCGATGCGCGAGCTGATGTCCGAGGACGACTATCGCTTCGCCGAGCCGTACATCCGCGCCGCGCTGGGTGGCGAGGCGGTGCAGTACGAACGCGAGATGCGCTATCACGACGGCGCGCGCCGCTGGGTCCTGATCCGCTATGTCTCGACGCGAGACGAGCACGACGTCGTGACCGGCTTCTACACCACGGCGACCGACATCCAGTCGCGCAAGAAGCAGGAGATCGCGCTGCAGCAGGCCAACGGTCTCCTCACCGCGCACTTCGAGAACACGCCGCTGGCGTCGTTCACGCTCGACGGACACGGCCGGGTGACGCGCTGGTCGTCGCAGGCCGAGACGCTGTTCGGCTGGCGCCGCGACGAGGTCATCGAGTCGTCGTTCTCGGAACTCGGGCTGGTGTCGCGCGACCTCCTCGGCGACTTCCTGCCCGACGAACGCGATCCCGACACGGCTCTGGGCAACACGCGACTGCACGTCGTCGAGGCCCATCGACGCGACGGATCGACGGTCACCTGCGAATGGCACATCGCGGCCCTGCGCAACGGCGCCGGCCGCATCACGTCGTCGCTCGCGCTGATCCAGGATGTCTCGCAGCGCATCGAGGCCGAGAAGCGCCTCACCGAGATCGCGCAGCGCGACACGCTGACCCGGCTTCTCAACCGCAACGCGCTCGAGCCGACGCTGCGCGCCTTCATCGAGCGCGCGCGCCAGGGCAACACCGGCGTCGCGGTGCTGTTCCTCGACCTCGATCACTTCAAGAACATCAACGACACACTCGGCCACCGGGTCGGCGACCTGATGCTGATCGAAGTCGCGAGGATCCTGCGCCACTGTGTACGCGCCGAGGACGAGGTGGCGCGCATCGGCGGCGACGAGTTCATGGTCGTCATCGGCCACGCGCGACCGAAGGCCATCGCCCACGAGACTGCGCAGCGGATCATCACCGCGCTGGGCACGCCGATCCGCGTCGAGAACCAGCGCCTGTCGGTGACGTCGTCGATCGGCATCGCGGTCTATCCCGATCACGGCCGTGCCCCGGAGGCACTGATTCGCAGCGCCGACCTCGCGATGTACCGGGCCAAGGAGAACGGCAAGAACCGCTTCGAGTTCTTCTCGGCGCTGCTGGCCCAGCGCAGCGAACGGCGCAGCGCGGTCAAGGGCGCCCTCAAGATCGCGCTGCAGCGCGACGCGCTGCGCCTCTACTACCAGCCGCGGGTGCGCATCGCCGACGGCCGTATCGTCGGTGCCGAGGCCCTGCTGCGCTGGACCGATCCGCGTCTCGGTGTCGTGTCGCCGAAGGAATTCATCGTCATCGCCGAGGAGTCGGGCCTGATCCACGAGCTCGGCCTGTACGTCTTCCGCAAGGCGTGCAAGCAGCTCGCCGAATGGCAGAAGACCGGCGTGGCACTCGGCGTGCTGTCGGTCAACTTCTCGGCGCACCAGCTGCTCGTCGCGACCTTCATCGACGAGGTCGACCGCGTGATCGAGGAGTCGGGCGTCGACCCGCGCTACATCGAGGTCGAGATCACCGAGACCAGCATGCTGTTCGACCTCGGCGTGACCAAGAACGTGATCGCCGACCTCAAGCATCGCGGCATGCGCATCGCCATCGACGACTTCGGCACCGGCTTCTCGAGCCTGTCGCACCTCCAGCAGCTCGACGTCGACACGCTGAAGATCGACCAGAGCTTCATCCGCGACATGCTGCACGACAGCGGCGATGCGGCCATCACCACGTCGGTCATCAGCCTCGCACGGGGACTGAAGCTGTCCACCACGGCCGAGGGCGTCGAGAACGAGATGCAGCTGCACGCGCTGCGCAACGCCGGCTGCGACTACTACCAGGGCTTCCTGTTCTCGCCGGCGATCGTCGTCGAGGACATCGAGACGCTGCTCGCGGCGCAGGACGAGCCACCGGGCGAAGACCTGCTGTTCTAGCGGGCCGCCACCCTAACCGGCGTCGCGCTGCCGGACCTGCTCGAAGAAGCAGATCGCCGCGGCAGCGGCCACGTTGAGCGACTCGCCCTGCCCCGGCTGCGGGATCCGTACCTTGAGCGCGTCGCGCATCAGCGCCGCATCGAGTCCCTGCCCCTCGTGCCCGAACACCCACGCGACCTCGCCGCGCAGGTCGGTGCGATGGATCGTCGCGTCGGCGTGCGGGCTGGTCGCGATCCACGGGATCGCGGCGTTCGCCCTGAGCGCCGACAGGTCGGCGTCCTCGAAGATCGACAGGTGGAAATGGGCGCCCATGCCCGCGCGCAGGACCTTCGGCGACCAGGCGCCCGCGCAGTCGCGCGACAGGAAGATGTCGACGATGCCCGCGACGGCGGCACTGCGCAGGATCGAGCCCACGTTGCCCGGATCCTGGATGCGGTCGAGCACGACGGCGGAGCGGACGACCCGCTCGGGCGGTGCCGGCGCCGGTCGCTCGACGACCATCAGCAGCGCGACGCCCTGCGCGAGCTGGCTGATCGATGCGAACAGCGCATCGTCCAGGACGAGCAGCGCGTCCGTGGGGGCGCGCGACAGGAGTTCGGCCACTTCCCGATGGTCGAGCGCCGACGCCCCGACGACGATCTGGCGCGGCACGCCGCGGCTGCGCAGGAACGCGTCCGCGAGATGGACGCCCTCGAGGACCGCGACCCTTGCATCGCGCCGCGCGCCGGCGTCCGACGACAGTTGCCGCAGCGCCTTGAAGGCCGGGTTGTCGCGCGACGAGATGCGCTTCATGGCAGCGGGTCGTCGCTCCAGGCAGGCGACGAGTCGAACACCACAGGGCGGCCTTCGATGCGCGCCTCGATGGCCGCGCGCACCGGTGCGAAGGTGCGGCGATGGATCGGCGATGCGCCGTGCAGCACCAGCGAGGCCAGATGCTGCGGCGTCGCGTAGCCGGCATGCTGGTCGAAGCCGTACTGCGGATGCTCTTCGTGCAGCGCCCGCATCAGCGCGTCGCGCGCCGTCTTCGCGAGGATCGATGCCGCCGAGATCGCGGCGACCTTCGTGTCGCCCTGCACCACCGCCTCGCAGGTGTGGTGCCAGCGCGGCAACTGGTTGCCGTCGACCAGCACGTGCTCCGGCACCATCGACAGTCCGTCCACCGCGCGCCGCATCGCGAGCAGGCTGGCCTGCAGGATGTTGATGGTGTCGATCTCCTCGACCGAGGCCGACGCGATCGACCACGCCAGCGCGCGCTCGCGGATGCGCAGCGCCAGCACCTCGCGCTTGTCGGGCGCGAGCTGCTTCGAGTCGCGCAGGCCGCGGATCTGGCGATCCGGGTCGAGGATCACGGCCGCCGCGTAAACCGGACCGGCGAGCGGACCCCGGCCCGCCTCGTCGACGCCGCACACACGCGTGGCCGTGGTGAAGAAGCTCAGCGACAGGTTGCGGTGCCGGGCCATGGTCAGCGCGCGCCCTGCGGCCCGAGGAGGTCCGCGATCACCGCCGCCGCGCGCGTCCCGGTATCGCGGCGCAGCGTCTCGTGCATCGCGGCGAAGCGCTCCTCGAGCCGCGCGCGGTTGGCATCGTCGACGAGCTGGAACCAGACCGCGTCCGCGAGCGCCTGCGGCGTCGCCGCCTCCTGCAGGAACTCGGGCACGACGAACGCGCGCGCGAGGATGTTCGGCAGGCCGACCCACGGGATGTAGCCCATCCGCCGCATCAGCACCGCGGTCAGCGCGTTGACCTTGTAAGCGATCACCATCGGCCGCTTGGACAGCGCCGTCTCGAGCGTGGCGGTGCCGCTGGCGACGAGCACCGCGTCGGCCGCCGCGAGCACCGCATGCGACTGTCCGTCCACGATCTGCAGCGGCAGGTCGGCATGCCGTCGCGCGCGGATCGCCTCGAAGGCCGCCCGCGCCGGCCCGCTCGACATCGGGACCACGAAGCGCACCGCCGGATCGCGTCGATGCAGCAGCGCGGCCGCGTCGACGAAGGGCTCCGCCATGTAGCCGATCTCGGAGAGCCGGCTGCCGGGCAGCAGCGCGACGACGCGGACGTCGACGGGCAGGTTCAGCGCGATCCGCGCGGCCGCGCGATCGGGCTTGAGCGGGATCACGTCCGCCAGCGGATGCCCAACGTAGGTCGCCGCGATGCCGGCCTTGCGGTAGATCTCCTCCTCGAAGGGGAACACGACGAGGATGTGGTCGACCGCGCGCGCGATCTTCGCGATGCGCTTGCCGCGCCAGGCCCAGATCGACGGACCGATGAAGTGGACGACGGGTCGGTGCTGGCCGCGCCACGCTGTCCGCAGTTCGACTTCCAGATCGAGATTGAAGTCGGGCGCGTCGATGCCGACGAACGCGGCCGGCGGATCGGCCAGCAGCCGGCGCTTGAGTTCCTGGCGGATGCCGGAGATCTCGCGGTAGTGGCGCAGCACTTCGAAGTAGCCGCGCACCGCGAGCTTGTCGATCGGCCAGTCGGCACGGAATCCCTCGGCGATCATGCGCGGGCCGCCGATGCCGTAGGTCGACAGTCCCGCGACGCGCTGCCGCAGCGGCGCGAGCAGCAGGCCGGCCAGCAGATCGCCGGACGCCTCGCCGGCGACCATGGCCATCGGCACGCTCATCTCGCGACGCTTCGCGGACGCGGCCCGGCGATCAGCGGACGATGCCGCGGGTCGCGGAGCCGAGGAACGCGTTGAGCCGCCGCAGGGACTCGGCAGCTTCGCCGCCCTCGCCGACCTGCGCCTCGAGCGCCGCCTTGGCTTCCTCGAGCGTCAGTCCGCTGCGATACAGCGACTTGTAGGCCCTACGCAGCGCGGCGATGGTGGCGGCGTCGAAGCCGCGGCGCTTGAGTCCCTCGACGTTGATGCCGTGCGGTGCGGCGGGATCGCCGCTGACCATCATGAACGGCGGGACGTCCTGGCGCAGCATCGTGCCGATGCCGGTGAACGCATGGGCACCGATCCGGACGAACTGGTGCACCCCGGTATCGCCGCCGAGGATCGCCCAGTCGCCGACTTCGGCATGGCCGGCGATCTGCGCCTTGTTGGCGAAGATGGTGTGGCTGCCGACGATGCAGTCGTGCGCGACGTGCACGTAGGCCATGATCCAGTTGTCGTCGCCGATGCGGGTCAAGCCGCCGCCCTGCTCGGTCCCGAGGTTGTAGGTGCCGAACTCGCGGATCAGGTTGCCGTGGCCGATCTCGAGGCGCGTCGGCTCGCCGGCGTACTTCTTGTCCTGGGGCGCTCCGCCGATCGCGTTGAACGAGGCGATGCGGTTGCGTTCGCCGATGGTCGTGCGGCCTTCGACCACGACATGCGAGGCGATCACGGTGCCCGCGCCGATCTTCACGTGCGGTCCGATGACGGTGTACGCGCCGACCTCGATATCGTCGGCGAGTTCGGCGCCCGGATCGATCAGGGCAGTGGGATGGATGCGATTCATCGACTGCGACACCGGCACTCGGTCACTCCGGCGACGGAACGATCTTGTAGCTGCACATCAGGTCGGCCACGGCGCACACCGCGCCGTCGACGCTGGCTTTGGCCGCGTACTTCCACATGCCTCGCATCGAGCGCACCAGTTCCACCTCGAGGATCATCTGGTCGCCCGGCATCACCGGCTTCTTGAAGCGCGCATTGTCGATGCCCACGAAGTAGTACATCGACTGCGCGTTGGGCTTCGTGTCCATCGTCACGAACGACAGGATCGCGGCCGCCTGCGCCAGCGCCTCGATCACCAGCACGCCGGGCATCACCGGGCTGTGCGGATAGTGTCCGGGGAAGAACGGCTCGTTGATCGTGACGTTCTTCAGCGCCCTGATCGTCTTGCCCGCCTCGCAGGCGAGCACGCGATCGACGAGCAGCATCGGATAGCGATGGGGCAGGTGCTCGAGGATCTGGTGGATGTCGAGGGAGGTCATGCTGGCCTTTCGGGCTCGGATGTTGGGACTGCCGCGCCGCTGCCGTCGGAGGCGGCGGCCCGGGTCGCCGCTTCGAGGCGGCGGACGCGCTCGCGCAACCCGTCGAGGCGCCGCAGGACGGCGGCGCTCTTCTCGAAATCGGCGTGCTCGGCCATCGGATAGTAGCCGGTGTACTGGCCGGGCCGCGCGATCGAACGGCTCACGAAGGTCTGCGTCGACACGACCACGTCGTCGACGATGTTCACGTGACCCATGATGCGTGCCGCGCCGCCGATCATGCAGCGCCGGCCGATCACGGCGCTGCCCGCGATGCCGACGAACGCGGCCATGATCGTGTCGTCGCCGACGCGCACGTTGTGGCCGATCTGGATCTGGTTGTCGAGCTTGACGCCGTTGCCGATCACCGTGTCGTCGAGCGCGCCGCGATCGATCGTGGTGTTGGCGCCGATCTCGACGTCGTCCCCGATCGTGACGCCGCCGACCTGCGGAATCTTGACCCAGTGCGCGCCGTCCTTGGCGAAGCCGAAGCCGTCGGCGCCGATCACCGCGCCCGAATGCACGATGGCGCGCGCGCCGAGCGTGCAGCCCGGATAGATCGTGGTGTCCGGATGCAGCAGCGAGTCGTCGCCGATGCGGACGCCGTCGCCGAGCCGCGATCCGGCACCGATGCGCACGCGGGCCCCGACCGTCACCCCGCGGCCGATCACGACCAGCGGCCCGACGAATGCCGACGCGTCGATGCGCGCATCCGCAGCCACCACGGCCGTCGGGTCGATGCCGGGACCGGGCCCGGCCGGACCGAGGGATTCGAAGTACTGCGCGATGCGCGCGAACTGCAGGTAGGGATCGCGGCAGATCCAGAGGCGCTCCGATTGCCCGGCGAGCAGCTCGGCATCCTTGGCCGTGACCAGCACGGCGGACGCACGGCTCGCGGCCACCGCGCCGCGATACCGGGCCGCGGTCACGAAGGCCAGTTGTTCGTCGTCCGCTGTCTCGAGCGGCGCGAAACCGTGGACGCGTCGCGCCAGGTCACCGCCGCAGGTGCCGCCGAATCGCTCCACGAGGTCCAGCAGCGTGCACGAGGTCGCGACGGAACCGGCGGCTGTCATGGGCGAGTCACCACGCGCACCCTCGCGGTCGAGCCGTTACTTGGTGGCAGCGGGCGCCGGCGCCGCGTTCATCACCTTGAGGAGCTTGTCGGTGACGTCGATGCGCGGACTCACGATCACGGCATCGGTGAGGACCAGGTCGAACTTCTCCTGGTCGGCGAGCTGGCGCAGGGCTCTGTTCGCGCGATCGGTGATCGCATCGTTTTCTTCCTTGCGGCGCTGGTTGTAGTCCTCGTTGGCTTCCCGCTGGCGGCGCTGCAGGTCCTTGTCCAAGTCGGCGAGCTCGCGCTGGCGCCGCTGGCGATCCGTATCGGACAGCACCGGCGCGTCCTTGTCGAACTTGTCGGCGGCGGCCTTCAGGCGTGCCGATGCTTCCTGCAGGTCCTTCGAGCGCTTGGAGAACTCGGCCTCGATCTTGGCGTTGCCGGCCTTGGCCGCATTGGACTCGCGCGCGATGCGATCGAGATTGACCACGCCGATCTTGATGTTCTCCTGCGCTGAAGCGGCCTGCATCGCTGCGAGGAGGAAGAAGGCCGTGAACAGTTGGCCGATGGATCTCATTTTCATGACTGGAACCCTTACCTTGTAGAGGGTGACCCGACGCCGATCGACCCCATCGCCCTCGCGATGGTTCCGAACGCGCAAGAGGACACTAGAAGCCGTTGCCGATGTTGAACTGCAGACGCTGGATCTTGTCGCCAGGCTGCGTGTGCAGCGGAATGGCATAACTGAGCCGCAGCGCGCCGAGCGGCGACAGCCAGTTGATCCCGAAGCCGACCGAATACTTGATGCCCGACCCGACGAGACGCGAATTGGTGACCTGCGAGATCGTCGTGATGCCGGTGGTGGGATCGGTGCTCGCCACGTTCCCGGTCGTGAGCGCGTAGCGCGGTCCCGCCGTGACCTTGACACCTTCGCCGTACACGCCGCCGGTGTCGGCGAACACGAAGCCGCGGAACGCGCGGTCCTTGCCGGTACCCGGCAGCGGGAACAGCAGCTCGACGTTGCCGTTGAAGCGCTTCGCGCCGCCGATCGGATCGCCGTTGATGTCACGCGGACCGATCGTGCTGGTGTCGAAGCCGCGCACCGAGCCGATGCCGCCCGCGTAGTAGTTCTTGAACACCGGCAGCGGACGACCGCCGTAGCCGCGACCGTAGTCGACCTCGCCGTTGAACGACAACGTGTAGTTGTTGTTGATCGGGTAGTAGTAGGTGTGCTGGTAGCTTGCGCGGTAGTACTTGAGGTCGCCGAGCGGCGTCGCCGCCTCGAGGTTGGCGCGCTGATAGCGGCCGCGCGTGGGCGTGATGCCGCTGTCGCGACTGTCGCGCTGCCAGCCGATCGTGCCGATGAAGGCGTTGGTCGAGGCGCCGAACTGAGCCACGTAGTCGAGGTAGACCTGTGGGCTGGTGTTGAAGGTCTCGATGCCGGTGTGTTCGAAGCGCGCGCCGAAGAACACCGTGTCGTACTCGGTGAACGGGACGCCGAACGTCAGGCCTGCACCCGCCGTGCGCAGCGAGAAATCGCCGAGGCTGGTGCTCGACGGGTTCGTCGTGCGGTAGAACACGTCGACCGTCCGCGAGACGCCGTTGTCGGTGAAGTACGGGTCGGTGGCCGACAGCGCCGCGGTGCGGTTCAGCTTGCTGGTGTCGATCGACAGGCCGACGTTCTGCCCGCTGCCGAAGACGTTCGCCTGCTGGACCGAGGTGGTCAGGATGATCTTGTCGAGCTGCGAATAGCCTGCGCCGATGTTGAAGGTCCCGGTGGGCTTCTCGACCACGGCCAGGTTCACGTCCACCTGGTCGTTGGTGCCGGAGACCTGCGGCGTCTCGAGGTTCACTTCCTTGAAGTACGACAGGCGCTCGAGGCGTTCCTTCGACAGCTTGATCGCGTCGACGTCGTACCACCCGCCTTCGGCCTGCCGCAGCTCGCGACGCACCACCTCGTCGCGCGTCTTGGTGTTGCCGTTGACATTGATGCGTCGCACGTAAACGCGTCGACCCGGGTCGACGAAGATCGTGAACGCGACCTTGTGCTCGGCACGATTCAGCTCGGGCTGCGCGTTGGCGTTCGCGAACGCGTAGCCGAGGGCACCGAGCCGGTCCTGGATCGCCTTGGTCGACACCGTCAGCTTCTCGCCCGAATAGACCTCGCCCGGCTTGAGCAGCACCAGCTTGCGCAGTTCCTCTTCGGTGACAAGCGATTCACCGGCGATCTTCACGTCGGAGACGGTGTACTTCTCGCCCTCCGTGACGTTGATCGTGATGTAGATGTCCTTCTTGTCCGGCGTGATCGACACCTGGGTCGACTCGACGTTGAACTCGAGATATCCCCGGTTCAGGTAGAACGACCGCAGCGCCTCGAGGTCGCCGTTGAGCTTCTGCTTCGAATACTGGTCGCTCTTCGTATACCAGGTCAGCCAGCCGGGCGTCGTCAGCGCAACCTCGTCGAGCAGTTCCTTTTCCTTGAAGGCCGAATTGCCGACGATGTGGATCTGCTTGATCGTCGCGACGTCGCCTTCGTCGATGTTGAACGTGATGCTGACGCGATTGCGCTCGAGCGGGGTCACGGTCGTGGTCACCTGCGCGCCGTACTTGCCGCGCGTGAGGTACTGGCGCTTGAGCTCCTGTTCGGAGCGGTCGAGGATCGAACGGTCGAAGATCGCCGTCTCCGACAGGCCGATGTCCTTCAGGGCCTTCTTGAGGGTGTCCTTGTCGAACTCCTTCATGCCGGTGAAGTCGATCTGCGCGATGGCCGGTCGCTCCTCGACGACGACGACGAGCACGTCCTTGTCGACGTCGATGCGCACGTCCTTGAAGAAGCCGGTGGCGTACAGCGCCTTGAGCGCTGCGGTGGCCTTCTCGTCGTTGAACGTCTCGCCGACCTTGACCGGCAGGTAGCTGAACACCGTGCCGGCATCGGTCCGCTGGATGCCTTCGACGCGGATGTCGCGCACGGTGAAGGAGTCGAATGCAAACGCCGCGCCGTGCACGAATCCACCGGCGATCGCCGCGGCGACCAGCAGCGGACGATAGACCGCCGACCCGAGGACCGAGGAGTGGACGGACGATGCGATCGAGCGGTGCGCGCCGAATGAAGATGCCAAACGCGACAAGCGGAATTTCGTCATCGAGGGATGCGTCGGATCGAGGGAAGGTGTCGCGGGCGGATCGGAGATGCGGGTCTGGTGCGGAGGAGAGCCGCGCCGCGCTGCATTCAGGACAACAGGCGTACGAAGTCGTTGAAGAGTGCCACGACCATCAGGCCTGCCAGCAGAAACATGCCTACCCGCTGACTCCACTCCAGAAACCGTTCGGAAGGCGGGCGCCCCCTCACAATTTCGGCCGAATAATACAGCAAGTGGCCTCCATCGAGCATGGGGATCGGTAACAGGTTCATCACGCCGAGACTGATGCTGATGAACGCGACGAAGCTGATGAACGGCAGCAATCCGAGCTGCGCGGACTTCTTTGCGTAGTCGGCGATCGTCAGCGGTCCGCTGATGTTCTTCATCGAGACCTGGCCGGTCACCATCTTGCCGATCATGCGCAGCGAGAAGACGCCGAGGTCCCAGGTCTGCGTCGCGCCGCGGGCGACGGCGTCGATCGGGCCGTAGTGCACCTCGATCCTGTCGACCTGGCCGACCGGCAGCACGCCGATCATGCCGGTCGAGGCGTTGCCGGGCGCCGGGGCGGGCGTCACCGACAGGTTGAGCATCGCGCCGTCGCGCTCGACCGTCATCGCGAGCGCGCGACCCGGCGCGGCCGCGATCAGGCGGCGGAAGGTGTCGACGTCGTCGAAGGCGCGGCCATCGATCGAGACGATGCGGTCGCCGCGCCTGAGCCCCGCGGCCGCAGCGGGTCCCTTCGGGTCGCTCACTTCGCCGATGGTCGGGTGCCGGCGCAGGGTCGACATCCCCAGCTTCGGCATGAAGTCCTCTTCGAAATCCTTCGTGTCGAGCCGGCCGAGATCGAGTACGACGCTGCGCGTCGCATCCGACGACGCACCCATGGCCCGCACGCGCAGGTTCACCGACCCGTGGTCGATGCCGGTCTTGAGCAGCCGCCAGCGCAGGTCGACCATCGAGCGCAACGGATCGCCGTCGATCTCGACGACCTCGAACGGCGTGTCGATGCCGCTGTCGGCCAGGACGCTCTGCGCATCGGGCGCCGAGAACACGGCGCGCGGCTCCTCGATGCCACTCATGTTCAGCCCCGCGTACAGCAGCACCGCCAGCAGCAGGTTGGCGATCGGCCCGGCTGCGACGATCGCGATCCGCTTGGCCACGTGCTGGCGGTTGAACGCGCGCGCCAGGTCGGCTTCCGGAATCGGGCGGTCCAGCGCTTCGCGCTCGTCGAGCATCGCCACGTAGCCGCCGAACGGGATCAGCGCGAGGACCCACTCGGTCCGGTCGGGTCCGCGCACCCACTTCAGGATCGGTCGTCCGAAACCGACCGAGAAGCGCAGCACCTTGACCCCGCAGGCCCGCGCGACCCAGTAGTGTCCGAGTTCGTGGAACACGATCAGCGGTCCCAGCGCGAGAAGGAATGCGGCGACGGTCCAGAACACGTTCATCGAGTTGCCCTTTGTGATGCCTGCTGCGCGGTGCCGTGCACGGCGGGATTCAAGACGACGCCTGGCGCTGGCGCCGGTGGGCGGAGACACCCGTGACGTCCTGCAACATCTCGACCGCCCGCGCGCGCGCCTCGTGGTCGATCGCGAGCACCTCGTCGAGGCTGCGCGGCACGTCGGCCGGCACGCGCTCCAGGATCGATCCGACGACCTCGGCGATGGCGGTGAAGCGGATTCGCCCCTCGAGGAAGGCGCCGACGGCGATCTCGTTGGCCGCGTTGAGCACCGCCGGCGCGCCGCCGCCGGTGCGAAGCGCATGGTATGCGAGTTCGAGGCACGGGAAACGCGTCAGGTCCGGTCGTTCGAAGTCGAGCCGCCCGATGGCCGCCAGATCGAGCGGACGCACGCCCGACGCGATCCGTTCGGGATGCGCCAGCGCGTGGGCGATCGGCGTGCGCATGTCGGGGTTGCCCATCTGCGCCAGGACCGACCCGTCGACGTACTCGACCATCGAATGGATCACGCTCTGTGGATGGATCACGACGTCGATGCGATCGGGCGTGACGCCGAACAGCCAGCACGCCTCGATCACCTCGAGACCCTTGTTCATCATCGTCGCGGAGTCGACGGAGATCTTGCGGCCCATCGACCAGTTCGGATGCGCGCACGCCTCGGCGGGCGTGACGTCGGCCATGCGCTCGAGCGGCATCGTGCGGAACGGGCCGCCGGATGCGGTCAGCAGGACGCGGGAGACGCGCTGGTCGGCGGCTTCGAGCGCCCCGGACGCCGCGACCGGCATGCACTGGAAGATCGCGTTGTGCTCGCTGTCGATCGGCAGCAGCGTCGCTCCCGCGGTCGCGATGGCGTCCATGAACAGCGCGCCGGCCATCACCAGCGCTTCCTTGTTGGCGAGCAGCACGCGCCGCCCTGCCCTGGCCGCCGCCATCGCCGACGGCAGGCCCGCGGCACCGACGATCGCGGCCATCACCACGTCGGCCTCGGCCGCGACCTCGCACAGGGCCTCGGGTCCGTGATCGATGCGGATCGCCCGCTCCTGGACCGTCGTGTCGAGCATGCCGCGCAGCGCACGCGCGTCGGCCGCGCTCGCGACGACCGCCCGCGCCGGCACGAAGCGCCGGCACTGCTCGGCCAGCTCCGCGATGCGCGTGTGGCCGGTCAGTGCGTGGATGCGATAGCGATCGGGATGCCGCGCCACGACGTCGAGCGTGCTCTGGCCGATCGAGCCGGTGGATCCGAGGATGGTGAGGGAGTGCGTCATGGAAGGTCCTGCTGCGCGAGCGGGCCATCATCGCGCGTTCGGCGGTGCGTGGCGAGCGTCATGCCCCGACGCTCAACAGAAGGGCGAGCGGCACGATCGGCAGCAGCGCGTCGACCCGGTCGAACACGCCGCCGTGTCCGGGCAGCAGCCGGCTGCTGTCCTTGACCCCGCGCTGGCGCTTGAGCTGCGATTCGAACAGGTCGCCGACCACGCTCAGCACACACAGCAGCAGCGTCACGGCGAGCATGATGGCCAGCGACCAGCGGCGTTCGAGCAGCGCGAAGAAACTGTCCGCCAGCGCCGGCACGTAGGCGCCGACCAAGGCCAGCACGAGCGTCGCCAGCGCGCCCCCGATCGCACCCGCCCAGGTCTTGCCCGGGCTGATCGCCGGCGCGAGCTTGCGCTTTCCGAACGCCCGACCCGCGAAGTAAGCCGCGATGTCCGCGGCCCAAACGATCGCGAAGATCGAGATCAGGAATACCAGTCCCTGGCGATACGCCGCCACGAGGGCGAACCAGCACGCGCTCGGCAGCAGCAACGCGAGGCAGGCGTACGCGAGGCGCCAGCGCTCGGACGACGGGAACTTGCCGGTCGCGAACAGCGTGGCCGCGAGCACGGCCCATGCTCCGGCCGAGGCGATCCAGGTGACGACGGAGACGGCACGGGACATCGACGTGGAGTCGATCACCCACAGCACGAACATCATCATGCAGGCGACGACGATCGAGGTCTGCTTGGACAGGCGCAGGAGGAGCAGCCATTCGCCCATGACGATGCCGACCATCGCCAGCGCGAAGACCGGGAATCCGAACGGTCGACCCGCCGTCATCGCCACCAACAGCAAGGCGACGAGGACGAGCGCGGTGATGATCCGTTGCTTCAGCACGATCGGCCATCCGTGGCGAGATCCGCCAACTAGACGCCCACCTGTGCGCTAGTCCGTCCGAAGCGGCGTTCGCGGGCCCGATAGGAGTCGATCGCCCGGTCGAGTTCCTTCGCGTCGAAGCTCGGCCAGTGCACCTCGGTGAAGTAGAGCTCCGTGTATGCGAGCTGCCACAGCAGGAAGTTGCTGATGCGCTGCTCGCCGCCGGTACGGATGAACAGGTCGGGCTCCGGCGCGTCGTGCATTGCCAGGTAGGGCGCGAGGGCCTCCTCGTCGATGCCCGACGGGTCCGTGGCCAGGTGCGGCCGGGCCACGATCAGCTTGCGGAAGGCCTGCAGGATGTCGGCGCGGCCGCCGTAGTTGGCCGCGATGGTCAGCGTGAGGCGCTGGTTGTCGACGGTCTTGCGGTGGGCGACGTCGATCAGGCCACGCAGGCGCGGCTCGAAGCGGTCGAGGTCGCCGATGATCTGCAGCCGGATGCCGTTGGTGTGCAGGCGCGCCACCTGGCGCTCCAGCGTGCCCATGAACAGCCGCATGAGGAGCGATACCTCGTCGGCCGGCCGGCGCCAGTTCTCGGAGCTGAACGCGAATAGCGTCAAGTGCGTGATGCCGCGCACGATGCACGCTTCGACGATCTCCTCGACCCGGTCGACGCCCTTCGAATGGCCTGCGGCGCGCGGCAAGTGGCGCGCCGTGGCCCAGCGGCCGTTGCCGTCCATGATGATCGCGACGTGACGCGGGACGTCGCCTGACTCCGGAACCGTCCGGGTCGAACTGGCGTGGAGCTTCATGCGTCCTGCGTCGGCCGCGCCGACCGCTTGCCGCATGACGCATCGCGAGGAACGATGGTGTGCATCGTGAAGGGCGATCCGAGCAGCGCTCAGACCGTCATGATCTCCGCTTCTTTCTGGGCCACCATGCGGTCGATCTCGGTGATGTGGCGGTCGGTGAGCTTCTGGACGTCGTCCTCGGCCTTGCGCTCGTCGTCCTCGGAGATCGTCTTGGCCTTGAGCTCTTCCTTGAAATGGTTGTTGGCGTCGCGGCGCAGGTTGCGCACGGCGACCTTCGCGTCCTCGGCCTCGCTCTTGACGACCTTGACGAGCTCGCGGCGGCGCTCCTCGGTGAGCGCCGGCATCGGGATGCGAATCATGTCGCCGTTGGTCGCCGGGTTCAGGCCGAGGTCGGACTCGCGGATCGCCTTCTCGACGACCGGCACCATCTTCTTTTCCCACGGCTGCACGCCGATGGTCCGCGCGTCGACCAGCGTCACGTTGGCGATCTGGCTCAGCGCCGTGGCGGAACCGTAGTAGTCGACCTGGATGTGGTCGAGCAGTCCGGTGTGCGCCCGGCCGGTACGGACCTTGGCCAGATCGGTCTTCAGCGTCTCGAGCGACTTCACCATCCGCTGCTCGGCGTTCTTCTTGATGTCGGCTATCGCCATGCGTCTTTCCTATCTCCTGCGCACCGGCTCTGCGGGCGGTGCGGTCTGCCGTTTTCCTGGTGGCCGTCTAGCCGGCGCTCAGGCGTGGACCAGCGTTCCTTCGTCGACGCCCTCGCAGACGCGCATCAGCGCACCCGGCTTGACGATCGAGAACACCTTGATCGGCAGGTTCTGGTCGCGGCACAGTGCGAAGGCCGTGGCGTCCATCACCTGCAGATGCTTGCCGATCGCCTCGTCGAAGGTGATCGTGCTGTAACGGGTGGCGTCGGGATCCTTGTTGGGGTCGGCGCTGTACACGCCGTCGACCTTGGTCGCCTTCAGGACGATCTCCGCGCCGATCTCGGCGCCGCGCAACGCCGCCGCCGTGTCGGTCGTGAAGAACGGGTTGCCGGTGCCGGCCGCGAAGATGACCACGCGCCCCTCGTCGAGGTGGCGCATCGCCTTGGGCCGGATATACGGCTCGACGACCTGGTCCATCCGCAGCGCCGACAGCACGCGGGCATCGACATCCGCCCGCATCAGCGCGTCCTGCAGGGCCAGCGCGTTCATCATCGTCGCCAGCATGCCCATGTAGTCGGCCGTGGCCCGATCCATTCCCGAGGCGCCCAGTGCGACCCCACGAAAGATGTTTCCGCCGCCGATCACGATCGCCAGTTGCAGCCCGGCCCGCACGACCGCGGCGACGTCGGCGACCATCGTCTCGATCGTCTGCCGGTTGATGCCGAACGCATCGTCGCCCATCAACGCTTCGCCGGACAGCTTGAGCAGCACCCGCTTGTAGGCCAGAGGCATCCCGCCGCATTCCCTTGAAGGACGCGATCGCATCGCGTCTCGTGTTCCGATCCGGACCGGACGGTCCGGGGACCGACCGGAGCCCGGGCGTTGCCGCCGGACCCTTCGCCCAGGCGGCATTATCGTTGATTTCGCCCCGGCTTTCGTCGCCGCGACCGCGCGAAGCGGTCTGGACGACGACGAAACTACTTCTGCGCGGCCGCCACCTGGGCCGCGACTTCCGCCGCGAAGTCGTCGGTGCGCTTCTCGATGCCTTCGCCGACCACGTACAGCGCGAAACGGGTGACCTTCGCGCCCTTCGCCTTGAGCATCTTCTCGACCGTGGTGTCCGGGTCCTTGACGAACGGCTGGCCCATCAGCGCGACCTCGGCCAGGTATTTCGACACGCGACCTTCCACCATCTTGGCGACGATGTCGGCCGGCTTGCCCGACTCGGCGGCCTGGGCCGTGAACACCTTGCGCTCGGCTTCGATCTTGTCGGCCGGCACGTCGTCCTTCGACACGGTGATCGGCTTGCTCGCAGCGACGTGCATCGCGATGTCCTTGCCGACCTGCTCGTCGGCCGCGTCGTATTCGACCAGGACGCCGATGCGTGTGCCGTGCAGGTAGCTCGCGAGCTTCGCGCTCGTCTCGTAACGCACGAAGCGGCGGATGGCCAGGTTCTCGCCGAGCTTGCCGACCAGGGCGGCGCGGGTCTCGTCGACCGTCTTGCCTTCGAGCGGCATGCCTAGCAGTGCCTCGACACTGGCCGGGTCGCTGCGCACGACGACCTCGCCGACCTGCCTGGCGAAGCGCAGGAAGTCGTCGTTCTTGGCGACGAAGTCCGTCTCGCAGTTGATTTCGAGCAGCACGCCGACGGGACCGTCGATGGTGACGCTGACGATGCCCTCGGCCGTCACGCGGCTGGCGGCCTTGCTGGCCTTGTTGCCCAGCTTGACGCGTAGCAGTTCCTCGGCCTTGACCAGGTCGCCTGCGGCTTCGGTCAGCGCCTTCTTGCATTCCATCATCGGCGCGTCGGTCTTCTCGCGAAGCTCCTTGACCATGCCTGCGGTGATATCCGCCATGTCTGTTCTCCTTGCTGTGTGATTCGTGTTCGGTGGGGCGCCGGGACCGATGCCCGTCGCGCCCCTAAAAAAAAGGGGCGCTGCGGAGCACCCCTTGCGGCCGTGAGTCCGTCCGTCGCCGTTCCGGCAGGACGGAGGTTCAGGCTCAGGCCGCGGCGCTGACCTCGACGAACTCCTCGCCGTTCTCCGGCGATTCGACGATGTCGTTGAGCGCGTTGTTGCGTCCTTCGACGATCGCGTCGGCGACGCCACGGGCGTACAGGCGGATCGCCTTGCTCGAGTCGTCGTTGCCCGGGATCACGTAGGCGATGCCGTCCGGCGAGTGGTTCGTGTCGACCACCCCGATGACCGGGATGCCGAGCTTGGCGGCCTCGGTGACCGCGCCCTTGTGATAGCCGACGTCGATCACGAAGATCGCGTCCGGCACGCCGTTCATGTCCTTGATGCCGCCGATCGACTTCTGCAACTTCTCGATCTCGCGCGAGAACGTCAGCGCTTCCTTCTTCGACAGGCGCTCCTGGCCGCCATCGGCGATCGTGGCTTCCATGTCCTTGAGGCGCTTGATCGAGGCCTTGACCGTCTTGAAGTTGGTCAGCATGCCGCCGAGCCAGCGCTGGTCGACGTAGGGCATGCCGGCGCGCTGCGCCTCTTCGGCGAGGATCTCGCGGGCCTGGCGCTTGGTGCCGACGAAGAGGATGGTCCCGCGATTGGCGGCCAGCTTCTTCGCGTACTTGACCGCGTCGTTATAGTTGGCGAGCGTCTTCTCGAGGTTGACGATATGGATCCGGTTGCGATGACCGAAGATGTACGGCGCCATCTTGGGATTCCAGAAGCGGGTCTGGTGTCCGAAATGGACGCCCGCTTCGAGCATTTCGCGCATGCTGGTCGACATTTGAAGCTCCTAAGGGTTGGGTCTGGAGCAGGCGCTGTACCGGCGATCGGGGATCGGACCGGCACCCTTGGTGCGCAAGCTCGCTAGTTGAAAAATGATCGCGACCCGGGGGTCGTGCGCCACCCCGAAGGATGGCGTCGATGCCGCGAAACGATTGAAATTGCAGGGATTGCCCGCAATGTGCTCACTCGACCCGCCGACACCGCCCGCCGTTAGCCGGAATTCCTCGATCAGTCGAGGCAGGCCTTGGCAAGCCCGTTATTATAGCGGCTTTGGCGGAGATTGACATCCCCGCTGTGACACGCGTCGGTGAAGCCTCCCGACACACCCGACAGAACTGGTAACGCCATGAGCTCCCTCCCCCGCCCGATCGTCAAGCCCGTGATCAAGACCGCCGTCGACATCGAGCGCATGCGTGTCGCCGGTCGCCTCGGTTCCGAGGTACTCGACTACATCACGCCGTACGTCAAGAGCGGCGTCACCACCGGGGAGCTGGACCGGCTGTGCCACGATTACATGGTGAACGTGCAGGGCACGATCCCGGCGCCGCTGAACTACGCCCCGCCCGGCTACCGGCCCTATCCCAAGTCGGTTTGCACCTCGCTCAACCACCAGGTCTGCCACGGCATCCCCGGCGATCGGGTCCTCAAGAACGGCGACGTCCTCAACATCGACGTCACCGTGATCAAGGACGGCTATCACGGCGACACCAGCCGGATGTTCTCCGTCGGAGAGGTGTCGATCCAGGCGAAGCGCCTGAGCGAGATCACGTTCGAGTGCATGTGGCTCGGCATCGACGCGATCAAGCCCGGCGGCCACCTCGGCGACATCGGCCACGTGATCCAGCGGCACGCCGAGAAGAACGGCTTCTCGGTGGTGCGCGAGTTCTGCGGCCACGGCATCGGCCAGCGCTTCCACGAAGACCCGCAGGTTCTCCACTACGGCCGTCCCGGCACGCTCGAGCAGCTGGTCCCGGGCATGATCTTCACGGTCGAACCGATGATCAACGCAGGCCGCCGCGAGATCCGCGAGATGAACGACGGCTGGACCATCGTCACCAAGGACCACAGCCTGTCGGCGCAGTGGGAACACACCGTCCTCGTCACCGACGACGGCTACGAGGTCCTCACGGTCTCGGCTGGAACGCCGCCGGCGCCCGCGTCGATCGCCGCCGCCCGCTGACCGCCATCCGTTGTCGAAGCACCGCCGGATGACCGGCGGGCGTGGGCCGCGAACCCGGCGATCCGCGCGAACCCCAGCGGGCGATCCTTCGCCGCGCATCGTCTGAAAGCCCATGTCCTCGTCCGTCCTGCAGTCCCCGCCCACCGTCGACCCGCAGGAGTCGGCGTCGGCCGCGCTCGTGGTTCCGTTGGCGCAGGCCCTGGCGATCAGGGCGGCGCTCGCGCTGGAGTGCCAGCGCCTCCTGGCGGACTTCGATCGCGCGCCCCGCAGCCAGCGACTGCTGCGCGGCCTGGCCAACGCGCACGATGTCGCGCTGCGCGCGTGCTGGGCGCTGGTGGACCTGCCCCGCTCGGCCGCCCTGGTCGCCGTCGGAGGCTACGGGCGCGGCGAGCACTATCCTCATTCGGACGTCGACGTCCTGATCCTTCTCGCGGACACGCCGAGCGCGTCGGATGCGGCCGCCGTCGAGTCGCTGGTCGGCATGTTGTGGGATCTGGGCTTCGAGATCGGGCACAGCGTGCGCACCATCGCCGAATGCCTGGTCGAGGCGGAGCGCGACATCACGGTCGCGACCGCGTTGCTCGAGGCGCGGCCGATCGCCGGCAATCGCAAGCTGTGCGCGTCGCTGCTCGCCGAGATGGCGTCGACGATCGACCCGCGCCAGTTCTTCCGCTCGAAGATGCTCGAGCAGCAGCAGCGCTACGCCAAGTACCAGGACACGCCGTACGCGCTCGAGCCGAACATCAAGGAGAGTCCGGGCGGGCTGCGCGACCTCCAGATGATCCTGTGGATCGCCCGCGCGGCGCGCTTTGGCAGGTCGTGGACCGAACTCGAGGAGCGTCGGATCGTGACGCCGGTCGAGGCCCGGCAGCTGCGGCGCTGCGAGAACTTCCTGCAGCGCCTGCGCATCCGCCTGCACCGCATCGCGCACCGTCGCGAGGACCGGCTGGTGTTCGATGTTCAGACCGCACTGGCCGAGGAGTTCGGCTTCGCGCAGACCGCGACGCGACGCGCCAGCGAGGTGCTGATGCAGCGCTACTACCGCATCGCCAAGGTCACGACACAGCTCAACGTCATCGTGCTGCAGACCATCGAGGCCGCGCTGTTTCCCGCACGCCAGGTCGCGCCGATCCCGATCGACCACGAATTCGTCAACGCGGGCGGGCTGCTGGACCTGATCGACGAAGGCGTGTTCTTCCGCCGGCCGGCGGCGCTGCTCGAGGCCTTCCTGGTGCTGCAGAAGCACTCGGAGCTCGAAGGGATGACCGCGCGCCTGATGAATGCGATCTGGCACGGCCGCACGCTCATCGACGCGAAGTTCCGTCGCGACCCGGTCCATCGCGCGCTGTTCCTGTCGATCCTGCAGCAGCCGCGCGGCATCGTGCATGCGCTGCGGGGCCTGAACCAGCTGTCGGTGCTCGGCCGCTACCTGCCGGTGTTCCGTCGCATCGTCGGGCAGATGCAGCACGACCTGTACCACGTCTACACCGTCGACCAGCACATCCTGATGGTCGTGCGCAACCTGCGGCGCTTCACGATGCCCGAGTTCGCGCACGAGTACCCGCTCTGCTCGCGGCTGATCGCGAATTTCGAACGACCGTGGCTGCTCTACGTGGCGGCGCTGTTCCACGACATCGCGAAGGGGCGCGGCGGCGATCACTCGCGGCTCGGGATGGCCGACGTGCGCCGCTTCGCGCGCGAACACCTGCTCGAGCCGCGCGACATCGACCTGCTCGTCTTCCTGGTCGAGCATCACCTGACGATGTCGCGCGTCGCACAGAAGGAGGACTGGTCCGACCCCGAGGTGCTCGGCGAATTCGCGCGCGTGGTGGGTGACGAGCGCGGCCTTTCGGCGCTGTACCTGCTCACCGTCGCCGACGTGCGCGGCACCAGCCCCAAGGTCTGGAACGCGTGGAAGGGCAAGCTGTTCGAGGACCTCTACTTCCGCGCACTGAAGGTCGTCGCCCAGTCGAACGGCGCTGGAGCGCCGCCGAGCGCGCCCGCGGAGCTGGAGGCCCGGCAGGAGGAAGCGCGCCGCATCCTCGGCCTGTACGCCTTCGATGCACAGGCGGTCGAACGCTTCTGGAAACGCCTCGATGTCGCGTGGTTCCTGCGTCACGACGCCCAGGACATCGCGTGGATCACCCGCGCCTTCGCGCTGCTGCGCGACACGACGCGCCCGCGCGTCAAGGCGCGGCTGTCGCCGGCCGGCGAAGGCTTGCAGATCGTCGTCTTCACGCTCGACCAGCCCGACCTGCTCGCGCGCATCTGCCAGTACTTCGATCGCCAGCGCTTCTTCATCGTCGACGCGCGCGTGCACACGACGCTCGGCAACGAGGGCGAGCGGCACGCGCTGGACAGCTTCCACGTGCTCGATCCGGACGGCGGGCACTACCGCGACCGCATCGCCAACATCGAGCGCGACCTCGCGCTGCATCTCGCACACGCGAGCGCGCTACCCCCGCCGACCACCGGGCGGCCGTCGCGGCAGTCGCGCAGCTTCCCGATCGCACCGACGGTCGACATCCGGCCCGACGACCGCGGGCGCTTCTTCCTGCTGACGATGTCGACGTCCGATCGCGACGGGCTGCTGTACGCGATCCTGCGCGTCCTCGCGAGCCATCGCGTCAACGTCCACGCCGCGAAGATCACCACGCTCGGCGAGCGCGTCGAGGACTTCTTCCTGCTCGACGGCGCGTCGCTGTCCGACGGCAAGGAGCAGATCAAGCTCGAGAGCGACCTCCTCGAGGTGCTCGCGCCATGACGCCGCCGATCGGGCGTCCGCGGCGAACCCGCGGTCCTGCCGCGCCGCCCGCCGCCCCCTCCCCGACGTCCGCCGCCAAGCCCGAGACGAACGGCTCGATGCGGCTGTCGAAGCGGATGGCCGAGCTCGGCCTGTGCTCGCGCCGCGAGGCCGACGAGTGGATCGAGCGCGGCTGGGTCTTCGTCGACGGGGTGCGGACGGACGTGCTCGGCAGCAAGGTGCTGCCCCAGCAGAAGATCACCGTCACGCGGGCGGCCGCGCAGGAGCAGGAGCAGCGCGTGACGATCCTGATCAACAAGCCGATCGGCCTGGTGTCGGGACAGGCCGAGGACGGCTACAAGCCCGCGGCGACGCTGGTCGTGCCCGATTTCCACTGGGCGGGCGATGCGCGGACGCTGGCCGCCGACTGGCGACCGCCGCGCGGCCTCGCGCCCGCGGGACGCCTCGACATCGACTCGACCGGCCTGCTGGTACTGACCCAGGACGGCCGCATCGCGCGCCAGCTGATCAACGACGACTCGGAGATCGAGAAGGAATACCTGGTCCGTGTCGCGGGCACGCTGACCGAGGAGAACCTGCGCCTGCTGAACAACGGCATGGCGCTCGACGGTGAGCCGCTGCGGCCGGCCCGGGTCGAATGGCAGAACAAGGATCAGTTGCGCTTCGTGCTGCGCGAAGGCAAGAAGCGTCAGGTGCGGCGCATGTGCGAACTGGCCGGCCTGTATGTGGCGGCCCTGCGCCGCGTGCGCATCGGACGTGTGATGCTCGGCGAACTGCCGGTCGGTCAGTGGCGCTACCTGGCAGCCGACGAGAAGTTCTAGTCGTCGACGATGTCCTGGCCGGGGAACAGCTCCTCGGTGAAGCCGAAGCGCGTGAAGTCGCGCACGCGCATCGGGTAGAGGATGCCGTCGAGGTGGTCGCACTCGTGCTGCACCACCCGCGCGTGGAAGCCGGTCGCGATCCGGTCGATCGGCCGCCCCGACGGATCAAAGCCGCGATAGCGGATCCGTTCGGTGCGCGGGACCACGCCGCGCATGCCGGGCACCGACAGGCAGCCTTCCCAGTCGTCCACTTCGGTCGCGTCGAGACGCTCGATGAGCGGATTGATCAGGACGGTCTGCGGCACCACGTCGTCGTCGGGATAGCGCTGGGCGTCCGCCGCGAAGCCGAAGATCACGAGCCGCAGGTCGACGCCGATCTGCGGCGCCGCGAGCCCGGCGCCTTTCGCGTCGTGCATCGTGTCGAACAGGTCGGCGACCAGCGCGTGCAGCTCAGGCGTGTCGAAGCGCTCGACCGGCTTGGCGACGCGCAGCAGGCGCGGATCGCCCATGCGCAGGATCGGATGGATCATGTCGTTCGCCTCAGGCCGTCTTGCCGGTTTCGCGCACGAACGACACGATCAGCGCGCGCACGTTGTTCATCGCGACCTCGAGAACGCGACCGATCTCGGTCGTCGAGATCGCGTGCTTCGAATCGCCACGCCCCGCCGCGTGGTTGACCACGACGCCGAGCGCCGCGTAGGGCAGTTCGAGTTCCCGGGCGAGCGCGGCCTCGGGCATCAGCGTCATGCCGACGACGTCGGCCCCGTCGCGCTCGACCCGGTTGATCTCGGCCGCGGTCTCGAGACGCGGACCCTGCATGCAGGCGTAGCAGCCCCCATCGATGACCTGGTGACCGACCTTGTTCGCGACCGCCATCATCCGGGCCCGCAGCGCCGGGTCGTACGGCAGCGTGAAGTCGATGTGCGTGACCGGCCGATCGGGGCCGTCGAAATAGGTCGGCTCGCGGCCCCAGGTGTAGTCGAGCATCTGGTCGAGCAGCGCGATCGCGCCCGGCTGCATGTCGTCGCGCACGCCGCCGACGGACGCCACCGCGATCACGCCTTCGACACCGATCGTCTTGAGTGCGTGGATGTTGGCGCGGTAGTTGATCGCGTGCGGCGGGATCGTGTGCCCGTGACCGTGGCGCGGCAGGAATGCCACCGGCACGTTGTCGATGCGGCCGATCGTCACCGGCCCCGAAGGCTCGCCCCACGGCGTGCGCACGACCTCGCGCCGATCGATCTCGAGCTCCGCGAACGACGTGAGTCCGCTGCCTCCCAGAATGCCGAACATGCAGTTCCTTTCCGGACCTAGGCCCGCAGTCTTGCGTGGTGGATGACGATCAGCGCGACGCGTTCAGCGCGTCGAGGTAGGCCCTGAATTCCGGCCCGGTCTCGTGATGCTTGAGCCCGAGCTCGACGGTCGCCTTGAGGTAGCCGATCTTGGAGCCGCAATCGTAGCGCACGCCCTCGAAGCGATAGGCCAGCACCGGGTCGGTCTGCAGCAGCGCGACGATGCCGTCGGTGAGCTGGATCTCGCCGCCCGATCCCGGGCGGATCTTCCGCAGCCGGTCGAAGATGTCGCCGCTCAGGATGTAGCGGCCGACCACGGCGAGCGTCGACGGCGCATCGCCGGGAGCCGGCTTCTCGACCATGTGCGTGATCTCCTCGAGCCGCTTGTCGCTGCCGGCCAGCGCCGAGCCGAGCTTGGTGCCGACGATGCCGTACGACTTGGTCTCGGCGGGAGGGACGTCCTGCACCGCGAGCACGCTCGCCTGCTTGATGTCGAAGACCGTGACCATCTGCTGCAGCACGCCGGGCACGCCGTCTGGCGTGTCCATCAGGTCGTCGGCCAGCAGCACGGCGAACGGCTCGTGGCCCACCACCGGCAGCGCGCACAGCACGGCGTGGCCGAGGCCGAGCGCTTCGTTCTGGCGGATGTAGATGCAGTTGACCGATGGCGGCACGGTGTTGCGCACGATCTCGAGCAGCGCCTGCTTGTTCTTCGCCTCGAGCTCGGCCTCCATCTCGTAGGCCTTGTCGAAATGGTCCTCGATCGCACGCTTGTTGCGCCCGGTGATGAAGACCATGTCGGTGATGCCCGCCTCGGCCGCTTCCTCCACCGCGTACTGGATCAACGGCTTGTCGACGACCGGCATCATCTCCTTCGGGCTGGCCTTGGTGGCCGGGAGGAATCGGGTGCCCATGCCAGCCACGGGGAACACTGCTTTTCTGACGCGCATCGCTGTTGCTCCTGGAGTCTTGAATTCAGCCCTGGTCGATCAGGCGAAGCAACGCTTCCTGATCGATGAGGGGGATGCCGAGTTGCACGGCCTTCTCGGCCTTGCTGCCGGCTTCGGCGCCGGCGACGACGAAATCGGTCTTGCGCGACACGGAGGCCGAGACCTTGCCACCCGCGGCCTCGATGCGCGCCTTGGCATCGTCGCGCGTCAGGTCGGGCAGCGAACCCGTCAGGACGAAGGTCTTGCCGGTCAGCGGACCACCGATTTCGGGCGGATCACCGTCGAGGACATCGACCTGCAGGATCGTCCCGTCCGCTTCCGGCCAGACGATCCCCACGTCGCGCAGCCGCGCGATGGCGTCGCGATTGTGCGGCTCCGCGAAGAACTGCCCGAGCGCCTGCACGATCTCGTCGCCGATCCCTTCGAGCGGGACGGGCCGCAGCGGCTCGCCGCGCGTGCGGCGGCCCGCGTTCTCCTTCTGGCGCGCCCGCTTGCGCTCCATCAGGCCGGTCCAGTCGGCGTCCAGCAAGGCGTCGAGGCGCCCGAACTCGCGGGCGAGCACGCGGGCGACCTCCTCGCCCACATGGCGGATGCCGAGCCCGTACAGGAACCGGGCGAAGGTCGTCTTCTTCGCATGATCGATCGCATCGACCAGGTTCGCCGCAGACTTCTCGGCCATGCGGTCCAGCCCGGCGACGGTGTCGCGATCGAGCGCGAAGAGGTCGGCGGGCTGGCGCACCAGGTCGCGCGCGACGAGCTGATCGACCACCTTGTCGCCGAGCCCTTCGATGTCCAGCGCGCGGCGCTGCGCGAAGTGCAGCAGCGCCTGCTTGCGCTGGGCCGCGCACACCAGCCCGCCGCTGCAGCGGGCCACCGCCTCGCCCTCCTCGCGCACGACTGCCGATCCACAGACCGGACACGCGGTCGGCAGGTGATAGTCGACCGCGCCGGCCGGTCGATGCTCGAAGAGCACGCGCAGCACCTCGGGGATCACGTCGCCCGCACGCCGCACGACCACGGTGTCGCCGATGCGCACGTCCTTGCGACGGATCTCGTCCTCGTTGTGCAGGGTCGCGTTGGTCACCGTCACCCCGCCGACGAAGACCGGCGCGAGCCGCGCCACCGGCGTGATCGCGCCGGTACGGCCGACCTGGACGTCGATCTGCTCGATCGTCGTGGTCGCCTCCTCGGCCGGGAACTTGTGGGCGATCGCGAAACGGGGTGCACGCGCCACGAACCCGAGGCGCTGCTGGAGCGCGAAGTCGTCGACCTTGTAGACCACGCCGTCGATGTCGTACGGCAGACCCGCGCGCGCCTGGCCGATGCGCCGGTAGAAATCGAGCAGCCCTTCGCTTCCTTCGACGACCGCGCGATCCGCGTTCACCGACACGCCGAGCGTGCGGTACCAGTCGAGCAGCGCGCTGTGGCGCTCGGGCAGCGCGGGCCCGTCCGGACCGGCGTCGTACACCCCGACGCCGTAGGCGAAGAAATGCAGCGGGCGGCTCGCGGTGATGCGCGCGTCCAGTTGTCGCAGGCTCCCGGCAGCCGCGTTGCGCGGATTGACGAACTCGCGGGCGCCCGCCTCGCGCTGCCGACGATTGATCGCATCGAAGTCGGCATGGAACATCAGCACTTCGCCGCGGATGTCGATGACGGCCGGGGGACGCTTGCCCTTCAGCCGCAACGGGACGGTGGCGACGGTGCGGGCGTTGGGCGTCACGTCCTCGCCGACCGATCCGTCGCCGCGCGTCGCCGCGCGCGTCAGCAGGCCGTTCTCGTAGCGTAGCGTGACCGCGAGGCCGTCGTACTTCAGTTCGACGGCATAGCGCACCGGCGCGATGCCCAGCCCTTCGCCGACGCGCCGGTCGAAGGCGACGATGCCGGCGTCGTCGAACGCGTTGCCGAGCGACAGCATCGGCACCTCGTGCGCGACGGTCGGCAGGTCGCTGCGCGGTGCGCCACCGATCCGCAGGGTCGGCGAGTCGGGCGTCTGCAGATCGGGATGCCGCTCCTCGATCGCCTGCAGTTCGCGGAACAGCGCGTCGTATTCGGCGTCGCTGGCCAGCGGCGCGTCGAGCGTGTGATACGCGTATTCGAGCCGCGCCAGCTCGTCGCGCAGGACGACGGCGCGCAGGACGGGATCGTCCGACAGGGCCGTCGCCTCCCGGGTCATCGGGGCCGGGGCTGCGATGCGCAGATCACCGTGACGTCAGCCGAACAGGGCCAGCGCACGCGGCGATCCGGCCGGCATGCCGGCATCGGCCAGCTTCGCGTAGACCGGCTCGATCTGCCGTCCGATCGACGCCAGCGCCGCCTGGGAGAGGACGTGCGACTGGTCGTCCACCAGCGAGGCATCGAGCGCCTGCGCGAGCTGGTTCGCCAGCTCGACCAGGCGCGCGAACGGCTGCCGGCTCTGCGGAGCGCGCGGGACGTCGAGCAGCAGCGTCAGACGCGAGGTCTGCTGCGCTTCCAGCGTGTCGGCCCGGAAGGCACCGCCGTCCCCGTTCTGCAGCACGAACAGCGTGGCGCCCTGCTCGTCGAGCGCATGGAAGCGTCCGTCGGGCCGCAGGATCAGGCCGAGGTCGCGGGCCAGTGACGCGACGTGCTGGCCGCTCCAGCTGTCCTGCGTACTCGAGAGGTTGATGCCGATCTGCGCGTCGAGCGGCACGCACAGCGCGTCGAGTGCACGGGCCCGCGTGGTGGTCTCGCGCATGTCGGGGATCTCGCAGCTCGCGGGGATCTGCTCGCACACGTGCTGGAGCGCCGCGACGAACTCGGACCATTCGATCTCGTTGAGCGGACCGCTGCGATTGGCGAGCTGCACGGCCACCAGGATCGCCTCGTAGCGCTGGCCCGGACGGATCGGCTCCTGGTGGTCGCCCCGGATGCCGACCAGCAGGACCGGTTGCCGGCCCGCGTGGCGGAAGGCGTGCAGCAGCGACCAGGCGCGGTCGCCGGACAGGAGACTCTCGGGCTCGAGGGTCACGATGGCATGGATTTCGTCGTCTACGGTCATGCTTTGCGTCGTTTTTGCCAGATCCTCCGGGTAGTCCCGGCCGTCGGTGGGATCGACTTCGTCGGGCTCGTCGGCGGGCGCGAACAGCGCCGCCGCCCTGGCCCCGCTGCCGGCGAACGAGGGTTCGCTGCGCCGGTCGAGCTCCGCGGCCATGCCGTCCGACGCGGCGGCCGGCGCGGCCATCGGCGCCACCCGGGGTTTCAGGCGTCGTTCGAGCACCCGCGATCGTCGGCGGTCCATCACGACGTTGAACAGCCAGATGCCGGCGATGGCGATCAGCGCGAGCACGATCAGGCTCAACTGCAGGTCGCTCATCGCCGGCGTCCGGTCGGGGTCATGCGGCGAACCGGGGTCATGCGGCCTCCTCGATGGGATCGTTGGCGAAGCCGATCGCCGATTCGAGATCGACGGCGACGACGCGCGACACGCCCTGCTCCTGCATCGTCACGCCGATCAGCTGCTGCGCCATCTCCATCGCGATCTTGTTGTGCGAGATGAAGAGAAACTGCGTGTGTTCGGACATTGTCTTGACCAGGTTGCAGAAGCGCTCTGTGTTGGCATCGTCTAGCGGCGCGTCGACCTCGTCGAGCAGGCAGAACGGCGCGGGGTTGAGCTGGAACATCGCGAACACGAGCGCGGTCGCCGTCAGCGCCTTCTCGCCGCCCGACAGGAGGTGGATGCTGCTGTTCTTCTTGCCCGGCGGCTGCGCCATCACCTGCACGCCGGCGTCGAGGATCTCGTCGCCCGTCATCACCAGCTTTGCCTCGCCGCCGCCGAACAGAGCCGGGAAGAGCTTGCCGAAATGCAGGTTGATCGCGTCGAAGGTTTCCTGCAGCAGCGCGCGGGTCTCCTTGTCGATGCGGCGGATCGCGTCCTCGAGCGTCGTGATGGCCTCGCCGAGGTCGGCCGACTGCGCGTCGAGGAAGGTCTTGCGTTCGCGGGCGGTGGCCAGCTCGTCGAGCGCCGCGAGGTTGACCGCGCCGAGTCCGACGATGGTCTGCTGCAGCCGCTGGACCTCGCCGTGCAGCGCCGGCGCCCGCAGCTTGCGGCCTTCGTCGCTGGACAGGATCGCGACCAGCGCGGCGCGGTCGGCCGCGGCCTCCGTCAGCTGCGTGTCGAACTGCTCCTGCGTGAGCCGGGCCGCCTGCTCCTTGAGCTGCGCGTCGGAGATCTTCGCGCGCAGCGGCTCGAGGTCCCGTTCGGTCACCAGCCGCGACTCGTCGGTGCCGCGGATCTGCGCGGCCAGGGCGTCGAGCTCGGCCCGCGCGTCGGCGAGCCGCTTCTCGGCGGTGGCCCGCACCCCGATCGCGTCCTGCAGTCCGGCCCGCGCGGTCTCGTCGGTGAGCCCGGCCAGTTCCGCCGCGAGACGCTCGTCCTCGCCGGCCAGGCGATCGCGCTGTTCGACGGCCTGCGTCGACTGCTGGGCCAGCTCGGCGCGGCGCGTGCCGAGATTCTTCTCCTCGTAGCTCGACTCGTGCGCGGCGCGCTGCAGGTCGACCTGTCGCGCCCGCGCGGCATCGACCTTCGCCCGGGCGTCCTGCGCGGCGGTCCGGGCATCTTCGAAGCGCGACTGGATGTCCGCGAGCGCCTCGTCCAGGCGCTCGAAATTTGCCTCGGCCGTCTGGCGGGCGACCGTTTCCTTCGCTTCCTCCTCGGCCAAATGCGCGAGTTCGCCGGCGATCTGGTCGCTGCGCGTGCGGCTCTGCGCGGCATCCTGCTGCAGGCGCTGCAGCGCCATCTGGCGCGCATGGAATTCGCTCGTCGCGGCGGCGACGGCCTGACGCATCGTCGCCAGCGCGCCGGTCGCCTGCGAGACCGCGGCATCCGCACGGACCGCGTGCGAACGCGCCTCGTCGGTCGCGAGCGCCTGCGCCCGCGAACGCTTGGCGAGGTCGTCGATCTCGTGCTGGCGCGCGAGCATGCCGGCCTGCTCGGAGTCCGCGGCATGCAATTGCAGGCTGTTGCGGCCGACCTGGTGCCCAGAACGCACGACGAACGAACCCCCGGCGGGCAGCAGATGCCGGCGCTGCAGCGCTTCGGCTTCGCTGTCGGCGACGAATACGCCGCGCATCCATTCGCCCAGCACGTTGCGCAGCGACGGATCGCGCAGCTCGATGCGGTCGAGCAGCGGCGACAGCGACGCATCGTGCGCCGCAGGGGTCGCGTCCGCAGACGCCTCGATACGCTCGGAGTAGATCGACAGCTTGGCCGGCGGCAGGTCGTCGAAGAAGGCCTTCGCGCGGTCGAGCTGGCCGATCTCCAGCGCGCCGATGCGCTCGCGCAGCGCGGCTTCGACGGCGGTCTCCCAGCCCGACTGCACCTGCAGCCGCTGCCACAGGCGCGGCAGGCGGCCGAGCTCGTGCTTGTCGAGCCACGGCTGCAGCTTGCCGTTGGCCTGCACGCGCTCCTGAACGTGCCGGAGCGCGGCGAGGCGCGCCTCGATCTGCGCGCTCTCGCGACTTTCCTTGTCGAGCGTCTGGTGCGCCGCGGTCCGCGCCGCCTGCACGCCGGGCAGCGCGGCCTCGGCCGTCTCGAGCTGCGTCTTCTTGGCGGCCAGGCCGGACGCCAGCGTCTCGACCTCGCTGCCGAGCCCCGTGAGCCGCGCGGGATCGGGCACGTCGAGGCGCTTGTGTTCCTGGTCCAGGCGCGCCTTGCGATTGGCGATCGATTCGAGGTGGCGGTCGGCGTTGCGCTGCTGGGTGCTCTCGACCTCGAGGTCGCGCTGCACGTCGCTCATCTGCGACCGCAGCGCGTCGACCTGCTCGTTGGCGCTGCGCGCAAGCGCTTCGCTCTCGGGCAGAACGGTGGCGTGGACAGCCAGCGCCTCGGTCGATGCGCGGATGGCCTCGCTCGCCTTCGCCAGCGCCTCTTCGGCGGTCCGGTCCGCGTCGGTCAGCCGCGCGATCTCGCGAGACCAGTGCTCGCGCTGCGCGGCGAGCTGCGCGAGCTGCGCCTGGAGGCGATTGCGCGACTCGACGACGACGCGGATCTCGGACTCGATCGCGGTCACGGCCGATGCCGCCTCGTAGTAGCTGCCCTGGGCCGCGTGGACCGCGCCGCTCGCGTCCTGTTGCGCGCTGCGCACGCGTTCCAGATCGAGCTCCACGCGGCGCAGGTCGGCCGTGCGCCCGTCGAGCGCCAGTTGCGCCTGCTCGCCGTCCTGGCGGTGACGCGCGGCGAGCGCCTCGGCCTCGTTGGCGCGCAGCAGCCACAGCAGCTTCTGCTTGCCGTCGACCTCGGTCTCGAGGTCGCGGTATTCCTGGGCGACCACGGCCTGCCGTTCGAGCCGTTCGAGGTTCGCGTTCAGCTCGCGCAGGATGTCCTCGACGCGCATGAGGTTCTCGCGTGTGTCGGCGAGCCGGTTCTCGGTCTCGCGGCGACGCTCCTTGTATTTGGAGATGCCGGCGGCCTCCTCGAGGAACACCCGCAGCTCGTCGGGGCGCGCTTCGATGATGCGGCTGATCATGCCCTGGCCGATGATCGCGTAGGCGCGCGGTCCGAGCCCGGTGCCCAGGAAGATGTCCTGGATGTCCCGACGTCGCACGGCCTGGTTGTTGATGAGGTACGACGACGTGCCGTCGCGCGTCAGCACACGCTTGACGGCGATCTCGTTGTACTGGCCCCAGGGTCCGGAGACCGTCTTGCCTTGCGGGTTGCCATCGCCGCGGGGCGTGTTGTCGAACACCAGCTCGACGCTCGCGCGGCCGGCCGGCTTGCGTTGCGCCGACCCGTTGAAGATCACGTCCTGCATCGACTCGCCGCGCAGCTCGCTGGCCTTCGATTCGCCGAGCACCCAGCGCGCCGCGTCGATGATGTTCGACTTGCCGCAGCCGTTCGGACCCACCACGCCGACCAGCCGGCCCGGCAGCGAGAACTGCGTGGGGTCCACGAACGACTTGAAGCCCGACAGCTTGATCTGCGTCAGGCGCACGTCGGAAGGATCCGGAAGAAAGGCGATCGAAGGTCGGGCATGGAAGACGACGGAACGGGTTGTGCGGCTGAAGGATGGACGGTCGGCGACGACGGACGTCGGGACGTCGTGGCTGGGCGGGATGGCGCTGTCTGATCGAGGAACCGTGGATTGCACACTGCGCCGCCGGCCGATTTAGGGCATGGTGCGCGTCGCGCGCTTGCGTATCACTGCCCGCGCGGGGCCGCTGTCGTGCCTTCGGTCGCGTTGTCCTTCGACCGCCAACGGCCTCTTCGTGAGCGGTTCGTATAATAACAGCCCGGTCATGGCTTCCCGACCGCGCAACCAGCCCAGAGAACATGGCGCCCTCCCCCAAGAAAAAGCCAGCGGTCCGCGCTGCCGAAGGTGTCGGCACGACGATCAGCAGCGGCATCCGGGCCCCCGAACAGGGCCGGACCGGCCCGTCGAAGCGGCTCGACGTCTTCGACAATCCGAATCCCGAACGCGACTACCTGATCCACATGCAGGTGCCCGAGTTCACCTGCCTGTGCCCGCTCACCGGCCAGCCCGACTTCGCGACCTTCACGATCGACTACGTGCCCGACCGGCTCTGCGTCGAGCTCAAGAGCCTCAAGCTCTACACGTGGAGCTTTCGCGGCGAAGGCGCCTTCCACGAGGCCGTGACCAACCGCATCCTCAGCGATCTGGCGACGGTGTCGAAGCCGCGATTCATGCGCGTCACCGCGCGCTGGGGCGTGCGCGGCGGCATCTTCACGAACATCGTCGTCGAGCATCGCCAGCGGGGATGGAAACCGGCGCCTCCGGTCGTCCTCGCCGATTTCGAACGCGCGGCGCCCACCCTCTGACCCACTTCCCGGCCGGCGCATGCGGCCGGACCGACACACGAAGAACCCCATGAACCAGACCGACCTTCAGCCCACCATCGAACGTGCGTGGGAGATGCGCGCCGAACTGTCCCCCGCCACGGCTCCGGCCGAGGTCACCGACGCGGTGGCCGCCGTGCTCGCCAGCCTGAACATCGGCGCGGTGCGCGTCGCCGAGAAGGTCGACGGGGCGTGGATCGTGCATCAATGGCTCAAGAAAGCCGTGCTCCTGTCGTTCAAGCTCCAGGACAACGTGCTGATGCACGCCGGCGAACTCGCGTTCTTCGACAAGGTGCAGACCAAGTTCTCGCAACTGTCGGACAGCGAGATGCGCGCGACCGGTGTCCGGGTCGTCCCGCCGGCTGTAGCCCGGCACGGTTCGTTCATCGGGAAAAACGTCGTGCTGATGCCTTCCTACGTCAACATCGGGGCCCATGTCGGAGAAGGAACGATGGTCGATACCTGGGCAACGGTGGGTTCGTGCGCACAGATCGGCCGCAACGTGCATCTGTCTGGCGGGGTCGGCATCGGCGGCGTGCTCGAGCCGCTGCAGGCCAGCCCGACGATCATCGAGGACAACTGTTTCATCGGCGCGCGCTCCGAAGTCGTCGAAGGCGTGATCGTGGAGGAAAACTCGGTCCTGTCGATGGGCGTCTACCTGTCGCAGTCGACCAAGATCTACGACCGGCGGACGGGGTCGATCACCTATGGCCGCGTGCCTTCGGGCTCGGTCGTCGTCCCCGGTTCGCTGCCTTCCGCCGACGGCGCTTACGGCTTATATTGCGCAGTTATCGTCAAGCAGGTGACGGCCGAGACGCGCGCGAAGACCAGCATCAACGAACTGCTGCGCGGCGACTGACCGTCCGGGCGCCGCGGCAGCCGGCACATCAAGCGAGGGATCTGCGATGGCGATGGAACGACTGTTCAAGCTGATGGCCGAGAAAAAGGCCTCCGACCTGTTCATCGCGGTCGGCTCGGCCGTGCACATGAAAGTCAACGGCACCTCGATCCCCATCAACCAGCAATTGATGGACAACGGGATGATCAAGAGCCTGTTGTCGGAGATCATCTCCGTCGCCGATTTCGAGGAGCTGAATGCGACCCACGAGCTCAACAAGGGCTTCGGCGTGCAGGGGGTCGGGCGCTTCCGCCTGTCGGCGTTCCAGCAGCGCGGCTCGATCTCGGTCGTGATCCGCTACATCGCCAGCGACATCCCGCCGATCGACACGCTGAACCTGCCGCCGATCGTCGGCGAGATCATCATGGAGAAGCGCGGCCTGGTGCTGGTCGTCGGTGCGACCGGATCGGGCAAGTCGACTACCATCGCGTCGATGCTCGACCTGCGCAACCAGAAGCGCACCGGCCACATCCTGACGCTCGAGGATCCGATCGAGTACGTGTTCCGCAACAAGAAGTCGATCGTCAACCAGCGCGAGATCGGCACCGACGCGGTCAACCTCGAGATCGCGCTGCGCAACGCGCTGCGCCAGGCGCCCGACTGCATCCTGATCGGCGAGATCCGCGACAAGGAGACGATGACGGCGGCCATTGCCTACGCCCAGTCGGGTCACCTGTGCGTCGCCACGCTGCACGCCAACAACAGCTACCACGCGCTCAACCGCATCGTCAGCTTCTACCCGCTCGAGACCCGGCCGACGCTGCTGTCGGACCTTTCGGCTGCGCTGCGCAGCATCATTTCGCAACGGCTGATCCGCGCCCGCACCGGCGGCCGCGTGCCGGCGGTCGAGGTGCTGCTCAACACCCGTCACGTGGCCGAACTGATCGAGAAGGGCGAGATCAACTCGATCAAGGACGCGATGGAAAAAAGCCTGTCGCCGGGCTCCCAGACCTTCGAGCAGGCGCTCTACCGCATGATCCGAGAAGAGCAGATCACCGAAGAGGAAGCGCTGTCGTTCGCCGACTCCCCGACCAACCTGCTCTGGCTGATCAACAACGCGCCGCCGATCCTGCCGAACGAGCCGCTCGAGACCACGCGCAGCCACGTGTCCACGTCCTTCCAGGAATTCACGCTCAATGCCTGAGGCGATGGCGCCCTCACGATCGATCGAACCCGGCGTCGAACCGATCGTCGCCCCCTTCCCCGACACCCCCACGGTCGCGCTGACCCGCCAGCTCATCGCGCTGCGCTCCGTCACGCCGCACGACGGCGGCTGCCAGGCGCTGATCGCCGGGCGCCTCGCGGCGATCGGCTTTCATTGCGAGACCGTCGCGGCGGGCGGCGTCACCAACCTGTGGGCGCGGCGTGGCACGGCCCGTCCGGTGTTCGTGTTCGCTGGACACACCGACGTCGTGCCGACCGGCCCGGTCGAGCGCTGGCGGTCGGATCCCTTCGAGCCGACCTTGCGCGACGGCTGGCTGTACGGCCGCGGCGCGGCCGACATGAAGACGTCGATCGCCGCCTTCGTCGTCGCCATCGAGGAGTTCGTCGCCGCGCACGACGACCATCGGGGCTCGATCGCGCTGCTGATCACCTCCGACGAGGAAGGCCCCGCGATCGAAGGCACGGTGCGCGTCTGCGAACTGCTGCAGTCGCGCGGCGAGGCGCTCGACTTCTGCGTCGTCGGCGAGCCGTCTTCGTCCGGGGTCCTCGGCGACACGATCAAGAACGGCCGGCGCGGCACGCTGTCGGGCAAGCTGGTGATCGCCGGCATCCAGGGACACATCGCCTATCCGCACCTGGCCCGCAACCCGATCCATCAGATGGCCGACGCGGTCGCCGCACTGACGGCGATCGAATGGGATCGCGGCAACCACTTCTTCCCGCCGACCAGCTTCCAGGTGTCCAACGTGCACGCGGGTACCGGCGCGACCAACGTGATTCCCGGCGAGGCCCTCGTCGACTTCAACTTCCGCTTCTCGACCGAGAGCAGTGTCGAGTCGCTGAAGGAGCGCGTGCACGCGCTCCTCGACGCGCGCGGCCTCGAATACGAACTGGCCTGGACGCTCGGCGGCCGGCCGTTCCTCACGCCCGAGGGATCGCTGTCCGAAGCGCTCGTCGCGTCGATCCGCAGCGTCACCGGCGTCACCGCCGAGCTGTCGACCAGCGGCGGCACGTCCGACGGCCGCTTCATCTCGACCATCTGCCCGCAGACCATCGAGTTCGGGCCGGTCAACGCGACGATCCACAAGATCGACGAGCGCGTGGCGGTCGCCGACATCGAGCCGTTGAAGGATGTCTATCGCGCCACGCTCGCCGCGCTGCTGACGGCATGAGCGACCCTGGAAGAAAAGCCGCCGTGCGGGCGGACGGACTCGACGCGCTCGTCACCGTGCGGGACGTGCTGCGCCACGCCGTGACCCGCTTCAACGCGGCGCAGCTGTTCTTCGGGCACGGCAGCGTCGACGCATGGAACGAGGCGGTCTACCTCGTCCTGCACCGGCTGCACCTGCCGCTCGATCGTCTCGACCCCTTCCTCGACGCGCGGCTGACGGCCGCCGAACGCGACGACCTGCTCGCACTGATCGCGCGACGCGTCGACGGGCGCGTCCCGGCCGCCTACCTCACCGGCGAGGCGTGGCTCGGCGACTACCGCTTCACGGTCGACCCGCGCGTCATCGTGCCGCGCTCCTTCATCGCCGAACTGCTGTTCGAGCAGCTCGCGCCGTGGATCGCGGAGCCCGGCGACGTGTCGGCGGTCCTCGACCTCTGCACGGGCTCGGGATGCCTCGCGATCATCGCGGCCGATGCGTTCCCGGCGGCGCGCGTCGATGCCGTGGACCTGTCGCGCGATGCGCTCGCGGTCGCGCGCATCAACGTTGATGCGTACGCGCTCGCCGAACGCGTGTCACTCGTCGAATCCGACCTGTTCGACGCACTGCCGAAGCGCCGCTACGACCTCATCCTCAGCAATCCGCCGTACGTCAACGACGCGTCGATGGACACGTTGCCCGACGAGTACCGCCGCGAGCCGCGCATGGCGCTGGCCGGCGGCAGCGACGGCCTCGACCTCGTGCGTCGCATC
>Ga0123336_10000405_pt1 | contig 44376 bp, 36 predicted proteins | sample SSSSmetaG_FD_96466 | JGI IMG/M metagenome (GOLD analysis project Ga0123336, IMG submission 96466) | Glacier valley bacterial and archeal communities from Borup Fiord, Nunavut, Canada, to study Microbial Dark Matter (Phase II) - ​SSSS metaG | ecosystem: Environmental > Aquatic > Freshwater > Ice...
CAATTACCGAAAATAAGTAGTAGTGTCGGGGGGTGATGAAGGCCACGTAAGGCCGGTCCCAGGTGTACTGGATGGGGGCGTGGTAGCCGTCGCGGTTGAAGCGGTAGAAGTAATCAGCATCGGCCGTGCGCTCGCCAGCCGTGAAGGGCCGGTGGTTGGCCAGCACGGTCTGGGCAAACTCAATGTTGTTATCCACCGTCAGTCCGGACATGGAGGGCGAATCCGGGATGGGGCCGGTGTTACCCTGGGCGGCCTGGGTCACGGCCGCACTCGCCGACCGCGTTGGGGCGGCCGCGGGCTGGCCGCGTTGGGGGCCGGCATCCGCTGAACCAGGGAGCAGCGTTGCACATCCGGCCAGGAGCACTGGCACGAGCGAGACGAGGGGGCGAAGGGGTCTCATACTTCTGAGTGGGGAGTCGCTGGCCAACTTTGCACGAAATCGTCGCGCTCACGCCGCATGGTCGATCGGCCAGTGGCGGCCGGCGGCGACCAACGCAAAGCCGGCTGCTTCCTCGACGATGCGTTCGGCGACCGCGTGATATGCGGGCCCGGCGATCCGACCGCGCAGATTCCGCACGATGGCGTAGAGCGCGTGATCGGGAGCCTGGCGCAGCGACGCGTAGTCGAGCTCGTACTCTTCGTCGTCGTCCCACAGGATGAAGCAGCGATCGTCGCGCCAGTGTGCCGCGCGCGCGCGCAGATGAGCATCTTCGACTTCGACGTACGCGTAGCGCGTGTCGTCGAGCTTGACGATGTCGCGACCGTCGTCGCGGACATCGAGCCAGCGGAGCAGCGCCAGGCGGAGGCGCGCATGCGTGACCGGTGCGCCCTCCTGCCAGAACGTGCCTGCTTTATCGAGGCGCAGCCCGATGGCTCGCATCTTCTCGATCTGCTCGGGTGTGAAGCTCACGCCCGAACCATGCCCCGGTTCAGGAGCCGAGGCGAGCGATGCGCTCCTTGGTCAGCAGCTTCTGCTTCTTGAGGTTCGCGATCTCGGTTCGCTCGGCGGGCGTCGGCGCGCGCCGCTTCTCGAGTTGTTGCACCTGCGCGTCGAGACGGCGGTGTTCAGCGGTGAGCTCGGCAAGCACTTCCGGCTTCGGTTCGAGTGTTCCCACACCTCGATCCTAGCGCATGTTTTTCGCGGTGGGGGGCTCAGCGTTTCGGGAGCGCTCCCGGCACGCCGTCGGGATATTTCACCTCGGCCTCCGAGGGTCGGATGTACGTCGGTGCGCCGGTCGTCGTGACATCGACGCGCGGACCTTCGAGTGCGAGCAGTGCGACCGCACGGCCGCTCGGAGTCGCCGGGAAGCTGACGTCGTGGCCGTCGTGCCATTCGATGAAATCGCCAAGGATCCGGCAACCTGCGGGCATCCACGAGTTGAGCTCGTCGGGATGCATCACGGTCTCTTCGCGCATCACGACGGTGCAATCGTTGTCACGCCAAAAGGCACCTGCATAGACCTCGCCCTTGCGCGCATCGAGGACCGAGACCACCGTGATCAGCTCGCGCTTGAGCAGCGGTTCGTGCGCCAGCGCCGCGAGCGAGGACACGGCCCACAGCGGGCAGCCATTGGCAAACGCGATGCCCTTCCCGGTCGCCATGCCGATCCGCAGGCCGGTGAAAGAACCGGGCCCGGCACCGACGGCGACCGCGCCGATATCGCGCGGCCCGAGCCCTGCTTCTTTGCAGGCAGCATCGACCAACAGCAGCAGCTCGGAGCCGCGGCCGTGATCGTCACTCGTGCGTTCGGCGAGCACGCGGCCATCTTCGGCATCGACGAGCGCCACGCTCGCGAAGCGGGTGGACGTATCCATTCCCAGGACGATCATCGGAGTAGGTACCGCACGACATCGTTGCGTGACGCGAGGATCGTGATCAACACGATGATGCCGAGACCGACTTGCTGGATTCGGACACGCGCCTTCGGCGATAGCGGCTTGCGCCGCGCACCTTCGATGCCGAACACGAGGAGATGACCGCCATCGAGCATCGGTATCGGTAGCAGGTTGATGAGGCCAAGGTTAATGCTGATGAGCGCGATCATCAGCCAAAACGTGTCCCAGCCCTGATCTCCGGACACTTTCGCCACCCGATACATCATCAGCGGGCCGCCGAGCGCTTCGGTCGGCTTGTCGCCGCCCAGGATGTGGAAGAACCCGGTGACCATCGTGCGGATCGTGTCGCCGGTGCGATCGATCGCTTTGCCGAACGCGTAGCCGAAGCGACCCTCGACGGGCGTCATCGCACCGGTGCCGCGATCGACATCGTTGTGCGCGCCAAACACGAGGCGCGTGACCGTGTGATCGTACTCGTCGAGTTCCTTGCGCCAGACCTGGGTGAGCTCGGCCGTGATCGTCTCGGTCTTGCCGGCGGCGGCCGCGCGCTTCCACGTGACGTGGAACGTCCTGGTCGGCTCGGCTTGCAACCGTTGATCGAGGTCCATCCAGTGGACGACAGGCTTCTCGTCGAGCGCGACGACGAGGTCGCCGATCTTGAGCCCGGCACCGTCGGCAGGCGAGCCCGGATCGACCCGCGCGACGAACATCTCCGCGTGCTCGATGCCGGTGTAGCTCTCGCGCTTCAAGGTCGGATCGATCTGCGTATCGGGAACGAGATCCGCGAAGCCCGGGGCGAGGAGCTCGACGGCCGGAATGCCAGGCAACTCGCTGCCGCGAAAATAGACCAGGCTCGTGCGGCGCGCGATCTTGCCGAGGTGACGCTGGACATCGCTCCAGTTGCGCACCGGCTGGCCGTCGATGCTGATCACGAGATCGTGCGTGCGCAGCCCGGCGCGTGCCGCCGGTGATTGCTCGTCGATCACGCCGACAAGGGGCACGAACGGCGCGTACGTGATGCCGACCCGACCTTGCACCGATTCTTTGCCGTCGCGATCTTTGGACCACACGGTCTCTTCGATCGGCGTGAGGTAGCGCTCGAACACCTTGCCGTTGCGCGTGAACCGGACATGGAGCTCCTTGCCGGGCGCCGATTGCACGCGGTGCTCGATGTCTTCCCAGTAGTGCACGGCGGAGCCGTCGATCTCGACCACGCGATCACCGGGTTCGAGCCCCGCGCGCCGGGCGACGCCGCTATCGAGCACGTCGCCGATCACCGGTGCGCCGACCATCGTGTGCGCCGAATAGAACGCGAAGTAGATGATGATCGGCAGCACGAGGTTCGCGGCCGGGCCGGCAAGAATGATCGTGAGCCGCTGCCATAACGGCCGGCTCGCGAGGCTCCGCCCTACATCAGCGTTGTTCGCAGGCTCCGAACCGGACGGTTCCCCTTCAATGCCCAGGATCCGTACGTAACCGCCGATCGGGAACACCGCGATCTGGTACTCGGTCTCACCGAGCTGGGCCCGGACCAGCGGCCTGCCATACCCGAAGGAGAACCGGAGCACCTTGACGTCCAGCAACTTGGCCGCGACGAAGTGCCCGGCCTCGTGGATGACCACGAGGACACCAACGCTGAGCATGAAATAGATGACGGACACGGACGGGGCCGCCGACGCTATAGCAGAGCTGCTATCCTGATCCCAGGGTGGCTACCAGACCGGCGAAGGCGTCAGACACCGATGTCGAGGAGCTCCTCGACAATCTGGACAAGACCCTCGATCGGCTCAAGACCCTGTACGAACAGTACTTCCTGGGGATTCAAAAGCAGGCGCCTTCGTTCATCCACAACGATGTCGAGCGCAAGATCCGTGACCTGACCCAGATGAATCTGCGCAACACCGGTGTTCGCTACCGGCTCGCGACGCTCACTCAAAAGTTTGGCTCCTATAACTCGTACTGGCGGCGGACTCTGCGCCAGATCGAGAACGGCACCTACGCCCGCCAGCTCCAGAAGGTTGGCCGCGATGCGATCGCACGCGGCGCCGAGGTGCCCGAAGAGATCCTCGCGGCAATGCCCAAGCGCATGCGCGATCAAGTCATGCGCGATCGCGATGCCGCGCTCGCGCAGGCGCGCCGGCGCCAGGCCGCCGGTGCCGAGGCACGCGGCGCAGCGCTCGACGAAGCCGGCGAGCAACTACCGCCCGAGGCCGACGCCGATTTCATCGCGATGATCAAAGAGCCGACGGAGATTCGTCGCAAGCTCAAAGGCACCGATGGCTCGCACCTGCTCGACGCCGCGGAAGGCGATTTCGATATCGACGCGTTCTTCGCCGAGGTCGAACAGCAGAGCGATGCGAAGCCCGAACGCCGGGGCTCCGCCATCACCACGGCGCCGCGCACGAAGAGCCCGACCACCAATCCGCGCGGTCGGTCGACGACGCGCAATGAGCTGATTCGCCAGGGCACAGCTCCCCCGCCACTGCCACGCGCCGCCACGAACACGCCGACCTCCGGCAGCCAGCCGCTCGCGCGACCCGATACGCAGAACGAAGCGGTCACCCCCGCGATCGGCTCGCCGGTCGGTGGGCGGCGCGCGGCACCGCCGCCGATTCCCAGTCGCGCGACGGGGGCGCAGTCTGCGCTCGCGCGTCCCCCGACCCAGACCGACGACGACAGCCCGACAGGAAACCACGCGCCGCTCGATCTGAACGGCGGTGCGCCGCTGCGTCAGCAGCCACGCGCTGCGACGGCAGCTCCGTCCCCGCCTCCAACACCGGCCGGTCGAACGACGGGCGCGCAAGCCGTGCTCGATCCGCGAACCGGTTTTCCCTTCGGCCAGGTGCCTCTCGATCCAGCGACCGGCCGGCCGCAGCGTGTTGCGACGGTGCCGGGCGATCGCGCGGCGGGCCCGCAATCGGCGGTTTCGCGCGCGACCGGTCCGCAGCCCACGATCACACCAGCTCCGCCGAGCTCTGGCGCGACCGTGCCGGCCACTGGTGGTCGTATCTCGTCGCCCACGGCCTCGTCGCAGATGTCGCGCCCGATTCCGATCATCCCCGGCGCGGCGGCCGCGCGTGGCTCGGTGCCTGTGGAATCGCTGCACGGCCCGTTTCCGCGCGAAAAGTTCGCGACACCGCCGGTCGGGATCCCGGCGATTCCCAAACCGGGGACGATTCCCCCCCCGCCGAAGCAGCCGACGCCGAGTGCGGGACCGCCGATGCGGCCCACGTCGCTCACGCCTACGATCGGCATGCCCGCGATCAGGAAGCTGTCGCCGTTCAATTCACCGCTGCCGAGTGCGGTGCCAACGCCGATCGTCCCGGCGTCCGCCGAAACCCAACCGCTACCGGCCGTCGGTCGCGCACCCGCGGCGCGAGTGCCTGCGAGCACCGTCACGCCTCCCGGCGGGGTTCCCGCACCGGCGAGGCCCGAATCCGCGGTGATCGTGACGAAGACGCCGTCGACAGGCGTGCAAGGCGTGCCCACGACCAAGCCGGTTACCGGTGCGCGGCCACCCGCGGCAGCGCCGCAGAAGCCACCTCCCGGCATGACCGACGCCGACGTCAATGCGCTCTACGCGACATACGTCAAAGCCAAGGAGATGGTCGGCGAGCAGATCGGTCCCGGCGAGCACAACAAGCTGCTGAAGACGATCAACGCGCAGGCTCCAAAGATCATGGAGCAGTACCGAGCCAAGGGCGTGGATTTCTCGGTCGTCGTCAAAGACAACCAGGTCATCATCCGCGCGAAACCGAAGACCTGAGCCGAGCTATGCCTTCGCCGGGAGCTCGCACGCGCCCTCGGGCTCGCAGCGACCGGTAAGCCGCAAGCGGTTCTTGGCGAACCAGCGATAGCCGAGCGAGAGCAGCTGCGAGATGCCAGGTAACCGCGTCACGGCGACGATGCGACCCCAGCCGATCGCGGTGTAGAGCTGGCGAAATACCTCGACGCCTTCGATCCACGAACCGTCGGGCCGCCGCCCTTTGATCTTCGACATGAGGTCCTTCATCGTCGTGCCGACCGCTGCTGGATCGAATGCGGGCGCGGCGATATCGGTGAACTCGATCTTCGCTGCTCTATCTTTGCGCATGAGCATGCGGATCTCGCGCATGCAGAGCGGGCACGCGCCGTCGTAGAACACTTCGACAGTCTTGCCAGGTGCGAGCATGCGCTTGGTTGCACCGAGTGGGCTTCGGGTTACAAACGATCATGGCGCGCGTGCAACGGCGGTTCTTGATGGGTTCGCGCTGGACCGCGAGCGCACCTTTTGGCCGAGAGCGAGGGCGAATGCCATTTCGAGGTCATCGAGGTGCGCCGCGATGCCGTCACCCTGCGCGCGGTCCTGACCGATCGCAGGTATTCGCTCGCGATCGCCGCGCTGGAAGATCCGGTGTGGCTACTCGGTTGGCAGTCGCTACCGGAGTAACCTGGGGCATGGCGCCGTCGGCCGTGTTTCGATGCATCGCAGGTTGCTCGGGAAGTTACTCCCTCGAGCAGGTGATCTATCGCTGCCCCCGATGTGGTGGCCTGCTCGAGGTTGCGCACGATCTCGCCGCACTGCGCGAGACATCTGCCGCCGAATGGAAGCGGACGTTCCAGACGCGCTGGCGCTCGGTGGATGATCCGTATGCGAGCGGCGTCTGGGCCAAGCACGAGTGGGTCGCGCCGCAGCTGCGCGCGGAGAATATCGTCACGTTCGGCGAAGGCACGTCGCATCTCACGAAGATCCCGCGCTACGCGAGCGAGATCGGGCTCGGCGATGTCCGCGTCAAGCAGTGCGGCACGTCGCACTCGGGCTCGTTCAAGGATCTCGGCATGACCGTGCTCGTGTCGATGGTCAAGCAGATGATCGCGAACGGCGCGAACCTTCGCGCGATCGCCTGCGCGTCGACGGGCGATACGTCAGCGGCGCTCGCCGCGTATGCCGCGGCGGCGAACATTCGCGCGGTCGTGATCCTGCCGCGCGGCAAGATCTCGACCGCACAGCTGGTCCAGCCGCTCGCGATGGGCGCGCTCGTGCTCGCCGTCGATACCGACTTCGATGGCTGCATGAAGCTCGTGCAAGAGCTCGCCGATCGCGAAGGCGTGTACCTCGCGAACTCGATGAACTCGCTGCGGCTCGAAGGTCAGAAGACCGTCGCGATCGAGCTCGCGCAGCAGTTCCATTGGGACGTGCCGGATTGGGTCGTGATTCCGGGCGGCAATCTCGGCAATGTCTCGGCGCTCGGCGCGGGCTTCGAGATGCTGCACGCGCTCGGCTTGGTCACGAAGCGGCCGAGAATCTGCGTCGCGCAGGTCGCGCATGCAAATCCGCTCTACACGAGCTACCGCGCGAACTGGGCGGAGCTCGCGCCGATCAAGGCGAAGACCACGCTGGCCTCGGCGATCCAGATCGGGAACCCGGTGAGCTTCGCGAAGGCGGTGCGCGTGCTCAGGGCGTTCGAGGGTGTGGTCGAGAGTGTGACCGAGGCGGAGCTCGCCGATGCGTCGGCGCACGCGGATCGCAGCGGCTTATTTACATGCCCCCACACGGGCGTCGCGCTCGCGGCCCTCGGCAAGCTCGCGGCGCGCGGGGAGGTCACGAAGGACCAGCGCGCGGTCGTGGTCTCGACGGCGAGCGGCCTCAAGTTCGCCGATTTCAAGATCGGCTATCACGAGGGCACACTCGCCGAGGCACCGGCGCCGAAGTTTCGCAACACACCGATCGAGCTGCCCGAGAGCTACGACGCGATTCGCGATGCGCTGCTCCGCGGCCTCGATTCCTGATCCGCTCGCTCTCTTGCGTGTCATGCTCGGCAGATGCTCGCGGAACGTTGGTTCGGCATTGGTTCGGTCGTCCTTGCGGTCGCTGCTGCAGGCTTCGCGCTGCGCCCCCCGCATCACCATCATCGCGGCCACGGGGAGCGAACAGCGTCTCCGCTCCTCACTCCGTTGCGCTGCTCGGACGCGCCGAAGCTCGTGCCGCCGCCACCGATGGCCGCACGCGATGACGACTACGCGTCGGTAATCCGGGCGACCGATGTCGATAAGTGTTTGACGACGTCGGCGCGCGTCGACATGCTGATCAGCATCTCGCGCGACGGTCACTTCAAGAGCGCGAGTCATCGCCCCGAGAAGGAGACCGACGAATCGCGTTGCATCGCGAAGGCGCTGACCGGTGCCGTGTTCCCGACAGGCGCGAACCGCAATGACGTTTCGATGTCGCTCCGTTACTCGTTCACCAAGTAATCCGGCTAGCTGCAGCGTTGTTCTCGCGCGTGCGAGTGACCGGGGGGCACAGGGTGTGAACGCCAGCTACAGGCTCCGTCAGAACAGGCCCCAAACGGCGGCGGTTTACGGCTTTGAGGACCGGTCTGGTACCGGTCTGGCGGTTGCAAGGTACGGGTCTCGTGCGCAAGCTTCTCGTGCTCGGGGTGTGTGCCGCCGCCGCGGCGGTGGTGGTTTGCGAGCTGCCTGAAGGTCAGGCAGACGCGGACCCACACACGTCGCGCCCGCAGGAGATCCAGAGCGTGGCGCTCGAAGGTCGCGATCTTCCGGTTGCTGCACTGCGCTCGGTGCTCGTCACGCACACGGGCGACCCGCTCGACAGCACGAAGCTGACGACCGATCGCATCGCGCTCGAGGCCGCGCTCGTGTCATCGGGCTACCTCGGCGCGAAGGTCGAGGCGGCGCAAGTGCTGTTGGATGCCTCGGGCGGCGCGTACGTCACGTTCGCGCTGACGCCGGGCTCGTTGTTTCACGTCCGCGAGGTCAAGGTCACCGGCGCGCATGCGAGCGAGACCGGCATCATGACGATCGGTCGCGGCGATGTCGTGCGCTCGGATCGGCTCGAGCAAGCACGCGCTGCCTTGACCACCCGGCTCGCCTCGCGCGGCAAGCCGGAAACCGTCTCGGTGCGCTTGGTCTCCGATCCGCTGACCTCGACCGCCGACATCGTGCTCGTAGCCTCGAACTAGCGGTCCCGGTTCGTCTACTGATGCTTCTGGAGAGCTTCGATGCGGCGATCGATCTTCGCCACGAGCTCGGGCTTCGCGTTCATCGACTTCGCCTTGTTGCAGGCGCCGATCGCGTCGTCCCACTTCTCCATGACGCCGAGCGCGAGGCATACATTGAACTGGTAGCGCGCATCCGGTAGCAGCCGATCTGCTTGCTGGAACAGCGCGAGTGCTTCGGGCATGTGCGCGCCGAACATCTGGTTCTTGCCATCCTCGTTGAGCTTCTCGGCTTCGCCGCGATGACTCTCGTCAACACCAGGCAGCGGCGCTTCGACCTTTGGCGGCTCGGCGCGCGCGATGCGTGGACCGCTGCAACCCGATTTCGCGAGCAGATCGGCGACGGCCTTGCCGACCACCTCGACTGCTTCTTGGTCGGGGTTCGAGCCGCTGGTCGTCATTGCCGCGGAGTTGCCGCTGATCTTCGCGGTGCCGAGCAAGTCGCCGTTCTGGCCATCGGAGAGGACGAGCAAGGCCTCCATCACGGTCTGGTTCTGGATCGTGATGAACCCACTATCCTTGCCGGCCTTCGTGATCGTGAGGTCGAGCACGAGCTCGGCCCTGTCGTTCGCGCCGCCGACAGATGCGAAGCCGCACTTCTGGCGCAGGTTACTGTTCACACTCTGCTCGAGGAACTGGCCGAAGCCTTGGTACCCCATGACATTCGAGCGAACGCGCACGGCGACCGAGTGATAGAACTGCATGTTCGCGACCGGCATCGTGTTCTGTACGGTGGCCGAGGCGTGACAGGCGGTGACAAACAAGGCGAGGGCTAAGGCGCGCACGCCGCGAGCATACCGCTACTTGCCGTCGCTGCGAGATGGCAGCACGCCAGTCGGGCGAAGCCGCTCGTCTTCTTTCGGGAGCACGAACCGGCGCATTCCAGTCGCCTTCCACCACGCCCGCCAGCGTTCGGCCGCGGTCTCGCGGTCCTTGCGAGGCAGATCGTGGTGGTAGCCGAAGTATTCGCCGGTCAACCGCCGGAGATCCTGGATCGAGGCTTCTCGAACCGCATCTTCTTTGTGGCCGAGGCCGTCGATCAGCCACTCGATGCGGTGGCCGCGCCGGGCGCCTTCGTACCACTTGCGCCACCTGCGCTCGTTCGTGCCGAAGTCCTGGGCGGTCAGCGCGATCAGCGCCTTCCTGACGTGCTCGCCACCACGGTCCGAGCGCTCGATCGCGCCGATCAAGTCGCCGATCGCATCGGTATCTCCGAGCGCGACGATCGCGGCGGTCGACGCCGCGACGACTTCGGGCTCGCTCGAATGGATCGCACGGCGCACGCGCGCGAGCGGCTGCGATAGCTCCTGCAGCGGATAACCAGACAAGGCTTCGATCGCGGTCGAGCGCACGCCGTAGTCCTGATCGAACAACCGCTCGACGAGCGCGAATACTGCGCTGCGCGGGCGGAGCTCGGCGGCGCAGATCGTCGCGAAGAACCGCACGTCGCGGTTCGGATCGCTCATCTTGTCGATCAGCAATTCCGAAGCGACCGAGCCGAGCCGCACCACGAGCTCGAGCAAGCCGCCGTACTGTGCGGCGCGCAGCGGTCGGCCCGCGACCGAGAACCGATCGACACGCAGCGTGCCCGGGAACCTTCGCATCAGCGCACCGAGCGCTTCGACCGCGCGCTCGACCGCTTCGTTGAGCTCGTCTTCGGCGCCGCCTTCTCGAGCCGCTTCGATCCGGTCGACGACCTCCTCGATCGGGCGCGGTGGGTCGGTCGTGATCGAGATTTCGGCATCGTCGGCCAGCTCCTCCTGAAGGGGAGGCAAGGCCACGATCGGCGGCGCGCTCCACTCGGCGGGCGCGCTCTTCACGTGCTTCTTCGTATCGATGTCGCTCGCGTCGACCGGAATGCCGGTATCCGCCTGGGGCACGCGATAACCGGCGGCCTTGTGCTTGACGATCAGGCGGCCGAGCGCATCGGCGGCGGCGCTACCGAGCGGCAACAGCTCCGCGATATCGACGAGCTTGAGATCGCTGTGCACGCGATGCGCGACGACGATCGCGACCACGCGGTCGCGCAGCACGATCGGCAGGATCAGCGCCGACGGTGGCAGCGAGCCGCCGAGCTTCATGATCATCGCGTCGATGCCGGCGTCCCCGGAGCCGAGCGCGCCGATGTGAGGCTGCTGGTTGTTGATGACACTGCGGAACGGCGACACCACGTCGAGCGGCACGAGCACGTTCGCGATCGCACCAACATCGACACCTGCTTCGGCGAGCGCGACGCGCCCGATCGCGGCCCCTCCTTGCACCGTGAGCAGCGCCGCATAGCGCGCTTTCGAGCGGGCCGCGCGCAGGAGCGTGAGGAACACGGTGTCGCGATCCTCGGCGGTCGCGAGCAATTCGCGAGCGCGGACGATCGCGAGCGGGCTATCTCGACCCTGGGTCGGAATCGGCTCGGAGCGGCGGTTCGCGCGCGACGGCACGGGCGTGACGGTCGCTGGCGCGGTCACCGGAATCGTCATCTGTGACGGGACGAACGTGATCTGCGGTGCGATGAACGGCTCTTCCGGAACGCCGTCGTTGCGCGGCCGCGGCCGCGGCCGCGCGGCCGGGCGTTCACTCAGAGGCCGCGAGCGCGGCGGCATCAGCGCTGCGACGGGCACGTTGATGCCGACGAGCGTGTCGCGCTTTTTGGTCTCCTCGAGCACCGGCGTGACCGCGCCGACCTTCATGGTCTTGGCGTCGGGTGCGATCGGCTGGGGCACGGGCAGAGGGCCCGCGGCAGACGCCGGTGTGCGTGTCGCATTCGGAATCGGTAGGGTCTGCTCGACGATCACGCTGCGCGCGCGACCGACGGGCGTTGGCGTCGCTTCGATCTCGAGCGTGCGCGACAGCGTCGTGAAGCGCGCCGGCGGTTCCGCTTTGTAGGCATACGCGTGCGCGAGGTGCCAGCGATACTCCGGCGTGATCAGCGGCTGGAGCGGCCGATCCAGAAGGTCCGCGAGATCCTCGAGCTCGTCGATCTCGAGCGGCGAGCACACGAGCACGCGCAGCGCTTGGCTATCGCCGGCCCCGCCTGCCGAGCCGAGCTGGAGCGGCACCGCGCGAAACTGCAACGAGATATCCCCGCCGACCAGCGCGAGCGCATCGGGCTCGATCCGCTCGTACTCGTCGCGCTTCGCGGGCGGCAAACCCGAAGCGAGCGCGAGATACTGGGTCAGGCGATCCTCGGGCACGAGGTTCATCTCGAGCAGGATCGTGTCGAGGCTGCCGCCGTAGATGACCTGGCGCTGGAACGCCTTCTCCATACGCTTCACGCCCACGAGGCCGTCGCGCACGAGCAGAGAGCTCAGCCGGCTCGGCATGACCTCATCATCAGGAATCGCTTGCTCGGATCACGTAAGTGCCGGCGATCCAGTCGTGAAGTCCGCGCTTCTCGCTATCAAAGCCGATCCACAGAAAGCCGAGTAGCAGCGTGGCTCCGCTCGCGAGATATCCGGCGCAGCGCGCCACACAACGCGCTGGCGAGGGCGGATCGCCATAGACGTCGATCACCTTCATCTTCATCAGCTGCATGCCGAGTGTGCGGCCGCGAACGACGTGGAAGACGAGCAGATAGACCAGGCCGATCGCGATGAACAACACGAGGCCCATCACGAGCGCAGGATCGGTCGCGATCACGAGATCGAGCCACAGATCGAGATCGTACAAGTGGAGGTTCGAAGGCGGCAGATGAATGCTCGCGATCTTGCTCGCGAGCATCGTCACGATCACGGCTGCGGGGATCACGATCGCAAAATCGATCGCCGCGGCAGCGAGGCGCCGCCAGAAGCCGATCACGTACACCGATGCGGCTTCGCGCTTGCTGGGGCGCGACGGCCGCTCGAGCGCTGAAGGCTCGTCCGTCATCCTGATCTTATACGGTGCGCGAGGTTCGGAAGGCAAATAGCCGGCTTAGCTGGCTGTCGCGGCCCGGATCAGCGCAGCCGCGACGATCGGGGCTGTATCGGCCCGGAGCACCCGGGGGCCGAGGCCAAGCGCCAGAAATCCGGCAGTCGCCAGCTGGTCGAGCTCGACCCAGCTGAACCCTCCTTCGGGACCGCTGATCAGGGTCACGTCGGCAGCTCCGGTTGGCTGACCCCGCTCGGCCGTAGGATCCAGCACGAACCGGTCACCGACGGGGAGCGCTCGCAGGACCTCACGGAGGGTGGCGGTGAACCGGAGCCCCGGCACCCGCGCCCGGCCGCATTGCCGGGCCGCGGCGGCGACCACGCCGGCGTAGTGAGCGACCCGGGCATCGCGCTTCGCGGCATCGAGCCGGACCACCGAACGCTCGGCCTGCCAGACGATCAGCTCGCTCGCGCCGACCTCGGTCAGCTTCTCGAGGCAGCCATCCATCCGGTCGCCCTTGATCAGAGGCAGGAGCATGCGGACGTGCGGTGCGGCCTCTTCGACCTCTTCGACCTCTTCGACCTCGACCACGGTCTCGGTCTCGGTCATCCGTACGATCTTCGCGGTCGCGCGTTTGCCAGCGCCGTCGACGAGCTCGATCGCCTGACCGACCCGGACGCGGCGGACGCGGCCGAGGTAGTGATGTTCTTCGCCGGTGATCGAAATCTCTCCGGTCGTCAGCGAGACCGGATCGACGAAGCTTCTCATTTCGCCGAAAGCACGGCGGTCGACCACTGTGGATCGGTCGTGCTCGGTCGAACGTGGACGAGGCGCAGCCCGGCAGCGACGAACTCGTCGGCGAGCGGCTGTGCTTGCGGCGTCAAGAGGCCCGACAGGATCAGCGTGCCGGTGGTGCGCGAGACGAGGTCCGCCTTGAGCTCGCGCAGGACGTGCGCCTGGATGTTCGCGAGCACGAGCGGAAACGTCCCGGCGATCTCGGCGAGCGGCGTGATGGCCGTCTCGATCGTGACCTTGTTGCGCGCGCCGTTCTCGAGCGTCGCCGCGACCGCGATCGGATCGTTATCAACCGCGATGCAGGCCGTGTTCGGCCACAGCTTCACCGCCGCGATCGACAGGATGCCGGAGCCGCAGCCGACATCGAGCACGCGGTCTGGCGCGAGCCCTCCATCGGCGAGCGTCTGCAGCTCCTCGAGGACGAGTTGCGTGCTCGCGTGCGTGCCGGTGCCAAACGCCATGCCGGGATCGAGGTCGATCACGACGTCGTCCGCCTGCGCGGTGTACGGCTCCCAGCTCGGCACGACCACGAACTGCCGGGTGAGCCGGCTGACCCTGAAGTAGCGCTTCCAGGCATCGCGCCACTCGGTCTCGGGCACCGCCTCGGCGGTGCGCACGCGTGACGGGTCCAGGTTCGCGCCGTTCGCGGCCCAGCGAGCCACCGCATCGCGGGTCTCCAGGACAGCGCTCGCGACGTCCGCTGGATCAACCCAGAAGACGATCTCGTCGCCACGTTGCTCTGTTCCCGCAGCAGCGGCTTTGACATCGGACGCAAGTAGTGCGGCGACGTCGTCGACGTCAGCCGCGCCTACAGGAACGATAATTTCGACCCACTCGGACACTAGTCACCCCAAAAGGGTCACCCCAAAAGGGTCACGAGCGTGGCGGGGCCGGAGTCACCCGGCGCTTCATCTCGCGCCGGAGGCGCTTGCGAGCCTCTCGCGTCTTACGCTTCTTCTTCACCGACGGCTTCTCGTAAAACCGGCGACGCTTTAGCTCCTGCAGGATGCCCTCTTTGGACATCTTTTGCTTGAGGATCTTCATCGCCTTCTCGAGGCTGTCGCGAACTTCGACCTCGACGGGCCTGCCGAACGTGTTCTCCATAGCGGTCCGGGTTGGTACCTGATCCCCGCGAGGAGATCAAGTCAGCCAACTTAGGCCTTCGCGTTGTGCTTGAAAAACAGCGTGATCGTCAGGCAGTGAAACTCGGAATCCGAGCTCTGGGTGACGATCTTGTCGACGATCTCGTGCTCCGGGTGCGACCGGATCCAGTCAGTGATCAGTTCCCCAAGCAGCTCGCGCTCCTTGGCCTTGGTCGCGGAAAACACCTTCACGCCGGTAACGTCGATCATGCTGGTGCGGGGTTCGTCTTTAGATGCTGTTTGCGTACTCGCCACGTCGATACTCCTTACCTTAAACCGTCAATGTGACCTGCGATGCGATTTCAGTCAACATTGATAATTCCGTTATCGGTGAACTGTCAGCCCTTTGTGGGTGAACCGGCGAACACGCTCGTAAGTCCTGGCATCTACGGACTGTTCAGCTACTGTCCGCCGGCATGAGGCGTCACTTTCTGCTTCGGGCTTCGATTCTGGTCTTCGGATTGTTCGTCCCGCTCGCACCTGTCCGAGCGGCTCCCGATAAGCCGGTGATGGCTCACCTACCTACCGTCGAGACTTTCACGCTCTCGAATGGCCTCCAGGTGGCGTTCCTGCAGCTCGACACCGCACCCGTTGTCGCGGTTCAGGTCTGGTACCACGTCGGTTCCAAGGACGAGCCGCGCGACCGTCGCGGGTCGGCGCACATGTTCGAGCACATGATGTTCAAGGGCACGGAGCACGTCAGGCCCGAGGCGCATGCCCAAATGCTCAATGGCATCGGCGGCTACGTGAATGCGCAGACCGACGAGGACGCCACCCACTTCATCAACACGGTGCCGTCGGACTATCTCGATTTTGCGGTCGAGCTTGAGGCGGAGCGCATGCGCCACCTGATGTTCAGGAAGGACATGATCGATGGCGAGCGCGAGGTCGTCAAAGAGGAGATCCGGCAGCGCGAGAACAACCCGATCCAGAAGGGCGTGAAGCGCTTCATGGAGATCGCGTTCGCGAAGCATCCGTACTCGTGGGACGCCGGCGGCGATCTCAAGGATCTCGATGCGACGACCGGCGACGACCTCAAGAAGTTCTACGACGCGTACTACGAGCCGAACAACGCAATGCTCGTCGTCGTAGGGAAGTCGACGAGCGCGGCCGTCAAGGCAAGCGCCGAGAAGTGGTTGGGCAAGGTCGCGAAGGCCGGTGATCCGCCGCGTCCCGCTCGAGACGCGCAGGAGCCGATCCAGAGCGTCAAACGCAAAGAGACCGTGGCGCCGAGCCAGGTCGGGATCGAGATCATCGGCTGGCACATCCCGCCAGCGAAGGACAAGGACATCTACGCGCTGCAGGTCGCGTCGATCATCTTGGGCGCCGGAGATAGCTCGCGGATCAAAGTCCGGATCAAGTCGGTCGATCCCAAGACCAAGAAGCCGCTCGGACTCGACGGTGGCATGGAAGCGCTCGTTCACGAGGAGCCGGGCATGCTGCTCGGCCTCGGCGTCTATCTCGATCCGACCCAAGGTGCGGCACTCGAGTCCGCGATCTACGACGAGGTCGACAAGCTCGCCGCGAAAGGCCCGGCCACCGACGAGCTGCGCAAGGCAAAGAACCAGGTCCAGGCCGCCTTCGTATTCGGGCTCGAGCACGCGCAGGGGCTCGCCGAAGCGATTGGTCGCTCGTGGGTTAACACGGGTGATCCGAGCTCGTTCCTGCGCGATGTCGACAATGTCGAGAAGGTCAGCGCCGCGGATGTCCAGCGCGTCGCCAAGCGGTACCTGACGCCGGACAAGTCGACCGTGGTCGTGATTCCCCCGCCGGGATCACAGGCGGGCGCTCCTAGATCGCCCGAGCCCGCATCAACGTCAACTCCAGCCACGGCCGCGCCCGCTGCGCCGAGCGCTCCGAAAGCAGGTGGCAAATGAAGAAGCTCCTCGCACTTCTCGTCATCGCGGCGTGTGGCGGCAAGCCGCCTCCGCCGGTCGAGGTCGCGACGCTGCCGACCGATGGCAACGCGCACACCGCGAAGCCGGCGGTCGCGCCCGAGGCAAAAAATGACCCGTGGACCGGTCGGACCGATCTGATCTCGGCGCCTCCTGCGGCTGCACCGGCCGCGTTGCAGCTGCCGCCCACCGAGTCGTTCAAGCTCGCGAACGGTCTCCAGGTGTTCGTCGTGAAGAACGATCGGCTGCCGACGGTGAGCTTCGAGCTCGCGCTGCACGCCGGTCGCCAGCAAGAGCCGCGCGCGCGGCTCGGCGTCAGTGAAGCGACCGCCGACATGCTGGTCAAGGGCACCAGGAAGCACGACGCCGTCGGCCTCGCGCGCGCGATCGAATTTGTCGGCGGCACGATCGGCGCCGATGCGACGTTCGAAGCGACGCTCGTCCAGTGCAGCGTGCTCTCGCGCAACAAGAACATCTGCCTCGATCTGCTCCCCGAGATGATCACGCAGGCGACCTTCCCCGACGACGAGCTCGGCAAGATCAAGCAGAACATGATTGCGGGCGTGCGCGGTCGGCTCGATAACGCGGGCGAGCTCGCGAGCGTGCATGTCCAGAACCTCCTGTGGGGACCGGATCACGTGCGTGGCTGGATCAACAGCGAGAGCTCGATCGGCGCGATCAAGCGCGACGAGCTCGTGACCTGGGCGAAGACCTGGTACGTGCCGAACAATGCGATCCTCGTCGTCTCCGGCGATCTCGACACCAAGATGATCAAGAGCGAAGTCGAGCGCGCCTTCGGCAGCTGGAAGAAATCAGAGCTGCCTCCGAACCCGTCGTTCAAGGAGCCGAGCCTCTCGGGGATCCGGATCCGACTCGTCGATAAGCCGGGCCAGACCCAGACTCACATCCGCGTCGCGCAGTTCGGCATTCGCCACGACGACCCCCGATTCTTCGAGACGCTGGTGTGGAACTACGCGCTCGGCGGCGGCGACTTCAGCTCGCGCCTGATGAAGGTCGTGCGCGTCAAAGGCGGTAAGACCTACGGCGCGAGCTCGGCGTTCGATCGCAACCTCGACAAGGGCTCGTTCGTCGCACAGACGTACACGCGCAACACCGAGGCGGTCGCGACCACGAAGCTGATCCTCGGCGAGGTCGCGACGATGGCAAAGGAAGGCCCTTCCGAGGAAGAGGTCCGCGCGGCGATCGCGAACATCGCGGGCGGTTACGCGCTGCGCTTCCAATCGGCGAACGATTTCGGCGCTGCTCTGATCGGTGCGGAGCTCCACAACTTCGGCACCGAGTACCTCACGAACTACCCGCTCGCTGTCGGCAAGGTCGATCAGGCGGCGGCGAAGAAAGCCGCTGCCGAGCTGCTCGATCCGAAGGACTACGTGATCGTGATGGTCGGCGACGCGAAGGATCTCGAGCCGCAGCTCAAGAAAGAGGGCTGGCGCTACGAGAAGGTCGCCTTCACCGATGCGATCACCGAAGAAGCCGCGGCGGCGCCGGTGCCGACCGATGCGAAGTCGCTCGCCCATGCGCGCCAGGCGATCGCCGAAGCGATCGCGGCAAAGGGCGGCAAGGCCAAGCTCGCCGGCATCAAGTCGCTGCACATGACGGCAACGGGTGTGACGACGATCCAATCCCAATCGCTCCCGGTCGAGATCGAGCGCGAGTTCGTGCTGCCCGACAAGATGCGGATCGATGCGACGATCGCGAAGCAGCTCAAGGTCATCGTCGCGGTTGATGGCCTCAAGGGCTGGGAGATCACGCCAGATCAGAAGACCAACAAGTCCGCGCTCGTCGATTTGACGGGCAACGACATGGCGGCGGCGCAGTTCGAAGCGTGGCGCGAGGTCGAGCTGATCTTGGTCAAGGCGAGCGAACCTGCCGCGAAGCTCGCACCGCAAGCCGACACCGTCATCGACGGCAAGCCGCACACGGTCGTCCAGCTCGCGTCGCCGTTTGGCACGCTCGCGGTGACCCTGTTCATCGACAAGAAGACCAAGCTCGTCTCGCGCATGAGCTACAGCGACCAAGGTCAGACCGAGACCGATGACTTCTCGGACTACCGCGAGGTGCAGGGCGTGAAGATCGCCTACAAGCGCGTCAGCTCGACGCCGGGTCGCAACACCTCGTTGACGATCGACAAGGTCGAGATCGACGGCAAGGTCGCGCCGGATCTGTTCAAGAAGCCCGCGGCGCCGTAGCCCGTCGCTGTCTTGCGCCGAGCGCAGCCTCTATGGCATGCCGCAGGGCGCGATTGCTGCGACGAGCTCTTCGGGCGGGAGCGTGTTCAGGACCTGGCGCTTGCGGATCCGGGCCCGGCGCGCCATGGCGGCCGCCCAGCGTACGTACTCGAGGTTGCCGGTGGAGTGCGCATCCGTCGAAAGCATGAACGGGATGCCACGCTCGGCCGCCTTGCGCGCGTTGTGGGGATCGAGGTCGAGGCGGTGCGGGTCGCCGTTGATCTCGATCGCGGCGCGGCTCTCGCTGATCGCGTCGAAGATCTCGTCGATCCGGACCGCGATCGGGTCACGCTTGAGCACGAGCCGGCCGAGCGCGTGGCCCCAGATCTTGAAGAACGGCTGTCGCATGGCGGTGACCAGGCGCTTCGTCATGCTGTCTTCGTCGAGCTTGTAGCGCTGGTGGACGCTCGCGATCACGAGATCGAGGCCTTCGAGCTGGTCGAGCGGCACGTCGATCGTGCCGTCAGCCAGGATGTCCGCCTCGGTGCCACGGAGGATCCGGATCGGCGGGGTCATCGCGCGAATCTCGGCGGTCTGCTCGCGCAGCTTGTCGGCATCGAGGCCACCGGCGTAGCTCGCAGCAGCCGAGTGATCGGTGATCGTGATCGCCTGGAAGCCACGCTCCGCCGCGGCCTGCGCCATCTGTTCGATGGTATGTCTACCGTCGCTGTAGGTGGTGTGGCAGTGGCTCGCCGTCGTGATGTCACGCACCTCGACGAGGTCGCTCCAATCGGTGCCGAGCTCGCCATCGCCATCCCGCACCTCGGGAGGCACGAAGGGCACGCCGAGCGCGCGATATACGTCGCCCTCGTCGTCGCCCGTGACGGCTGCGGCGCCACGCGCTGCGAGCTCGGCGACGTGCGCCGGCGAGCCCGTCGCTCGGATCAGCGTCCAGCCGAACTTCGCGAGTGGCGCGAGATAGATCGCGCAGGGCATGCCACCGGCGAGCCGCGCGGTGATCTTCTCGACGCCATGCTCGACGCCATGCTCGACGCCAGTGACCAGCGCGGAGCTGCGAAAGTGCTCGACGATGCGATCCGCATGATCGGTCGCGACCGCGAACGCGAGGTACTCGACGACCTCGAGCCAGCGCCGTACCGGCCCCGCGATCTCGACGCGCAGCGCCGCCGGATCGGCACGGAGGTGCGCGGCGAGCGACTTCGCATGCTGCTCGGCATCGACGTGGAGCGCGCGCGTGTCGCGAACACGGCGCTCCTCGATCGCGGCGAGGATCTTCGCTTCGCTGGTCTCGCCGAAACCCTTGATCGTGCGCAGCGCACCTGCGCGGCACGCGGCCGCCACGGCATCGAGGTCGAGCGGCGCGAGCGCCCCGTGGATCTTGCGTGCCTTTTGAACGCCGACGTACGGCAGCTGTGCGAGCTCGACGATCACGAACGGCCACTTCGCGCGCAGGGTCTCGAGTACCGTCGAGCTGCCCCGCCGTAGGATGTCCCCGACCACGCGAGCGATCGACGCGCCGACATAGGGCAGCTCTTCGAGCCGACCCTCGTCGAGCAAGCGCTGCAACCCGTTCGCGGCTTCGATCGACTTGGCCGCACGGTCGTACGCGATCGCGCGGTGGCGATCGCCGTCGAGATCGAAGTACGTGGAGATCTCGCGCAACTGCGCGGCGACCAACGAGGGCTCCATGCGCACACTCTAGTCCATGTAGCTCCGATGCGTACCCGCGAGCTCTGCCGGTAACTGGCTCGCAGGCGGCTCCGCAAAGAGAGGTTTTCCGGTTGGCGTGCCAAGGCGTGCACCGGTGAGGTCACCGTCAAGCTTCGTCGACGATTCGCGGTGCTGCCATCGCGTGGTTCCTGTTCTAGTGCAGTTTCAGGGCTGTCTGGTCCACGGCCACGCCACGAACCCATCCGCGTTCTCGTAGGCGTTCGTGTGGTCGTCGAGCCAGCCCGCGAAATCGCGTGCCGGTGCTGGAAAATCGAACACCGCGAGGTTCGCGCCGACGCCACGAACCAATCTGCGCTTCGTCGGCGAGGGGATGATCAGATTGCTCGTGGTTTCGAAGTCGGGGAGCTCCCAGCGCACGAGCGACGGGATCTCGACGATCGTGATCTTGCCGCCGTTGCCGGGGGCTGCGATCCAGGTGCCATCACCGCCGATCGCGGGGAACGAGCTCGAAGATGCGACCACGTCGTGGGTCACGACCTTGCCGTCAGTCTCGAGGTAGACGACCGCATTGTTGTCGAGCGTCACGACCACGCCCTTCGGGGCGACGGAGATCGCAACCGGTGCACGTGCGAGCTCGGCGATCTGATGAACCCGGGTGTCCCACAGGAACAAGCGCTTGCCGGTCACGACGAGCGGATGGCCGTCGTAGTTCATGCCGACGAAGGAGCTCGCATCGACCTCGACGCGGGTGCGCTCGATCGATCCTCCCGCGAGCTCGCCCCGCACAAGCTCGCCCGTCTTGCCGAGTGCGGCGAACCGATTGTTCGTGAGCGGCATGATCGATTGCACGCCGTCCTCGACCTTCACGAGCTCGACAAACTGCGCATCTTTCGGCGAGTACAATACGCGCGGATCGTTGTCTTGCGCGGTCATGAAGCCCTTGACGAGGATGCGCGCGAGGATCGCCCCCGCGGTGCCGAACACGCGGACTTTCGGATTTCCCTTCTGGAATTCGACGAGCCGCTCTTCATGCGTGCCCGTCGGCTCGAGCACGAGCACTCGGCCCGACGCCGGGTCGCTGCCGGTGGGTCGCGCCATGATGAGCGGGTCGTAGTCGATCAGGGTTTCCGTGCCCGTGACGAGATCGTGCACGTGAAAGACCGCCGCGGCCGCGTCGGGCCACAGCAGCAACGTGTCGTCATCCATGAACGAGAGGGTGAGCTCGCCGCGCTTCTCGATCATGCGCGGCACGATCTCGGAGATGTCGTAGATCAAGACGAGGCCAGTCGTGACCGCGACGAAGCGATGCTGGCCGCGCTTCCCGAGGATGTACGCTCTCGCCATCGGCACCGGGGGGGTGATCCGGCCATCGAGAAAGTTGCCCGTGTAGTGGAGGCTGCCGTCGCTGGCGGCGCGCACGTCGACACCCTCGCCGATATCGGCCGCGATGTTCGCCTGCACCGTGCTCACCGGCTCGGTCCAGATCAGCTGGTGATCGATATAGCGATTCGTGAACGAACCGGTCGCGACCTCGAGCGTGCGACCGCGAAACCGCGCCTGCATCACGAAAATATTCTTCGAGAGCTGGATCGGATACTCGTAGAGCTTCGGAGCCGGATCGAGATCGATCTCGATCGCGCGCTGCGGCTTCGAGCGCTGATCGATCGCCGCGATCCGGTGCGCATCGGAGGTCTGGAGCAAGAACGAGCCGGGCCGGGCGAGCAGCTGTGATCCCGCGGCATCGAGCACGACGAGGCTCTTGGCATCGGCGAGTGCGATCCAGCTCCCGTCCGGGGCATATGCGATGGAGGTGGTCTTGTGGCCGACCCACATCGGCGTCCACTTCTTCGTCGCGACCTCGAACACGCCGGCGTCACCTTCCTTGCCGAGGATCGCGACGCGATCGCCAGCGGTCGTCGCGTAGCCGTGCCACGCGGGCGGGAGCTCGGGAACCTTCTCCAGCGCTCCGGATTTCGGATCGAGCAGCTCGCAGCCCACAGCGCGGAGCAGCAACAGCCGATGGTCCGCGATCCACACCGGTTGTGACTCCGGTGTCGCGCGATCGTAAAGCACTCGATGCGCGACGAGATCCCAGACGCGCAGCGTGCCGTCACGTGTGACCTCGGCGAGATGGCTGACATCGGCATCGACGACGACGTGCCGCGGTTCGCCGTCGGAGCGCATCCCGTAGGCGACACCGTGGCTGACCGCGGAGGTCGCGATCGCCCGCGCCTCTTCCATGCGAGCCGAATTCGGGCGCAGGTCTTTGAGCAGCGCGAGCGCTTCGGTCGGATTGGTCTCGACGAGGGCGCGCGCACGCGTGACGAGCAGCTGATCGGCACGCTCGACGAGTAGCGCGTTCGCCTTCAGCGTCTGTTCTCGCTGGATCTCGGCTTCGCCACGCGCCGTGTTCGCTGCATCGCGCTCGGTGACGATGCGATGGACGCCGATCCACGCCATCACCGCACCGGCAGCGAGTGCGAGGGCCGCGACCGACAGAGGTGCGCGATGCTTGTGCGCGAACCGCGCGAGCCGCTCGCGCTTCGTGTAGCGATGCGCCGCGACGAGCTGGCCGGTGAGGAAGCGCCGCACATCCTCGGCGAGGCCGCCGGCATGCGGGTAGCGATCTGCCGCCTCGTACGCGAGAGCCTTCTCGACGATCGCCACGAGCTCGGCCGGCGCGGTCGGGGCGACCTCCGCGACCGGCTGGATCCGCCGGATGATCGACGACGCGATCACGTCGGTTGCACTCTTGCCGCCGATCGGCGGGTGGCCGACTAGTAGTTGATACAGCGTGGCGCCGAGTGCGAACACGTCGCCACCAGGCCCGAGCTCCTCACCGCGCGCTTGCTCTGGCGCCATGAAGCCCGGTGTCCCGAACACCGCGCCCGCGACGGTATGCATCCCATCGCCAGCCGCCACCATCGCGATCTGCGAGGCCGCGTTCGCGTCTTCCTCGCCGATCACCTTCGCGAGGCCCCAATCGATCACGATCGTCTCGCCATTCTCGCCGACGAGGATGTTCCCCGGTTTGAGATCGCGATGGATGATGCCGCGCTTGTGCGCGTGCGCGCTCGCGTCGATCGCCGCGAGCACGTTTGGTAACAGGCTCAACCGACCTTCGAGATCGTGGTGCTTGGCGATCAGCTCGTCGAGCGGTCGACCCGTCACGCGGCGCATGACATAGAACGGCCTGCCATCCGGCATCGTGCCGGCGTCGTAAAGCGGCACGATCGAGGGGTGCTCGAGGCGCGCGGTGATCTGGACCTCGCGCTCGAACCGCTGATCGAGCCCGGCGAGAGACAGCACTTCCTTGAGCGCGACCGTGCGACCGAGCTGGGTATCGAACGCCTCTACCACGCGCCCCATCCCGCCGCGTCCGAGCTCGGCACCGAGCCTGTAGCGCTGCGCGAACGACGGCGCGATCTCCGGCATCGTCGAGCGATTCGCGCGTTCGGGACCCGGACCCGAGCCCGCACCCCGAATCGACGTTGCTGGAACCGTGTCGGAAGTCGCCGGCAGCGTGTCCGCTGGATCCGGTTCCAGCCGCTTTGTGGTCACCTAATCGAGGTCCCAGTCGACGTCGGTCATGTTCGGATCGTTCCGCACGTCGACCAAGCGCGTGCGCTCGTCACGCGACGGCGCCGGGGGCTGCGCGCGACCCATGGCCGCGATGCTATCCATGCTCGTCATCCGGGTCGCTTCGTCTGCGCTGTCTTCGAACGGCAGCTGGTTCTGCTCGGTGATCGAGGCGATGAACTTGTCGCCGGGCATCGTGGCGAGCGCCTCTTCGATCACGTTCTCGTCGAGGAGCCGCGCATCGACGTTACCGAGCCGCGTGGGCTCGGCATCGAACGGACCCGGCACGCGACCCGGACCGGGTGCACTACGCACCGCGGCCATGAGCTCGGCGTCTTGCACCGAGCGGGTCGCGCCACCATCGTCAAACGGTTTTGGTAGCGCAGCGCGTGCTCGGTTTTGCGGCGGCGGTGATTTCTGCTTCGGCGCGCGCTCGATGGGGCGCGGCGCACCCGGCATTGGCGGCGGCACCGTGGATTTGCCTTTTTGACGGCGCGCTTGCTGGAGACCGACGACGACGGCTGGCTTCGCCGGGACGTCCGGGCGTGACACGGGCGGCGGCGGCGGCGCGGCTCCGTCGTCGAAATCGAAGTCGTAATCTTTCGGCGCGGGCGGCACACCGTAGAACACTTGCGACTCCTCGTCGGCCACGCGGGCACCTTCGTCGCGGAGCATGCGGAGGATACGCGTACGTTCGCCAGCGGTCAGCTGATCGCGACGCCCGGTACCGGTGTGCGTGTGGTGATTGGTCGACGCGCGCCCGCTGCGCTTCGCGAACTCCGACAGCGGCACCGGTGCATCGAACTTCTTTTGCTTGCTGCCGGCCTTGTTATCGACGCGGGAGGGCGGCGGCAGCGCATTGAGATTGTGGAGACCGGACTTGCCGCCCATCGAGAAGATGCTGGTCGCCGAGCGCAGCCACTTGCGCGGGCCGCTGACGTTGCCATCGGCGCCGATCGCCGGAACCGACGGCTGACGTGTGGTCGTCTGTGGCGCGATGCCGGTCGATCCACCGAGCACCGAAGCCGCGGCGCGCGCGGCATCTTCGGAGCACTCGGCGACGCGCGGGATCAAGCGACGCACGATCTCGTCGGTCTTGCCCATCTGATGCTGGTGCGGGCGCTGGACGAACTGGATGCCCATCTTCTCGAGCCACTGCACCGGCGGATCGGCGCCGATCAACACGAACGCGCCTTCGTTCGGGTAGCGCTTCTGTTGGCCATCCGCGAGCGCGAGCGTGACGCTTTCGGGCTCGAACTGGAGGACCTGCGAGCCGAGCTTCGTCTTGATCCGGCCCTCGGCCGCGTACGCTTCGATCGCCAATTTGTTCTTCGGCGCGGCGCGGTTGAAGCCCTTGCCGCGATACGAGATCATCACGCGTGCACCCGCATCCGAGAGCGCGAGGGCGGCCTCGACCGCCGAGTCACCGCCGCCAATGATGAGGACGTTCTTGCCGCGCCAATCGTCCGGATCGTCGAGGAGGCTGAAGATCTTCGGCAGGTTCTCGCCGGGGACTTGCAACGTACGCGGCTTGCCGCGCGTACCGATCGAGAGCACCACGCGCTGCGCGCGATAGCTGGCGACCGTGGTGCGGAGATCGAACGAGCCGTCACCGGTCTTCTGGATCGTCTCGACCGATTCGCCTTGGTGGACGGTCATGCCGACACGCTCCATCAGCTCGGTCCAGATCGGAATCAGCTGCTCTTTGCTCGAATCGAACACGGGCAGGAGCGACACGTTCTGCGTGTCGTACGGCTCGGCCATGACGAGCTTGCCCTTCGGATACCGCGAGATCGTCGAGGCGATCAGCTGCTCCTTCTCGAGCACGACATACGACAGGCCGCGCTGGATGCACGACAGCGCCGCCGACAAGCCGCCCGGGCCCGAGCCGACGATCGCGACATCGACCGCACCCCCACCGCGACCGAGCGCACCCGATTGCAGACCGGTCTGCAACATGTGCTCGATCACCGCGCGGCCGAGGTTCGCGGCGCTCTTCACCAGCGGCTTGCCGGCGACTTCGCCGATCAGATACTGACCGGGAACCGCTGTCTGGAAGTTCTCGTCGATCTCGGGGACCTTGAGCGGAGGCGGCACGCCACCCTCGGGAAACATCACGAGCGCTTCGGTCGGGCACGCGAACATGCACGCCTCGCACTGGATGCAGTCTTCGAAGCGCAGCACGCGGCTCTTGTTCGCCACGAGATCGAGCACGTTCGTTGGACACACCGCGACGCAGGCATCGCAGCCGGTGCAGCGATCGTCGTTGATATCGTGGATGAGGACGCGCGGTCCCACGACGGCTGCCGGGGCAGCATGCGCGTGATGGCGTTTACGGGCGGACAACATCGTGAACGTCGCCATCAAGAGGATGGCGAAGCCCCCGAGTGCCAACGGCACAACCCAGGTCACGTCGTGAAGATACCGCAGATCATGCGACGAGGGCAGCCCCCCGATGGGTCCGATGACGCAATGCGAGGTCGGCGGGAAAACCTCGTAGTTGTCGCTACCTCTCGACGTTCGCGATCAGAAACGAACGGACCTCGGCAGATAGGTCCTCGAGCGAGCGGCCCTCCACGGGGATGGGCGCGCCGATCGTGACATCGACGCGCTTGCCCTTTTGCATGGCCTTGGTCCCGCGCGGCAGGATCCCGATGGTGCCCCGGATCGCGACCGGGACGATCGGGGTCCGGGTATCGATCGCGAGGTGGAAGCCGCCCTTCTTGAGCGGTCCGATCCGGCCGTCGAACGAGCGGGTGCCTTCGGCCGCGAGCCAGACGCTCACGCCATCGCGAATCAAGTCGGCCGCTCTCGTGATCGATTGAATCGCGCGCGCGTGATTCTTGCGGTCGACCTCCACGAACTCGGCGGCGCGGAGGGCTCTGCCCCACACCGGAATCTCGAATAGCTCCTTCTTCGCGAGCATCCGGAGCGTCGGCGAGGGCAAGGATGCATAGAGCATCGGGATATCGAGATGGCTCTGGTGGTTCGACGTGTAGACGTAGGCCCGCCCGAGTGGCACCCGCTCGGCGCCCGTCACGTGGAGATCGATCTCGAGGAGCTCGACCACGTGTCGCGCGAACCACCGCGCCTTGGCGTCGACATCCTCGCGAACCAACGAGCCGCGGAGTGCGTTCCCGATGATCGAGACGCTGACGCGGGCCATCGCGCCTGCCACCTTGAGGCTGTCGAGGATGCTCACCTTGCACGCATTCTACCGATAAGTGGGATACGCGGGTGCGTGTAACGAGTGCGTCATCGCGTGTTAGATTTGAACGGTATGTCTCGCGCGCTGGCGGTGCTCACCGCTTGCATCGTGGTGCTTGGCACTGCGCGCAGCTATGCCGATTCGATCGATCAAAATGTTCGCGAGCTCTCGGTCAACGGCAAGAGCTACAAGGTTCGGCTCGCCGCCGCACTTGCACTCTCGAAGTCCAAGGACGCGCGGGCCGTGCTCGCGGTCGCCGACGCGCTCGATCAAGATGAAGACGCGACGGTCCGCCGCGTCGCCGCGATCGCGCTCGAGAAGATGATCGATGGCGGGACCGCCAACGATGCGCTGAGCCTCAGCATTACCGCGCTCGAGAAGGCCGCGAAGACCGATGGCGATACGAAGGTCCGCGAGACCGCACGACGCGCGCTGCGTGCGGTGGAGCGCTTCAAGAAGAAGGGCGAGCCCGCGGTCGCGACGACGACGACGACGACGACCACGACGACCACGAACATAACGACGACCGCGGGTCGCGGCAGCGCCGTGTTCGTCAATGTCGACAAGGCGCTCGATCAATCGAAGAAGGCGCCAGTCGACGGCCCGGATCGCGTGACCGAGGTTGTCAAGCGCCAGGTCGAGAGCACCGGTTACTCGACCAACTGGCCAGGTGGCTTGCCGACGAGCGCGGAGCTCACGACGGCCAAGACCCGCGGCTACATCGTCGCCTCGACGGTGAAGAAGGTCGACATCACGCGCAGTGGTCACCAGACCCAGGTCGCGTGCACGGTCGCGATCCGGGTCTCGCCATGGGCCGGCAAGGATGGCGGCGAGAAATGGGAAGCGAACAAGGCGGCCTCGGCCTCGGGTTCGGCCAAGGCGATGACCGGCAACACCGAACGCGAAGTGCAGGGCGGCGTGCGCGACTGTCTCGAGGCAGTCTCCGAAGACGTCACGTCGCGCCAGGTGGTGCCGTTCCTCAAGCACCTCATCGCGATGTGATTTAAGATGCGCCGTGGTGACCGACGACGAGCTGCTCGCGATCGCGCGCAGCGTCTTTCCGATCAGAGCCGCGCACGTCTCGATCGAGATGGTCGAGCTCGGACCCGCGTCGCCGATCGACGACAAAGGCAATCTCGCGCCGCAGATTCGGATGTTTTCGTACGGACGCGAGATCACCTCTCAGACCCTGATCCTCGTGCCCGCTGCGGATCGGATCGCCGAGCGTGTCGTCCCGTACTTCGCCGCGATCCTCGCCGACATTCGAGCGCGTTCCCCCGACGACCTCGAGCAGTGCGTGCCGAGCGATCTGTTCGTCGGCGAATTACTCCGCGAACGCTCGCTCGCGGCGGAGGCCTTTCTCCGAATCCTCGCGGATCCGCGCGCGCGGCTCCTCGTGACCGTGCCGCCCGGGAGGCGCGAGGGCGTCATCATCGATCCGATGCTCCGCATCGCACCGCCAGTGCTTGCCAATCCCGAGCTCGAAGCGCGGATGACCGAGAACGATACCGAGCTCTACGGCGTGTATGCCGATTGGCTCGCGGATCGCGGTGATCCGCGCAGTGAATTGATCGCGGTGCAGCTCGCGCGCGAGCTCGATCCTGCGGATGCCGAGCTCGCAGCACGAGAGAAGTGGTTGCTCGCCGAGTACGCGTACGAGTGGCTCGGTGGGTTCGCCTGGATTCCGGAAGGCGATTTCTCGATCCGCTGGCACCACGGGTTCATCCACGGGCTCACGCTAGGCTCCGACGACGAAGCCCCTCCCGATAGCATCGGCGATCTCACGTTCGACGGGCTCGTCGAGCTGCCGAGCGCGAACTTGATCCGCGAGCTGATCGTCCGGCCGCACGGGTTCTGGGACGAAGGCGCCTTCGCGATCCTCGGCACGCCGGGCTTTCCCAATGGCTGGCGGCTACTCGACATCAAGACACCGGACTTCACCGAGCTCGGCACGATGGAGCCGGGGTATCCGAACCTGGCAAACCTCCAGACGCTGCGGCTCGAGTCGAACGTGATCACGCTCGGCAAGGTGGTCTTGCCGGCGCTCGTGTCGTGCGAGCTCGTCACGCCCGGCCTCACGGTCGTCAACCTCGGCGAGATGCGCATGGCGGTGTGGCCGAAGCTCGAACGGCTCGTGCTGTGGCTCGGCGATGCCGGCGTCGCCGATTGCGATGTCGAGCTCGAGGACCTCGCGTGGATCTTCGCGGCGACGAACCTCGCGAACGTCACCGAGCTCGGCCTGTGCGGTCGCGATGCAGGAGAGCTGCTGTGGCGCCTCGCCGAAGCCCCGATCCTCGCGCAGCTCGTGATCCTCGATCTCTCGGGCTGCTACTTCGACGACGCCGCTCGGCAGTTCTTCGCCGACCGCGCCGCGGACTTCGCGCATCTGAGAATGATCCACGTCCACGAATCTGGCGATGGCATCGCCGCGAACGCGGTCGTCAACGAACGCTGGTCGGATTGAGTCTTTTTACCAGACGACGCAGGCGTTCTTCGGCCGCATCTTCGAAGCGGCCTTGCAGCGGAACGTCTTCGCGAACTCCGGCGTCGCCGAGAGCGCACCATCGACGCGCCAGTGCGCGGGCGAGTGCGGATCGGTCGCGACGCCCATCTGCTCGTACTGCGGGCGCGCCTTCGCACACCATGCCTGGCCGAAGCCGAGGAAGAACTGCTGGTCCTCGGTGTAGCCATCGGCGACGACCGTATCCGGCGAGCCCGCGCGCAGCGAGCGATACGCCGCGAGCGCGAGCTTCACGCCACCGATGTCGGCGATGTTCTCGCCGAGCGTCAGCTTGCCGTTGACCTTCGATCCCGACACTTCGTATGTCGAGTACTGATCCGCGACGCACGAGGTGCGCTGCTGGAACTGCTTCTGGGTCTCCGGCTGCCACCAATCCTTGAGGTTGCCATCGAGGTCGTACTGCGCGCCCTGATCATCGAAGCCGTGCGTGAGCTCGTGACCGACGACGACGCCCATGCCACCGAGGTTCACCGCGACCGCGGCATCGACGCTGTAGAACGGCGGCTGGAGGATCCCGGCAGGGAACACCATGCCATTGAGCGACGGGTTGTAGTACGCGTTGACGGTCGGGACCGTCATGCCCCAATCGTCCTTGTCGACCGGCTTTCCGATCTTCGCGACATCCCGAGCGATCGCGAAGCGGCGTGCGGCGAGCACGTTCGCGCCGTAGTTCTTCGGGTCGAGCTTGAAGTTGTAGGTCAGCCACTTCTTGGGGAAGCCGATCTGGTACGTCATCGCGTTCAGCTTCTCGGCCGCCTTCTTCTTGGTCTCGGCATCCATCCACGGCAAGACGCCGAGGTTCGCCGTCATCGCCGCCACGATCGCGTGGACCTGCTCCTCGGCAGCGGCCTTGCTCTGACCACCGAAGCGGTCGCGCACGAACGCCTGGCCGAGGAGGTCACCGAGCGCGTGATCGGTGCCACCGGTGCAGCGCTTCCAGCGCGGCGGGAGCTGCTCCATGCCGGTGATCGCCTTGCCGTACGCGAGCGACTGATCTTCGAACCGCTTGTCGAGGAAGCGCGCCGCCGAGCGCGCGACGGCCACCGTCAGATAGTCGCGCCACACCGTCATCGGCGTCTTCTGGATCAGCGTGTCGACACCCGCGAGGAAGGCCGGCGAACCGACGGTGACTTCCTTCACCGTGCCGAGGCCCATGCCCTTCCAGAACGCATCCCACGCGAAGTGCGGCATCGCCTTGGTGACGCCATCACGATCGATCTTGTTGTACATCGCCTTCGGATCGCGCTGCTCGACGCGAGTCTTCGAGACCTTCGCGAGCTCGGTCTCGAATGCGATCACGTCGTCGGCGGATTTGGCCGCCGCATCAGGCTTGCGACCGACATCGCCGAGCAGCGCGATCACGTACTCGCGATACGCGACCTGGATCTTCTTCGCTTTGTCGTCGTGGTTCAGGTAGTAGTCGCGGTCAGGCATGCCGAGACCGCCCTGCTCGATATCGGCGATGACCTTGCGGGCATCGGCCGAATCCTGGGCCGAGCCCATCTCGAACAACGCATCGATCCCGTTGACGTGGAGCAGCGTGACGGTCGCGGTCAGCGACTTCGCGTCCTTGACCTTATCGACCGAAGCGAGCAACGGATTTATCGGCGCGGTGCCGGCCTTGTTGATCGCGGTCTCGTCCATGCACGAGCCGTAGTAGGCGCCGAGTTGCTTGAGGATCGCGTCGTTGCCGGGCTTGGTGGACGCAATCTCGAGGATCGTTTTTTCGTACTCGAGGTTGCGATCGCCGATGTCGACGAAGCTGCGCATCGCGATCGGCTTGTCGGCCGGAATCTCGGTCTTCGCGATGTAGCCACCGCACGCGAATTGATAGAAGTCGTCGCACGGGTCGGCCGTGCGATCGAGCGAATCGGGATCGAGGCCGACCGCCTTGAGCGATTTCGTGGTCACCGGCTTCGTCGAGACCGGCAGCGGCGGGAGGTCATCCTCGACAGGCTTCGGCGCGACCTGGCCCTCGTTAGTGGGCGGCGGCGCGGCGACGGTCGCCGGCTGCTGCGACGAGCCGCATGCAGCGGCGAACAAGATCAACGGCAGAGCACTTCGCATGGGCGGTGCGATAACACGAGGCCCGGAGCCGATCTACGCGCGACGCCGGTGCGACACCTGCGACAGCGCTAAATCTTGAAGAACCGGTGCAGTGCGGGCATCTCGCGTGCGACCTCCGCGATGCAATGCTCGGCGAGCTCGAGGCCGCGGGTCACTGCCTTTTGAGCGCCGTCGACCTTCGCGGCGCGCGGCAGCAGGAGCGTTGCTGCCCGGTCGCGGTGTGTGGCATCGCAGAACGAGCTCGCGAAGCCACGGAGCAGCCACGACGCTTCGTCATCGCGCATCCGCGCGAGCAGCTCGTCGATGTGAGCGGCGAAGAAGTCGAACGCGCTGTCGCGAGTCGTGTGACTCGAGAGCTGCGTCCACAGGATAGTCTGCGAGTCACGCAGATCGAATTCCTTGCCGAGCACCAGCTCGTGTGCGCGCGCGACCAGCGCCGGATCGCTGAACGATCCGAGCCCCACCATCATCCGGGTCAGCTCGCTGGCATCGCGCGGCTTCTTCGCGATCGCGAGATATCGCTCGAACCGCGCCGCATCGCCGCGTTCGGCGGCCGCGCCGAGCACGGTGTTGACGAGGTCGTCGTCGATGCCCTTGCGGTCGGTGGTCCAGCGATCCGCGAGTTTCTCGGCGATCGCGCGCGTCGCTGGCTCCCAGTACGCGACGTGGCGAAGCGCGGTCCGGCGCAACCGCTGAAGATCATCGGAATCGCCGGCGCGCCGCTGCCATCCGAGGCGCTTCACGAGTGGCAGGTAGGTCTTGACGCCCCAGTCGCGCGCGGCGGTGTAGAGCGCGTCGTCGAAGCCTGCATTCTGGAGCGGCGCGACCTCGTCTACGGCGGCGGCAAACTGCGGTTCTCGATCCTGCACCAGCATCGGGACCAGCGCGAGCGCGCGATCGATCGGGAGCTCGTCGCGCTTCACCATCGCTGCAAGATCGGCGACGAGCATCAACTTCTCGGGCGACGTGAGCTTCGCGGGCGAGCCCGGCTTCAACATCGCGATCGCGCTGGCGAGCTCGACGTGCGAGCGGTAGTAGCCGTAGCCGCCGGCGTTCGGCAGGATCCAGGTCGGGCAGAACGTCGCGGGAATCGGCGCACCCGTCGAGCAGGCGGTCTCGCTGTGGCGGCCATCCCCGTAACGCACGCAGACCGGCACGTTGAACACGAGCTGATCGTCGGCCGCTTCGTGCACGCCCGCAGGCAAGGCGCGTGGCATCGGTGCGAGCACGAGCTGTGAGGTCTTGCAGTCGGCGTGAACGTTCGCGAGTGGAGCGCCGGGGCGCGTGATGTATTGCTCGAACGCATCGGCCGCAGGGGCACCGATCGCCGCTCGCATCTCGCCGATGAAGTTGTCGGCCGCGGCATTGCCCCACATGTGATTGCGGATGTATCCGCGCAGGAACGTTTGCCACGTTGCTTCGCCGACGAACATCTCGATCTGGCGTAGGACCGTCGAGCCTTTGTTGTACGTGAGGTCGCCGTCGAACGAGGCTTCGATCGCTTCGTTCGTGGTCACCGGCTGCTTGATCGCTCGCACCGAGAGCATCTCGTCGCTCGGTAGCGCACTGGTCGTGCGCGACACGCGCTGATCGAGGAAGTGCCAGCTCGGTTCGGCCGCATCCGTGATCCGCATGTCGAGCCACTGGCCGAGCGCTTCGTTGAGCCAGGTATCGTCCCACCACGCCATCGTCACCACATCGCCGAACCAGTAATGACCCATCTCGTGCGCGAGGATGTTCGCGTACGCTTCTTTGCGGTCGCGGGTCGCTTGCTCGGGGCGGATCAGCGTCAGCGGCTGCCCCATCGCGACGATTCCGGGATGCTCCATCGTCCCCCAGAACCTGGGCACGACGGCGACATCGAGCTTGCCGTACGGATAGTCCATGTCGAAGTAGCTCTCGAGCGCGGCGACGACCTTCGGCGTGACTTCCTTCGCGTAGCCGAGCTCGCTCGCGTGGCCCTTCGGGACGATGAAGTGGATCGGCGTCTTCACGCGACCACCGGTGCCACCGTCGATGTCGTCGAACGGACCGACCATGAACGCGACGAGGTAGCTCGGCAGCGGCTTGGTCTCCGCGAGCTCGACGCGCTTCATGCCATTTGGCTCGGCCTCTTCCTTGACGACCGCCGCGTTACCGCGCGCGAGCTGATCGGCCTTGATGTGAAACGTCAGCTGCCACGGCACCTTGTAGCTCGGCTCGTCGAAACAGGGAAAGGCGCGGCGCGCATCGATCGCCTCGAAGAAGGTGTAGGCGTAGGTCGCGTCGCCTTCCTTCTCGGCATAGATGCCGCGGCTCTTGTCGTGATCGATCGCGGCCGCAAACTCGAGCTGGATCGCGTGCTCGCCGATCGGCAGATCCTCGCGGGTGACGAGCCCGACGAACTGCTCGCCGCCGGGCAACACGCGCACCTGGTTGCCGTCGATCCACGCGTGCTTAATCTCGAGCCCGCGCGCGTCGAGCCACACGGCGTGGGTGGGCCGGCGGACCCTCGCCGCGATCTTGACCATGCCCGCGACCTGCGTGGCCTCGGGCACGATCGTGAGCTCGAGCGCGTAGCGGACCGGCACGACGTCACCGGGAAGGCGGAACGTCGGCGGTGGCGGATCGAGAGGCGAAACCTCCATGCGCACCGGCTGCGCTTGCGGGACCGCCGAAATAACAGGGGCGGGCGCCGAGCAGCTCGCCAACCAGAGGAGGGAGAGCAGAAGACGCCCGCGCATGCGCTACTCGAACACCGAGGCGAGGTCGTTCGCGCTGGTGCCTTCTTTGTCACCGCGCAGCGAGGTGTACGTGACAGCGGCGACGACCGCACCGAACGCGCTGAACACGATTTGCACGCCTAGCACGGCGTAGAGATAGGTCCGGATGTGCGCCATCGTATCGAGCGTGATCACGTTGCCGAGCAGCATCGTGATGCCGAACGTCATGATGAAGATCAGCAAGAGAATGCCGAACACTTGACCCTTGTGGCCCGCGGTCAGCTCGCGGCTGCGACGCAGCGAGGCGAGGATGCCCGGTTGCTCGACGACCGAGACCGGCACGGAGACGTACAGCATGCAGTACACGATGATGCCGGGGACGATCAGCAAGAGGAACGCACCCGCGACCGCGAGGCCGGTGATCAGCGCGACGCCGAGCGCCGGCAGCATGCGCTTGAAGCCGTTCGCGATGCAGGCGCCGATGCTAGCGCGCTGACCCTGGAGCTCCTTGACCACGCCGTACGTGATGGTCGCCGTGATGAAGGCGTTGAGCACCATCGCGAGTAAGCGGGTGCCCCACGTGAAGCTGCTGCTCACGCCCATGAAGTGATCGTCGAACACCGACATCGTCCACACGATGATCGGGACGTTCAGCACGCTTGCGATCAACAAAAACGGGATGAGGTTGCGTGCAAACACGCGAAAGCTCGTACCCATGACCGCTCCGACACCAAAATTCTCGTTCATTGCATTCTCCCCTGCGTCATTTATTTCTTGGAAAACTTGTCTTGCTTGCGCTGACCGAACAGCACCTTCTGCTCGAGATGAGCGCGCTGCGCGACGTAGAAATCTTTCAGGAACCGCGCGCTATCCACCACGCGCGCCGGGTAGCTGATCCTGGCCCGGATTTTTTCACTGACCGTCGCCGTATTCTCCAGATACCCCAACGTATCTTGATCCTGACGTAACACGCCTTCGAGCACTTGCAGCTCGTAAATACCGTAGATCCCGAGCTGCTCGTCGGTGAACGTGTAGGACGGCGTGGGTTGCGCCTTGCTCTGCTGCGAGATCGCGGCCTCGTGGACGAGGTCGCCGAGGAGCAGAGTCTTCGGCACGACGACGACGCGCGTGCCACCGACCAGGTCACCGACACGCAGCTTGTCTTTGTTGAACAGCGGCATGAACAAGAACACGAACGTCCAGGCGCCGCCGAGCACCAGCGCCCATACCGGCGCATCCGGCCACATCAAGCGATTCGCGAGGACGAAGCGCAGCGGGATCCAGACCTCGAGCTCGCGCACGAGGTTGCGCGCGAGCACGGCGCTTGTCTCGAGCTGACCGCCGCGAGAATCGATCACGCGAATGCCGATCTTGCGCTTGCCCGGAGTTTGTCCCTGCCAGCGGATCTCGAAGAAGGCGAAATAGAAGTTGAGGATCAGGAACGAGAAGATGATGACGATCGGCTGGATCACTGCGTTGCTCGTGCCGGACAAGGCGAGGAGCAGTGCCAGCACGAGCACGGTGACGAACTGGATCACCATGTCGATCATGAAAGCCGCGGCGCGATCGCCAGCGCCAGCGAGGACGAAGTTGAGCGGCACACCCTCCGGCGTGATGATCTCTCGCGTCAGCGCGGCGCGCGCGGCCTGCAAGCCCGCGGGCGACAGAGGCGAGTGCGCCTGCTTCGCCATCAGCCGAGCCCTCGCGAGCGGCCGCAGAACCCGAAGTACCAGATCCAGAAGGCGCCCGTGCTACCCGCGACGGCATAGCGAATATGGATGTCGGTGACGGCCTGGCGGAAGATACCTTCGATCATGCCAGCGCAGAACAGCATCAGCACCGCCGCGATCACGAGGATCGCTGCCGGTCGGCCGCGCTCGCGCAGCGCATCGAGGCGCGGTTGGGCTCCCGAAAACACCAGCGCGTGGCCGAGCATCAGACCACCCGCACCCGCGATCATGATCGCGGACAGCTCGCTCACTCCGTGAGGTAGTAACCAGCCCCAGATATCGACGCCGAGCCCGCGTGACGTGTACAGCGCGACGAACGCGCCGAGTGTGAGCCCGTTGTAGAACAGGAGCACCAGGGTCGGTAGCCCGGCGATGAAGCCGAGCGCGAACGCGAGGATCGCGACGCGCGAGTTGTGATCGAACAGGCTCGCCGCGAACGTGGTGAGAAAGCTCGAGACGCCCTCTTGGTGATAGAGGCCTTCGCGGAGTTCGATCGTGGTCGAGGCGGGCGTGCGGCCTTGCGCCGAATCGCCCATGAACGAGTAGTAGTAATCCGCGTCGTGCGAGGTCAGCGAATACGCGGCGACGAAACCCGCGAGCGAGATCACGACCGCGACCAGGATGTGCCACTTCGCCTTGCGCACGGTCGAGGGCAGTTTCCACGCGAAGAAGTCTGCGAGCTGGCGACGCACGTGCTGGCGCGTGCCGTACACCACGAAGTACGCGCGTCCGACGAGGCTCTCGAGATAATCGACGAGCGCGCGGTCGAGCGAGATCGAACGCGCGACCGACAGCGACGACAGCGTCGCGCGATACAGGTGAGGCAAGCGCGCGAGCCGGTCCGCCCCGAGTGCGCGCAGCCCCTTGGCACCGGCGAACTGGATCATCGCTTCGAGCTCGGCCCACGTGGCTTCGCGCTCGCGGCGAAACTCGACCGACTTCATCACCTGCATCTAGAACAGCTCCCTTCGCTTGATCTCGATGTAGCGATTGACGAGCTGCATCGAGAACTCGCCGGGCGTGGCGTCGATGCAATGCGCACCCGCGCGTCGGAGGCGCTCGAGTACGACCGCGCGCTCGCGCGAGAAGTCACTCGCGACGACCGCCTCGTGCAGCGCATCGAGCGTCGAGGGTTTCGCGAGCGTGCGGGTATCGAGCGACGGATCTTTGACCGCGACGAACAGCACGAAGTGGCGGCGGGCGAGCCGCGAGACATTCTCGATCATCAGCTCGGCACTGACGGTGTCGAGGAAATCGGTGAACAACACGATCAGCGAGCGCCGCTTGATCCGGGTCGACATGTCCGCGAGCGCGAGCGTGAAGTTGGTCTCGACCCGGTGATAGTCGATGTCGGCCGCGAGGGCCTGGATCCGCGCGAACGTGTGCATGCCACCCTGCGGATCCGCCCATGCGCGAATCTTCTCGGCGAACCCGACGAGGCCGACGCGATCGCCGGTGCGCAGGCAGAACCAACCGAGCAGGATCGCGGCATTGATCGCGTGATCGAGCTTCGGCACCCCGGCGACCGGCTCGGCCATCAGCTGGCCCGAATCGACTGCGAGGATGACTTGATGGTTTCGCTCGGCGCGGAACTCGGTACACAGCAACTTGCGATGGCGCGCCGACGATTTCCAATCGATCGCGCGATGGTCGAGGCCGGGCACGTATTCGCGCAGCGATTCGAACTCGGTGCCGTCGCCGAGGTAGCGCTCGACCTTCATGCCCGCCATGAACGAACGGTCGCTGTACATCCGCAGCGCGATCGCGCGCACGGCACCGAGGTTCGGCACGACTCCGACCTTGGCGCCGACCGGCATCGCGATCCGGCGCTCGATCAGGCCGAGCGGACCGGTCCACCGCACGTGCAAGGTCCGCACGCCGTGATCACCGCGGCGCCGCGGCACCAGCGGGATCTCGAGCGTCGCGGTCGCCGAGCCCTTCTGCTCGGGTGGCTTGACGGTGACCTGGAACGCGGGCTGCGGCGCGAGATCGTCGTCGAGCTCCGCGAGGATCTCGAGGGTCGCCTGGCGCCGCCAGCGCGCCGTGATCGCGAGCCGCGCGACCCCGGGCTCGCCGATGAACAACTGCTCGGGCAACCCGGTCGCGATCTTCAACCGGCGCTTCGGCAGGCCGAGCACGAAATCGACGCCGAGCAGCAGCAGCGCCGCGCCGAGGTACGCGAGCCACATCGTCCACAACCGCACGGACACCGTCACCGCGCCGAGGGACAGCGGAATCCCGGCGAGAAAGACGATGAGGGCGCGGAGGGTGGGACGCATGACTTACCGAGGAGCGGGGACCTGTTCGATGATCTGGCGAACGACCTGCTCGGTGGTGAGGCCTTCGATCTCGGCACCGGGCGCGAGCACGATGCGATGGCGTAGCGCGGGCACGGCGAGCGCCTTGACGTCGTCGGGCAGCACGAAATCGCGACCCTGGATCGCGGCGTACGCGCGCGCCGCGGTGGTCAACATCGTGGCGGCCCGGGGCGATGCACCGTACGAGATACTCGGCCGCTCGCGGGTCGCGCGGATGAGATCGACGATGTAGTCGATGATCGCGTCGCTCACGCGGATCTGCGCGATCACCTGGCGCATCTGCATGATCGTACCGAGGTCCGCGACCGGCCGCAGCGCGAAATCGGCGAGCCGCGGCATCGTCCCGCGGTGCCCGTGGCGGTGTACGATCGCGCGCTCTTCATCGCGCGTCGGATAGCCGATCACGACCTTGAACAGGAACCGATCGAGCTGTGCTTCGGGCAACGGGTACGTGCCCTCTTGCTCGATCGGGTTCTGCGTCGCTATCACCATGAAGCCATCGCCGAGGTCGTACGTCGAGGTATCGATCGTGACCGAGCGCTCCTGCATCGCCTGCAGGAGTGCAGCTTGGGTCTTCGGTGGCGTGCGGTTGATCTCGTCAGCGAGCAAGAGCTGCGTGAAGATCGGACCCTTCGTCAACGTGAACTGGTTGGTCTGGAAGTTGAATAAGTTCGTGCCGATGATGTCGCCGGGCATGAGGTCCGGCGTGAACTGCACGCGACCAAACTCGAGCGAGAGCCCGGCCGAGAACGTGCGCGCGAGCAGCGTCTTCGCGACGCCGGGCACACCTTCGAACAGGATGTGACCCTCGGCGAGCAAGGATACGAGCAACAGGTCGATCGCGTTGTCCTGCCCGACCACGATCTCGTGGACGGTCTCGCGCAAGCGCGCAGCAATTTCACGAACGTTTTGCAGTTCCATGAGTCATCTCCATGCGCCAGCGATAGACCTGATCGGCGACCTCGAGCACGCGCTGTGGACCGCGTGCCGCGGCGACCGTGTTCTGTAGTTCAAAGAGCGATCGCTTGCTGCCGCGCGAGACGCGCAGGCGCTCGAGCCACGCGATCGTCGCGGAGGGTTCGAGCGAGTCCGGCGTGTGCAACGCGTGGCGGACGATCTGGATCGTCGCGGCGAGATAGCGCTCGAGCGCGGCGGCATCATGACCGCCGTAGCGCAATAGCGCGGCGGTGTTCGCGATCAAGAAATCCTTGCCGGGTGCGAGCGGGGGGGGCGGCGCGCGCTTGGGTCCGAACCGGACCATCGCGGCCCACACGACGAGCAGCGCGCAGATCAACACCTGCATCGTCGCGAGCACGAGCGGAAACTCGAACAGCACGTGGAGCAAGCTCGGGGTCTGCGCGTGACCGTGCACCGTCTCGTCGAACACGACCGGGCCACCATCGCGGAGCCGATCGATCAGCGTGATCGCGAGCTGCGCATTCTCGGGGTGCGAGAGGCCGGCGTTGTTGATCACGTCCGGGTCGGTGAGGATCCAGATCGTCTTGCCCTCGTGCTCGTAGTGACCGAGCAGGGCGCGCTCGCGATCGCTGATCGCCGGCGTGACCGCGCGGACCGCGATTGTCTGAACACTCGTGCGCAACTTCGGCTGCGGCAGATCATCGGCGAGCCACTGCATGCTCGGCGCGCCACGCGCGAGGAGGTTGCCATCCTCGAGCCCGATCGCCGCGAGCACCTGATCGACCTCGCCGAGGTCCTTGAGCTCGGCGTCGTCGATCCAGCGGCCTTCGCCGTTCGCGAAGCCGTACCACTTCGGCAGCACGACCAAGATATTCGCCGGCGCGCTCGCGATCAGCGCCTTCAACCGCTCGGTCTCTTTCTCGGCGATCTTTGGCTCGGCGATGATCAGCAGGCCGTGCTGTGCCTTCGCAGACGAGTTGTTGCGACTGAGCACGACCGGTACGTCGAGCTTCGCGAGCAACGTGACCAGCCCCTTGTGACCGATCGCCGAGACCGAGTAGCCATCGCTCGCCGCCGAGAACTTCTGCGTGGGTCCCAGGAGGGTGAGCACGATCGCGACCACTAGCGAGATCACGGCCACCCCGATCACCACCCACAGCGTGGTGCGGTTGAACGGGTTCGTCACGCGACCGCTCCGAGCGCGGTGCCGGCGCTGCGCGGCGCCGACGCACGGAACGCGGTGGCGAACTTCTGGAACTGCGCGAGGCATCGCCGGTAATCTTCCTCGGTCGCTTCGTCATCGCCGAAATGCGTGAGCTCGACCGCGACGATCAGGCCCTGCAAGGCATCTCGTGCATCGGGTGCGATCGGCACGCGACCGAGGATCTCGCGGCTCGTCATCGCGGGCCCGACGCGCACCGCGGACGACCGCACGAGCTCTTGCAGCGTGCGTAGCAACAGCGTGTGGATCGCTTCGCGATACTCGTAACGTGCGGCGAGCTCCTCGGCATCGCCGAGCGGTCGCTGGATCACGGCGAGATCGACCGAAGAGCCTTCTGCCGTGGTCTCGTTCGAGGCCAGCTGTGCGTCGTCGCCGCCGTACTTGAACAGCTCGCTCGCGAGCCAGAAGACCAAGATGCCGATCGCGACGATCACGACGCCCCACAACAGCGCGTCGAACAGCGCCGACATGGGGCCGGCGTTGAGCTCCGATGGGTCGCGACGCGTATCGCGGTCGCTCGGACCTTCACCATCGTTGAAGCGACGATCGCGACCGTCGAGCCGATCGTGTGGATTGCGCCCGCCGCCGCCACCACCGCCCGGGCCAAGGCCGTTTCCATGCTCGGCATGCCCGCCTCGCGCCTGATCTGGCCCGACGGTCGTGCCATCTTCGCCCGGGAACTGCTTCTGGTACGAATCGTCGAGGAGCTCCGCGCGCGCCTTCTCGATGCGCGCAGAAACCGCGGCGTACGCCGAGCCTCCGAGCGCCCCCACCAGGGCCCACACAGCGACCACACGCGCCACGCAGCTAACTTCGCACGACACGGGGCACTTCGTCGGGAAGAGCCTGCGGATTATCGCCGGTCGCAGGAATTCATGACGTAGGTCAGCTTCGCGTGCCGAAAGTTGCGGCCACCCGAGCTGACCCGAGCTGACCCGAGCTGACCCGAGCTGACCCGAGCTGACCCGAGCTGACCCGAGCTGACCCGAGCTGACCCGAGCTGACCCGAGCTGACACGTAGGACGCGGAAGGCGTAGCAAGTGAAACGAGGAGGGACGATCACTTGGCCGTCGGTCAGGTCGAAAGCCCTCGCGGACCACTCCCTGTTATATCAAAGCTTTAGGTAGCTTGCTCCGCATGCAGAGTACGTGGTAGACCGCTGCCGTTCGAGCTTTTCGAACAAATACTCACCGCACCGGAGCTTCCTGGTCGTGGCCCTGCACACAAGTGGGGTTTTCAGGCAGCGACGATGGTGCGGGTGGAACACAACGAAGGACTGACAAATGGAAACGATGCAAGAAGCGATGGGGACGAACCCCATCTCGATGCGCGCGCTGCTCGAAGCAGGCGTGCACTTTGGCCACAACACGGGCCGCTGGAATCCGAAGATGAAGCAGTACATCTTCGGTGCCCGCAACGGCATTCACATCATCGACCTGCAGCACACGGTGAAGCTGTTCCGCCAGGCGTTCAATGCCGTGGTCGAATGCACCAGCCGCGGTGACACCGTCCTCTTCGTCGGTACGAAGAAGCAGGCGCAGGAAGTGATCGTCGAAGAGGCCGGCCGCTCGGGTCAGCACTACGTCACCCAGCGTTGGCTCGGTGGCACGCTCACGAACTTCAAGACCGTGAAGGGCTCGCTCGAGCGCCTCCGCGGCCTCGATAAGATGGAAGAGGACGGCACGCTGTTCACGCTCCACAAGCGCGAGCAGGTGATGATCAAGCGCGACCGCGACAAACTCATGAAGTCGCTCGGCGGCATCAAGGGGATGTCGAAGCTCCCGGGCATGATGTTTGTCATCGACCCGCACAAGGAACATATCGCCGTCGAAGAAGCGCGCCGCCTGGAAATCCCGGTCGTCGCCATCACCGACACGAACTGCGATCCGGATCAGATCGACTACGTCATCCCGGGTAACGATGACGCGATCCGCGCGATCAAGCTGTTCGCAGCGAAGATCGCCGACGCCGCGATCATTGGTAACAAGGTCTGGAAAGAGACCGCGCGTCACCGTGGCGCGAAGGAAGAGCAGGAAGGCGAGCGCGTCATCCATGTCTCCTCGGGCGGCGATGGTCCGCGCGTCGAGATCTCGACCGGTGGCGCCATGTTCAACCCCGAGGCCTCGGCCTCGCCGGACGCGACGGAGTAAGCACCATGGAAGTCACAGCTACCCTGATCAAGGATCTGCGCGAGCGTACCGGCGCTGGCATGGCGGACTGCAAGAAGGCGCTTGTCGAAGTCAGCGGTGACATGGACAAGGCGATCGACTACCTGCGCACCAAGGGCCTCGCGAAAGCCGCCAAGAAGGCCGGTCGCGAGGCGACCGAGGGCGCGGTCGTCTCGTACATCCACGGCGGCGGTCGCATCGGTGTCCTCGTCGAGATCAACTGCGAGACCGACTTCGTTGCTCGCAACGAGGACTTCCAAGCGTTCACGCGCGACGTCTCGCTGCAGATCGCCGCGATGGGTCCCCAGTTCGTCCACTCGGACGAAGTCGGCGAAGACGTGATCGCGAAGGAGCGCGCCGTGCTTCTCGCGAAGGCGCTCGAGTCGGGCAAGACCGAGACCGTCGTCCAGAAGATGGTCGATGGTCAGATCTTGAAGTGGAAGAAGGAGATCTGTCTCCTCGACCAGCCGTTCGTGAAGAACCCTGACAAGACCATCAACGATCTCCAGCAGACGTTGATCGCGAAGATCGGCGAGAACATCAAGATCCGCCGCTTCGTCCGCTTCGAGCTCGGCGAAGGTCTCGACAAGAAGAAGAACGACTTCGCCGCTGAAGTCGCGCAGCAGGCCGGTCTGGCGTGAGCTAAGCCGCTGCTGGTTCACCAGCAGCCAACGACCAAGCGGCGCCTCCACGGCGCCGTTTTTTTATGTCAGCCCTGCGCCGTCGGACGCACGACGATCTCGCCGACATCGACAGGCTGATCGATCGCGAACGCGATCGCGCGTGCGATCGCGTCGGCTGGAATCGCGATTCTGCCGGCCTGGTCCACGGTGGACCAGGATCAGCGTGCTGCGGCGACGTTTCGCGACGAGGTACGTGCCGATAACGGTCTTGCCGACACCCGGCGGCGCAACAAGCACTCCGAGGTCGTGTGCGAGCAGCACCTCTGCGGCCTCCTGCTGAACCGGCGTGAGCGTTCCACCGAACCGCACATCGATTTCGGTGCCAAGCGTACGCTTGTCGTCGAGGTCGAACGCGACCCCATGCGTGCGCATGATCGCGTACCACGGTTGCGACGCCGACACGACGGAGCTTCTGCTGCGCGGAGAGCCCTTCGAGAAGAGCCAGAACGACTACGACTGGCTCGGCGATGGGAGTACGGCGCCGACCGCGCGCTTCAGTTCGCGCGTGACCAACAGCAGCGGGGCAAGTTGAGAACGGCCGCAATCGTCGGGGCCATCTTGCAGCTCGGGCGCTGCTTCGACTTGATGGATTCCAGGTTCATCGATGAGCTGCCTTCCGTTCGTTGCGGCTTTGTCGAGGGCGGCCTGGCGTTCGAGGGCAGCGGCGTCCATCACCGAAGTCACGTGCAGATCGCGGTACGAAATCCCGCTTGCGTGGTCGGCGTTGGGACCCACAATCAGTCACGGTTGCCGACGGAAAGAAGAGGATCCCCTCGATCCAGAGTCACCGGGGCTTGATGACGAGAACCCGGAGCGTCGCCGTGCGCTTCTGAAGCCGTGGCAGCTCCCAACCGAGGAGCTGTTCCAGGTCGC
>Ga0123336_10000406_pt1 | contig 44173 bp, 34 predicted proteins | sample SSSSmetaG_FD_96466 | JGI IMG/M metagenome (GOLD analysis project Ga0123336, IMG submission 96466) | Glacier valley bacterial and archeal communities from Borup Fiord, Nunavut, Canada, to study Microbial Dark Matter (Phase II) - ​SSSS metaG | ecosystem: Environmental > Aquatic > Freshwater > Ice...
AACCAGCCCCGCATCGAAACCGCCGCCCGCCAAAGCCTCGCCGATGAAGTCATCGCCAAGCTGCCCGGCGGCTACGACCAGATGATAGGCCGCCGCTTCAACGGCGGCGTGGACCTGAGCGGCGGCGAGTGGCAGAAAATCGCCCTCGGCCGCGCCTACATGCGCGACGCCCAGCTCCTCATCCTCGACGAGCCCACCGCCGCCCTCGACGCCCGCGCCGAGCACGAAGTCTTCCAGCGCTTCGCCGAGCTGACCCGCGGCAAAACGGCCGTCCTCATCAGCCACCGCTTCAGCACCGTGCGCATGGCCGACCGCATCCTGGTCATCGAGAACGGGCAGTTCGTGGAAATCGGCGGGCACGAAGAGCTGCTGGCCCGCGGCGGCCGCTACGCCGAGCTGTTTGCGCTGCAGGCCGCCGGCTACCGCTAGGGCGCCGGGGCACTGGTAACCTAATTTTATTATTGGGTTTAAGTCGCTAAGCGCCTTGGGTTTCGTACATTGGTAATCCTTTGTCCTGATTTCCATCCAGCATGAAACCTACGGTTACTTTTCTATTGCTGGCCGCGCTCGCCCTGACCGGCTGCCTGACCACCCGCGAAGCCCACGTCGACTCCGATTACAGCTACCGGGGCAATTTCCGGCACTACCGCACCTACGACTTTGTGAGCGGCACCGGCCTCACCTCCGACAGCAGCCGGCTGGGCCAGTCCCTGCGCGAGGCGATTGCCCAGCGGCTCATGTCGCAGGGCTACCGCCCGGCCCGGCGGCGGCCCGACATGCTGGTGAACTTCCGGGTGTACGAGGGCGACATGCACTTCCACGGCTTCGCCCAGGAAGACCTCAGCGTCTGGATTAAGCGCAACATCGAGGAAACCGACGATACCCCCAAGGAGGACCGCCAGGGCTACCAGCCGGTGCGCCTGCTGCTGGCCGAGGGTACGCTGCTGCTCACCCTCATCGACGTAAAAACCAACCGCGCCGTCTGGAACGGCTACGCCTCGGGCGTGACCGTGCCCGAGGGGCCCATGGGCGAAATCGTGCTGCGCCGCTCGGTGCGCTCCATCCTCGACCGCTACCGCATCTTCACCGAGGAATTTGCCAAGGGCAACACCCCCCGCACCGAAACCAGCGAAACCGAAGCCGACCGCTAACACAGCGTGAGTAAGGCCCTGTCATTGCGAGCGCAGCGAAGCAATCCTTCCTCTCGAATGGACCAGCCCTGAGACGTGACCAGCCTTAATAATTAACGGTAAAAAGCCCCGAATCATCCGGATTCGGGGCTTTTTACATTTCAAGGCTGGTCGCTCTGAGAGGACGGGTTGCTTTGCTGCACTCGCAATGACGGTTCCTCATTCCTTCTCCAGCGCCGCTTCACGCCGCACCCGAATCAGCTCGGCGGCGATGCTGATGGCAATTTCTTCGGGCGTCTGGCTGTGGATGGGCAGGCCGATGGGCCCGCGCAGCCGGCCGATTTCCTCGGGTGAAAACCCATCTTCCCGCAGCCCGCGGCGCAGCTCGGCCACCTTGGCGGCGCTGCCCATCACGCCGAGGTAGCGGTAGGGGCGGTCCAGCAGCTGGCGCAGCACCGCGGCGTCGGTGCGGTAGCCCACGGTCATCACCACCACGTAGCGGTGCGGGCCGCCGGGAATGTTGGCGGCCACGTCGTCGTAGCCGATGACGTGGCAGTGGTGGGCGTGCTCGTTGGCCGCCAGCGTGGGTAAATCTGCGCGGTCGTCGAACACGGTCAGCTCGAAATCGAGCGTAGCCAAAATGCGCGACAACGCCAGGCTGACGTGGCCCCCGCCCACGATGGTCACCCGGTCGCGGAAACCTAGCTGCTCGCGGTACTGCCACGCGGTGCCGGGCTGGAAGTCGTAAAAAGCCGCTGCTCTACCCTCCGCCGGGCCTTCCGTTTTTCCCGTTTCTACCCGAAGCCCGTGGACCGCGCTCAGAAGGAGCGTCCCCTGGGCGTTGGTGCGCAGGGCGCTTTCGATGCCCGTTACTTGGGCCAGGCTTCCGGCGGAAAGGGGCCAGAGCAGCACCTCCTGCTCGCCCGAGCACATCATGCCCGAGCGGTCGGCGGGGGCCTCGCGGCGGTGAACCTGGGGCCGCAGCAGGGGCGCGGCGTCGCCGGCTTGCAGGCGCTGCCGCGCCAGCTCCACCCACTTATGCTCCATGATGCCGCCGCCGATGGAGCCGGCGGTGGCGTCGGCCGTCACCGCCATTTTGAAGCCCTGGCGGCCGGGGCTGCTGCCCGCGCTGCGCACCACGCACAGCAGCGCCACGGGCGTACCCGCGCGCAGGCTGGCGGCGGCAAGGGCCCACACGGGCAGGTCGCGGGGGGAAGCGGGCATGGGGCGGTAAGAAGTGGCGGAACCGGGCGCTAGGCCTCCCGCGTGACGGTGCCGGTGATGTAGCCGAAGGGCGCGTCGGTGGCCACGAATATTTCGTTGGTGTTGGCCAGGCCGAAGGGCTCCAGGTTGAAGGGAATGTGGTGCTTGTTGGGCATCACGAGGCTGATTTCGCGCACCTCGGCAAACGCCCGCAGGATGTTTTCGCCGATGGCGTAGAGCGTGTGCTGCACCGACAGGCTCTGGTGCCCGGCAAAGGTGCGGAGCAGCGACTGGCGAATCTGGGCGTGAAGGGTGTCAAAGTCCACGTCGGCCGCGGCGTAGTCCCAGCGGGCCTCGCACTCCGTGGCCAGGATGCGGTCGGTAGTTTCGGGCAGCACCGTGAACTCGTCTTTGGGGTAGCCGTGAAAGGCCGAACCGGTGGTTTTGAGCAGCAGCAGGCCCCGCAGGCCCGCCGTGACGGCCACCCCGGCCGCCGTGCGCGTCACCGTGGCCGTGCGCTTCTCCGAGCCCCCGCCGGTGAAGGAGTGCGGGTGGGCGGCGCCGTCGAAGGCCATGCGCTGCCACAGGTGCTCGACCAGCTCGATGCGCACCTGCGTGAGCTGGGGGTTGCGCGTGAGAAAATGCTGGCTCAGGGCCAGGCCAAACGCCTCGATGGAGCCGGTGAAATGCTCGCCGGCCAGGGCGTAAACCGTGTTTTTCTGGGTGTCGGTGGGCAGGATGAGGGCGTTGTCGCCGTGGGTGTGGGCGGCGTCGAAGTCGCCGGTCAGCACCACGTCCACCGAGGCTTGCCGGAATTCGTGCTGACCTTCGCGGCGGATGACGCGCGAAATGTTGACCGCGTTTTTGCCATACGTGTTGGCTCCTAATTTTATGCGCATGGAAAGCAAGCGGTTTCGGGCTGAAAAAGCTTCCAATGTACTGCAAAAACCCGCCCCATGAGCACCCTTGCCCTGAAAAGCCGGCGCGTGGTAACGCCCACCGGCGAACGCGCCGCCACCCTATTAATCGAAAACGGCCGCATCAGCGCCCTGCTGCCCCACGAAGCCGACGTGGCCGGGGCCACGCTGCTTGACGTGGGCCACCGCGCCGTCCTGCCCGGCGTGATTGACCCGCACGTGCACATCAACGAGCCCGGCCGCACCGACTGGGAAGGTTTCGACACGGCCACCCGCGCCGCGCTGGCCGGCGGCCTCACCACCCTGGTCGACATGCCGCTGAACTCGGCACCCGTCACCACGTCGGCGACGAATCTGGAAATCAAGCGAGCCGCCACGCGGGGCCAACTGCACTGCAACGTGGGCTTTTGGGGTGGCGTAGTGCCCGGCAACGCCGCCGAAATCGAGCCGCTGATTGCGGCCGGCGTGCTCGGCTTCAAAGCGTTTTTAACCCACTCCGGCATCGATGATTTTCCGAATGCGACGGAGGATGATTTGCGGCGGGTGATGCCCATTCTGGCCCGCCACCGGCTGCCGCTGCTGGTGCACTGCGAGCTGTCCGAAGACAACGACGAGTGGAAGCAAAACGACCGCCGCTCATACCCAAATTACCTCGCCTCGCGGCCCAAAAGGTGGGAGGACGCGGCCGTGGCCCTGATGATTCGCCTGTGTGAGGAGTTCAATTGCCCGGTGCACATCGTGCATCTGTCGTCGGCCAATTCTATTGCGCCCATCGCCGCGGCCAAGGCTCGCGGCCTGCCCCTGACGGTGGAAACCGGCCAGCACTACCTCTACTTCAACGCCGAGGACATTGCCGACGGCCAGACGCAGTTCAAGTGCGCGCCGCCCATCCGCGAGCGGGCCAACAACGAGCAGCTGTGGGCCGCGCTGCAGGCCGGCGTCATCGATTTTGTGGCCACCGACCACTCGCCCGCGCCGCCCGCGCTGAAGCAGTTGGCCAGCGGCGATTTCACCACCGCCTGGGGCGGCATTGCCTCGCTGCAGCTGGCCCTGCCGGTGCTGTGGACGGCCGCCCGCCGGCGCGGCGCCACGCTCCGCGACTTGGCCAGGTGGCTGAGCGAGAACCCGGCAAAACTGGCCGGCCAGAGCCACCGCAAAGGGCAGATTGCCGTGGGCTACGACGCCGATTTGCTGGTGCTGGACCCCGACCAAACCTTCGTGGTGCAGGAAACCCTGCTGCAGCACAAACACAAAGTGTCGCCCTACATTTGCCAGGAATTGACCGGTGTGGTGGAATTAACGTTGCTGCGGGGCGAACCGGTGTACGAAAGACCCCATTTCCTCCACCTCCAGCGCGGCCAACTCTTAACCCGGTAGATGCACATGCAGCACGAATACGGAACGCGCGCCGAGCGCATCATGCAACGCATTCAGCAATTGTCGGCCATCAGCGAGGACGCCGACGGCGTGACGCGCACCTTCGGCACGCCCGCTTTCCTGGAAGGCCGCGCCCTGGTGCAAAGCTGGCTGGAAGCCGCCGGCCTGGCCACCCGCGTCGACGGCATCGGCAACCTGCGCGCCCGGCTGGTGAGCCGCTGCCCCGACGCCCGGACCTTCGTGCTGGCCTCGCACATCGACACGGTGGTGAACGCCGGCAAGTTCGACGGGCCGCTGGGCGTGCTCATGGGGCTCGATTTGCTGGAAAACCTGCTGGAGCAGGACGCGGACCTGCCCTTCCACGTCGAGCTCATTGCCTTCAGCGACGAAGAAGGCGTGCGGTTTCACACCACCTACCTGGGCAGCAAAGTGGTGGCCGGCTCCTTCGACCCGGCCCTGCTGGCCCGGGCCGATGCCGGCGGCGTCACCCTGGAAAAAGCCCTTGAGACCATGCGCGCCGACGCCTCCCAGCTGGCGGCCGACGCCATTCCGGCGGCCGACTGGCTGGGGTATTTTGAGATGCACATCGAGCAGGGCCCGGTGCTCTGGGAGCGCAACATTCCGGTGGCCCTGGTCACGGGCATTGCCGGCCAGCTGCGCGTCGAGCTCACCTTCACCGGCATGGCCGGCCACGCCGGCACCGTGCCCATGAACATGCGCCAGGATGCCCTCTGCGCCGCCGCCGAGTTCGTCCTCATCGCCGAGCAGTTTGCCCTGGCCCACGGCCGGGGCCTGGTGGCCACGGTGGGCAAGCTGGCCCTGCCCCACGCGGCCAGTAACGTCATTCCCGGCCAGGTGACCTGCAGCCTCGACCTGCGCAGCCCCGACGCCGCCCAGCTGGCCGAGGCTTACGAGCACCTGCGCACCTACACCGAAGCCATTGCCACCCAGCGCGGCGCGGCGCTGGCGTGGAACCTGATTCAGCACACGGCCCCCGTGGTTTGCGACGCCGGCCTCAACGAGGTGCTCCGCGTGGCCATCGTCGACGCCGGCCACGAGGTGCTGGCCCTGGTGAGCGGCGCCGGCCACGACGCCGTGCCGGTGTCGGCGGTGGCGCCGGCCACCATGCTGTTCATCCGCTGCTACAAGGGCATCAGCCACAATCCCCTGGAAAACGTGGAGCTGGCCGACCTGGCCGCCGCGCTGGAAGTGGCCGACCGTTTTCTCCAACTCCTCCGCCTTCAAATTCCCGCCCGCTAAATGGAAATGTCCGCCCTGACCCGCTCGGTCGTGAAGCGCAACCACGCCATCATCGCCCCCGATGGCTACATCAACAGCAACGTGCCCGGCTGGACCGGCTGCACCGTGAACGTCATCATCAACGAGAAAATGGGCGCCCGCCTGTGCCAAACGCTGGTCACGCTCACCGAAGCCGGCCGGCTGCAAGGCGAAACGCAGGCCTCGCAGATTTTCTTTTACGTGGTGCAGGGCGGGGTGCAAGTGGCCGTGGGCGGCGAAACCCGCGCCCTGGCCGTGGGCCAGTACGTGTACATTCCGGTGGGACACGCGTACGAGTTCACCCGGCCGGCCGCCGGCACGCAGCTGCTCACCTTCCACAAGGTGTACGAGCCGCTGGCGGGCCACGCCACGCCGGGCGTGTACTTCGGCGAGCGCGACTACCGCAAAGCACCCGTGTACCTGAACGACGAGGCCCTGCGCATTCAGGAGCTGCTGCCGAACGAGCTGGGCTTCGACATGGCCGTGAACATCTTCACCTACGGCCTCGGCGGCAACCTGCCGATGGTGGAAACGCACATCATGGAGCACGGCCTGCTATACCTCGAAGGCCAGGCCATCTACATGCTCGACCAGTGCTGGTACCCCGTGAAAAAAGGCGATTCCATCTGGATGGCGCCCTACTGCCAGCAGTGGGCCACCGCCATGGGCCAGGAGCCGTCGGTGTACATCTACTACAAGAACGTCAACCGCTTTCCGACGGTGATTTAATTAAAGCTACTGCTGCCTAAATAAGGCCGTCATGCAGAGCGTAGCGAAGCATCTTTACCTCGTAAGTAAATTAATCAATTCAACGAAGCGATAAAGATGCTTCGCTGCGCGCAGCATGACGTTCTTTAAATATTCTAGATGACCATAACAGAATTAAATGCCCTTCCGCAATCTGAATTATCGGTGGCATTAAGCAAGTGCTGCGGCTCTACGGCGTGGGTAGAAAAGATGGTGGCCATATTTCCCGTAGCTGCTGCTGAAACTCTGTTGCACCAAGCCTCCGCCATCTGGAATACGCTCAGCGAAACCGACTGGTGCGAAGCCTTCTCGCACCACCCTAAAATCGGCGGCGACGTAGTGGCGCTGCGCCAGAAATTCGCCAGTACCAGTGCCTGGGCCGAAGGCGAGCAGGCGTCAGTAAAACAGGCTTCTCAGGCTAAACTGGAGGCTTTGGCGGCGGGGAATACCGAGTACGAACAGAAATTTGGTTACATTTTCATCGTGTGTGCCACGGGCAAAACGGCGGAAGAAATGCTGGCTTTATTGCAAGCGCGCCTGCCGAATAGGCCCGTGGATGAAATAAAAATTGCTATGGGCGAGCAGGATAAAATAACTCGCATTCGTCTCGAAAAACTACTTGCCGCATGAGCCAGATAACCACGCACATTCTCAACACCACCAAGGGCAAGCCGGCGGCAAATGTCACCATCGTACTCTTGCAGCAAGCCGGCGATAATTGGCAGGAAATAGCGCGTGGTGTGACCAATAAAGACGGCCGAATTGCGGATTTATTACCCAAGGAAACGCAGTTGGAATTGGGCGTGTATAAAATGAAATTTTACACGCAGGAATATTTCGCGCAGGACGGCACGGCTAATTTTTATCCCTTTGTAGAAATTGTTTTCGACGTGGCCACGACTGAGCATTACCACGTGCCGTTGCTGCTCAATCCCTTCGGTTACGCCACCTACCGCGGCTCCTGAACAAGGTAGAGACGCATAATTGCGTCTCGTCGGCCGCGCCGTCAGGTTGCCGTGTCATTCGTTCAACGACGAGACGCAAATATGCGTCTCTACATCTTCAAATTCCCACATGAAACTCAGCTTACCAGACTCCGAAAAAACCAGCTTGCTCGACCAACTGGGCGTGGCGAACATGCATTTCCAGCAGACCTACCCCGGCGACCGGCCCGACCGCCAGCCCGTGCACACCGTGTACGGCGGCGCCAACCTCTTCAAGGCCGACACCTGCAAGCGCATGGGCGACATTGCCCTGAACAACCTGCACACTTACGCGCCCAACTTCGTGGAGCTGGCCCGTGTGCTGCAACTGAAAAACCACGAGCACCTGCCCACGCTGGCCGCCGACATCGCCGTCCTCACCGCCCGCCTCGACGCCCTGACGCCCCAGCAGCGCAAGCAGGAGTCGGCCTGGCTGGCCTACTCGGTCTATAACAAGATGGTGCAGAAGCTGCAGCGCGAAGCCGTGGAGGATTTCCGCGTGGACTTTGAGGACGGCTTCGGCAACCGGCCCGACGCCGAGGAGGACGAAACCGCCGTGCGCGCCGCCCAGGAAGTGGCCAAGGGCATGGCCCAGGGCACGCTCTCGCCGTTTATCGGCATCCGCATCAAACCGTTTACCGAGGACATGAAGGCCCGCGGCGTGCGCACGCTCGACATTTTTCTGACCACGCTGCTGGCCGAAACCGGCGGCAAGCTGCCCGACAACTTCGTGGTGATGCTGCCCAAAGTCACCATTCCGGAGCAGATGGCCACGATGGTGCGCCTGTTTGAGCTGCTGGAAAAGGCCAACAACCTGGCGCCCGGCACGCTGAAGATGGAAACCATGGTGGAGGCCACCCAGATTGTGATGGACGAAGAAGGCCGCAACCCCCTCCTGCGCATCATCCGGGCCAGCGAGGGGCGGTGCGTCGCCGCCCATTTCGGCACCTACGACTACACGGCCAGCTGCGGCATCACGGCCAAGTACCAGACCATGGCCCATCCGGTGTGCGACTTTGCCCACCACATGACCAAGGTGGCCCTGGGCAGCACCGGTATCTTCCTCTCCGACGGCGCCACCAACGTCATGCCCATCGGCCCGCACCGCGGCGACAACCTGAGCTACGCCCAGCTGCGCGAAAACCAGGACTCCGTGCACAACGCCTGGCGGCAGGCCTACCACCACACCACCCACTCGCTCATCAATGGCCTCTACCAGGGCTGGGACCTCAACCCCGCGCAGCTGCCCATGCGCTACGCCGCCACCTACAACTTTTTTCTGAGCAGCTACGACGACGCGGTGTACCGCCTGCACACCTTCGTGGAGCGGGCCGCCGTTTCCACCCTCACCGGTGATATTTTCGACGACGCCGCCACCGGCCAGGGCCTGCTCAACTTCTTCCTCAAAGCCCTAAACTGCGGCGCCATTTCGGAGGAAGAAATTCTGGCGACGGGGCTGACGCTGGAAGAAGTGCAGACCCGTTCGTTCTTCCGCATTCTGGAGGGGCGGCGCGCCAAAGCGGCAAAGTAAACTGTCATTGCGAGCGCAGCGACGCAATCCGTCCTGTTCTCAGCGCCCAGCCCTCGGATGTGAAAAGCCCCGGTTCTGCGCAGGACCGGGGCTTTTCGCTTTAGAAAATGACTGATTTTTTACAGGACGGATTGCGTCGTCGTGCCTTCTCGCAATGACAGGGTTGGTTCGTGCGCAAACTCCGGATACAAGCTCACCAGCACTTTTTCGGGCGTCATCGGCGCGGAAAACGGCAGGGCCGTGTGCCCCTGAAAGGCCCGCACCGCGTCGCGCAGGGCGAAGTACGCGCCGATGCCGTACATGAGCGGCGGCTCGCCCACGGCCTTGGCGCGCAGGATGGCCTTGGGGTGGCCCGGGGTGTCGAGGAAGTGCACGTCGAGCACGGCCGGCGCAGCGTAGATGTCCGGGATTTTGTAGCTGTTGAGCGAGTTGCTGAGCAGGCGGCCCTCGGCGTTGTAGCTGATTTCCTCCATCGTCATCCAGCCGATGCCCTGCACCGCGCCGCCTTCAATCTGGCCACGGTCGATAACCTCGTTGAAGCTCTGGCCGAAGTCGTGGGCGATGCGCAGGGCGTCCACGGTGTAGGTGCCGCGCAGGCAGTCGACGGTGACGCTGGTGAAGGCCGTGCCGTAGACGTGGTAGGCAAAGGGATGGCCGGTGTTGGTGGCGGCGTCGAAGTGCAGGTCGGGCGTGGCGTAGTGGGCGTTTTCGGTGAGGGCCACGCGCTTCCAGAACGCCGACGACACCAGCTTTTCCCAGTCGGTACCGGCGGGCACGCCGGCGGCCAGCACCTGCTCGTTGCGGATTTCCAGGCCCTCGTAGTTCAGCGTGTACTCGGTGCTGGCGTGGGCGAGAAGCCGCTCGCGCAGGGCCGTGCAGGCCATTTCGGTGGCCTTGCCGTTGAGGTCGGCGGTGGCGCTGGCGGCACTGGGCGAGGTGTTGGCCACGCGGGTGGTGTTGGTGGTTTCCACCTTCACGCGGTCGAGGGAAATGCCCAGGGTGCGGGCGGCCACGTGGGCAATTTTGGTGTTCACGCCCTGGCCCATTTCCACGGCGCCCGTGCTGATGCCCACCGAGCCGTCGGAGTAGATGTGCACCAGCGCCCGGGCCTGGTTCATGGGCGTTTTGGTGAACGAGATGCCGAAGCAGATGGGCATCACCGCCAAGCCTTTTTTCAGCAGCTGGTTGGTTTGATTAAACTGGTCGACTTCCGCCCGCAAACCGGCTAAGTCGTACTGCCGGGCGGCCGTGTCCCAGGCCTGCTCGGCGTGGCACAGCTCGGCCGGCTGGCGGTAGGAAAACAGGTCGTTTTCGCGCAGCAGGTTGCGGCGCTGAATGGCGCTGGCCGGCACGCCCAACTCCTCGGCCGCCTTGGCAATGGCCGCCTCCATCACGAACATGCCCTGCGGCCCGCCAAAGCCCCGGAAGGCCGTGTTGGGCGGCAGATTGGTGCGGCAGCTGTAGGCCGTGGCCGTCACGTTGGGAATGAAGTACGCGTTGGTGGCGTGAAAGAGCGTGCGCTCCAGCACGGCCGGCGAGAGGTCGGCCGCCGCGCCGGCGTTTTGGTAAAACGTGACTTCGTACGCCACGATTTTCAGGTCCGCATCCAGCCCAATTTTGAAGTCGGACGAGTAGGGGTGGCGCTTGCCGGTCATGCGCATGTCGGCCATGCGGTCGAGCACCAGCTTCACGGGTTTGCGGGTGAGGAACGCGCCCAGCGCGGCCAGGCAGCCCCAGGGCGTGGCCTGGTCCTCCTTGCCGCCGAAGCCGCCGCCGAGGCGCGTCACGTCCACTTCTACTTGGTGCATGCCCAGGCCCAGCACGTGCGCCGCGTGGCGCTGCACGGCCGTGGGCCCCTGCGTGGAGGAAATGATGCGCACGCCGCCCATCTCCGTGGGAAAGGCGTAGGCGCCCTGGGTTTCGATGTACAAATGCTCCTGCCCGCCGCTTTCGGCCACGCCCCCGAACACGTGCGCGCACGCCGCCCAGGCAGCGGCCGAATCGCCGAGCTTGAACGTGCGCGGCGGCACAATCAGCTCGCCCTGCGCGGCGGCCACCCGCGGGTCGGTGATGATGGGCAGCGGCGCGATTTCGATGTGAATCAGCCTGAGCGCGGCGTGGGCTTGGCGCGCGGTGCGGGCCAACACCAGCGCCACCGGCTGCCCCCGGAAGTGCACGTGCCCGTGCGCCAGCAGCGGCTCGTCGGGCACAATGCCGCCGATTTGGTTGTGGCCCGGAATGTTGGCCGCCGTGAGGACGCGCGCCACGCCCGGCGCGGCCAGGGCGGCGCTCACGTCCAGGCTTGTCAGCACGCCGTGGGCCAGCGGGCTTTCAAACACGGCCGCGTACAGCGTGCCCTGCTGGGTGGGCACGTCGTCGAGGTACTGCGATTCGCCGCGCACGTGGCGCTGGGGGTCGAGGTGGTTCATCGGTAATTCTTTTGCGGAAAGAACGTCCTGCCGAGCGCAGGCGAGATGCCTCGGCCGCGCTTGGCAGGACGCTCACTTTTAATTATTGCTTTGAATCAGTTCATCCATTGCCAGTTCCGGTGCAAACCGCAGAAAATGCGCCCACAGCAGCTGCCGCAGCAGCAGCCGCTTGTAGTCGCTTGTGCCGCGTACGTCGGAAATTGGGTTGATTTCGGCCTGCATGACTTCATTGGCAGCCGTCAGGGTCTCCGCCGATAAGTCACGGCCCACCAGAAACGCGCCGGTGCGCGCCAGCAGCAGCGGCACCGGGCCCACGCCGCCGGCCGAAACCCGCGCCGCTTGAATCAGCCCGTTCTCGACCCGCAGCCAGGCGGCGGAATTCACGCTGGCAATGTCCAGGTGCGTGCGCTTCGAGACTTTCTCAAAGTTGAAAAAATCGCCCGGCAAGGGGGCGGGAAAGCTGATTTCGGTGACTTGTTCGTCGGGCAGCTTTGCCAGCTTTTTGTAGCCCAGGTATAAGTCCGGCAAGTCCAGCTCGCGGGTGTTGCCGGCCGCATCGGCCAGCGCCACGGCCGCGCCCAGCGCCAGGAACATAATGGTCAAATCGCCAATCGGCGAGCCGTTGACGAAGTTGCCGGCCACGGTGCCCATGTTGCGAATGGGCGTGCTCGACACCAGCTTCAGGTACTGTGGCAGCCGGGGCAACAGGCCGCGCAGCAGCGCCGATTCGAGCAAGTGGCTGGCCGTGGTGGCGGCGCCCAGCACCACGCGGCCGCCCGCTGCCTGGCGGATGCCGCGCCGGCCGCTTTGGTCGAACACGAGGCGCACGGGCTGCTCGCGCAGTTCTTCGAGGCGCTGCACCATCAGGTCGGTGCCGCCGCCCAGCAAGGGGTGCGCAAACGGGTGAGCGGGGGAATGGAGGTGGCCGTTCTGGCTTTGGGCGTGCCCGCCGGAGAAGGTCGAAACCAGCGTTCCACCGTTGCCGGAAGCCGCGGCCGACGGGTGCTCCGTCGCCTGAACGGCGTGGGCCGCCGCGCCGGCCCGCAAGGCGGCTAGTTTGGCCGGCATGGCGTGGAAATACCCGGGCACAAACTGCCGCTCGCTGAGCCAGGCCACCGCATTGTGCGGGGGCCGGCCAGCCAGCTGCGCGGCGAGGGCGGCGGCGGCGCGCTCCAGCGACTTGTAGCCCGTGCAGCGGCAAATGTTGCCGTCGATGGCCGCGATGGTGTTTTTTTCGGTGGCCGGCTGCTCGCCCAGGCTGTGGGCCGTCAGCGACATCACGACGCCCACCGTGCAAAAGCCGCACTGCGAGCCGCCTTCGTCCACGATGGCTTGCTGCACGGGCGTGAGCTGGCCGCCGGCCGCGTTGATGCCCTCCACCGTCACGACGTGCTTGCCCGCGGCGTTGCCCAGCGGCGTGAGGCAGCTGGTCATGCTTTGGTAGCGCACGGCGTGGCCGTCGGCCGCCAGCTCGCCCACCAGCACGGTGCAGGCGCCGCAGTCGCCCTCGCGGCAGCCCGTTTTGGTGCCCGTCAGGTGCTCGTGGTAGCGCACAAAATCGAGCAGGGCGCTGGCCGGCGGCTCGGCGGTGCGGATGAGCTGGTCGTTGAGGTAAAATTCTATCATTAGGGGTAATTCGAATGTAATAGCTCGTTATGCTGAGCACGACGCTGTCATCCTGAGCGGAGCGAAGGACCTTCTCACGCAGAAGTATCGCCGCAATTAACGCACCCGTGAGAAGGTCCTTCGCTCCGCTCAGGATGACAGACAGGCTTTTATACTAATACTCCGTCTTGCTTTCCAGTTCCGTCCAGGCCTGAAAACCGGCCAGGGCTTCCCCGCGCAGCAGCTGCGTCATGGGCAATTTACGGCCTTCCATGGGGCGGTCCAGCTCTTCGTAAATGAACTGGTCGTCGAAGCCAATGGCGGCGGCGTCGGCCTTGGTGTTGCCGTAGAACACGCGCGCCGGCCGGGCCCAGTAAATGGCGCCCAGGCACATGGGGCAGGGCTCGCAGCTGGTGTAGAGGTCGCAGCCGTCGAGCTGGAACGTGCCCAGCGCCTGGCAGGCTTTGCGGATGGCGTCGACCTCGGCGTGGCAGGTGGGGTCGTGGGTGCTGGTGACTTGGTTGAAGCCGCGGGCAATGATGCGGCCGTCCTTCACCACCACCGCGCCGAAGGGGCCGCCGTGCCCGGCCTGCATTTTCTCAATGGACAGGCGAATGGCTTCGCGCATGAATTCGGGGTCGGGGGCTTGCATGGAAGGCGGCTGAGCGGTCGAAGAATTATTGCCCGCTTTTTAATTAAAAAAACGGACAACAAAGAACGGCAAAACTGCTCCAACAACGCGCCCCGGGAGGTAGCCTGCCGGCACTCAAACCCCTATTTGTTGAAATTGGGAATGCGCAGCTGGAAGCCAAGCGAGGGCACAAACGTGACGCCGCTGAGCGAAGTGCTCTGCCCGTTGAGCAGGGCGTAGTCGCCGTAGTTCTGGTAAAAAACCGACACGGCCGGAACCACATAGAAATAGCGGTAGCCCAGCTTGAGGTTGACGAACCCGCCGAACGAGGAAAAATTGCGCGACTGCAGCGGCAGCTCCGGCACCTTCACCGAGCCGTTGTAAATTTTTTCGGGCGCGAAGCCGTAGCTCACCCAGCTGTGCGCGTACACCAAGCCGTAGCTGATGGCGCCAATTTCCTCCTCCGGCCCAAACGACTGGCTGAAGGTGAGCGGCACCAGCAAGTCGTTGCGGTTGGCCCGGAAGTTCAGCACCGAGTTGATGTCGAACAGAAAGGGCAGGCTGGGCAGTTTGGCCCGCTGGGTGGCAAACTGCAGACCGAGGCTGGCATAGGTGGTGCCGCTGGCCGCCCCCGCCCCGGGGTTTTCGGGTGTGCCCGTGGGGCCCAGCAGCTGGTATTGCGTATCGAACACGTACGACCCGAAGGCGTACTTAAAACCCGCGTCGAGCCGGGGCACAATGCCGTAGCGAATGTTGAGGTCGGCGGTGGGCTGCACCGGGTCGAGCGCGTAGGCCAGGGCGGCGGCTTGCAGGTCGGTGGTGGCCTGGGTGTAGTCCACCTTTTCCTGGCCGGCGGCCTGGCTCGCGGCCGATTTCACAGCGCTGCCGGCCTTGCTCAGCGGGGCGCTGGCCAGGTTAAAGCCCTGGTTGTAGCCCACCCGGAATTCGCCCTGGGGCGTGACTTTGCCGGTGGCGATGATGGCGCGCGGGGCCGAGCAGGCCGTGGCCAGCAGCAGCGCCGCCACGGCCAAAGTACCGGCGGGGCGCCGGGCCACGCGTGAAGCAGCAGAAATGTTCATGAGTGCAAAAGCTAGCGGAATGGTGCGCCCGAAACGAAAATCGGGCCGAAAGTAGTTTAAACCCCGGGCCGGGGCCGGGGCCGGGGTCCGAGACGAGCTGGCAGGCCCATGCGCCCGCCGCCTTACCTTCGCCCATGCCTTTGCTGTACTTGCTGCTTAGTTACTTGAGCGCCTTTGGGGCCGGGCCCGCGCCGCGCGCCACGGTGTACGTTTTTCTGGCCGATACCTGCCCCATCAGCCAGGCGGCCACGCTGCCGCTGCGCGCGCTGCACCAGCAGTACGCCGCCCAGGGCTTCCGGTTCGTGGGCGTGTTCCCGGCCCGGGAAACCACGCCCGCCAGCCTGGCCGACTTCGCCAAAACCTACCAGGTGCCTTTTCCGCTGCAGGCCGACCCCGGCCACCGCCTTACCCGGCAGCTGCAGGCCCGTGTCACGCCCGAGGTGGTGGTGCTGGGCCCCGATGGCCACACGGCCCTCTACCGCGGCCGCCTCAACGACGCCTACGCCGGCCTGGGCCAGCACCGCCCCGTGACGCGCCACCACGAGCTGGCCGACGCCCTGGCCGCCGTGGCCGCCGGCCGCGCTGTGGCCGTGCCCCGCACCGAACCAGTCGGCTGTTTTATTGAGTAAATTTGGAATTGGTAAGCAGGCGTAATTAAAAAGGCCGTCCTGCTCATCTGGCGTTCGCGCAGCCGAAGCATCCCTACCTCGGCACCGACTTGGTTTAAAAAGATTACTTCAGCGGTAAAGATGCTTCGCTGCGCTCTGCATGACGTGCTGACTTTCCAAACTCCCGCAATATGAAACAACTTTTCCCCGCTTTTGCCCTGTTGCTCGCCGTAGCGGCGGCACCTGCCCGGGCCCAAACCGGCGCGCAGGTCACCTTCAGCCAGCACATTGCGCCGCTGGTGTACCAGCACTGCACCAGTTGCCACCGGGTGGGGGAGGTGGCGCCGTTTCCGCTCACGACTTACGCCGAAGTGACCAGCCACGCCCAAAACATCAAGTACGTGACCGGCATGCGCTACATGCCGCCGTGGAAGCCCGACCCGAGCTACCGCCACTACCTCGACGAGAACACGCTTACGACCACCGAAATCCAGCAAATCAAGGACTGGGTGGACAACGGGATGCCGCAGGGCAACCCGGCCCTCACGCCGCCGGTGCCCACCTTCCCCAGCGGCTCGCAGCTGGGCACGCCCGATTTGGTGGTGCCCATGCGCCACGCCTTCGCCCACCAGGCCAACGGCCAGGATTTGTACCGCGTGTTTGTGCTGCCGGTGAACATTCCGGCCGACCGCGACATTGCCGCCATCGAGTTCCGGCCCGGCAACAAGCGCATCGTGCACCACGCCATCATCGGCCTCGACACCACGCAGCAGGCCCAGGCCCTCGACGCGGCCGACCCCGGCGACGGCTACACCCAGTTCGGCGGCTTTGGCTTCACCCCCGTCGAGGCCATGTGGGCGGGCTGGGTGTCGGGCACGCAGGCGCGGTTTTTCCCGGCCGGCATGGGCAAAAAGCTCTACCGCCGCGCCAGCATCCTGCTCCAGATTCACTACGGCCCCAACTACACGCCCCAAACCGATTCGTCGGTCATCAACATTTTTTACGCCCGGCAGCCCGTCACCCGCTACGTGCAGACGCTGCCCATCATCTCGCCCGCCACGCTCAGCAACGGGCCGTTCGTGATTCCGGCCGGGCAGGTCAAAACCTTTCACGCCCAGTTCACCGTGCCGGTGGAGGCCACCCTGCTGAGCGTGGTGCCGCACGCGCACTACGTCAACAAAAGCTGGAAAATCTGGATGGTGAAGCCCGGTGGCGACACCATTCACCTAGTGAAAATCAACGACTGGGACTTCCGCTGGCAGGGCACTTACCGCTTCACCAGCCTGCAGCGCGTGCCCGCCGGCTCGCGCCTGATGGCCGACATCACCTACGACAACACGGCCAACAACCCGCGCAACCCGAACAACCCGCCCCTGCAGATGCAGTGGGGCGAAAGCACGCTGGCCGAAATGCTGCTCACCTACTTCGAAGTGCTGCCCTACCGGGCCGGCGACGAAAGCATTGTGCTGAGCACCGCCCCCGGCCTGGCCACCGCGCCGGGCACCGTGCCAATGGCCGTGTACCCCAACCCGGCCGGCACCGGCGGCTCCGGCCTCAGCTTTCAGCTGGAGCACGCCGGTCCCGTCACGGTGTCGCTGCTCGACCAGATGGGCCGCCTGGTGCGCACCGTGGTCAGGGAAAAAGCCTTTCCTGCCGGCCCGCAGCAGGTGCCGCTGCCCCTCGGCAACCTCAGCGCCGGCTTGTATTTTGTGCGGCTCGAAACCGCCGGGTTCAGCCGCAGCGAAAAGCTGGTGGTGAAATAATGCAGCGTTCCGGGAAAAAAAAAGTGCGGAACGGGGAATAAGGAATGCGGTTTTTTGGCCGTACTTGCCAATTCCCCGTTCCGCACTTTTTATCTCGCGTTCGCAGAATGAACATCCTCTACGGTGTGCCCGGCGAAGGCCTGGGCCACGCCACCCGCAGCAAGGTCGTTATCGGCCATTTATTATCGCAGGGCCACCACGTGTACGTCGTGAGCAGCAGCCGCGCCTATGCCGTGCTGGCCGCCGCGTTTCCGGGCCGGGTGCACGAAATCCGGGGGTTCCACCTGGCCTACCGCGGCCTGGCCGTGAGCAAGGCCCGCACGGCCGTCCTCACCCTGCGCACCGCGCCCGACGATTTGCGCTTCAACTTTGCCCAATACCGCGAATTGCTGGGGGACTTCAAGCCGGAATTAATCATTTCCGATTTCGAATCCTTCAGTTATTTGTTTGCCAAAATGCGGCGGCTGCCCATCATCAGCATCGATAACATGCAGGTTATCAACCGGGCCAAGCTAAACGTGACGATTCCAACAGCGGAGCGGGGCAATTATCAATTGGCCAAAAGCATCGTGCGGGCCAAGCTGCCGCGCAGCCGGCACTACTTCATTGCCAGCTTTTTTGAAGTGCCGCTAAGCAAGCCCCACACCACCCTGGTGCCGCCCATTATTCGACCCGAAATATTGGCGGCCACGCCCACCGCCGGGGGCCACGTGCTGGTGTACCAGTCGGCCACCACGCAGCAGGATTTGGTGCCGCTGCTGCAGCAGCTCCCCGGCCAGGAATTTCGCGTGTACGGCTTCAACAAAGCGGAAAGCCACGGCAACGTGCAGCTGCGCGCCTTTTCCGAAGCGGGCTTCATCGCCGACCTGGCCAGCTGCCGGGCGGTGGTGACCAACGGCGGCTTCTCGTTGATTTCGGAGGCGGTGTTTCTGCACAAGCCCGTTTGTGCCATCCCCATTCCGGCGCAGTTTGAGCAGTGGCTGAACGCCGCCGAAGTGGAGCAGATGGGCTACGGCCGTCATTTTGCGGCCCTCACGGCCGACAACCTGCGGGCTTTTCTCCAGGGCTTGGCCGGGTATGCCGGCGCGCTGGCGCACTACCGGCAACAGGGCAACGAGGTGCTGTTTGCCAAGCTAGCTGGGGCGCTGCAGGACGTGGCCACCCGGCACCTGACGCACGACACCGAGCCGCCAGAGGCTTCGTGGGGCGGGGAGTGAGGCCGTCGCAAACCACGGCAATGGCCCGTAGCCCGGCGCCCGGGCATCGGCCGAACCGGTAATTGCCGCGTACGGGCAACCTAAAGTTCGCGCTACATTTACCGCATGCCCATCCGCTTTCTTCGTTGCTGGCCGCTGCTGTTGCTGGCCGCCTGCGCCCGCACCCCGCGCCCCAGCGCCGGCCTCGCCAACAAGTACCAGGACGCCACCCTCCGGCAAATCGGCACGGCGCAGGACGAGCGCAACACCGCCGCGCTGCTGCCGTATTTGGGCCACGCCGACCCCACCTACCGCCGCGAGGTCGCCCTGGCCTTTGCCTCGGTGCAGGCCCCGGCGGCCGTGCCCGGCCTGCTGCCGCTGCTGCGCGACGCCGACCCCGGCGTGCGCCGCGCCGCCGCCTACGCCCTGGGCCAAATCGGTGATAGCACCGCCGTGGATAGCCTGCGGGTGCGCGTGCTCCAGGAAAACGACGGTCAGGTGCGCCGCTACGTGCACGAAGCCCTGGGCCGCACCGTCACCCGCCACAGCTTGCCCGAACTGTGGCGCGTCGAAACCCTGAACGACACGGCCCGCGCCGCCGCCCTGGCCTGGGGCCTGAGCCGCGCCGCCCTGCGCGGCCTGGGCTCGCCCGAAAGCATCCGGCGCACCGTGCTGGTCCTGAATTCGCCCAACTTGCCCACCCGGGCACGGCTGGCCGCGGCCGTGGGCCTCGCGCGCACCCGGGGCCTCGACGCGGATTTGAAAAGATTGGCCGAAAGCACGCTGCTGCGCGTGGCTCAGAGAGACCGGAACTATGCCGTGCGGGCGGCGACTGTTACCACGCTGGGCCGAATCGCGGCTATTCCGTTGCCGGCGGATGCATTGCCTGAAGGAGGAGCTGGAAGCCCGGCCGCCGTGCTCACCCGCCTCGCCACCAAAGACCCCGACTATCGGGTGCGGCTCAGCGCCATTCGGGCCTTGCCTTTTGATGCAGAAAATTACCCCGCCAGCCGTAAAGCCGTGTTCACGGCCCTCGGCCGCGACCAGCCCGCCGTGGCCCTCACGGCGGCCGAGTGGCTGCTGGCCCACGCCAAGGGCGAAGCGGGCGCGTCGCTGGCCGCGCTGGCCGACGGCAACAAGCAGGCGTCGGTGCGGGTGCGGGCGGCGCTGCTGCAAGCCGCGGTGCGCCACGCCAGCCCCACGGCCCGGCCTTCGCTCGTCGAAACCATTGAGAAGCGCTATCCCGCGGCGGCTTCGGCGTACGAAAAGGGCTTCCTGCTGCAAGCCCTGGCCGAGGACCCGGCGGCGTTTGACTTTGTGCGCGCCGAAGCGTTTGCCGCCGGGCAGCCGCCGGTGGTGGCGGGCTACGCGCTGGCCGCGCTGCTGGCCCTGCGCCGCCACGCCGAATTTCCCGCCGCCCGCCACACCGATTTTGCCGCGGCCATGCGCCAGGCCCTGGCCGGCGGCGACGTGGCCCAGCTCGGCACCGCCGCCGAGGCCCTGGCCGATGCCCGGCTTTACCCGGCGCCCCAGCCCGCCGACGTCGACGCCCTGCGCCAGGCCCAGGCCAAGCTGCAGCTGCCGCGCGAAATCGAGGCCTGGCAGGGCTTGCAACTGGCGCTCGATAAGCTGCAGAAAGCCCCGAAGCCCACGCCCTCGCCGGTGGCCACGGCCCGGCAGCACCCCATCGACTGGGCGGTGGTGCAGGGCGTGCCGCTGGGCCAGCAGGTGCGGCTGCGCACGTCCAAAGGCATTATCCTGCTCGAGCTAAAGCCCAACGAGGCGCCCGGCGCGGTGGCCAGCTTCGTCACGCTCCTGGGCCAGCACTTCTACGATAACCTGTATTTCCACCGCGTGGTGCCCAATTTTGTGGCCCAGGGCGGCGACCCCCGCGGCGACGGCAACGGCAGCGCGCCCTACAACCTGCGCTCCGAATTCGGCGACCTGCGCTACGAGGAAGGCAGCGTGGGCCTCGCCTCGGCCGGCAAGGACACCGAGAGCTGCCAGTTTTTTATCACTCACACGCCCACGCCGCACCTGGACGGCCGCTACCCCGTCTTCGCCCAAGTGGTGGGCGGCATGGACGTGGTGCACAAGCTCGACATCGGCGACCAGATTCTGGCCGTGGAGCTGGTGGTGCTAAAATAGCGGGCCGCCGCCACGCGGCCACTGCAAGCCCGCCACGACTTCCGGCTTCGCGCGATTCAGGATGAAGCCAAGTACTGTTTTCCTTCCTCATTTTCTTTTTACACCCTTTGCCATGAACCAAGTCACTACTTACACCCAGCAGCTCCAAAACCTCGCCGTGCTCTACTTGCCCCGCGTGCTCATGGCCGCCGTGGCGCTGGTGGTGGGCTGGTGGCTCATTGGGTGGGCCAGCCGGCTGATTGCCAGGGCCGCCCGGCGGCTCGACGTGTCGCTGGCCTCGTTCCTGACCAGCCTGGTCAACATCGTGCTGAAAGTGGTGCTGCTGATTACGGTGGCGGGCATGGTGGGCTTCGAAACCACGTCGTTTGTGGCCATTCTGGGGGCGGCGGGGCTGGCCGTGGGCTTGGCTTTGCAGGGCACGCTGGCCAATTTTGCGGGCGGGGTGCTCATCCTCATCTTTAAGCCCTACGTGGTGGGCGACACCATCGAGTCGCAGGGCAAGGCGGGCGAGGTGCGGGAAATTCAGATTTTCAACACCATCCTCGTTACGCCGCAGGGCGACACCATCATCCTGCCCAACGGCGCCACCTCCAACAACGTCATCGTCAACAAAACAGCCCAGAACAAGGCGCTGGTGGAGATTCTGGCCGACGTGGACAACGCCACCAGCCTCGACGAGCTGCGCGGCTGGGCCGTCCCCCTGCTGCAGGCCGACGAAGCCGTGGTGCACGAGCCCGCGCCGCAGGTGGTCGTCACGGCCCTGCGGCCCGGCGGCATGGCGGTGGCCTTCCGGGCCTACACCTTGGCCGGGCAAAGCGCCCCCGCCCAGGGCCGCCTGCTGGAGCACCTGCAGCGGGCCCTGGCCCAGCGGGGCGTGCAGGGCCCGGCGCCGGTGTCGCACACCTACGTGCACCCGCTGCCGGCGTAGGTGCGCCCAGGGAGCCGGCAGCGGCGGGGCGTTGGCATTTTCCCAGCCCTGGGCTTAAATGTTGGGCTAGTTCCGCTAAAATCGTAGACTTTGAGCCAAGGTTGACCTGCTTCCCGCTGTTTCCTTCCGCTGTGAACCTACCCCGAATGACCCGCGCCGCGCTTGAGTTAGCCCTGGCGCAATAGCAGGCCGAAAACGCCGCCTTGCGCGCCGCGTTGGTCCCGGGCCCGGCCGCCGGCGCGCCGGCCCCCGGCCCGGGGCAACTGGTGCACCTCATGCAGGAGCTGTACACCGCCGTGGTCCTCACCGACGGCGGCGGCCGGGTTACGTGGGTCAACCAAGGATTCACGGCGCTGTGCGGCTTCGAGCTGGCCGAAGTGGTGGGGCGCCGGCCCGAGTCGTTTTTGCGTCCGGCTCTGACCGACCTGCAAACCCTGGGCTACATCCGGGCCAGCCTGCGCGCCAACCTGCCCTTTCAGTACGAGGTTCGCAATCCCCGGCCCGGCAGTGGCGCGGGCTGGATTCGGGTGCGGGTGCAGCCCTTCTTCGACGAACAGGGCCAGGTAACCTGGCTGGCCGGCATGGTAGAAGACATTACGGCCTGGAAAAGAACCCAGCTCAACCTGGCCGAAAACGAAAAACGATTCCGGGCGCTGGCCGAAAACGTGCCCGTGGTGCTCTACGAATGGCGCCAGAACTTCGACGGCACCTTCGTCCTGAACTACATGAGTCCCAAGTTTTCCGACATTTTCGGCATTCCGCCGAGTGAGTTCGGCAACGTGCTGCAGTACTCGCACCCGGACGATACGCCCGGGCTGTGGGCGTCCATCGAGGCGGCGACCCGCGCGCAGGCCCCGTGGTTCTACGAAGGCCGCGTGGCCGTGTCGGGCCAGCCCCTGCGCTGGGTGCGCGGCAACTCGGTGGTGACGGGCCGCGACGACACGGGCGTGTCCTACAGCGGCATTCTGCAGGACATTACGCCCCTGAAGCTGGCCGAAAGCGCTTTGCGTCAAAGCGACCTGCGCCTGCGTTTGGCCGTGGACGGGTTCGGCGACGGCACCTGGGAATTGCACCTGCAAACCCAGAGCCTGGTTTTACCCCCCGATTTCAAGGCGGTGCTCGGCTACGACAAAGACGAATTCCCAAGCGAGCCGGGCACCTGGCACAGCTACGTACACCCCGAAGACTTGGAAGAAATTGCCCAGGTGCTGGAAGCGCACCTGCAGGGAAAAACGGCCATGTACGTCCACGAGCACCGGTTGCGCTGCAAAAACGGTACGTACAAGTGGGTGCTGGCCCGGGCCTACGTCACGGAGTGGGACGCCGGCGGGGCGCCCCGCGTCATGGCCGGGCTCGTGGCCGACATTTCGGAGTTTAAAACCACGCAGCAGGCCATGGACGCCTCCACGAAGCGGCTTTCCACGGTGCTGGCCAACTTTCGGGTCGGGCTGGTACTGGAAGACGAACACCGCCGCATTGTGCTCACCAACGAGGCTTTCTGCGATTTGCTGCAAGTGGACATCACCCCGGCCCAGCTCATCGGGAAGGACGGCGCCTGGCTCGCCGAGGGCTCCAAGGCGTACCTGAACCACCCCGCCCAGTACGTGGCCCGCATCGGTGCCCTGCTGCACCGCCGAAAGCCCGCGGTGGGTGACGTGCTGGCCCTGCGCGACGGCCGCACCTTCCAGCGCGACTTTGCGCCCATTTTCGACGGCCAGCGCTATATCGGCCACCTTTGGAAATACGAGGACATCACCGCCCGGACCAAAGTCGCCGAGGACCTAAAGCGCCGCGAGGAAAAATACCGGGGCATCATCGAAAACATGTCCTTGGGACTAGTGGAAGCTGATTTGCACGACCACCTGCTGTACGCCAACCAAAGTTTTTGCGACATGACCGGCTTTTGTACCGACGAGCTGACCGGCCGCAAACTGTCGCCGCTGTTGCTCACCGGCGAAGCCCTGGCGCTGGCCGAGAGCAAAATGGCCGTCCGCCAGCGGGGCGAGGCCGATTCGTACGAGCTGGCCGTGACCACCAAGAGCGGCGAAGTGAAGTGGCTGCTGGTGAGCGGCGCGCCCCTCTACAACGACCACCAGCAACTGGTCGGCTCCATCGGCATTTACCTCGACGTCAGTCCGCAGAAACACCTCGAAGCCGGCTTGCGCGAGGCCAAGGGCCTGGCCGAAACCAGCGCCCGGGCCAAGCAGGATTTCCTGGCCAACATGAGCCACGAAATCCGCACGCCCATGAACGCCATCCTGGGCATGAGCCAACTGCTGGCCAAAACGGCCCTCAACGGCCCGCAGACCAGCTACCTGCACGCCATCAAGTCCTCGGCTGAAAACCTGCTGGTCATCATCAACGACATCCTCGACCTGTCGAAAATCGAGTCCGGACGCATGACCGTCGAACGCATTGGGTTCAGTCCCCGCGAAGTCGGCGTTCAAATTGAACGCACGCTCCTGTACAAAGCCGAGGAAAAGGGGCTGAGCTTCGTGACCGAAATCGGGCCCGGCGTACCCGCCGTGCTGCTCGGTGACCCCTACCGCATCGCCCAAATCCTGCTCAATCTCGCCGGCAATTCGGTGAAATTCACCGAGCATGGCACGGTGCGCGTGGCCTGCACCCTGCTGGAGCGGCCGGCCTCGGGCGGCGGCGAGGTACTGGTCGAATTCACCGTGCAGGACACCGGCGTGGGCATCGAGCCGGCGTACCTGGCGCAGGCGTTCGACGAATTTAGCCAGGAAGATTCCTCCGTGACCCGCCGCTTCGGGGGCACGGGCCTGGGCCTGGGCATCAGCAAAAAACTGGTGGAGCTGCTCGGCGGCGAGCTGCGGATTGTGAGCGAAAAGAACCGGGGCACCACCAGCCGCTTTGCCCTGTGGCTGCCGGTGGGCGCCGCCGCCGACGTGCCCCAGAACGACGGCATCGACGTGAGCGGCTTGCTGCCGGCCCTGCGCGGCAAGCGCGTCCTGCTGGTCGAGGACAACGTGTTTAACCGGATGCTGGCCAGCGTTTTCCTCACCAATGCCGGAATGGTGGTAACCGAAGCCGAAAACGGCCGGGTGGCCGTGGCCCAGGACCAAACGCACGTTGTTGACCTCGTGCTGATGGACGTGCAGATGCCCGTGATGAACGGCTACGAAGCCACTGCGCTGCTGCGCCAGCAACTGGGGCCCTTCGTGCCCATCATCGCCCTCACGGCCAATGCCATCGACGGAGAGCGCGCCAAGTGCCTGGCCGCCGGCATGAACGACTACATCACCAAGCCTTTTCAGGAAGCGGCCCTGATTAAAACGGTGCACGACTGGGTGGCGGGCCCCTTGAGGCCGCTGCCCGCGCCGTTGGCCCGCACCGCGGACAGCAACTAACGGGCTTACCGGTTCACCAGTTTCAGGGCGCCCTCGCCGTAGCGGGCTCCCACCACGGGGTGCGTGGCCAGCAGGCCGGCCAGGCGCTGCAGGTCGGCCGGAGAAAGGGCCACCGCGGCCGCGGCGGCGTTTTCGGCCAAGTATTTCGGGCGCTTGGTACCCGGTATCGGAACGAGGTGCGCGTCCTGGGCCAGCAGCCACGCCAGCGCCAGCTGCGCGGTGCTGATGCCGTTTTCGGTGGCCAGCTGCTGCAGCCCGGCTACCAGCGGCGCGTTGGCATCGCCCACTGCTTCGCCGAAGCGGGGCATGGAGCGCCGCAGGTCGTGGGCCGCCAGCTGCGGGCCCGGGTCGGTGAGCAAGCCCCGGCCTAGCGGTGAAAACGGCACTAAACTCACGCCCAACTCGCGGCAAGCCGGCAAAATGTCAGCTTCTACGTCGCGGGTAAACAGGGAATACTCGGATTGCAAGGCCGCAATTGGATGCGTGGCCGCCGCCCGCCGCAACGACGCCGCGGATGCTTCCGACACCCCTAAAAACCGCACCTTGCCGGCTTGCACCAGCGCGGCCATGGCCCCCACCATTTCCTCCACCGGTACGGCCGGGTCGATGCGGTGGGCGTAGTACAGGTCAATAACGTCGGTGCCCAGCCGGCGCAGGCTCGCCTCGCAGGCCGCGGTAATCCGCTCCGGGCGCACGTCCACCCGGGACCCGCCCGCGCCGTCGGCCACGAAGCCAAACTTGGTGGCCAGAAAAACGCGCGACCGGTTCGGGGCCAGCACGGGCCGCAGCAGCTCCTCGTTGCTGCCGAAGCCGTACACGTCGGCGGTGTCCCAAAAGGTCACGCCCAAGTCCAGCGCCCGGTGCAGGGTGGCCACGGCTTCGCGCTCGTCACTGGGCCCGTAGGCGTAGTCCGAAGCCATCGACATGCAGCCCATGCCCACAGCCGAAACCTGCTGGCCGGTGCGGCCCAACTCCCGGGTTTTCATCAGGGGCGGCGTTGTTTCCATTGCCGGGCTATTTCCCCTCGCGCCCGTGCACTTGCGCGGGTGGCGCCGTGGCCTCCACCGCCGAAAAGCTTTCCAGAATCCTATAAGTGTGTTCGGCCCCTTGGGGCACCACCCACGAATTGCCCGGCTCCAGCAGCACCATTTGGCCGGCCAGGTGCAGCTCGGCCCGGCCGCTGAGCACGTAGCCCACCGTTTCGTAGGGGCGCGCGGCCGGGGCTTTGGGCTCGCCGGGCTGCTCGTTTTCCCACAGGCGCAGGGCCACGTGGGTGCCGGAGGCCAGGTATTTTTCGCCTTCGGGCCCTTTGGGCGAGTGGCGCGAGTCGATTTTGGTGATGGTGGTGTCGGACATGATTAGGAAAGCATGGGAACAGGGAGGAAGGACCTTTTGGCCGCCCCGCAGTGGCGGCGGCGATGTGCTAACTTAACGGAAGCGTTGGGGCAACCGTTGCCGGCTTTTTTCGAAACCTTCGCCGTGGCCCGGGGTTGCAATCCGCGCTTTCGCTTCATTCCATGCCTCCTTTTTCTGCTTCCGTGATTACCGATACCGAATCCTTTGCGGCCGAGCTGGCCCGGGCCCACACCGCCGCGCCCGATGCCCTGCCCGGGGCCGCCTTCTGCGCCCTCGCCGACGGCTTGCTGGCCCTCTTGTTTCCCGAGCGCGCCGAGCGCCCCCTGCCCACCGCCGACGCCGTTGCGGCCGAGCTGCACCAGTTCCGCACCGAGCTGGCCAACCTGTTGGCCGAGGTGCCGGCCCTGCCCGCCCCGGCCGCCGCGCTGGCCGCCGAGTTCACGGCCCAGCTGCCGGCCCTGCGGGCGGCCCTGCTGCGCGACGCCACCGCCATCCTGGCCAGCGACCCCGCCGCCCAGGGCCTGGCCGAAATCATCAGTTCGTACCCCGGGTTCTACGCCACGGCCCTGCACCGGCTGGCGCACGCGCTGCACCAGCGCGGCCTGCCGCGGCTGCCGCGCCTGCTGAGCGAGTACGCCCACCAGCGCACCGGGGTCGACATTCACCCCGGCGCCTACATCGGTCCGGCGTTCTGCATCGACCACGGCACCGGGCTCGTCATCGGCGAAACGGCCGTTATCGGGGCCAACGTGCAGGTGTACCAGGGCGTCACGCTCGGGGCCCTAAGCGTGACCAAGGGCTTGCAGGGCACCAAGCGCCACCCCACCATCGAGGACCACGTGGTGGTTTACGCCGGGGCCACCATCCTGGGCGGCAGCACAGTGGTGGGGGCCCACAGCATCATCGGCGGCAACGTGTGGCTCACCGAAAGCGTACCCTCGCACTCCCGGGTTTACCACCGGGCCCACATCCACATTTCCCGCTCCGTAGACCCCGCCGCCGAATTGGTGTTCTCCATTTAGGCGGATGGGGCGGCTGGTTTCGTGGTTGGGCAACGCCGCGGCAAGCCCTCAATCGGTTCGCTCGGCCCCAACGCCGACCCCGCACTGCTGCGCATTTAACAGAACATAACCTCACGTTCAGGCTTGATTTTTTCGTCCCAGTCCCTTCGCTTAAGCACCTAAAATCGAACCATTAACACTTCCAAGCCATGAGAGCCAACACCATCCTCGATACCATTGGCAACACGCCGCTGGTGCGCGTCAACAAGCTGTTCACCGCCATCCGGCCCGACGTGGAGGTGTGGGTGAAGATGGAGCGCCAAAACCCCGGTGGTTCCATCAAGGACCGGATTGCCCTGTCCATGATAGAGCAGGCCGAAAAGGACGGCATTTTGACGAAGGAGAGCCTCATTGTGGAACCCACTTCCGGCAATACCGGCGTGGGCCTGGCCCTGGTGGCCGCCGTGAAAGGCTACCGGCTCACCCTCGTCATGCCCGAGAGCATGAGCATCGAGCGCCGCCGCCTCATGGCCGCCTACGGGGCCACCCTCGAGCTGACGCCCCGCGAAAAGGGCATGAAGGGTGCCATTGAAAAAGCCCAGGAAATCGTGGCCAACACGCCCGGCGCCTGGATGCCCATGCAGTTTTCGAACCCCGCTAACCCGCGCATCCACGCCGAAACCACCGCCCAGGAAATCCTGCGCGACGCGCCCGAAGGCTTCGACTTTCACATCACTGGCGTGGGCACCGGCGGCCACATCACGGCCGTCACGGAAGTGCTGAAGCCGCATTTCCCCAACATGAAAACCTTTGCCGTGGAGCCCGAGGCCTCGCCCGTCATCAGCGGGGGCGCGCCGGGGCCGCACCCCATTCAAGGCATCGGCGCCGGTTTCATTCCCGAAAACCTGCACACCAACGTGCTCGACGGCGTCATCTTGGTGTCGCAGCAGGAAGCGTACGACATGACGCGCCGGGCGGCCCGCGAAGAGGGGTTGTTCATCGGCGTGTCGTCGGGCGCCTCGCTGGCCGCCGTGGCAAAGAAAATGGGCGAAATGCCGGCCAACAGCCGCGTGCTCACTTTCTGCTACGACACCGGCGAGCGGTACTTGTCGGTAGAGGGCTTGTTTGTTTGATGCGCAACGTCGCGTGGGCACCCGGCAAAGCCCGGTGAGGCACAACAAAAAAGCCCGACCAATTTTTTGGCCGGGCTTCTTTGTTTCACGGTACCTTCTGTGGAGAATATCGGAGTCGAACCGATGACCTCTTGCATGCCATGCAAGCGCTCTAGCCAACTGAGCTAATCCCCCGGGTTTGTGGGGTTCCCGCCGGGCCATTTGCGCGTTGGTTCGACAAAAGTACGGCCCGCGGGCGGTTTGGCAAGCCTTGGGCGCACTTTTTTTGCCCAGCCGACGCAAGCGCCAAACAATCAGCCACAAAAAAGCGGGCGGAAATTGCTTCCCGCCCGCTTCGGCACTACCCCAAGCCCGGAAGCTTAGTTGAAGATGTAGCGCACGCCCACCTGGGCCTGCCAGCGCGACCCGATGCCACCGGTGTCGTTCTTGAAGGTCTGGGTGAGGGGCACACCGGGCGCCACCACGGCCGGAACGGCCGGGTTGCCACCACCGGCCGGGATGGCCGGGGTGATGATGCTCGGGTTGGTCAGGTACGGGTAGGTGAAGGCCGGCTGGCCCTGGGCGTTGTAGCCCGCGAAGGACAGCAGGCCCGTGCGGTTGGCCGTCTGGAACGTGCCCCAGCTCGAGTTCAACAAGTTACCAATGTTGAAAATGTCGAGGCTGATTTGCAGACTGTTACGGTTTTCACCCATGTTGGTAAAAATGTCCTGAAGCAGGCGGAAGTCCAAGCGGTTCTGCCACGGGCGCACGGCGCCGTTGCGCTCGGCGTACTCGCCGCGGTGTTTCTTCAGGTAGTCGTCCTGCTCGATGAAGGTGTTCAGGTCGGTCCATTGCTGGCTTGCCGGGTAGATGCCGCCGCCTTGCGTGGCGGGAATGGTGATGTCGCGCAGCACGATATCGGTCTGGCTGCGGGGCACGTAAATCAGGTCGTTGCTCTGGCTGTCGCCGTTCATGTCACCGGTGTAGAGGTAGCTGAAGCGGCCGGCGGGCGAGGCCTCGAAGAACAACGACAGCGTGGTGCCGAGGTGGCCGAGGTACTCGCGGCGGTACGAGCCGGAGGCGATGACGCGGTGCTGAATCAGGAACTGCGAGTAGCTGAGCACGTCGGCGTTCGGGTCGCCCGATACGCTGCGGTCGCGCCAGATGCTCTGGGCAATCGAGCCGCCGTCGTTCACCGAGCGCGAGTCCGAGTAGGTGTAAGCGGCGTTCAGGTACAAGCCGTTGCTGAAGGTCTTCTGCAACTGGCCGGTAATCGAGTAGGAGTAGCCCTTGTTGGTGTTAGTCATCAGAATGGCGTCCGAAATGTTCGGGCCGGCCGGCGAGTTGAGCGAACCGTTCGGGCCCACCGCACCGTAGATGCGGTTGTTGGCGGTGGTGGCAGCCAAGCCGGTGGCGCCCACGGTGCCCAGCGTGTAGTAAATCGGGCGGTTGTCGGGGCCAGCCGCGCGGCCGGTCGGAGCCGGCAGGTTCACGTTCTGGTGGTACACGGCGTTCACGTCCTTGGTGTAGATGGCTTCGAGGGTGGCGATGATGCCGCCGGCAATCTCCTGGTCCACGGCCACGTTGGTGCGCCACACCTGCGGAAACTTAAAGTTCGGGTCGGTCACTGCCAGGTTGTAGTTGGTGTTGGCCAGCGGCACGGGGCCGTTGGGGTCGGGGCGGTAGCGGTCCACGTCGGGGCTGAAGGGGTTGATGGCCGCGGCGGCACCCGACCGGCTGAACGAGCCGAACTGCACGCCGTTGTTGCTGGCCTGGTTCGAAATCCACACGAAGGGCACGCGGCCGGTGAAGATGCCGCTGCCCCCGCGCACCTGGGTTTTGCGGTCGTCGTTCACGTCCCAGTTCACACCCACCCGGGGCGAGAAAAGCACGCGGCTCTTAGGCAGGCGGTCGGTTTCTATGCGCACCGGGCTGCCCTGGTTGTCGCGGAAGGTGAGGCCCGGGATGGTGGTGCCGTTCACGTCGCCACCGGCCACGTACACGTTGCGGTCGAGGCTGGAGAAGATTACCGGCACGTCGCCGCGCAGGCCCACGGTCACTTTCAGGTTTTGTTTCACGGAGTATTCATCCTGCACGTACAGGCCGTACTGGGCCGCGTTCGTCACGCCGAAGGGAAAGCCGCCGGGCTGGGCCGCATACTGCAACTGGTAGCGGTTGGGCAGGCCGGGCACATAGCCGGGGGGCGTCAAGCTTGAGGTCACTGGCACCGCGATGCGGCTGGGGTCGTTGAGGGTAGGGTAATCGCCTGGGATAAAGTAACCGTTAGGAGCTTCAGCCGTGCGGGCCGAGGCGTAAAAGTCACCGAGAGTATTGAAGGCGTACCCACCATAGTAGTTCGGCGCAAAGCCGTTGCTGAAGCGGTACACTTCGTTGTAGGTGCCCAGCGTCACGTTGTGCTTGCCAAGGTAGGCCGTGAAATTGTCGCCAATCTGAAATACGTTCGAGTTCAGTACGTTAAAGGCCGAGAACGGCTCGTAGCCAAACGAGGTTAGGGTCAGCCCGGCGGGGCCTGCGCCGGGCAGTGAGCGGCCCGTGCCGTTGCCGATGTCCACCAGCGGGAAGCTGCCTCCGCCGGGGCTTTCACGGTAGTCGCGGAAAGCCGAGTAGCCGGTGGTCAGGTTGTTGGAGAAGCGCGAGCCGAACGTGCTATTCAGTTCGGCAATTACCGAATTTAGGTTGTTGTTGATGGTGTAGTACGACGAGAAGAAAGGCAGGCCGTCTTGGGTCTGGGCGCGGGTGGCCGCGCCGCTGATGGAACCCGAGTTGGATGGGTTCACGTCGCGGTACGATTTCAGGTAGTTGTACTTCACGCTCAAACGGTGGTGTGCGCTGATGTTCCAGTCGAGCTTAGCCGTGGCCTTGCGGCTGAATGCGCGGAGGTTGTAGCTCTCGAAAGGGCCGGCGTTGTAGCCGTACTTGTCCTGCAGGAACTGGCCCAGGTTGGACAGGTCGGTGTAGGAAGCACGCGACACGGTTGAGTTCAGCTCGGGCGCCGACGTGGAGCGGTTGGCCGTGTAGTTGCCCGCAGGCGGGTCCACGCGGGTTTCTTCTTCGCCGTTCAGAAAGAAGAACAGCTTGTCTTTGATGATGGGGCCGCCCACGCGGAAGCCGTAGTTTTTCAGGTTGAAGGTGGGGTAGTTGGCCGTAACCTCGCCCACCTTGTTGCTCACGTAGTCCTGGTTACGGTAGAAGCCGTACACCGAGCCGCTGAACTTGTTGGTGCCGCTCCGGGTCACGGCGTTGATGCCGGCCCCGGTGAACGAGCCCTGGCGCACGTCGAACGGCGCAATGCTCACCTGAATCTGCTCGATGGCGTCGAGCGAAATCGGCTGGGCGTTGGCCTGGCCGCCCACGGTCGAGGACAAACCGAACGAGTTGTTGAAGATGGCCCCGTCGATGGTGACGTTGTTGTAGCCGCCGCTGCGGCCGGCAAAGCCACCCCCGGCGCTGGCCTGGGGCGTGAGGCGGGTGAAGTCATCAAACGAACGGTTCAGGGTGGGCAGGCGCTCGATGGTTTCGCGCTGGATGGTGGTGCTCGCGCCGGTGTGGTCGGCGTTCATCACCGGGTCGCGGCGGCCGCTCACGGTCACCTCGGTCAGCTCCGTGCTCGAGTCGCTGAGCTTCTGGTCGAAGCGCAGGTTCTGGCCCAAGGTCAGGTTGATGTCGTTGCGGGTCAGGTCTTTGTAGCCCACAAAAGTTACCTTCACCGAGTACGGCCCCACGCGCATGTTCTGAATGTTGAAGCGTCCGTCGGCGTTGGTGGGCACCACGTACTGCGTGTTGGTGGGCGTGTGCACGGCAATAACGGTGGCGCCGGGCAAACCGGAGCCCTTGCTATCGGTGATGACCCCGCTCATGGCCGCCGTTGTGGCGCCCTGGCTCCAGCCCAGGCGGGCCGTGAAGAGCATCAACGCCAGCAGGAACAAGTGGCGTAAACGTGAATTATTCATACGTGAGGTGGTTGATGGAAATGGTGAGCTGGGTGATAAACGGGGCAAAGGTACGGACGACTCCGGGGGACTGCATTACGGCAATTTTACCATTCACTGCGGGCTCCTCGCGGGGCCGGCCACGGTGCAAAGGTAGTGGGCCAACTTCACAATCGGGGCCGCACGGCCCGAATAAAACGGCTGAGGTAATAGTCGGATTCCAGGCTGTTTTCGACCACTCCCAAGGAGGTGGAGGCGTGAATAAAATCCACGCCCTCCGCATCGGCCACCGTCACCAGCCCCACGTGGGTGATGGTGCGGCTGCCAGGCGAAGCCCCAAAAAACACCAAATCGCCGGGCTGCAAATCGGTGGCTTTCACGGGCTCACCCCACCCGGCCTGCTCGTTCGACGAACGCGGAATGGCGACGCCCGCCTCGCCGAACGAAAGCTGCAGCAGCCCCGAGCAGTCGAGCCCCAGGCGGGTGGTGCCGCCGTACAAATAGGGCGTGCCCTGGTAGGAGCGGGCCGCCTCAATCACCGACGCCAGCGTGCCGGTGGCGCCGCCGGCCCGGGCGGGGCGCTTGGTCACGATTTTGGTTTTGGCGCCGCTGGGCCCCGTGCCCACGGTTTTGGTTTTGCTGCCGGGGCGGGCGTACCCGTCGCGCCCGCCTTTCCGCAGGCGCACCATCTCGCGGGCCGAGCGGTACTGCCCGTCGCGGTAGTTCAGCTTGCGGTGGCAGCCGGCCAGCAGCAGCAAAGCCGGCAAAAAACCCAGTAGTATCTTCGTAGTCACCCTCCGCATGGGTCGCAAAGATAGTTTGCGCGGCCTTTTTGTTCTCCGCTGATGCCCTTCAACGCCCTTACCCCCGAACTCCTGGTGGCTTTCGAAGCCATTGTGGGCCCGGCCCACGTCCTCACCGCGCAGCGCGCCGAGGCCGCCGCCACCGCCGACGCCTACGCCGATTACGGCCGCGACCACACCGAGGACCTGCACTTCGCGCCCGACGTGGTGCTGCGGCCGGCCAACGCCGACGAAATCAGCCAAATCCTGCGCCTGTGCCACGCGCACCACATTCCCGTCACGCCGCGCGGCGCCGGCACGGGGCTGAGCGGCGGGGCCCTGCCCGTCGAGCACGGCGTGGTGCTGCTCACCGAGCGGCTCAACAAAATCATTCAGATTGACGAGCGCAACCTGCAGGCCACCGTCGAGCCCGGCGTGGTGAACGAGGCCTTTCAGAACGCCGTGAAGGAAGTGGGCTTGTTCTACCCGCCCGACCCGGCCAGCAAGGGCAGCTGCTTTTTGGGCGGCAACCTGGCCCACAGCAGCGGCGGCCCCAAGGCCGTGAAATACGGCACCACCCGCGACTACGTGCTGAACCTGCAGGTGGTGCTGCCCACCGGCGACGTCATCTGGACGGCCGCCAACACGCTCAAAAACTCCACCGGCTACAACCTCACCCAACTCATGGTGGGCTCGGAGGGCACGCTGGGCATCATCACCCAGGTGGTGTTCCGGCTGCTGCCGTATCCGCAGCACAACATCCTCATGCTGGTGCCCTTTCGGCAGGAAGCGCAGGCCGCCGAGGCCGTGTCGGCGGTGTTTCGGGCCGGCATCATCCCCTCGGGCATGGAATTTATGGAGCGCATTGCCATGGAGTGGTCGGCTCGCTACCTGGGCATTCCGCTCACCGTGCCCGACGACGTGCGCGCCCACCTGCTCATTGAGCTTGATGGTCAGGACCTCGACCAGTTGTATAAGGAAGCCGAGCAAGTGTACGCCGTGCTCGAACGCTACGACGTGGGCGAAATCCTGCTGGCTGACACCGCCGCCCAAAAAGACGAGCTGTGGCGCATCCGCCGCAACATCGGCAACTCGGTGAAGGCCGCCGTGTACAAGGAAGAGGACACCGTGGTGCCGCGCGCCGAATTAGGCACCTTGCTGAAGGGCGTGAAGGAAATCGGGGCCCGCTACGGCTTTCAGAGCGTGTGCTACGGCCACGTGGGCGACGGCAACCTGCACGTCAACATCATCCGCGGCGAGCTGAGCGACGAGATGTGGAACGTGGGCCTGCGCGAGCCCATCAGCGAGATTTTCCGGCTGTGCGTGAAGCTGGGCGGCACCATTTCGGGCGAGCACGGCATCGGGCTGGTGCAAAAGCCCTACATCGGCATCGCCGTGGGCGAAGTCAATCTGGAGCTGATGCGGGGCATCAAGCGCGTGTTCGACCCGCACGGCATCCTCAATCCGGGCAAGATATTCTAAAGTCCGCCCCAACGTTGGGATGGCCGTCTTTGGTCCCAAACATTGTTCTTCCATCGACGGCGGTGCCGTCTTTCGTTTCAAACCCTGCCTTCCCGACGTTGGGAAGGCAGGGTTTGGGAATAAAAGCTGGGCATCCGTCGGGCGCGGCCCTACACCACGGTGGGCAGCATCTTCGGGGCCGCGCGGTGGTGCGTGGCCTGCTCGTAGGCGTAGCCCAGCGCCAGCAGCGGCCCTTCCTGGTAGGCCGCACCCACGAACGACAAGCCCACCGGCAGCCCGCGCACCTGGCCCATGGGCACGGTGAGGTGCGGATACCCCGCCATGGCGGCCGGCGAGGAGAAGCCCACGCCGCTCGAATAGTCGCCGTTCACCCAGTCGATGCACCACGCCGGGCCCGTGGTCACGCCCACAAGGGCCGTGAGTTGGTGGTCGCGCAGCGCGGCGTCGAGGGCCTTGCGCGACCCGGTGACTGATTTTTTTACCGCGGCCAGGTACTTGGCGTTGCCCAGCCCGTCGGTTTTTTCGGCGGCAATCAGCGTTTCCTGTTGGAAAAACGGCATGGCCGCGGCCGCGTGGGCGTTGTTAAAGGCAATGACCTCGGCCAGGTTCTTTACCCCGGCGCCGGCGCTTGCTAAGTACTTGTTCACGCCTTCCTTAAACTCGTAGAGCAGCACGTCGAATTCTGCCTCGCCCAGCGGGTTGGTACTTTTCTCAACCTCCACTTCCACCACGGTTGCGCCTTGGGCCTTGAGCACGTCGATGGCCGCCTGGAGTAGGGCTAACACGGGCGCAGGCGCTTTCAGGTGCGCTTTTTCCACGCCCAAGCGCTGGCCTTTTAGTGCGTCGGCTTTCAAAAACGAACTGTAGTCGGCCGGGGCCGGGGCGGAGCTGGCGAGTTGAGCCGGGTCGGCCGGGTCGGGGCCGGCCAGGGCGCCCAGCAGCAGGGCGGCGTCGCGCACGGTGCGGGCCATGGGGCCGGCCGTGTCCTGGGTGCTCGAAATCGGAATAATGCCGCTGCGGCTCAGCAGGCCCACCGTGGGCTTGAGGCCGACCAGGCCGTTCACCGACGAAGGCGACACCACCGAGCCGTCCGTCTCGGTGCCGATGGCCACGGCGCACAGGTTGGCCGCCACCGCCGCGCCCGAGCCGGAGCTGGAGCCGCTGGTGCTGCGGTCGAGCACGTAGGGGTTGCGGGCCTGGCGGCCGCGGCTGCTCCAGCCGCTCACCGAGTGCGAAGAGCGAAAATTGGCCCATTCGCTCAGGTTGGTTTTGCCCAGCAGCACGGCCCCGGCGGCCCGCAACTTCTGCACGATGAAGGCGTCCTGCCGGGCTTTGTGCCCCAGCAGGGCTGCCGCGCCGGCCGTGGTCATCATTTGGTCGCCGGTGTCGATGTTGTCCTTAATCAGCACCGGGATGCCGTGCAGCGGGCCGCGCACCTTGCCGGCCTTGCGCTCCTGGTCCAGCCCATCGGCAATGGCCAGCGCGTCGGGGTTGGTTTCGATGACGGCGCGCAGCATCGGGCCGGCCTCGTTCAGCGCCTTGATGCGGGCCAGGTACTTTTCGCTCAGGCTGCGGGCCGTTTCGGTGCCTTTGGCCATGCGGTCCTGCAGGTCGGCCACGGTGGCTTCGTGCAGGGCAAAGGGCTCGGCTTCCCCGGAAACCAAATCCGCCGATGCTCCGGCAGGGGCATCGGCGGATTTTTTTGCGTCGGAAGTGGTTTGGCAGGCCACGGCGGGCAGCAACGCCGCAATAGCGGCCGCCCGCGAGCCCCGGTGCAGGAAAATACGACGGTTCATACAATCAACTGGGTCGATGAAGCGAGGAAAATGCCCCGCCCGGCAATGATACGGCCCAAACGCTGGTTGCCAAGCGCCGTTTCTACCGCGCCTGCTCGCCCTTGAGCTTGTCCTCGCCGCCGTAGGGCGCGCCGGCGCTCAGGTCGCCGCGCAGCCCGCCGTGGTCGGCGGTTTTGGGCGCCCCGGTGGGCACCTCGCTGGCCGCCGTGGCGGGGCGGGCGCCGCCGGTAATTTCGGTCGCCTTGGCCACGTAGCGGCGCTTGGCTTCCTCCTCGGGCACGCCCTTGAACTGGTTCCACGAGTCCCACTGGGCCTGCGAGAGGCCGGCGGGGCCGTTGGCCTGGTCGGCGGCGGTGGGGTCGACTTCGCCGGATTTCATGTTGACGTCGCCCTCGGTGGCTTGCTTGTAGAGGCCGTAGAGCTCGGTCATGTGGGCGGCGGCGGCGTCGCCGGGCAGGTTGTTGACCCGCTCGGCCGCGGCCTGGAATTGTTCGTTGATGTTCATGGACTTGAAAAAGAAAGGTGAAGGCCGGAGTAGCTGCGCCGCGCCGGCCGAAAAAAGGTGGAGGTGAACGGACGCCGGCATCCGCCGCGCGGCGCCTAAATCCGTACAGGCGGCCAAGTCGATGAAATTCGCTGCCGAAACCGCTGTTCCCAATACCCGCCGGGTGGCCTTTAGGTTGCGGAGTCGTACTTTTGCCCGCTGCTTATGTGTGGAATCACCGGAATATTTGCCTTTACTGAAACGGGTCGTCAGTCGCTGGCCAACCTGCAGGCGTCCACCGACGCCATTATCCGCCGCGGGCCCGACTCGGAGGGCCACTTCGTGTACGACCAGTGCGGGCTGGGCTTCCGCCGCCTGGCCATCCTCGACCTGTCGGCCGACGGCAACCAGCCGATGACCGACGCGGCCGGGCGCTACACCATTGTCTTCAACGGCGAAATTTTCAACTTCCGCGAGCTGCGCGAAAAGCTCATCAAGCGCGGTTGCACCTTTTACTCGCAGACTGACACCGAAGTCATTCTTCAGCTTTACATCACCGAGGGGCGGGGTTTCCTCAAAAAACTCAACGGCTTTTTCGGCCTGGCTATTTACGATAAAGAAGAAAACTCCCTCTTCATTGCCCGCGACCGGTTCGGGGTGAAGCCATTGCTGATTTACCGCGACGAAGACAAGTTTTTCTTCGCTTCGGAAATGAAGTCGATGATGGCGCTGGGCGTGCCCCGCAAGCTTGACTACGTGGCCTTGAGCCAGTATTTGCAGCTCAACTACATCCCCGGGCCGGCCAGCATTTTTAAGGGTGTGAAGAAACTGCTGCCCGGCCACTACCTCTACATCCAGGCCGGCAAGGTGGTGGGCAAGGCCTGGTACAAAATTCCTTACGACCCCAAGAAAGTTGCCAAAAACAAGCTCAGCTACGAGCAGCAGCAGCACCGGCTCGTTGAGTTGATGGACGGCGCCGTGCAGCGCCGCCTCGTGGCCGACGTGCCGCTGGGCTGCTTCCTGAGCGGCGGCATCGATTCCAGCGTCATCGCCGCCTTGGCCGCCCGCCACACCCCGCACCTGAGCACGTTCAGCATCGGCTTCAAAGACGAGCCGTTCTTCGACGAAACCAAGTACGCCAACCTCGTGGCGGCCCGGCACCGCACCAACCACACGGTGTTCTCGCTGACCAACGACGACCTCTACGAGCACATCCACGACATGCTGGCGTACCTCGACGAGCCCTTTGCCGACTCCTCGGCCCTGGCCGTGTACATCCTCAGCCAGCGCACCCGCCAGCAGGTGACCGTGGCCCTGAGCGGCGACGGCGCCGACGAGATGTTCGGCGGCTACAACAAGCACATGGGCGAGTTCAAGGTGCGCCAGGGCGGGTTCAAGGCCGAGGCCGTGACGGCGCTCGGCTTTGTGTGGGACGCGCTGCCCAAGTCGCGCAGCGGTTTTCTGGGCAACCGCGTCCGGCAGCTGCAGCGCTTCTCGCGCGGCATGACGGCCGGCGTGAAAGACCGGTACTGGGACTGGGCCAGCTTCGCCTCGGCCGCCGATGCCCGCGCCTTGCTCAGCGCCGACAGCCGCCGCAAAGTGGGCAAAAAGGCCCTCGTGAAGCGCCGCAGGGATATTTTGGAAGACCTGCACGCCGACGGCGACCTCAACGAGGTGCTGCTCACGGACATGAAGCTGGTGCTGCCCTACGACATGCTCACCAAAGTGGACCTGATGAGCATGGCCAATTCGCTGGAAGTGCGCACGCCCTTCCTCGATTACAAGGTGGTCAACTTCGCTTTCTCAATTCCGGTGAGCAGCAAGGTGGACGCGACCATGAAAAAGCGCATCGTGCAGGACGCTTTCCGCAGCGAACTGCCCGCCGAGCTCTACGACCGGCCCAAGCACGGTTTCGAAGTGCCGTTGCTGAAGTGGATGCGCGGCGAGCTGCGCTCCCTCATCGAAGACGACTTGCTGGCCGACGACTTCGTAGCTGGCCAGGGCATTTTCGACGTGGACGCCGTGCGCGCCCTCAAAACCCAATTATTTTCGCGCAGCCCCGGCGACGTACACGCCCGCATTTGGGGGCTTATCGTGTTCCAAACCTGGTGGAAGCAGTACATGGCTTAATTGGAATTAAGAATTAAGAACTAAGAATTAAGAATTAGCGAACTTTTCAAAATCGGAAGTCGCCCCTTTTAATTTCAGCCGTTTTTTAATTCTTAATTCTGACTTTCTTATTAATTCAGAATTCAGAATGAAAATTGCAATAGTAGGCACCGGCTACGTCGGTTTGGTAACCGGAGCGTGCTTCGCCGAGGTCGGCATCGACGTGACGTGCATCGACATCGACCAAAAAAAGATTGACAACCTGCACCGGGGCATCCTGCCCATCTACGAGCCGGGCCTGGAAGAAATGGTGAGCCGCAACGTGGAAAAGGGCCGCCTGCACTTTTCCACCAGCCTGAGCGAAGCCATCAAGGGCTGCGACGTGGCGTTTATCGCCGTGGGCACCCCGCCCGGCGAGGACGGCTCGGCCGACCTGAAATACGTGCTGGCGGTGGCCCGGGGCATCGGCGAAAACATGAACAGCTACGGCGTCATCGTGACCAAAAGCACGGTGCCCGTGGGCACGGCCGGCAAGGTGCGCGCTGAGATTGCGCAGGCTTTGGCCAAGCGCAACGCCACCATCGAATTCGACGTGGCCTCCAACCCCGAGTTCCTGAAAGAGGGCGCGGCCATCGATGACTTTCTCAAGCCCGACCGCATTGTGGTGGGCGTGGCCTCGGAGCGGGCCGAGGACGTGATGCGCCGGCTCTACAAGCCGTTTCTGCTGAACGGTCATCCCATCATCTTCATGGACATCCCGTCGGCGGAGATGACGAAATACGCGGCCAACTCCATGCTGGCCACCAAAATCAGCTTCATGAACGACGTGGCCAACCTGTGCGAAATCATGGGCGCCGACGTGAACATGGTGCGCCGCGGCATCGGCTCCGACGCCCGCATCGGCACCAAGTTCATTTACCCCGGCATCGGCTACGGCGGCTCCTGCTTCCCGAAGGACGTGAAGGCGCTGATAAAAACCGCCCAGGAAAACGGCTACGACATGCAGGTGCTGCGCGCCGTGGAAAGCGTGAACGAGGACCAGAAATCGGTGCTCTTCAACAAAGTGAGCCGGCACTTCGGCGGCGCGCTGCACGGGTTGAAAATTGTCGTGTGGGGCCTGTCCTTCAAGCCCAAAACCGACGACATGCGCGAGGCGCCCTCGCTGGTCATCATCGAGAAGCTGCTGGCCGCCGGCTGTTCCGTGACGGCCTACGACCCCGTGGCCATGCCCGAAGCCAAGCACACGCTGGGCGACTCCATCGCCTACGCCAAGGACGAGTTTGCCGCCCTTATCGACGCCGACGCCCTGCTGGTGGTGACCGAATGGCCCGATTTCCGGGCGCCCAACTTCGACGTAGTGGGCCGCCTGATGAAGCAGAAAATCATTTTCGACGGCCGCAACATCTACGACGTGGCCGAGCTGAAAGAAGCGGGCTTCGCCTACCACTGCATCGGCGTGAAAACCGACCACAAGGAACCCGTGGCTTAGCCTCACCACTGTCATCCTTCATCTGGCGTACGCTTGCGAAGGACCTTATCACGGCTACATTCGTCAGGATTTCTAACATAGAGTGGAACGGACAAGATTAAGGTCCCTCGCAAGCTCAGGATGACACAAAAAAATTATGACCCATCACTCCGAAGAAAAAAAACGCGTCCTCATCACCGGCGGGGCCGGTTTCCTGGGCTCGCACCTCTGCGACCGGTTCCTGAAGGAGGGCTACCACGTGATTGCGATGGACAACCTGATTACCGGGTCGCTCCAGAACATCGAGCACCTGTTCGGCAAGGAGGATTTCGAGTTTCACCACGCCGACGTAAGCAAGTTCGTGTTCGTGCCGGGCAAGCTCGATTACATCCTGCACTTCGCCTCGCCCGCTTCGCCGATTGACTACCTCAAGATTCCGATTCAAACCCTGAAAGTGGGCTCGCTGGGCACCCACAACCTGCTGGGCCTGGCCCGGGTGAAGGGCGCCCGGATGCTGATTGCCAGCACCTCGGAAGTGTACGGTGACCCCGAAATTCATCCGCAGGTGGAAGAATATTTTGGCAACGTGAACCCCGTGGGCCCCCGCGGCTGCTACGACGAGGCCAAGCGCTTCCAAGAGGCCATCACGATGGCCTACCACAACCACCACGGGCTGGAAACGCGCATCATCCGCATTTTTAACACCTACGGTCCGCGCATGCGCCTCGACGACGGCCGCGTGCTGCCGGCTTTCCTCTCGCAGGCCCTGCGCGGCGAGAACCTGACCGTGTTCGGCGACGGCTCGCAAACCCGTTCGTTTTGCTACGTTGATGATTTGGTGGAGGGCATTTACCGCTTGCTGCTGAGCGACTATCACCTGCCGGTGAACATCGGCAACCCCGACGAAATCACCATCAAGGAGTTCGGCGAGGAAATCGCGCGCCTCACCGGTGTCGAGTTCAAGCCGACCTACCAGGCCCTGCCCGAAAACGACCCCATGAAGCGCAAGCCGGACATCACCAAGGCCCGCGAAATCCTGGGCTGGGAACCCCGGGTGGACCGCGCCGAAGGCCTGCGCCGCACGCTGGAATACTTCAAAGAACACGTGAAATAACCTCATGCCGGACCCGCACCTCATTCAGTTTCCGAAGCTGGGCGCGCCCGAAATCGGCTACATCTCCGTGACTGAGCAGCGCGCATTGCTGCCGTTCGAGGTGCAGCGCGTTTTCTGGACGTACTACACGCCGGAGAGCATTGTGCGGGGCCGCCATGCCCACCACGCCACCGAGCAGGTGCTGGTAGCCGCCGCCGGGCGCATCACCGTCACCACCGAGTTGGCCGACGGCACCATGCAGTCGTTCCGGCTGGAAGACCCCAACGTGGGGCTGTACGTGCCGCCGCACGCCTGGCACACCATGCAGTACTCGCACTCGGCGGTGCAACTCGTGCTGGCCTCGGCTCCCTTCCGCGAGGAGGACTACATTCGGGACTACGATGAGTTCCGCCGAATATGGCAGGGGAGGTAAAGGGCCCAAATCCGGCCTTGGTAGCGGCTCGCGCCGCCGCGTTGGCGCTGCATTCGCCCACCCATTTCCTCCGCGAATTGCCCCTGCCGCCTCAGCAGGAGCGGTACGGCACGGGCGCCGCCCTGCGCTTCGGTGCCGGGCCGGGCGAAGAAGTGCTGGCCATGACGGCCACCGCCGGCCAATGGCTGCTGCACCACCTGCCGTGGGATACCGAGTTTTTCGGCACCGACACGTACCGGCTGTTTACGGGGCTGTTTGGGGCCGAGACTGAGCGGGCGGTTCTACACCGGGAGGCAGAAAGCCTGCGCGCGGACCTGGCCCGCCGGGGCCCGTACTACGCCTTTGCCGTGGTGCCGGCCGAAGACCTGGCGCTGCTGCAGGCGCTGAGCGGAGGCGGCTGGCGGCTGATTGAAACCCGCCTGACTTTCTACCGGAGCACCGCCGAGTCGGTGCCCGGGCCACCGGCGCCCGTGCGGCGCGCCCGGCCCGACGAAGCCGCGCACCTCGGCCGGGTGGCGGCGGCGGCGCGCAACCCTTACGACCGGTTTCATGCCGACCCGTGGTTCGGCGAGGCCCGCGCCGATGCGTTGCTGGCCCGCTACGCCGAGGCCGCCGTAGTGGGCACTTACGCCGACGCTGTGCTGGTACCCGCTACCGGCAACGGGCCGGTAGACGCCTTCCTGGCCATTGGCGACGTGGCCCCCTTGCCGGACGCGCCGGGCAGCGGCACGTCGCGGGTGCTGCTCACGGCCGTGGGGCCCGGCCACCGCGGCTGGCACGTGAAGCTGGTGGCCGAAACCGTGCGCCGGGCGGCGGCTTTGACTTTGCCCCACGTGCTGATGACGACGCAGGCCACCAACCATGCCGTGTTTCGCACCTGCGAAAAGCTGGGGTTTCGCCTGGGCAGCGTCGCCCACGTGTTAGCCTGCCATTCCGCTTGATATTTATTCTTTTATACAGCCCGTATGAATGTGCCTTTCCTTTCTTTTGAACCTCAGCACGCTCCGGCCCGTGCGGCAATTATGTCCGCCATGGGTCGCGTGTACGATTCGTACTGGTACGTACTGGGCGAGGAAGTCAAGCAGTTCGAGGCGGCGTATGCTGCCTTTAACCAGGTCAGGCACGCGGTGGGCGTTGCCAACGGCCTCGACGCGCTGGTGCTGGCGCTGCGGGCGTTGGAAATTGGCCCCGGTGATGAGGTAATCGTGCCCTCCAATACTTACATCGCCACTTGGCTGGCCGTGACGCAGGTGGGGGCCACACCGGTGCCCGTCGAGCCCGACCCAGCCACCAGCAACCTTGACCCCGTGCGCATTGCTGCCGCGATTACGCCGCGAACCCGCGCCATAATGCCGGTGCACTTGTATGGTCAGGCGTGCCGCATGACGGAAATCATGGCCGTTGCCACGCAGCACCGGCTGCACGTGGTGGAAGACAACGCCCAGGCGCAGGGGGCGGCGTTCGACGGGCAGCTTACCGGCAGCTTCGGGGCCGTGAGCGGCACGAGCTTCTACCCCGGCAAAAACCTGGGGGCCCTGGGCGACGCCGGGGCCCTCACCACGAACGACGCCGCCCTGGCCCACAAGGTGCGGGTGCTGCGCAACTACGGCTCGCAGCAGAAATACTACAATGAAGTGGTGGGCTACAACTCCCGCCTCGATGAGCTGCAGGCCGCCGTGCTGGGCGTGAAGCTGGCCCACCTGCCGGAGTGGACGCGCCAGCGCCAGCAGGTGGCCGCCTGGTACGGCCAGCACCTGGCCGACCTGGCCGACCTGCGCCTGCCCGCCGTGGCCGCGGGGGCCACCCACGTGTACCACCTGTACGTGGTGCACCACCCCGGGCGCGACGCCCTGCAGCAGCACCTCACGGCCCAGGGCATCGGCACCCTCATTCACTACCCCGTACCGCCCCACCGCCAGCAGGCGTATGCCGATTTGCGGCTGCCGGCGGGTGCCTTCCCCATCGCCGAAGAGTTGGCGGCCACGGCCCTGAGCTTGCCCATGTGGCCCGGCATGACGGAGCCGCACGTGGCGGCGGTGGCGGCCGCAATCCGCAGTTATTAACTGATGTTACGCAGTAGTTTTCCGGTCTAACTACCGTTTTCGATGGCCTGCACCCTGGATTTGTATACGGATTATCTCATTAGCTCGACGGGTCAAACCTCGGCTACGGGCCTTTCACGG
>Ga0123336_10000407_pt1 | contig 44140 bp, 31 predicted proteins | sample SSSSmetaG_FD_96466 | JGI IMG/M metagenome (GOLD analysis project Ga0123336, IMG submission 96466) | Glacier valley bacterial and archeal communities from Borup Fiord, Nunavut, Canada, to study Microbial Dark Matter (Phase II) - ​SSSS metaG | ecosystem: Environmental > Aquatic > Freshwater > Ice...
CCAACCTATGTTTCCTGTGTGTTCTATGTGTTTAAGGATTCAGTTAGAAATTGATTCAGTTAGAATGCATTTTAAACATATAGTACACATAGAAGACAAAGAAAATATGGGCCAACCTATGTTTCCTGTGTGTTCTATGTGTTTAAGGATTCAGTTAGAAATTGATTCAATTAGAATGCATTTTAAACAGCTCCAATTGCTCCACCACTGCCTTTGTGATCACCTCTGACTTCCTCCACGGTATAAAATGATTCATATCCTCGATCATCACCAGATTAACTGGCGCATTGATCAACATCTTTTTTGCGAAAGCAGCATTCTCCATTGGCACAAGATCATCTTTCGTTCCCTGGATGACAATCGTATTTGCTCTAATCTTAGACCACAATGGAATCATCTCTTCTAACTCTGGCTTCAGTTTATAGATCTCATCGTTTGATGCGCGAAGAGATCGCGGAAGTATCCATTTTAGAAAGGGTGTTGCCAGTGGACCTCTGAACCATTCGTGTGGTTCTAATTGAGGATCAATGCTGGGAGCAACCATCACCAATCCATCGATTAGTTCAGGAAAATCCATTGCCATCCGTGCGATAAGCGGTCCGCCAAGTGAATGTCCAACCAGTATAATTGGTCGTTGCTTTTTATTAAGTTCCAGTATTGGTCTGAGAAGAGCGGCTTGCTTTTGAAGTGAAGGCTCAGCATAACCAAAGTTGGATGCGCCAAATCCAGGACGATCTACTGTAACGAGTTGAGCTCTTTTTAATAACGCAGTGTCAGCCATGAAGTCAATGAACGCACTGAGGGATCCGGGTGATCCATGAATAAATACCACTAATGGTAATGTGGAATCACCGACTGCCAGGTAATTGATTACTCTTTTTCCTACTTTATAATGATGTAACGTTCCTTTTATGTCTTTGTTGGAAAAGTATTCATTGATTTCTGATTTGCTCATCCGAAATTGCATACAGCTATCCATGAGGATCATCAAAAAGGATAGGACGAGTAATGGAATAAGGAATTTCCACCATCTTCTCCATCGGTTTTCCATACGTAATTAAAAATGGAGGATCTTTTTGTATTGTGCTGGATTATTCAATATTTCCACTGCTGCTTTTATCTCACGGTCTTTTTTGAAAGAAACTTCAACCTGGCCATGCTCCATATAATACCGTGCAACAATATCTTCTTCCAGCAAAAGTTTGATCTGATCTTTGAATGTCATCATATCATTTTTTCTTCCTTCGGCAAGTCGCACCTGAATCTGATCAATCTGTGGTTTCAGATCATCGTAGAAACGTTCAGCCTTTGCTTCTTCGGTTAATTGACTTAAACGGATCTCGATAGAAGAGCGGTAATTATACTCTTTTGTTTTGATCCAGTTTGCAAATTCAAGATATTCTGCATCGGTCAGGCTGAAACTCTTCGCGTCAGTAATGGTTGGGTGAGTGGAAGCGTACATCGTTCCAAAATCAAAAATATATCCACTTGAATAAAGAACCTGCGTGATAGTGCTTGCTTCTTCTGATTTCACAACAACATCGGGATCAATACCACCACCGTCATAAACGATTCTTCCGTGTGTGGTATTAAAGGGCTTTTTTACTGAATCAGGAATTGATCCAACACTTCCGTCATCTCTTCGGTGCGTATAGTCCAGTACCTGAATGCATCGGCCCGTAGGAGTGTAGTACTTGGCTGTGGTGATTTTTATCTGTGCATTGTATGACAACGGGCGGCTTAATTGAACAAGACCTTTGCCATACGATTTTTCTCCAACGATAACGGCACGGTCATAATCCTGTAAAGTACCGGCAACAATTTCAGAGGCCGAAGCACTTCCGCGATTGATTAATACGGCAACCGGAATATCAAGATCTACTGGTGGATTCAGCGTTTCATAGTTGATGTTATGTTCAGGAATTTTCCCCTTGGTAGTTACAACTTGTTTTCCTTTTGGAATAAAGATATTACAAATGTTAACTGCTTCGAATAACAAACCACCAGGATTGCCGCGCAGATCTAATATAACTGATGTTGCTCCTTTTTCTTTCAGGGATACGATTGCATTTTTAACTTCTTTACCCGCGTCAGGAGTGAAGTCGGATAATTGAACATACCCTACATCGCTTGCGATCATTCCGAAATAGGGTACGTTGCTCACTTTAATTTTTTCTCTCTTGAAATCAAGCTTGATTGGGTCTTTTACGCCATATCGTTTTATGGTAAGTGAAACAACGGTCCCCACTTGTCCTCGCATAAGGTGATTTGCTTCTTCAGTAGTAATTTTTGAAAGCTCCACTTCATCCATCTTCATTACCTGGTCGCCAATTTTCAAGCCACCTTTGAAAGCCGGATAGCCTTCATACATCATCGTGACAACAGTGCGTTTGCCGATCTCACGCGTCACAGCACCGATGCCACCATACTGTCCGGTATTCATGGTACGGAAATCTTCTACCTCGTCTTCCGGAATGTAATTTGTATATGGATCAAGGGAATTTAGCATGGCGTCGATACCGATCCGTACCAGCTTATTAGGATTTACGTCATCAACATAAAGGGCGTTCACCTCTTTGAAAAGAGTTGCAAAAATGTCAAGATTCTTGGCTATTTCGAAGTAGCGATCGGCTGGTGGAGAAAACGCAAAAAGCGTGAGAGCAAAAAGAAATCCTCCAAATACAATCCCTTTCTTCATATCTATCCGGTTTAATGCGTTCTCTAATATCGATTTAACAAAGAACGATAACAAACGCCATCAACGCTAAGTTAAATGAGTTAATTGTAGTTAAAATAAGACGTGTTTCACCGTCCTAAAGATCTTATATACGAAGCGATTGAAAATGAGTTTTATTGACTTTTTGCCTCACATTTTAAGCAACAGGAATATTTAGTTCCTTTTTCAGAGTGGATTGTTCTTAGAACTTATCAGGGATCTGTATAATCCGCACAACGATTTCATGAGGGTCTCCATCCTTATCGACAAGGTTGAATTTTACCATTGGATTGTCGCGGTTGATGTTGCTTTCAACATTGATGATCTTGTTGTCTTGCAAATGTTTTTCGATATCCTTTTGGAGGATAAAGAGCGCATTGGCTAGGTCCACTTCAAGGGGGCTGGGATTATAAGCAGCAGTCTTCATACTGTTTTATTATAGGGAGGGTTACCAGCGAATAATTGCAGATGCCCATGTGAAGCCACTGCCAAAAGCCGCTAAACAAATTACGTCATTTTCCCTGACTCTTCCTTCTTCCCACGCTTCACTTAATGCAATTGGTATTGAAGCCGCTGTTGTATTGCCGTATCGCATGATATTATTGAAAACCTGATCTTCACGCAATGCAAGTTTCTCCTGAATGTACTGACTGATGCGAAGATTGGCCTGATGTGGTACTAATAAATTAATGTCTTCTTTTTTAAGATTGTTGGCAGTTAGCGCTTCATTGATCACTTCCATGAACCGGACGACGGCATGCTTGAAAACCATGTTGCCATTCATGTGGACTTTATAACCTGTTGTATCAAGGATCTGATCTGCCTGACGCTCGCTATGTGGTCGGCTGCTTCCCGGATCTTTTACATAAAGCTCTTCCGCAAACCGTCCATCCGAATGAAGGTGCGTTGACATCAACCCCGGTTTATCTGAAGCCTGTAGTATTGCGACACCCGCGCCATCTCCGAAGATCACGGCAGTATTTCTTCCGCGATCAGTAATGTCGAGAGCTGTGGATTGGATCTCGGCACCTACCACCAGGATCGTTTTATACATTCCTGATTTTATAAACTGATCAGCGGTGCTAAGCGCATAGATAAAACCAGAACACGCATTACGGATATCAAGAGCACCAATGCTGTCAAGTCCTAATTCACGTTGCAATAGAACGCCTGATCCGGGAAAGAAGTAATCCGGCGTGATCGTTGCGAATACGATAAATTCAATATCTTTTTCGGTGAGATTCGCTCGCTTCAATGCCATACGTGTTGCTTTCGCAGCCATGTTTGCAACCGTGTCAACGTTTGGGTCCATCCAACGTCTTTCGCGGATACCCGTCCTTTCAACAATCCATTCATCCGACGTATCCATCAGAGTGGAGAGATACTTGTTTGTAATTACACCTTCCGGCACGTGGTGACCAAGCGCAACTATCTTTGAATACACCATGATTATGTGTTTTTATAAGAGCGGGGGCAAAGGTAGTAATTCTTCCATATTTAGACGGGACGACGAGGCATTAGGCATTAGGCATTGGGAGACTCAGTTAAAGTAGAAGTTATAGTGCCGTAAATAGTTGCTCGCTTGACGATGTATGGGACCATTCAATAGTCTGAACAACACCGGTTTTATACCGTAAGCCACCAATTCCTAATGCCCAATGACTTATTCCTACTCAAATTTTTCACACAATCTTTGTCCAAGCGTCAAAATTATTTCCTACATTCATTCTATGAAATATGTGTTGCTCATCATTTTTCTCGCGGGCGCAACGCTTTCGCAGGCGCAGATCACTTTTAGAAACCAGATTTCACTTAATAAAAAGCTAAGCGGAAAACAACTGGCGATGACATTTATTGCTGTTGCGATTGGGGCAAACATTCCTAATTCTTTCGGAAGAGTGGGTTATAATAGTAACAGGCAAGGATTGGTTATTGATATTAATGCCATTACGTCTCCCAGGAAATATTATACCTACAATGAAATCGTTTATAAGTTGTACACGAACAACGGTGCATATACAACGGTTCAGCCTCCGGTACCTTTTTATCTTTTAATGCCACCCCCGGCGCGGATTGCGATACCAGAGTATTCGGGGAGCAGGCTTTATAAGCATCTTAATTGATATGGTGTGATGCATTTCATATTGCGCCTTTGCGTAGCCACTTCGGCGGAGCAAGGTAGATTTCCACTGACCGCGTGTCATTAAACCTTAAGCGGTGGCGCATCAACTACGCGCAGAATCTTCAGAGACTTTAACAGCGCAAATCTGCGTTCATTACATCTGCAGGAAAATTACCAATTGCTTTCGAACGCAAGAATATGCGGTGACTAAATCCCTTAATACCCAGTGCCTTTTACTCTTCTTCGAAGCAATTCCTTACAAAACTATGTTTACTATCTTGCCTGGAACCACTATCACCTTTTTCGGCGGCTTACCCTCACTCCATTTCAATACGATCTCCGAAGCAAGAACAACTTTCTCGATATCTTCTTTCGGCATATCATGTGCGAAGTTCATCTGGCCCCGAACTTTTCCATTGATAGAGATGGGATAGTTGAACGAGCTTTCAATAAGATACTCATCACTCCATTTCGGGAACTGCGCGTTTAAGATTGAATCTTTATAACCAAGCTTTTCCCATAACTCTTCTGCCATGTGTGGAGCAAATGGAGAAAGTGCGATCACCAATGGTTCGATGATCGCGCGCTTGTTACACTTTAATGATGTCAGTTCGTTCACGCAGATCATAAACTCACTGACTGATGTATTCAATGAGAAGTTCTCAATATCTGTTTCAATCTTCTTCAATGTCTTGTGAAGCACTTTTAACTCTTCGCGTATTGGTTCTGCCTCCGTGACTTTGAAATTGGCGTTGTTATCATGCGCCAGGTTCCAGAAGCGGCGAAGGAATTTATAAACTCCATCAATTCCGTTAGTGTTCCATGGCTTGGATGCTTCCAATGGGCCAAGAAACATCTCGTACATTCTTAAGGTGTCGGCACCATAAGAATCGATAATTTCATCAGGATTAACTACATTATATTTCGACTTTGACATTTTTTCTACTTCGGGTTTTGTAGAAAAAATTGATTCCTGAACAATACTTGTTTCATCGTATGGATGAAAAATGCCTTCGTGATAATATCCTTCCTTACAGAAGAAGATTGAATCACTGAAATCTTTTCTCCATTTTCTGAACGCCTCAATGTTTAGTTGTTCATTCTGCACTAAAGAAATGTCAACGTGAAGTAATCCAATTTGATTGATTATATCTGGATTATGTTTAAGTGCATTCTCTACGCCATCTCTTGTATAAAATGCTACAACAGCATCAAAAAGTCCTGGAACTTGTTTAATTTTTTCTGTTTTTGACGCAATAAGATATGTATTTGATTTAGTTATAACTTCAACTACGTCTCCTCTGTTTTTTCCAGAAAAGTAGATTTTTTGTGAAGTCCCCGTAATCTTTCCCTGATTGATCAACTTCTTAAACGGCTCATCAAAATTTAAATAACCCAAGTCAGCCAATATCTTTGTCCATAGGCGGGCATATAACAAGTGAGCAACGGCATGCTCCGAACCACCAACGTAAACATCTACCTGGCCCCAGTATTTCAATGCTTCCTTACCAACAAATTCTTTATCGTTGTGCGGGTCCATATACCGTAAGAAATACCATGCAGCACCTGCGTGCGTTGGCATGGTATTGGAATCTCTTCGTTCAGTCGAACTAATGTTAATCCAGTCTTTAAGATTAGCTAATGGTCCTTCACCTGAACCTGGTGATTTGAAATTATTTAATTCCGGCAATACCAATGGAAGCTCTTCGTCCTTCATGGCATACGGAATATCATTGCGGAACACTACCGGGAATGGTTCACCCCAGTAGCGCTGACGACTCCAGCCGGCATCACGCATTTTAAAATTCACCTGTCGTGTGCCAATGCCAAACGTTTCAAGTTTTTTCACAACTACATTAATGCCTTCCTTCATTGAAAGCCCATTCAGGAAATCTGATTTCTCAAGAATGGCGTCATACGTTGGGTTGGCGTTGGAGTAATCGTAATATTTCCCAATGATATTCGTGATCGGAAGGTCGAAGTGCTTCGCAAACTTATGATCGCGTTCATCCCCGCATGGTACACCCATGATAGCTCCGGTTCCATAACCTGCTAATACATACTCACTGATCCAAACCGGAATTTCTTTTTTATTGAACGGATTGATCGCAAAGGCGCCTGTAAAACATCCTGTGATCTTTTTTACCTCAGCCATGCGCTCTACTTCTGAGCGGCTCTCAACATATTTCAAATAATTATCAACTTTAGGTTGCTGCGCTGCACTGGTAATATCTTTTACCATTTCATGCTCAGGAGCAACGACCATAAAGTCAACACCAAAGATTGTTTCAGGTCGCGTAGTGAATACCGTCATTGTTGGAATAACCGACTTTTCACTTTTAAGATTGAACGCAATTTTAGCTCCAATACTTTTTCCAATCCAATTGCGCTGGATCTCTTTCATCGAATCGCTAAAATCGATTTGGTCCAGACCTTTCAATAAACGTTCAGCATATTCCGTAATGCGCAAGCTCCACTGACGCATTTGTCGTTTTACCACGGGAAAGCCACCACGATAGCTCACGCCATTGATAACTTCATCATTTGCCAACACAGTGCCCAACGCCTCGCACCAGTTCACATCGGTATACGCCAGATAGGCAAGACGATACTGCATTAAAATATTCTGCTGCGCTGTTTCATTAAGCGATTTCCAGTCGGATGCTGAAAATGTATCGCTACCTGAATCAAGCCTGAACTTTGTATTCGGAAAAGGGTGATTCATATTTCCTTCCGATTGAAAAGCGTTGAGCAATTCAGAAATACGTTCAGCCTTTTCTTTTTTTCTATTGAACCAGCTATCGAAGATCTGAAGAAAGATCCATTGGGTCCATTTATAGTATGCTGGATCACATGTCTGCACTTCGCGGTCCCAGTCATAGCTGAAACCGATCTTTGCCATCTGTCTTTTGTAGTTCCTGATGTTTTCCTGTGTGGAAATCGCAGGATGAATCCCATGTTCAATGGCATATTGCTCTGCTGGCAACCCGAATGCGTCGAAGCCCATTGGATGAAGCACGTTGAAACCTTTTATCCGTTTGTAACGCGCAACGATATCCGAAGCGATGTAACCAAGAGGATGACCAACATGCAGGCCGACTCCGGAAGGATACGGAAACATATCAAGGACGTAATATTTGGGTTTAGCTGTGTCCAATACGGTTTTATCCACCCTATTCTCTACCCAGCGTTTATGCCATTTGTCTTCAATTTTCCTGATCTCGTCCTTTGAATATTCCGCCATTTGCACTCTTTAATTTACCATTGAAAGGCAAAGATAAAAAGGTAAGTCGTAATTTTTCAGCTTACACTCAGTTCTGGCACAATTGCTGTATGACATGCCTGCTTTCGAAAATCATTATCGATCTCAATGGGACAAACAAATTATTTAATTATTGGATTGCTGTCAGTTGCCAGCATCGTATCGGCCCAAAATTTTGAAGGTGAAATAGTGTACAAGGTATCGGTTACAAGCAAAATGCAAGATGTGACGGATATGCAGCTCAGCATCATGATGGGAACAAGACAGAATTATTTTTTTAAGAGTGGGAATTACAAAGTGATTATCAATGGCTCAGTCTTTAATATGCAATTCTATAATGTGGCTTCCAACACATTGATAACGAAGCTCAGCACGAGTGATACACTGTACTCTATGAATGCCGGCAAAGGTGATGATCCGATCGTCTATCAGAAAATAATAAGGGATTCAATAAAAGTGATGGGAATTAAATGTGATGCATTCACTATCAGAACTAAAGCTGGCAAAAACAGCACCTATTTTTATAATTCGCGTTACTCTCTTGATCCTGTTAATTACAAAGGCCATCGTCTCGGTAACTTGGACGTGGTAATGCAAGCCATTCAGGCAATGCCATTAAGGATTACGATGGAAGATGCTCAATTCAAATTCGTAAGTGAGGCAACCGATATCAACAGGAAGGAACTCGATCAGGAGTTTTTTAACCCTCCCAAAGATGCGCCGGTGAAGGTTAAAGAAAGGTGAGCGGAGCAACGCAGAAGATTCAGTGCGGCAGATTCTATATGCAGATCCCGGATAGCTCTCATTTACTGAACCTGAGAAAAATGTCCCTGAAGCATCCGGCACTGGCGGAGTAAATTATATCCAGCCTACCTACCATCGTCTACTCATTTCCACAGCTCATCTCTTTTATCCTACAGCTCGGTAATACTTAGTTCGAAAGCTGTATCAGCAAGCCCATTTTTGTCGTGTAATCAGGCAAAAACAATCGAGCTATGAATGCCCCATTAAAACTTTTCGCGCTAACAGTATTCAAGCTGATGCTGATCTCATTCGCTACAGCACAGACTACCATCTCCGGAAAAATAGTCGATGAGAAAGGAGAAGGAATTCCAGGGGCCAACGTATCGATTAAAGATTCTTATGATGGTACAAGCACATCGGTTGAGGGATCCTTCAAATTCATTACGACGGACACAGGAAGTAAAGTCTTGGTAGCAACTTTTATTGGTTATAAAATTTCTCAACAGACAATTGATATTACGGGTAAGCCAATTCAATTATCCATCACGCTTAGAGAAGAGATCAATCAGCTGGAAGCAGTAACGATCTCAGCCGGATCATTTACGGCCGGAGATGAAAAGAGAAGAACGATTTTAAAAGATGTTGACATCGCCACCACAGCAGGTGCAACGGCTGATATTGCAGGAGCGCTTAATACATTGCCCGGAACAACAAAAGTCGGAGAGAGCGGTCGCCTTTTCGTTCGTGGTGGTGATAGTAATGAAACACGCACATTCATTGATGGAATGGTTGTGTTGGATGCATACGGCCCGGCAGCGCCGAATACTCCTTCACGTGGAAGATTTATGCCGTTCATGTTTAAGGGTACCAGCTTCAGTACGGGTGGTTACTCCGCTGAGTTTGGTCAGGCGCTATCCTCTGTGCTCGTATTGAATTCAAAGGACAAAGCAGAAATAAATCAGACTGACATAGGGATTTTGTCTGTTGGAACGGACATAGCGCACACGCAGGTTTGGGACCGTGCTTCAATGACTGGCAAAATTCAGTATACCAACATTCGTCCTTATTACAGTTTTCTTGGTCAGCGCGTAGATTGGATCGATGCACCTGTTTCTATTGAGGGAAGTTCCGCATACAGAACTAAAGTTGGTAAAGAAGGATTATTGAAAGTATACGGAAACTTCAATTCAACAAACTTCTCATTATATAATCATGACATCGCGCAGCCTGATATAAAGCAACGAATGGATCTCGTTAATAAATATGGCTACGGAAATGTTGCGTATCAGCAACCTCTTAATGCTAACTGGTCGATGCGTAGCGGTTTGTCATATAGCTATAGTGAAAACGCTGCGAAGTTTGATGGACTTCCTGCCACGGAGATTGAAAAAGGTGGTCATGCAAAATTTATTCTTGAGAATTCAGTATCTGACAGAGTTGAATTGCGTTTTGGGAGCGAAGTGATCTCCAGGAATTACTCAGCATCACAACACGATACAGAAACGTTAAAAATAATTGCATCAAATTTTACAGAAACGATTACGGCATCTTTTGCAGAAGTAGAAGCGTATGCAAGCAAACATTTTGTAGCAAAGGGGGGAGCCAGGTTTGAATATAATTCGCTTCCTGGGAAGGCTTCGGTTGATCCCCGATTATCGATTGCTTATCGTCCCGGTGCGCAAGGACAGTTTTCATTTGCTTACGGAACATTCCGTCAGTCGGCAAAGAATCAATATGTGCGCGTTGACAACGATCTTACAAGTGAGCGTGCGGAGCATTTCATTCTTAATTATCAGATCATTGAAAATCGCCGCACATTTCGAGTCGAAACATATTATAAGAAATACTCAGATCTCGTAAAGTTTATAAATACAGATGGCACGTTACTTAATAACCAGGGTTATGGCTATGCAAAAGGTATCGAAATATTCTGGCGCGATAACAAAAGCATTCGTAATGTTGACTATTGGGTTTCTTATTCTTTCCTTGATACACAGAGGGACTATTTAAATTTTCCAAATGCGGCAATCCCTGGCTTCGCATCAAAACACAACTTCTCATTTGTTTATAAACATTTCATAACGCCAATTAAATCTCAATTCGGATTCACCTATTCCTACAGCAGTCCAAGAACGTATCACAATCCAAATAATGAGAAGTTCAATGCTGACCTTACTCCGGAATATCATGATGTGAGTGCAAATATTGCGTATCTGCCAAAGAGCTGGCTAATCATCTATGCATCCTGTACTAATTTGCTTAATCGCGATAATATTTTTGGATATACATACAGCGCTACCCCGGATGCAAATGGAGTATACGCGGGTCGTGCTGTTCGTCAGCCTGCTCCACATTTCTTATTTCTCGGAGTATTCATCACGATCACGAAAAATAAATCAGTGAATCAGTTACCAAATCTTTAACCCTATTAACAATTAATAATTACACGTTAACATATTCTACACTTAAATAGCAATCAACATGAAAAAAGTTATCATTACACTAGGTTTTATTATCGCTGTTCTTGCTTCAAAAGCAAATGATGCTACGTATTTTGAAACGATGGCTAAAAGTATTGCAACAGTTTACACATCAAAAGCACCGGAAGAAATTCAACAAGCAATTAATACGCTGGATCGCGTAGGAAGCGCAGAGAAAACGAAATGGGAGCCATACTACTATGCATCGTTTGGTTATTTGATGATGGCTGTTAGCGAAAAAAATGGTGCAAAAAAGGACCTTCTTCTTGATCAGGCAACTGCGGAGATTGATAAAGCATCTGCAATTCTTTTGAATGATTCTGAAATTGTAGCAATAGAAGGATTCATTTACATGATCCGTGTATCGATTGATCCTGCGGCAAGAGGTCAGAAGTATTCAGGTCTTGCTATTCAAAGTTTTGAAAAGGCTTTAAAATTAAATCCTGAAAATCCACGTGCTCTTGCCCTGATGGCACAAATGCAATTTGGATTGGCGCGTTTTTTTAACTCCGGAACAACAGAAGCGTGCGCGACAACTACGAAGGCAGTGGAAAAATATGTTACCTATACATCGCCGAATCCTCTTGCGCCTGTTTGGGGAAAGGAAATGGCGGAAGAATTAGTGCAACAGTGTAAGTAAACCTTATCTTAACCGGAGCACGGCAACTTTGTTATTCAGCGTTCAATGTTCGATGTACAGCATTTTAAAATTTTGACGTTGAACACCGAACGCTGGATTTGAAGTCAGGTTCAGACAGGAACGAATGAAAAACTTTATATTTGACCATGACGTCTACGACATCGCTTAACCGTAATAAAATAAGTAGTGCAGCCCTGATTTCTTTAATCGGTTCGTTTACGATGACGTACTTCACATGCACTCATTGTCATGAAGATCTGAAGGCATATACCTGGGTTTCAATGTTCTCCTTTTCTATATGGATATCTCTTTGGATCGGCAATGATGCTCTGACACAATACTTCAACAGGAAGATCTCATGGGTGCAGTTTCCATTGAAAAGAATGATCGTGGGTATTATTACAACGGTAGCATATACCACTACAGCAGTTCTCGTGATTGATTTTTTATGGAAGAGATTTTCACCTTTTCACATCGGTAATGACTACTACATTATATTCTTCGCACTGATCATTACTTTTCTGATATCACTTTTTCTTCACAGCCGGGAATTTTTAGTTCGATGGAAGCAATCTGCTGTGGAATCGGAAAGGCATCAGAAAGAAAGTGTACGTGCGCACTATGAAAGTTTGAAAAATCAGGTGAGTCCTCATTTTCTTTTTAATAGTCTGAATGCTCTAACCAATCTTGTGTATGAAGACCAGGACAAAGCTGCTATGTTTATCAAGCAGCTTTCTGAAGTTTACCGATATGTACTTGATACAAGGGGCAAGGAAGTTGTTCTGATTGAAGACGAATTGAAATTTATAGAATCGTATCTATTTCTTCAAAAGATCCGATTTGGCGACAAGCTAAAAGTGAATATTAGATTATCGAATGTAAAGACCACCGTTGCTCCATTGGCACTGCAAACATTAATTGAGAATGCGATCAAGCATAATGTTATTTCCCAGGATAATCCATTGGTTCTGGAATTATATTCTGATAATTCATCGCTCATCATTGAGAATAGTATCATGAAAAAGAATACGATCGAAGAATCAACAGGGCTTGGTTTGGAAAATATAAAAAGGCGGTATGAATTTCTTACCTCGGATAAAGTTACTGTACGTGATGAAGACGGAACCTTTATTGTTCGACTGCCCTTATTGCCATTGATATGAAGATCCTGATTATAGAAGACGAGCCTCTTGCAGTTGACCGCCTGGAGAGTTTGATCCAGCAATTGTCGCCTGGTTCAGTCATTGTGGGTAAAATTGATTCTGTAAAGAGAGCTTCAGAATTTTTATCCAATAAAAGTTCTGTTGATCTTATTTTCATGGATATCCAGCTTGCTGATGGACTAAGCTTCGAGATTTTTGAAAAGGTAGATGTAAAAGCCCCGGTAATTTTTACAACGGCCTATAATGAATATGCATTGAAAGCATTCAAGGTGAATAGCATTGATTATATTTTAAAACCGGTTGATAAAGAAGAGTTATCAGCTTCTTTTAAGAAATACGATAAGTTAGTAAACAGGGAAATTCCGCATGATAAGATGATTGAAAGTATTGGCTATGCAATGCAAATGCTTACCAAAAAATATAAAGAGCGATTTGTTGTGAAAGTCGGAGAGCGTCTTAAATCCGTTGAGGTAAAAGACATCCTGTTTTTTTATAGTCTTGAAAAGGCGACGTTTGCACAAACAACTGATGTAAGAAAGCATATTCTTGACTTTACCCTTGATCAACTTGAAGGACTGATCGATCCGGCAAGATTCTTTCGCATCAATCGCAAATATTTTGTGGCAGTGGATTCGATACAGGATATGATCAGCTACACCAATAGCAGGCTTAAGCTGGTATTGAAGACAAGTGATGATCCTGAAGTTATTGTATCAAGGGAGAGGGTGCAGGAGTTTAAAGAGTGGCTGGATAAATAAAATTCCTGTAAAGGAAGCTCGCAGACTTTCGGGAACATCTGCATGAATTTTATCTGCGACAATCTGCAAAAAATGTATTCGTTTGTCCTTGATCCGACACATCCTAAAACTCAGTTTCCCCAACTTTCCCTAAAAATCACCTATGACCATAAAACTTATTCTCTTCTGGGCAGCGCGAATTATTGCAGCAGTCATAATGCTTCAAACACTTTTCTTCAAATTTACAGCTTCTTCTGAATCAGTTTATATTTTTACCATGGTGGGTATGGAGCCATGGGGACGCATTGGTGTTGGTGTAATGGAACTGGGGGCTTCTATTTTAATTCTCATCTCAACGACCGCATGGATTGGAGCAGCGGTTGCGTTAGGACTAATGGGAGGAGCTATTATAATGCACCTTACAATTCTTGGTATAATAGTTCAGAGCGATGGTGGACAATTGTTTATCTACGCGGTCATCGTTACAATATGTTCATTGTACGTCATCTGGTATGACTCAGAAAGGATAAGAGCAGTCCTTCGGAAGTTTACTTCTAAATCATAGGTGGCTCATTTTTGACCAATCATCACCAGAACTTTATCGAATTCTTCAAGAAGCTCAGGCGAGCTTTTTACATTTTCCTTAAATCCTTCCATTAGATAATTTGGAATGGTTTGACTTGCCACGACTTTGTTCATAATATCTTTCAATATATCGAGCGCATCTTTCTGAGTTGGAAGAGAACTTGCTTCTATTTTTGTTTTAAGATTAGTAAGTGCAATTAATATTGGATTTGTAGCTATTGCAGATGAATTCAAATTGCTGAACCTCGTTTGGGCATCAACACATTTATTGTATTCATTTACAACTTCCGGAATATTTTTCCTCGTTAATTCTTCCTGCTTGATTCTTTCAACTACCGTTGGACAATCTGCAAGAAAATTTGCCAGAATCTTTTTAAAAGAAAGGCCGGGGATTTCAGTTGACGATCCGTCTTTTTTCACTAGCATTTCAGTATCATATAAAAAGCCAGTAGGTTTTCGGGCAAGGTATAAACTGAGGAAACCGGGTGTTTCGAGTTTCATAAGTCGATAGCCGTTATCTGTTCGTATTGTGTTAAATGTTGCACCTTCGGAATAAACTGCTTTTAATTGCAAGCAAGTAAAGTGCTGCTTTATTTTTCCTTTTGAAATATCAATCCGATCCAATCGATCGTATGTAAGTAATTTAACTTTGCCTTTAATAGTGTCATTTTTTTGCGTCACAACATAGTCTTGCGCCGATGCAAAAGTTGAGTAAAATAGTACTATGCCTAAAAAGAGAGTTTTCATTAATGAATGTATTTCAATGCAAGTTTAACGTTATTTGAAAGCACTTTATTCGATTTTTTTAATAAAGAGCGTAATTCAGGCGAAATTAAGATATATGGTTGATTATAATCCAAAAGCATGGTTCTCATTAATCACTCATTCCTACAGCAGGCATGTTATGCGCACCCTGCAGCCTGTGCTTTTTTTTATGGGAGCCTATTCCGCTCTCTGCTGCTATCTCATTCTCGATGTATTCCGCCTGCACGAAAAGGATTTTCACAGCACTATTTCAATGCATTCTCTGCTGGGTATTGTACTGGGCTTATTCCTTGTATTCAGAACAAATTCTGCCTATGACCGATGGTGGGAGGGACGAAAACTGTGGGGAAGTCTTGTCAATAATACCCGCAATCTTGCCCATAAGTGCAATGCTTTTCTTCCGACAGAAGATCGTGAAAACAGAATTTATTTTACTTCAATGATTATCAACTTTGCAAATTCAGTTAGAGATCATCTGCGTGATGGTGTTAGTATCGATTCGTTGGAAGAAGCCGGTGCCGATTTTAAATCTCACTTTAAAAATGTGAAGCACGTTCCAAATCGGATTTCATCTATGATGTATCAACGTATAAATGAATTGTTTAAAAATAAGATAATTTCAGGTGAACACTTGTTCTTAGTCGATAAGGAGCTGAAAGAATTTTCCGATATACTAGGAGCCTGCGAACGCATTAAGAACACTCCCATTCCGTATTCGTATTCAATGTATATAAAAAAATTTATTTTTATATACATCATCACTCTTCCTTTTGGCTTTGTTACCCAGACAGAATACATAACGATACCAATAGTGGTTCTGATTTCATTTGTCATATTCAGCGTTGAATTAATTGCAGAAGAAATTGAAGATCCATTTGGAAAAGATATCAATGACCTTCCTACCGACGAACTCACCGGAAAAATCTGTGATAATATCAGAGAGATCCTGTTACCTCAACCTATTGCCAATGTGTAGATAGCGTAAAGTATAATTAATAAAATCATTACACCGTACAGCACTAAGTCTACCCTTACATAGGCCTTATATTCCTTATATAATTCCCATAGTTTTCGGAACATAACACTAATTATTCTTTGTAATGCCAAAACATTTAACTCTTTTAGGCGTCTTACTCAATATATCAACCAAATTACCATTATGCAGAGACTGATTTATGGAATAGCATCATTCTTTTTATGCTTCCCAGCCTTAGCTCAGGATAAATTTACGGTTAATGGTTATATTAAAGATATTTCAAACGGCGAAGCATTGATCGGTGCTACCGTTTTTATTAAAGAACTCAGTAGTGGTGCTACAACAAATGAATACGGATTCTATTCTTTAACACTTCCAGTAGGGACGTATTCTGTAAGCTACACGTATATAGGGTTTCAACCGATTGCCAAGACAATAGAACTCACTAAGAACACCCAACTCACCGTGGAGCTATCGACCAATAGTGAGGAATTACAGGAGGTTGTCATTCAAGGTGAGCTTGAGCAAGCCACTGTAGAGAATACGGAGATGAGTACCAACAAACTGGATATTAAAACCATTTTAAAGCTGCCAACCCTCTTTGGTGAAGCAGATGTTATTCGAAGCATACTTTTACTTCCTGGAGTGAGTACGGTTGGAGAAGGAGCAGCAGGATTTAACGTTCGTGGTGGTAGCGTGGGGCAGAATCTCATTCTTCTGGATGAAGCACCTGTTTATAATTCTTCCCACCTTTTTGGTTTTTTTTCCGTGTTTAATCCAGACGCAGTTAAAGACACTAAACTTTACAAAGGTGCAGTTCCAGCCCGTTATGGTGGCCGGCTTGCCTCAATTCTGGACGTTCGGATGAAGGATGGTAACAGTAAAAAACTTGAGGTCACAGGCGGCATTGGATCAATCTTCAGTCGTTTGGCGATAGAAGGACCTCTTATTAAAGATAAAGCTTCTTTTATCATTGCTGCTCGTCGTTCATACATTGATGTGCTTGCACGACCATTTGTTCAGCTACTTAAAGACGGAGGTGCTTTGAATTTTTATGATCTTACGGCGAAGGCAAATTATAACATCAATAGGAAGAATAAGATTTATCTGTCAGGATATTTTGGAAGAGATAATTTTATGTTTGATAAATCGCAGGGATTCAATTGGGGTAACGCTACGTCAACACTGCGATGGAATCATCTTTTTAACGAAAGATTGTTTTCAAATATGACATTGGTCTACAGTAAGTATGATTATGCATTACAGTTTGGTAAAGATGATCGGAATAGTTTTACATGGAACTCATCTATATCAAATTTTATATTCAAACCGCAGTTCACGTACTTTATCGATAGCAACAATGAGCTGAACTTTGGAGGCGAAGCAACCTATTATACCTTTGAACCAGCCAATGCTGCAGGCGTAACAAACGGAAATACGGTAGATATCAGTATTGACAAAAAATATAACCTCGAAACGGCATTGCATATTGGTAATAATCAGAAAATATCAGAACATTTTTCAATAGATTACGGAGTGAGATTTTCTCATTTTGATTACATCGGACCAGGAACTATTTATACGTATGCCGATACTATTCCGGGGGTCAGGAAGCGAGCTATCGGCGGCGAAAAATTTGCAAGTGGAAAAACCATTGCCACCTATAATAACCTCGAACCACGACTTGCATTCCGGCTTCAGACAAGTCCTGTTAGTTCTGTTAAAGGAAGTTACAATCGCATGGCCCAGTATCTTCACCTGATATCAAACACAACAGCTTCAAATCCATTGGATATATGGAATCCAAGTTCAAATAATGTGAAGCCAGAACTGGCAGACCAGTTTACACTTGGATACTTTCGGGATCTTGGAGACGACAAGAAATATGAAATTTCTTTTGAGGGCTATCTGCGTTATACTCAAAATCAGCTTGATTACATTGATGGAGCGAATCTTCTGATCAATAAATACTTAGAAGGAGATCTTTTGAACGGACAAGGAAGGGCGTACGGGCTTGAGGTATATTTTCAAAAAAAGACGGGCCGTTTCACCGGCTGGGTAAGCTATACATTGGGTCATTCGGAGCTCAAGGTCGATGGAATTAACAAAGGCAATTGGTACGAAACACGGTTTAATCAAACGCATAATTTAAAAGTGGTAGGATTCTATGACATTAATAAGCGTTGGTCGGTGTCGGGAAACTTTATCTACACGTCAGGAACGCCTACTACTTTTCCCACATCACGTTATATCCAACAAGGGATTCTGGTTCCATACAATGCGAATGAATCGAGAAATAATGTGCACTTGCCTGACTATCATCGGCTGGACATCTCCTTCCGATTGGAGGGCAGAACAATGAAGAGTGGAAAGCAACGCAAGAATTCAGATTATTGGGTGTTCTCACTGTATAATGTCTACGCAAGAAGAAATCCTTTTTCAATTTATTTTTCGCAGAATGATATGCGTGTGCCCCAGGGGCAGGCACTTCAATCACAGGCAACTCAATTATCTATTATCGGATCGATTGTCCCATCTGTTTCTTACAATTTTAAATTTTAATAAGATGCTGCTCAGATATTCACGAATTACCTTATTACTTTTTTCAATTGCATTGCTTTCATGTGAAGATAAGATCCATCCCGAATTGCAAAGCGCTAAAGCTATTCTTGTAGTAGACGGATGGCTCAACAACAAACCGGAAGCGCAATACATAATTCTAACTCAGACACAGCCTTACTTTGACAACGTGATCCCATCCGGTGTGTCAGGCGCTTTGGTAACAGTGACAAGTAACAAGGGAAATGTTTTTACATTCAATGAAGATCAGATCAATCCAGGTCGGTATAAATGGAATGCTCCTACGAAGTCTTTGTTTGGTATAGTGGGCGATACCTATACGTTGAATATCAGTTTAAATGGAGAAACTTTTCAAAGTAAATCAAGAATGGGTCGCGTTCCTGTAATAGATAGTCTTACCTATGATTCAGACAAGAGAATTGGATCTAAAGATTCCCTTACAAGAGGTCAATTCTGGTCTACTGATCCGTTAGGCCCTGGTGATGCGTATTGGATCAGAGCATATAAAAATAAAGTTCTCTTAAGTAAACCATCTGAGATAAATATTGCTTATGATGGCGGGCTTAATCCCGGAGGTGATGCCGATGGAGTTATTTTTATAACGCCGGTTCGGCGCAAAATCAACTCGCGGGATGTTGACGATAGCGGAAAGCAATTATCGCCCATAGTACCGGGAGATTCCCTAAACGTACAAATACACTCCATTACACAAGAAGCATTTAATTATTTGACTCAGGTAATTACTCAAACTGATAGGCCCGGAGGTTTCCAAGAGCTTTTCTCCAGGCCATTGGCCAATGTTTCAACGAATATTTCCAACACGAACAAATCCGGAAGTAGTGTGGTGGGTTTCTTTAATGTGTCAGCAGTATCGCAGTTGGGAAAAAAGTATGTGAAGAAAAAATAAATTTTTGACCTTCGGTCAGGTTTTATTTAACTCCAATTTTTAAAACAGATGAATCACGTATAATTAAACAGATTAGAATTAGTCATAATTCCTGTTCAGTGAGACTTCGCGCTGGGAGTTCTGCTATTTTTAGTAAGTATTTTTGTCTCTATGTGTTTAAAATGCATCTTATGGACGAAGGCCTCCATCGGGAAATAACCTAAAGCCGGTGATTTTATACCCCAATGTTTTTAATTTGACACCGATCATGTAGTTTTCATGTCTTAAAGTACCTGACATGTATCTGTTTCGTTATGCGATTGTTCTTATCCTGGTTTTGATATTTCTCCAATCAAGTGGTCAGGAATCTATTACACAGGAAACAAATGCTCCGACCATTAAATGGTATCAGCTCAATACTCCCAATTTCAGAATTCTTTACCCGAAAGGATTTGAAGACCAGGCACAACGTGTTGCCAATAATCTCGAAACAATTCGAGAGCCTGAGGCAAAATCAATGGGTGTTTTGCCTAAGAAGATCTCCGTGATCATGCAGGCGAACTCATCTCTTTCCAACGGCTTTGTTACAGTGGCCCCACGCCGGTCGGAGTTTTATACAATGCCTTCTCAGAACTATAACTTTGCAGGTACCAATGACTGGCTTGATCTATTGTCGTCTCATGAATACAGGCATGTTGTTCAGTTTCAAAGAAGTATAACAGGATTTAATAAGTTCCTGTATTTTGTTTTTGGTCAACAGGCCACCGCCGGAATGGCTTTCGCCGCCGCACCTCAATGGTTTTGGGAAGGTGATGCCGTTGCAACAGAAACAGCTTTCACGCAAAGTGGTCGTGGACGAATTCCAAATTTCGATTTACTTTTCCGGACGAATATAATGGAGGGCAGGACCTTCAACTATCATAAGCAATACTTGAGATCCTATAAGAATAATATTCCTGATCATTATGTGCTTGGATACAATATGGTTTCATATCTCAGGAAGAAAACGAACGATCCATTAATATGGGAAAAGATTGTTCATCGTTCGTGGAATGTTCCGTTCATACCGTTTGCTTTCTCCAATGCAGTGAAGAAAGAGTCGGGTCTTTATGTTAAAGACTTGTTCAATGAAATGGCTGCTTCAAGGAAGAAAGATTATGAAGAAGCGATTAAAAATATTGATCAAACACCGTTTGAATCAATCACCAGGAGAAAATCAAATGCTTACACAGACTATTCATTTCCTCAGGCTCTTGAAAATGGAAATATTCTTGTTACAAAGTCGGGCATTGGTGATATTGAAAAGCTTACAGTGCTTAATCCTGGAGGAGAAGAAGTAGATAGTTATACGCAAGGTATTATTAATAATTCTGGAATGCTCTCCGCCGCCAATCAACGGGTTGTGTGGAATGAATATCGCTATAATCCCAGATGGACTGCCAAAACGTATTCGATCATTAAGGGTTATGATTTTGGTTCTAAACAGACCAGGATCATCTCACATAAATCGAGATATGCAAGTGCTGCCTTATCATCGGATGGTTATAAAATTGCCACTATAGAAACAACACTTGAGTATAAAATCAGGATCGTGATACTTGATTATCTCTCCGGAGAAGTATTGCAGACGATATCAAACCCAGATAATGATTTGCTTTCAATGCCACGATGGACGCCAGATGGTAAATCGATTCTGGTCCTGAGAACCAATTCCAAGGGCAAGACGATTTCAAAAGTAGATCCTGCTTCAGAAGCATACGAAGACCTGTTACCCTATTCACAGGAAAATGTTGGTTATCCGGTTCAGTATCAGAATTTCGTACTCTTCAATTCACCAATAAGCGGTATTGATAATATCTATGCTATCGATCTTGAAACCAAAGAACGCTTTCAGGTCACCTCAAGTAAATATGCTGCTTATAATCCGGCAGTTTCATTGGATGGAAAGATGCTTTATTACAATAACCAAACCCGTGATGGACTTGATGTTGTGAAAGCACCATTTGATCCTTTGTCGTGGAAAAAAACTGAAATTGAATCCTCACAGAATCTTTCTTACCAGCATTTAGTCGATCAGGAAGGGCGTCCCAATTTGTTGAAAGATGTTTCTCGTACAAATTTCGAAAGCAAGAGATATCATAGGGCGTCAGGAATGTTCAATCCACACAGCTGGGGTCCCTATTTCATTAACTCTTTGACAAATGTCAGGTTAGGAGTCGTTTCACAGGATATTCTCAGTACCACCACCATAAATGCAGGTTATATCTATGACATTAATGAACGAGCTGGCGGATGGCAGGCAGCTGTAAGTTATCAGGGGATACTTCCAATACTTGATTTTTCAGTATCAAAATCAAATCGCTCGGTCAATGAAGGTAATTTTCTCACCAAGACGGTCGTTTCACCCACTGATTCTTTCTATGTCAATCGGAATGTGACATTCAAATGGGTTGAGCAAAATGTGGAAGGTGGATTACGAATCCCATTGCTGACGACATCATCAAAGTTTAATGGGTATTTTTCAATTGGTAATGCAGTAGGGGTTACTCATATCTCAGATTTCAGTAATGGCATTGATAATTCACGTGTCATTCCAAATATTATCCGAAATGGGAACGTGGAAAATGGATACTTATTCTATAATTACATTGGTCCTGGAAATCTGGTTTATAATCATTTCACAATGTCTGCCTATCGCCTGCTGAAGCAAAGCCGTCGTGATATCAACCCCAAGTGGGGTCAGGCTATTTATTTCAATGCCTACAATACACCTTATGGCGGTGACTTCACAGGCTCAGAGTTTTCATTTTATACCACGATGTATTTCCCTGGATTATTCAAGCATCATTCTATATGGGGTTACTGGGGTTATCAAAGCAATGAGCTGAATCTAACACAACTTTCTGGTAACCCGAGGCAGATTATTGACAACAGGCAATATATCTTTCGAAATCAGGTTCCCCTCCCACGAGGTCAATCAATTGGTCGCTTCCAGAATTTTTATACGATGTCAGTAAACTATACGCTTCCACTTTGGTACCCCGATATTGCAATCGGACCTTTATTGAATATCCAGCGAGTAAGAGGAAATGGTTTTGTTGATTATGGGTATGGATCTACTCAATATCCTGGAAAAAATATTTATACAACGGGTTATACAAGCTTCGGGGGAGAGATAAAATTTGATATTAACGTCTTTCGGTTTCTGCCGCAGTTCAATGTTGGATTTCGCTACAGCTATGGCCTGGCAAATGACAATTTAGGTAATCGTGATAACAGCACCCGATTTGAATTCCTGCTAGGCGCTATCAATTTATTTTAGCTTTTAGAAAGTGATTAATGGTGCTTGAAAATCGGGCCAATACGTCTATTTTTGACTTCATTTACAATCCTTAAACAGAACTATGGCAGAAATAATCCGCATGCCTAAAATGAGCGATACTATGACCGAGGGGGTCATCGCAAAATGGCATAAGAAGGTAGGAGATACGGTGAAGTCAGGCGAGCTGATGGCAGAGATTGAAACAGACAAGGCTACGATGGACTATGAGTCATTCAATAGCGGAGTAGTTCTTTATCTGGGAGCTAAGGAAAAAGAACCGGTTCAGATAAATGGCGTTCTTGCAATTGTTGGAAAAGCAGGCGAAGATTTTTCTGCTTTGCTGGCAGGAGATGGTGTTAAATCAAATGGAGCTGCTGAAAAAAGTGAAGGATCTAAAGATGCTACTAAAGCAGAGACAGCTACAGCAGTGACGAAGCTACCAGCAGAGAAAATTGATACATCAGGAATAAAAGCAGAGATCGTATTAATGCCAAAGATGAGCGACACCATGTCTGAAGGTGTTATTGCAGCGTGGCATAAGAAAGTTGGTGATGCTGTGAAGTCAGGAGAACTACTTGCGGAAATAGAAACAGATAAGGCTACGATGGAATATGAATCCTATAACACAGGAACACTCTTATACATCGGCGCGAAAGAAAAAGAACCTGTTGCCGTTAACGGAGTTCTGGCAATCATTGGCGAAAAAGGTTCTGATTGGGAAACACTTCTGAAAGCATATCAAACCAAAGGAACAGGGGTAAAGAATAGTACCACATCGGCACCAGCTGAAAAGGCAGCTGCGCAATCAACTGCAACAGCACCAGCCGAGCCAGTAGCAGAATCATTCAGCAACGGTCGTTTGAAAGCATCACCATTGGCAAAGAAGATGGCTAAGGACCTTGGATATGATATTTCTAAAGTACAGGGTTCTGGAGAGCAGGGACGCATAACAAAGAAAGATATAGAAAGCTTCAAGCCTTCATCAGTGCCGGCGAATGGTTCTGAAAAACCAGCACCAGTCATTGTGTTGCCTTCTGTTGTAGGTGAGGAAAGCTCTGAAGAAGTAGCAGTATCGCAGATGCGTAAAGTAATTGCCCGCAGACTTTCTGAAAGTTTATTTACTGCTCCTCATTTCTATCTCACCATGGAGATCAACATGGATAAGGCAATTGAGGCACGCAAAAGCATGAATGAAATTTCCCCTGTGAAGATTTCATTTAACGATTTGGTAATCAAAGCAGTTGCTGCTGCGATTCGTCAGCATCCTGATGTGAATACAAGCTGGTTGGGAGAAAAGATTAAAAAGAATCATCACATCCATATTGGTGTTGCTGTTGCTATTCCGGACGGATTGATTGTGCCTGTTGTTCGCTTTGCAGATAATAAATCACTTTCGCATATCGCGATGGAGGTTAAGGACCTTGCCAGGAGAGCAGCGGATAAAAAACTTCAGCCAAACGAATTCGAGGGAAGTACATTTACCATTTCTAATTTGGGAATGTTTGGAATAGATGAGTTTACTGCGATCATCAATCAACCGAATTCATGTATTCTGGCTGTTGGCGGAATTAAGGAAACAGCCGTTGTTAAAAACGGTCAGCTTGTTCCAGGTAACGTAATGAAAGTGACCATGTCATGCGATCACAGAACTGTGGATGGTGCTGTTGGAGCTGCTTTCCTTAAAACATTCAAAGGCTTATTGGAAGACCCTGTTAGAATTCTAATTTAAATTATCAACACGAAATTTTGAGTCAGGATAACACAATTCATGCAACCACTATTCTTGCTGTTCAGCACAACGGACAGATCGCAATAGGAGGCGATGGTCAGGCAACGCTTGGTAACACCATTGCAAAAAGTACTGTAAAGAAAATCAGGAAGCTTCAGGAAGGAAAGATCATTGTGGGATTTGCAGGCTCTACCGCGGATGCATTTACATTGCTCGATCGTTTTGATGAAAAGCTTAATGCTTACGGCGGTAATATGAAACGTGCTGCTATAGAACTGGCGAAGGATTGGCGCATGGACCGTTATCTCCGACGCCTTGAGGCAATGCTTATCACTGTGAATAAAGACGAGATATTGATGTTGTCAGGTACTGGCGATGTCATTGAACCAGATCACCAGGTGGCAGCGATTGGTTCAGGATCGATGTATGCGCAGTCGGCAGCATTGGCATTAAAAAAGTTTGCTCCGCATCTCACCGCTGAGGAAATGGTGAAAGAGAGTTTACACATTGCAGCGGATATTTGTATTTATACGAATCATAATTTAGTTGTTGAGAAGATTGAATAGAGTGACTTCGGCGCTTTTTTACTTATAGGAAACGTATCGCAAAGTTGTGGAGAGGTTAATAATAAATAGTATCGCAAATATATTTAGTGAAAGTTCGCCACTATTAGAATTCTGTGGATCTTCGCGTGCCTGCGGTAAGTGCTTGTATTGAAATCTGTTGGCTTTTTTTGACTTTATATTTAGGATGCTTCGATAGCGTCCATAATAATCCTACACGCCTCCTCGATTTCCCCATCTGTTATAGTCAACGGCGGTGCAATTCTAAAACTGTTCGGATGCGATAAAAACCAATAGCATATTACTCCGTGTTGTTTGGCAAACTCAACGATTCTGTTCACCCGCTCTTCTGAATCAAAGTCAATTGCAAACATCAATCCGATTCTTCTGATCTCTTTTATTTTAGCATGATTAAGAAGTGATTCAGCCTTCTTTCCTTTGGCTTCAACTTGCGCCAGTAGATTTTCTTCTTCAATTACATTAAATGTTGCCAGCGAAGCGGCACAGCATACAGGATTACCACCAAATGTTGTGATATGTCCCAACATAGGATCAAACGTGAATGAATTCATCAATTCTCTTGACGCGATAAAAGCTCCCAATGGCAATCCACCTCCAAATGCTTTGGCAATCGTGAGAATATCGGGTTTTATTTCAAAGTGCTCGAAGGCAAACATCTTTCCAGTGCGACCCATTCCACATTGAATTTCATCAAGTATCAGTAACGCCCCCGTTTCATTACATTTTTTTCGAAGTGTTTTCATGTAATGTAATGATGGAATTCGTACTCCTGCATCTCCCTGGATTGTTTCCATGATAACACAAGCAGTGTCATTTGTAATCTGATCGAGTTGGTCCATTTTATTGAAATCAATAAAGCGGATTTCTGGAAGAAGCGGGCGAAAAGCATTTTTCTTCTTTTCGTTGCCGGAAACACTAAGTGATCCGTGTGTACTTCCATGATATGATTTCTTGAATGAAACGATTTCTCTTCGACCGGTAAAACGTTTTGCCAGCTTGAGAGCTCCTTCATTGGCTTCTGTTCCCGAGTTGACGAAATAACAGCAATTCAATGATGAAGGCAGGAGTGAGGCAAGCTTAGCAGCTAGCTCATTTGGTGCAGATTGAATGTATTCACCATACACCATCACATGCAAATGTTTGTCAATCTGATCTTTAATTGCTTTCACAACATTAGGATGTCTGTGTCCAACATTGCTCACAGAAATCCCGGAGATCATATCCATGTATCGCTTACCGTCAGGACTGTAAAGATAGATTCCCTCGGCATGATCAATCGTTATCGCAAAAGGAAATGGCGAGGTTGGAGCGATGTTCTGTACGAAAACAGATGGGTCGAAGTTCATTATTTCCGGATATCAGATATGGAATGCAAGTTACACGATACGGACTGCATGGTCGCAAATACATCCTGCAACTTTTTTCAATTCATGAATCCGATTATTAATACTGCGCCCTTTATAGAATACAAATTCTCTGCAGCTTTCCACAGAGGTGCGTACTAAACATTATTCAAATAAAGATTATTTCAAGGATTGACACGGCAGGAGGAGAATTTCGAGTATTACCAGTAAGGTATTTGTAAGGTTACGTATGAAAAAAAATGCCCCCGCAGGATCTGCGGAGGCTATCACTAAACACCCCTATTTGTGATTCAATTTGAAGAAGCTGCTCCTGGATCTTCTGTTTCAGCCATGGCTTTGCTTCTAGTTGAACGTTTTGAGGAAGCAATCATATCGTGCTTCGCTCGTGACATTCGTTTCTTATATAATATGTGACACGATTTGCTTGAATTTTTATGAACAGCAATTCGATACTTTGCTTTATCGTATCGTACTGTTCCCTGTGCCTTTGCTACCTGAGAAAATAGCAGCGTTATTACGATCACTACAAGCAGAACTATAATCTGAGTAAGTCTGCCCCTAACATTGATATTTGATACGTTGTGTGCCATGACCCTCTTTCGTTTATTGATAGATCAAAGGTGCGCTTCGCTGCTTGAAGAAATTCGCCAAAATCGTGTCAAATCCTACATCAGTAAAGTAAGAGTGAATCTGGAATTACAGGCTTATTAGACTATGGCATTATTAATTTAAATTATTGATTATGAGCTAATTAACGCACCTATTGGCTAATCCTTTCATTACCCTTGAATGGCGTGATCATGTGTTTTAAACCAAAATTCGTTACATAATCAGATGAAAATCTCACATTAATCTATCTTAGTAGCAATTGTCTGAAAACAGAAGAGGTGCCTTTTGAGCACCTCTTTCTATACACAATGATTGTTAAATAATGGCTTCTACAGTTTTGCCAATTCCTGAACGAGGTCGATGATCTTATTGGAATATCCCCACTCGTTGTCATACCATGCAACGACCTTCACGAAATGATCATTCAATCCAATTCCGGCTTTCGCATCGAATATGCAGGTGCGTGAATCACTAATGAAATCAGTAGAAACTACTTCATCTTCCGTGTAACCGAGAATTCCTTTTAACTCACCTTCAGAAGCTTCTTTCATCGCTGCTTTGATCACATCGTAAGAAGCAGCTTTTTCAAGACGAACAGTAAGATCAACCACGGATACGTCGGCTACCGGAACCCGGAATGACATACCAGTTAATTTTCCTTTCAGTTCTGGTATTACTAACGCTACAGCCTTCGCCGCACCGGTGGAAGAAGGAATAATATTCTGATAGGCACCACGACCACCACGCCAGTCTTTAGCAGATGGTCCATCAACAGTCTTTTGAGTTGCTGTAATAGCGTGTACTGTGGTCATTAAGCCTTCAATAATTCCAAACTTATCATTAAGCACCTTTGCAAGTGGTGCAAGACAATTAGTTGTGCATGAGGCATTTGAGACAATTGTATGCTCGGCAGTTAGTTTCTTATGATTAACTCCCATTACGAATGTTGGAGTATCGTCTTTGGCAGGAGCAGACATTACCACCTTCTTTGCTCCGGCTGTGATGTGCTTTTGAGCATCTGCTTTAGTAAGAAATAATCCTGTAGATTCAATAATAATTTCGGCACCCACCTCTCCCCATTTCAAGTTAGCAGGATCTTTTTCTGCCGTAACGCGGATTTTCTTTCCATTGACGATCAGATGGCCATCTTTCGCTTCGGCTGTACCTTCAAATTTGCCATGAGTAGAGTCATACTTCAACATATAAGCCATGTATTCCGGATCAACTAAATCATTGATTCCTACGATTTCAATATCCTTGCGGCCCACTGCGGCACGAAATGCCAGGCGTCCAATACGACCAAATCCGTTAATACCAATCTTTGTCATGTGTTTTATCCGGTTAAAATTTTCCGAGGCGTAAAAATATATCGTTAATAAGGTAAAACCAACCAATAATGTTCCCCAAAGTGAAGAAAGAACAGAGTCACTTTTGGCAAATAGAAGAAGGATTATATCTTTGCGGCTCGTTAAAAAGATGGTCTGTTCGTCTAGGGGTTAGGACACCAGATTTTCATTCTGGTAACACGGGTTCGATTCCCGTACAGACTACTCTTAAAAGGTAAAGCCCTTGTAACTTTCTGATCATCAGGACGTTGCAAGGGCTTCCTCATTTTGTAACATAAAACCGAATAATCTTATAACATTAAAAATAGTTACCAACAAATACGTATAGTTTAAACTATATCATGTTGTGAGGTATGCAGTTAACAATCCTGTTACTGAAAATAGGAAGATAGAAGCCAATTGAAGCAGTGCTGCAATAGTATTTTAGGTACAGTACTGGTACCAATTACCCTACTTTAAAGCGATCATAGCGAGGAGAATTATAGCGATAATACCGATGATGATGGGTACGCTTTCCAGCTTAGAACTTTCAGGCATCTTTACTTTGTTGTTGCTTAATAGATTGACGATACCATATACTTTTTAAGGGCTGATTTTTATGCTCAACATAAGAATAAGGTGAGGGTTGAGGGTAACGACTTATGCGAAAATACGGCATAGTCGATTGCAGGACTTCCTGTTATAATTAATTAATAATGCCTAATAAAGTGTCGGTGTTCCTTTCCGTACATCTTCATTACCTTACCACGTTCTTGGGCTAATATTTCAATCTTGCCCGATGTATCGTAATATTTTAAACCAGATATGATCTTCCCTGTGAGTTATAACTTTCAGTGAAGGTTCCCAATATTCCTTTCCGTACCTAACAAAAAGTTCAACACGTGATAGTTGACGTGATGATTTTGGAATACATTTTTTCGAAATCCTTTTGCTGATCCAAATAGCTGATTCATTATTCGATTTCTCCAACTAGTCTTTCCAATAATTTATCTCGCTAAACATCCTTCTGGATATATGTGTATATAAAGAGGTTTAAATACTAAATTTATTAGTCATCCTTATGGTAATAAAACTAATAATATTAGTATTTTTGAGTATGAATGAACGTATTCTTGAAAAGCTAAATATTCTTGCGGATGCCGCTAAATACGATGTTTCGTGTTCTTCAAGCGGAAGCAAACGAAAAAATGAAAGTAGAGGATTGGGCACTACTGGCAATGGAATATGTCATGCCTACACCGAAGATGGAAGGTGCGTTTCTTTATTAAAAATTCTATTAACCAATCACTGCATTTTTGAATGTGCCTATTGCATCAACAGAAAAAGTAACGACATCAAGCGAGCTGCATTCACTGTACAGGAGGTTGTAGATATCACGATCAATTTTTATCGCCGCAACTATATAGAAGGTCTCTTCCTAAGCTCCGGAATTTTCAAAGATGCGGACACTACCATGGAACGATTGGTACTGATCGCAAAGAAGCTTCGTTCTGAACAGAACTTCAATGGATATATTCATCTTAAAACAATTCCCGGAGCAAGTGATGAGTTGATGAAGCAAGCAGCGCAGTACGCTGATCGTTTAAGCGTCAATATCGAAATGCCTTCTGAACAAAGTCTGAAGCTTCTTGCTCCTGAGAAAAACCATCAGGATATGATGAATCCCATGGAATACTTAAAGAATGGTATTATTCAATATAAAGAAGAAAAGAAAACTTTCAAGAAAACACCTCTTTTTGCACCTGCTGGTCAAAGCACACAGATGGTAATTGGAGCCACTGCTGATACAGATCTTCAAGTTTTGAAAACTGCGAATCATCTTTACAAAAAGATGCATCTCAAACGAGTATATTATTCAGGATACGTACCCATAAGTAATGATAATCGATTACCTGCGATCGGTACACCAGTTCCAATCATCCGCGAAAACAGACTCTACCAGGCGGATTGGCTCTTTCGTTTTTATCAATTCAACATGAATGAAATTGTGAATACAACTTTTCCTCAGCTTGACCTCGATATAGATCCCAAGTTGGGTTGGGCTCTCAGGAATATGAATATGTTCCCAGTTGATATTAATAAAGCAGATTATCACATGATTCTTAGAATTCCGGGAGTTGGCGTGCTTTCAGCTCAAAAAATTATTTCAGCCAGGAAGTTTACACGACTTGGTTGGGAGCATCTTCAGAAGATTGGAATTGCTAAAACGAGAGCTAAATATTTTATTGTGTGTAAGGAAATAATTGATACGATGAAAGATTACACGGTGCAACAGATACGAAATCAAATTCTCACACTACAAAATAGTAAGTATGAGGCAACGTTTTCTTCGCAGATGAGTTTGTTCTGAAAAAGAATTAAGTGGAAGTGATGCAAATAATTAATTATGACAAGACATTTCAGGGATTTTTATCAGCTGTATTTGATATTTATGAATATCGATTTAAAAATGTAAAGTTCTCAATAAGCGACACATCTTTATTTGGAGAAACACATTCAGTCGTAACGTCTGAAGAAAATGCATCACGGGTTTGGAAAGGATTATTAAAATATATTTCCTCTATTTCGGCAAACCAACTTTATAAGTGCTTTCTTTCTGAACATAAGGAAGTAGAACAATTATTATATCGATATATCAAATACGTATTTGACAGCAAAGCGCCCATTGATCATGACTACAGTAATGAAGCGGTGCTTGGTGTCTGGCAGACTGCCAAGAAAGTCTATCGTGAAAAACATAGGATGGAGGCATTTGTACGATTTAAGCTTACAAAAGAAAAACTATACTATGCCATTGTGGAGCCGGACTTCAATGTTCTTCCATTGATCATTAATCATTTTCAAAAGCGATATGCAGATCAACGCTGGATGATCTATGATATGAAAAGAAAATACGGTATCCACTATGACCTGAAAGAAGTGACGCGAGTCATTGTAAATTTTGTCGATAAGCCATCCAGTGAGTCAACGATAATCCACGATGAAAAAGAAGAACTTTATCAGGATCTGTGGAAAAATTATTTTAATAGTGTGAACATACCTTCGCGGAAAAATATGAAGCTTCATATCCAGCATATGCCGTATCGTTATTGGAAATATCTTATTGAAAAGGAAAGTAACATCCTAAAACGATAAGCTGGTTAAGCGGGTGTAATCAAAAGATTAGGCTTCCGGTTGAATTATGACGAACTGCACTAATTTGAATTCAGCTTTCACCTCAGAACGAATTCTTTCAATAGCGTTCGTAATGTCTTCCGTGTCAAGATTTTGTCTGAATTCTATAATAAGCATAAGAACAACAGATTCAGGTGACTGATATGTTGACAGAATATTTTTCACTTTAATTATTGTATCGTCTTTCTCAACTAGTGACAGGATCTTCTTTTGTGTTTCCAATGTTATGCCTTCGCCCATGAGTAAGCTTCTGCTTTCCCGAGCAAGAATTAATGACACAAAAATCAATAAGGCACCAACGAAGAGTGATGCAACGCCATCAAGATAAGGAAGGTTAAATGTGTGTGTAAGAATCATAAAAACTAGCACGATTAGTAATCCAGCAACAGCAGCGCTATCTTCAAATAGAACCAGAAAAGAGGAGGGATCTTTGCTCCTGATCATTGCTTGCCATATTGTTAACTCTCCGCGCAATTTATTAAATTCTTTTAAAGCGATGGCAAACGAAATTCCTTCGAATATCAAAGATATTACCAGCACAATATAATTCCACATCGGATTTGATAGTGGCTCGGGATGCCAAACATGTTGTATTCCTTGGTAAATGGATAGTGCACCCCCTAATCCGAATATTAGGATCGAAACTATGAAGGCCCAGAAATATAATTCTTTTCCATAGCCGAATGGTCGAACTTTATCGGGAGCCTTTCGACTTCTTTTCAGTCCATAAAGTAAAAGTACCTGGTTGGTTGTATCAACAGTGGAGTGTATTCCTTCAGAGATCATTGATGCACTATTTGTAAAGCCACCAGCAATAAATTTTGTGATGGCTATCAATAGATTAGCTCCTAGTGCAGCTAAAATGGACTTATTTTGTGAATCTTGATTCAAAGTATGGACATTGAGTTTATTGTTAACATTAAATTTCCGTGCCAATACTGGCAGCTTTGTCCAGTATTCTAATAAAAAATACTTGGATAACATGTGCCTGATTTAAAAAATATCATTGCAAGAATCAGAATCCGATCTTTTTAATACTACGAACTAGAAGAATTTTGTGTGACTGTAAATCAATCGTAAGTTTTATTCGATAGTATTCCGCAGATTCCCTAAGATTATTTTCTTGTAGATGTCGTGAATGTGTTTTCCGCTTAGAAAAAGATCTTTATCTTTTTGAATCAGGTTCAGGTTAAAGTCGAGGAATTTGTCAAATGAATCTGCAATCACAAACATATCCTTCTCATCCCTCCCAAAGTTGATAATCTGACCAACTTTACCATTGATATCAGGGTCAAGATCAAAACCAATATAATTGCCTAGATTATCAAAAATAATTGGCATCGAATTTGGATTAAAATATTTCTTCTTGATGGCTCCTTGCGGGAATGATGTAAAAGGAATATCTTCGATGAAAGAAAAATCTTCGCGGCGCACGTTGTGGTCTCCGTCACTGAATACAGTTACGTGCAACTCATCCCAGTTATAGCTGGATTTCTCAAGATCATGTAATTCTTTTGCAAGATTAAATACGTTTTCTTGTGACGCATCATCCAGACTAAACATCTGCTTTTGACGATCCGTTGTATTTTGGTCAGGATAATAATATGGAAATTCCAACGTATTCGACGCGCACATAAATTCAAACTTGTACCACTTCACTTCCTTTGGTAAAGATTTCTTAAACGCATCAATTATTTTTCTGACAAGCTTTTCTGATTCTCCAACATTATCAATAAATCTGTTTTCAGGCTTGATGAATGTTCTTGATAGTTCCATTGATTGAATTATTTCATCCAATGATAAGAAGGAATGAGCGAGGAAGATTCCCATTCCCTGTCCTTCCTCACCATTAACATGTGAATATAGTTCAATGAATTCTTCAGGAAGTTTTTTATCAATAAGTTGTTGAACTTGAAGGATCTTCTCTTTACTTCCTGAAGTGATTAGTGTTCTTGTTTTTGCCGGATTATTTTCTGAATACCATCTAATGATTGCCTTGAACTTTTTGACAACGGATTCTTTCATTGGAATAAAATAGTATTTTTATTAATTAAAAAAGACATTTCATTTTCAATGCTTTGCTGCCAAATCAACGCAAGGGTAATGTAAAATGGAATACCGAGCCTTCTCCGGACTTACTCCTTACCCCAATGGTACCGCCATTCTTCTCAATAAACTCTTTACAAAGAATTAGTCCAAGCCCAGTTCCTTTTTCTTTGGACGTACCGAGTGTAGAATGTTTTATTCCAAGCTTGAAAAGTTTTTGAATTGTTTGCTCATCCATTCCAACACCGGTATCCGTTATAGAAACAAGAACATTATTTTTTTCGAATTCAGCGTTGAGCGTGATCTTGCCGTTTACGGGAGTAAATTTTATAGCATTTGATATAAGATTTCTTAATACTGTATTGATAGAATTAATATTTCCTTTTGCCATTAAAGGTATTTTATAATTACTAACAAATATAATTTTTTTGTTGGACGCCTGGCCGGAAAGAAGTTGTTTGTTCTCATCCAGGAGCATGGTCATATCAAATTCTTCTTTTTTAAAATCAATATCTCCCGATTGTGTTCTGGCCCATTGGAGTAAATTCTCTAAAAGAGCAAACAGATTTTTTAGAGATTTATCGATATCTTTTGAAAGCATTATGATTTCCTCCTTAGTTACACTTTCACCGTGATGAGTCAATAAGGATGAGAAAGCTAAAAGTGAATTAAGCGGGCCTTTCAAATCATGCCCGATAATGGAAAAGAGTTTATCTTTTGCGTCGTTTATCTCTCCAAGACTTTTTGCTAATCTTCTTTTTACAAGATAAAGATAGGTCACCAAGGCTGCGATGATCACACCAAGTCCTGTTAGCATATAAAGAATATTTCTGAGTTTATTCTGGGCCTGGATGACTTGATCGCTTTCCTTTCTCCCTGCCTCAAGTTTATTTATTGTTTTTTCCTTTTGAAATAGCATGTAACTGTTTCGTGCATCTGAGAGTTGTGTAGAGCCTTTCTCATTTCTAATAAAATCATCAATGGCTGCATACAATTCTCTATAGTTAAGAGCCATTTTAAAATTCCCAAGCTGTTTATAGCTTATGCTTAAATAATCATAACTCTTTCGTATTTCCTCCTGCTGTTGTGTTTCGCGCGCAGCAGTGAGGCCTAATATTAAATTAGCTATTGCTCGATCGTATTCTTTGTTATTAATATTTATTTCGGCAATGCAATTATAAGTAGATGCTATTCCGGAAGTATCTTTTAATTCCTTTCTTATATCCAGTACTGCTAACTGATTTGCCATGGCGCGGTCTTTATTATCCATTAAAAGATAAATGTTTCCAAATTCGTTAAGAGAAAGCGCTTCACTAACTTTATCTTTTAATTCTCTTCGGATTTTTAACGCCTTTATGTGAAAGTCAAGTGCCTTTTTATAATCTTTTTTTAGCATGAAAAGTTTGCCCAAATTGAATAGCGCACTTGCCTGTTGATCTTTTAGTTCTAAATTTTCAGAGTAATCAAGCATTTGCTGATATTTTTCAATTGCTATTTCAAGATCACCTCTTTCCGTTTGTATTCGACCATCTTCTTTCAAAACGAGGATAAGGATATTGAGATCTTTTTCAGCATTGCTCAATATCATCGCTTGTTGGATATATTCCGTGCTTCTTGAATAGTCCTCTACTTCTTCGAAAACCCTCGCGATTGCCAAAAGTGTAAATATCTTTTCACGATCCAGATGGAGAGAATCTTCCAGCGCAAGTGATTGAATAAAGAATCCCATAGCCGCTTCCCGGTTTTTTGTTCTGTTAAGATGAATTGACCCGAGCTCCAGTAATGTTCTAACTACTTTTTTTAGATCATTGTTCTGGAGAGCAATTAATCGTTCGTTTTCCTTCTTTTCAATTTCTCCTTCAGCATTTACCTGATTGTGAGATTGAAAGACGGATTCGAACCATTTTGCCTCATTATTTTGAGCCGAGGACGTGTAATGGCAGATTGAAAACAGTACGATTAATGCAAAAAATTTCTTCACGTAAAGAACACATTATGATATACTGTTATAAAGATGAGAAAAAGTGTTGGTACTCAAAATGGAGGTTGAGATAAAATGGTACATGGTTCTATTCACAAAAAACTATCTTTAAATACTATCTGTTTCCTGACGAAATCCCCCAATTTAACCATCTATCACTTAAATATTTTTCCTCTCTTTATTAATATTGAATCGTTCAATCGATTGTCTAATTTTACAATTGCAAAAGAGCAGCCCCCTTTTTGCCAATGACAGGATTAATAACCCAGAGTTTCATCACTGAAAATCTCTGACCAAACGATTTAGTGCTTTGTTAAAAAAAACTCTGTTGCTATTTATTTATTGTGCTCCAATGATACTCACAGCACAGAACGTCCTTGATACAAAACTTGACGGTTCCGAAGAGGGTAAATCCCTGTCAACAGTACTTTCTGAAATAGAACGGAATAACGGCGCAAGGTTTTATTATATCAATGAATGGTTTGACCCTATCTCTTTTGGACACAGTTACAAAGGGCAATCACTAGGCGAGGCGATGGAAAATCTTTTTATCGGAACAGACCTAAGCTATCTGATATTATATTCTCATGCAATAGTTTTTATTAAAGATCCTACCCAGGCAATTCTTCGAAAGAATGCATTTGATGTTGCAACAAAAGAAGGGAAGAAGATTGAGCCTTTTGTTTTTGGTGAAATGGGTAAATCGAAAAAAGGCAATGTAACGATCAGGGGTCGTGTGATCGATGCTAAGACAAAACAAGCAATCCCTCAGATTAATATTCAAATAAGCGATGTTCAGCGTCCGTCGCTTACTGATGAAAAGGGCAATTACGTCTTAACCCTTACACCGGGATTACATATTCTTACATTCGGATTTGTTGAATATGAAAGTAAAGTAATTGATCTCGCGGCGTATGATGATGGTGAAATCAATATCGACATGGATGAGAAAAGTATTCTTCTTGATGAAGTTCTTATCCAGGATAACACGTCACGTGAAGTGACAACAAGCAGGTTAGGGCTGACGCAACTGCAAATGAAAGAAATCAAACGCGCGCCTGCCATGCTTGGTGAAGTTGATTTGGTAAAACAAATTCAAAATCTCCCTGGAGTTACTACCGTTGGTGAAGCCGCATCTGGTTTTAATGTTCGGGGGGGAAGCGTAGATCAAAATCTAATTCTATATGATGGATTACCTGTTTTCAACAGTTCGCATGTATTTGGTTTTTTCTCTACATTCAATTCAGAGGCAGTGCGTGATGTGTCTTTTTATCGGGGAGGAATCCCAGCGGAATTTGGAGGTAGAGCTTCATCTGTACTGGACATCCAATCAAAAGATGGTGACTATAAGAAATGGGGAGGAAACATCGGTATCGGAATGATTACCGGAAACCTGATGATAAATGGTCCGATAAAAAGGGATAAGACATCCATTGCTGCCTCTTTCAGATCCACGTATTCCAATTGGCTTATTCATTCTATCAAAACTGATTATGCTGATCTGGGCAAAGCTTCAGTAGGATTTTACGATGCTACGTTAAAGCTCACACACTTAATTAATGAACATAATAAACTTTCTATCACCGGTTATGCCAGTAACGATTCATTCCGATTGGTGGGTGACTCAACTTACTCCTGGAGTAATCTTCAGCTTTCCGCAAAACTTGATCATCAGCTTTCAGAAAAGTGGAATTCAGAATTTATAGCGGGTATAAGTAGTTATGCCTATAGTGTTGTAAATGCAGATTATTTAACGGCATCGGAGCTTTCTTATCGCATTACGACTTCTGTTGCCAAAGGGGGATTCATTTACCAAGCGGGTATGCATAAAGTAAATCTTGGAATGCAGTTCATCCATTATCAGTTTGAGCCGGGTACACTTACACCTGGTTCACCGGTTTCCAATGCGAAGTATGTTTCAGTGGATAAGCAATATTCAATTGAAAATGCTTTATACATCGGAGATGAATGGATATACAGTGAAAAGTTATTGATTGAAGCAGGCCTCAGAATTCCAATGTTTGCCTCATTTGGTCCTTCATCCCTATATACGTACAAGGAAGGCATTCCTCGTGAAATCACAAATCTTACTGATACGTTACACTACAGCTCATTTCAGCCTGTAAAATTTTATATCGGAGTTGAGCCACGACTTTCTTTTCGTTTAAAAACAAGTTCAACCGGTTCTATTAAACTTGGATACAACAGGATGTATCAATATCTGCATCTTGTAACAAATACAACAGCCGTTACTCCAGTTGATATCTGGCAGCCGAGTGGATATTATTTTAAACCGCAACGTGCAGATCAGATTTCCATTGGATACTTCAAGGATTTAAGGGATAAAAAATATTCCGGATCTATTGAAGGATTTTATAAAATTATTAATAACATACTTGATTTTAAAGATGGTGCTCAGTTAATTCTGAACAAGCATCTTGAAACAGATTTACTGCAAGGCACAGGAAGATCCTATGGTATTGAAACCTCAGTTAGTAGAAATACTGGACGTCTTCAGGGAACATTAAACTATACATACTCACGTTCTTTCCGCACGATAGCTGGCCCAACAGCAAGTGAATCGGTGAATAGCGGAAAGGAGTATGCATCAAGTTATGATCAACCCCACATTTTAAATCTTTCGTGGAAGTATGCTCTTTCACGCCGGCATTTTTTTTCTGGCAATTTCACTTATCACACAGGGCGACCTGTAACTATTCCGTTATCTGCTTTTCAATTGGAAAACACTACCGTTGCTTACTTTTCCGAACGTAATCAATATAGAATTCCGGATTATCACAGACTTGATCTAGCACTGGTCATTGAAGGAAATCACAAACGGAAAAAATGGGCAGATGGGACGTGGGTGATTTCCGTTTATAATGTTTATGGAAGAGCTAATCCATATACTGTATTTTTCAAAAGCTCTGGTACGGGTATACCTCAGCCTTACCAACTTTCTATAATTGGAACAGCGCTACCATCGGTCAGTTATAATTTGAAATTCTAACGAAACGTTTACGATCTTTCCGGAACTCGAAAGTTATATTTAAGGAAATGTGATAGAGTATTGTGTGTTATATATCATCATAAAATGAAATTCTAATGAGAGTGAAGTTATTATATAACGTATATCTTACCAGAGGAATGCTTTTTATTCTTTTGAATGCATGTGTCGAGCGCGTGGATTTTAAAGTTCCGTCGGCACAGTTGCGAACAACAATTGAGGGATTAATCTCTGACAGCCCTGGTCCCTATTTTGTAAAAATTTCAGAAGGAATAAATCTTAATGCAGACTCATTGGTTAGAGTTCCTGTAACAAATGCAAAAATTACGCTTCATGATGATGAGGGAAACATAGAGGAATTCTTGGAAACAAGCCAAGGAGATTATTCAACGGGTGGTGTAATTCGTGGAAAGGTCGGTCACCGTTATTACATTCATGTAGAAACTGCTGATGGTAAAATATTTGAGTCTGAACCGGATAAAATTACATCGGTTGGCGAAGTTGAGAATATTAGATTCGAATATGAAACCAGATCTGTTGAAGAGAAGTTTGGTATTGTGTCCGCTGATATTTTTAATATCTACATTGATTCTAAAGGTTTTGCGATCGGTGAAGAAAATTATGTAAGATGGCGTTTCACAGGAACGTATAAAGTTCTGACATACCCTGAACTTCATTTCATTTGGTCGGAAGGTTTTATTTTGCCGGATCCATATCCTTGCAGCGGGTATGCATTCATAGGAAGAACGTATGCGGAGAAGGTGCATGAGTGCACATGTTGTGAGTGCTGGGCAAATAATTACGAATCAGCACCACAGTTATCGGATGCCCAATTGGTGAGTAATGGTGTTTTTAAAAATGTTAAAGTGGGAGAAGTACCGATCAGTAGTGCAACATTTTACGAAAAGTATAATGTACGGGTTGAGCAGATGAGTCTTTCAAAAACAGCATTTGAATTTTTTAAAGCAGTTCGCTCACAAAAGAACGGTGCAACAAGCTTATTTCAGCCTCCATCTGGTGAGATAAAGGGGAATGTAAAGTCGTTAAATTCTTCGCCGGTAATTGGAATATTCTGGGCATCATCCATACGAACCAAGTCAGTTTTTATTAATAGGAGCGATGTTCCCTATCCGTTAACACCAATAGCTCAAATAAGATACCCCTGTACTTGGTATAAAAATTCATCAACTGATAAACCTGCATTTTGGGATTAGTAAGTGTTTGAATGAATTCTAAACTATTATTAGTAATTGCAAGAAGGTGCGCCATGGAAACCAGAAAGGTTAATATGAATCGAACTAAAGAATAAGAGATGAAAAATTATTTTTTTGTATTAGCTTTTCTATTTACACTTTTGGAAACAGATGCGCAATCAATTGAAGTCCTCTCGAAGTGTTACGAAACATATCAGGCGAATTGGCCCTTGACAAAACTTCATTTGATATTTAATCAGGAGAAATTTTCACCAGGTGATACTGCATTCTTTAAAGCATATTTTTTGAATGAAAATCTTATTGGTATAAAAGATATACAAATTATCAATCTTGATGTCGTTGATTCGAAAGGTCAATCTGTTATTCAATTCAAGTTCAAGGTAAACAATGGAATCGGTCAAAATCAGATTCCGATTCCCAATGATATTCAAGCAGGTATTTACGTTATTTCTGCTTATAGTAGTTGGATGAAGAATTTTGATCCTGAACTTATTTTTAAAAAGAAAATCACTATTGTAAAAGATAAAGAAATAGTATCGACTGAAAAACGTGAGCCGAAAATTGCTGTCGAAGGTGGTCATTTGATTAGGGAGGTGCCTAATAACATTGGAGTTCTTGCGTATAGTTCTGGATCTAGTATTGAAATTATTGATGAGAGAGGACAAGTAGTAGGAAAAATAATAACTGATACTAACGGAGTTGGAGCAATAAGCTTTGTGCCAAAAGTCAATGGTAGTTATTCTATTCAGATTTCTGGCATTCCCAAAAAGATTCCGTTGCCTCCGGTTGAAAATGATGGTATTGCAGTAGTTGTGACTCCATCAAAAGAAGATGAGCGAGCGAAGATCATTATTACCAGCCCGATAAATTCAATCTCGCGTAAGGATGAACTAACTATGATCTTAAGTGCTAAAGGTAAAATTTATTATACAGTTTCTATTCAGCAAGGATCACAGCCATCAATGACGGTGCTTATACCAGAGTTGACGCAAAGGAATTTGCCGGAAGGCATTATTCATTTATCATTCCTTAATCGTGCTAACGATCTCATTGCTAACAGAGATTTTTATAATTATGATACGAGACAAGTATATGCTGCCATCTCGATTACTAAAAATAGTTTTCAATCACGGGAAAAAGTTACGCTGGAAGTTTCTATTACTGGTGTTAATGGCCTACCTCTTGAAGGCGAATTCGCTATTGATGTATTGAATGATGGATTGTTTAACGGTAAAAATCATAATTCTCTGAGTGATGAGTTGAATTTTTTATCCGATGTAAAAGACGATTTTTTAATTGATCGTACCGATCCAGCCTGGATTACTAATCTTAATAATTTTCTGATTGTTGATACCGAGCCTCTGCCGTGGAAAGATATTCTTGTAAAGAAATTTATAAAACCTCATTTTCCTTTTTCAAGCACTATCCTCAAGAAAGGAAAGGTTTATATAACAAATACACATCTACCTGCGCCGGACAATACTAAAGTCATGTTTTATCTTCAGAAGGATTTACTTCATTATCAAACATTTACTCTCGGAGGTAAAGTTATGTTGACTGTTCCTGATATTTACGGGCAGGACGAATTCTTTTATTTTGCCGAAAAGCAGTATGGGGGCGAGATACCTTCAATTAGGATTGAGTGGGAGAATGATACTATTATGGGGCCTTTCTCAGCTGAGTCAAAAGAAACAGAACTAGCTGATATGTATGCTTCCTTCGTAGCAAAGAATAAGTTAATTGGCAGATCCTACGGTTTTTATAATGCGCCTAAAATAAAGGTCATTGATAATAATGAGTTAGTAGGTTTAACGAGTTTTGAAAGTGAAATCGCTGAAGCTGATATTACTATAATCGTGGATGACTATACGGTATTTCCAACAATGACTGAACTTGTGAAAGAAGTTATTCCATCGCTTCGTAGACGCACAAAAGACGGGAAAAATATAGTTCTTGTGTCGTTGCCTGAACCAATGCTGATGCCTATTACAGATCCACTCTATATCATTGATGGCATTGCGACAAGAAACAGCGCTTTCTTCCTGTCTCTTAAATCAGCAGATGTACTTGCCGTGAAAATTATTAATACTCCAAAAAAGCTTCAGCCGTTAGGGCTTATGGGTAAATCTGGAATTGTGATAGTTCAAACAAAGCGTGGCGATGCGCGCGAACCACTTGAAGATCTAACTAAAATTATAACAGGGCTTAATAAACCTGTAAATTTCAGAACGTATGATTATTCTACAAGAGGGAATTTGCGCGAGCCTGATTTCAGATCTACTATTTTCTGGAATCCTCTCGTTAAAACAGATTCAAATGGAATGGCTACTGTTGAGTTCTATTGTTCCGATGATATCGGCAGGATGACTATTAGTATTGGTGGGATGGCAACAGGAGGAAAGCCTTTTTCTGCAGATCATTCAATTGAGGTTGTGAGGCAGAAAAAAAATTAAAGAAGATATTCTTTAAGAATTGTTTGATCCATTACAACGAAGAATGATATGGCTATCAATTCGATTCATAATAGATACTTATTTCTTCCTTTTTTTGGAAGGTTTGCCTTTTCCTTTTCCGATACCAAGATCCTTGGCGTAATTGACTTTAGGTAAAGGATTTGAATGACGTTCCTTGAACTTTGGTTTTGTTTGAATGATCTTCGAGATCCCGAACGTAACAGAAAGAAAAATATCCCTACGTTGACCATATAAATCAGGAGCGCCAGGTTTTCCGTTTACATCAGGACCTCCTGTAGGTTTCTGCAGTTGATCAAGATATGCAGCATTACGTGAGTCGAAGATTGCAAAGTTCGCCCGACCGTCAGCCATTACACTCCAATTTTCACTTAAGTCGAGATCTGCTCTCATTCCAAAGCCACCAAAAAGTTGAAATGCATTCATTTTATCTTTTGGTACATATATCTGATTATTAATCTGGGGGACGAAAACCCCATCGTAAGCAACAGTATATCCTGAAGGTACAGTAACTCCTGAGGGGTATTTCAGTTTACCTGCCGTCATATTAATGGTTTCCTTACCATCTAAAAGAAAGCAAAAGTCGGCTGCGGCAACTGCGCTCAGGCGAAAGAAGGAAAGGTCATTTAGATGGAACTTCAATGCGATCGGAAGACTAAAGTAGTTCATGGTGATATCTCGTGTTCCAACATCTCCTCCGGTTGTATTAAGAATGGTATATGTCTGACCAACAGTGAGGTAACTTGGAGATAGTACATACCCAAAGCCAGGTTTGTCATATCCATAATGAAATCCTATGGGCGTTCCTTTTATTTGAAATTTTGATTGATAACGTGGGTCTTTATCGAATCCTTTATCAATTGTAATGGGAACATTAAATCCTCCGAAAACTCCGAATGACTCAATATTCTGAGAATACAGACTTTGAAATGATACTGCCAAAAAAGCACAAAACACGAGTTTCCTCATGAATCAGGTTTAAGTGAACGACTTAAAATACAACCCACATCCATTCCTTCAAAAGTCGCAACTACAAAACTAAGACAAAATCGCTATTTGCATTACACAATTAAGCGCATTGCAGTATTTTGCGCCGTTTTGATGGACTAATAACATGGTAAAAGGCATTGTTAAGTTAACAGAAGGATTTCGGTGGAAGGACAATATCTATGTTGCTCAGGGGTTATCGCTCCTGCTCATGATGGGGCTCTATATGATATGTCGCGTCGCATTCTATTACTATAACATAGCGTTTTTCCCGGATATGACTTTCTCCAGATTTGGAAAAATCATGCTCGGTGGACTTCGTTTTGATCTTTCGGCACTGCTTTATCTTAATTCCTTGTTTTTTTTACTCCTTACAATTCCGTTTTCATTTCGCTTCCAGGAAGGGTATTATAAGATAGTAAAGTATCTGTTTCTTATTATCAATGCGATGGGATTGGCAGTGAACATTGCTGACATCGTATACTATCAATATACACTTCGCAGAACCACTATCAGTGTTTTACGTCAATTTGAAAATGAACAAAATATTTTTGGTCTTATCTTCCAATTTTTTCTCGACTACTGGTATGCGTTATTTTTTTGGATGTTGTTGGTATTTTTAATGATTAAAATTTTTGGCTTAATAAAAA
>Ga0123336_10000408_pt1 | contig 44000 bp, 46 predicted proteins | sample SSSSmetaG_FD_96466 | JGI IMG/M metagenome (GOLD analysis project Ga0123336, IMG submission 96466) | Glacier valley bacterial and archeal communities from Borup Fiord, Nunavut, Canada, to study Microbial Dark Matter (Phase II) - ​SSSS metaG | ecosystem: Environmental > Aquatic > Freshwater > Ice...
TAATATAAGTAATTTTGATAGAAAAAAAATACAACCTTCTGGTTTTTATGATGGTTCTGATTATTTCCATACAAGAACTTTATTAGAAACAGAGTCTGTTAATATTAGACTTATATATAACTTAGATTTTTCATATGATTGAAATTTTTTAGAATTATATTTTGTATATAATGACCAGTCATATAAAATAATCAATAATAAAACAATTAAAAAGTATATAGAAAATATACAAACACATACACAAAAGTGAAAAGCACTAAAAATGTAGCGATAATCAAAAATATTAATAATAAAATATAAAATGATTTAAAACGCCAAACTCTTTAAACCGGCATTAAATAAAGGGTTTCGATTCTTTTTAAGAATTTCTAATACATACTACTCATATTTTAAGACCAAGATGCCGGGGGTTCAAGTCCTCTCACCCCGACCACATTAAAGCAAGGATTTCAGTAAATGGAATCCTTGCTTTTTTATTATATAAAATTAATTTGATTTATTAGACTAATTTATTTAAAATAAATAGGATATCCCAAAGGAATGGAAATATGGAGGTTTACTGTGTCTGATATTAAAAGAATCTTAGGCCTTACGAGAAAAGCAATAGAAGCTTACGACATGATAAAGGATGGGGACAAGATAGCAGTGGGTGTATCTGGTGGCAAGGATAGCCTTACACTATTAATAGCACTTCGACGACTAAAAGACTTTCTGCCATATAAATTCGACCTTGAAGCTGTAACTATATCCCTTGGGTTTGATGACTTTGACTTGACGATCGTGAAAAACATATGTAACGACCTGGACATTCCATATTCAATAGAGGAAACCCAGATAGGTAAGATAGTATTTGAGGAGAGAGATGAAAAAAGTCCTTGTTCCCTTTGTGCCAACATGCGAAGGGGTGCACTAAACAACGTTGCCGTTGCACATGGCTGTAACAAGGTAGCACTGGCACATAATTATGAAGATGTTATAGAAACTGCACTTATGAATACATTATACGAAGGCAACTTCAGGAGCTTTTCACCCATTACCTATATGGAGAACAAAGACCTTTACGTTATCAGGCCGCTTATTTATGCTCATGAAAAGCAAATAAAAACATTTATAAATAAATCCTGTATAGTTCCAGTTCACAATCCCTGCAGTGCAAATGGCAAAACCAAAAGGCAGTATATCAAGAACCTTATAAACGACCTTTATAAAGACAATAAGCATATTAAGTCGAGTATATTTGGTGCGGTACAAAGGTCCGGTCGGGATAGTTGGCATATTTAAAAAGTGATGACTATACATCGTCCAATTAACGCAAAAAGGTATCGCCAGTATGATCTAGCGATACCTTTAGTTTAGCCTTCTACTTTTATAACGTCGTAGCAATTTCTTTTATATATCGTTTAAGTTCGTCTTTTAAATCATCCCTTTTCAAGGCAAATTCAATATTAGCCTGGAGGAATCCCATCTTATTACCAACATCATAACGGTTACCAATGAAATCATAAGCATACATAGCTTCAGTTCCCATAAGTGCTTTAAGTGCATCTGTAAGCTGTATTTCCCCGCCCTTTCCAGGTGTTGCATTTTCAAGAAAACGGAATATCTGAGGTGTTATAATATATCTTCCTAAAATAGCGATATTGGAGGGAGCACTTTCTTTGTCCGGCTTCTCAACTAAATCCTTTACCTTGTATACTCTGTCATCAACATTCCTGCAACTCACGATACCATATTTAGAGACATCGTCTTCACTAACCTTCTGAACGCCTAGTACAGTTGTTTTATATTCATCGTATACATCTATAAGCTGTTTTAAGCAAGGTGTTTCGGCATCAACTATATCATCTCCCAAAAGGACTGCGAAAGGTTCATCTCCAATAAAAGTTTTAGCGCAGTAAATAGCATGTCCAAGACCCTTGGGCTCTTTTTGCCTAATATAGTGGATGTTCACGAGATTTGAAATATCCTGAACCAGATTCAAAAGCTCAATGTCACCCTTTTGACGAAGGGCCTCTTCCAGCTCGAATGATTTATCAAAATGATCCTCAATAGATCTCTTATTTTTACCCGTAATAATTAAGATATCTTCTATTCCAGAATCAATAGCTTCCTCGACAATGTATTGGATCGTTGGTTTGTCTACTATGGGAAGCATTTCCTTTGGTTGTGCCTTAGTTGCAGGGAGAAATCGGGTCCCTAGCCCAGCTGCAGGTATTATAGCTTTTCTAACCTTCAAAAATTATCACTCCTTATAAAAGTAAGTCTTAAAACCACCACAGCAATGTATCTAATATACATTAGTGCAGTTATACAAGACTTTAATATATTCTATTTTTATATTATATCATATTTGTAAATACTGTATAACTAACGTAATTTTTTCTTTATTACATTTTGGTCTTTTTAAAGTAAGTTATCCAAAGACTACATTAAAAAGGCATAATAGAACATATGGGGCTTTACTGTTTTGTTTGCATGTATTGTTTTCCAAACAAAATAATACCACCCAATTTCTTTAATATTAAAAAAGCAGGCTAAGTAACATAGTTACTCACCTGCATTTACAGTAAAGCCTTTAAGCCATTACCTTTGGTTAAGAACTTGAAATAAATATACAGAAGCTTATCCAACTCAATATTTAATTTCAGGATCTTACCTTTATCCTGGACCTTACAACTATCAAGCTTATCAATTAGTCTGTTCTTTTCCTGTATCTCTTTTTTTATGTTTTCAAGATCTTCTGCCATACTCTATCGCCACCTTTTTATTATCTTTCTTATATATACCCTAGTATAGTTCTTATATTTTAATAAGTTTTAAACACAATGTTAATTTTATATTACATAGTGTGGTAATAGTAACCAAAAGCTATCGTTTATTATAGATACTTTTTTGTCTAAATTTTATACCAACCATCTTTAGAGTTCCTTTAATGTCTAAAACCCCGAAAATAGCCATTAAGAAAATCCCCTCAAAGCATACAGTCCCAACGCTTATAACGGTTAATAGAGCTATTGAAAAATGAAATATAGAAAAAAAGCTATAGACATATTTTGAAGTGATTATTAAAACAAGACAGACTAAGGTTGGCTTTATCAGCCAATCTCCTAAATCAATTACCATTCCTGTAGTCTTTACAACAGTAATTAGGTTTAAGATGCACACAAGAAATGAGCTTATAAACATCCCAGCGAAATAGCCTTTTACTCCATAATATGGTACAAACACATACAAAAAGCCTATCCTTATTCCACTACCCATGAGAGAATTACGAAGTGATACCACCTGTTTTCCAAGGCCGTTTAAAACACCTAGGAGGGTTTGCTGGAGGTAAATAAATATACATGCAAAAGACAGTCCATAAAGCATTGGCCCTATATTCTCGTTTTTATATAAGAGATTACCTATTTCATCAGAAAAAGAAAAAAAGATTGCTGTAAAAATAAATCCTAGAACGAAGGTAATCTGAATAGACTTACCAATTCTGTGGTTTAGGGTTTTAAAGCTTTTCATGGAAACTGCTTCTGATATAGCAGGGACCAAAGTAGTTGCCAGTGAGGAGGTAACTAGACATGGGAAGAAAATCAAAGGCATAGCCATGCCCGAGAGTCTTCCAAAAGCTTCAATACTAAGGTGATAACTCAGTCCTCCTGCTACTAGCCTCCTTGGTATAAGAATCTGCTCAACAGCATTTAATACAGAAGTTACAAATCGATTAAAGGATACAGGCACTGTAATGTTAAAAATCTCCCTAACAATGTTTCTCTTTGGAAGCAGTCCAACCCTTGAAATAAACTTATTTGAAGTATTTCTCCTCTTATATATTATTAATAATACAAAAAAGTTGGATATCTCCCCTGCCGCCATGCCTATAGTTGCAACTGCGCAGGCATATTCAAGCCCTGCTTTAACCAGAAAACCTGCCGTAGCCATCACAAGGCCAATTTTTACTATTTGTTCAACAATTTGAGATACAGCAGTAGGCGTTACATCCTGTATTCCATAGAAATAACCTTTTAGGGCAGATGCAGCAGAGATTAATGGGATTGCCGGGATTAAAAAAAGTATTGAGTAATAAGTTCTCGAATCTTTTAGAACTGTATTCACTATAAAGTCCAGTCCTGCAAGCATTGGGATAGAAAAGAGCAGTCCTCCAAAAGCAGATCCCAGAATTCCCATTGTAGTTATTCTTCGTAAATTTATAAGATGATTTCTTGCCTGTTCAGCAGCCACCATTCTGGACACCGCTATAGAAATACCCGAAGTTACAGTCAAAATAATGAGAGAATAAATCGGTGCTACTAATTGAAAAATTCCCATACCCTCTGCACCTATTAGGTTGGAAAGATATATCCTGTAAACAAATCCCAGAATTCTTACAAAAAAGCCTGCAATCATAAGTATTGCAGCCCCACCCATAAAAGATCTACGGCTCATTAAAAACGCCCCTTAAAAACATTTAATATTAGAGAGCTTACAATACATTCTTTCTCTCCAATAATTAATATTTTTAAGGAGCCATTATTATTCTTTTTATTTTACCATTACACCTTTTATATAAATATTCTCATAGGATTCAGGAATCTTAGTTATTAGTGGATCATCCTGTCCAAGGTCAATCAGCCATATATAACTCTGGTCATTAAAAACTATTTTATTATTATCTAAAAAGTCAACATCCGCACTGCCATATCGACTTCTCATATAAGCATCACTGTCAAATTTCAGTTCCTTAGTCCATGAACCATCACTAGCCATTATCTTCAAAGCTACTGAATCCTTTCCTAGTTGAGCTACACAAATTAACTTTCCATTAGGTGATATTTTAACACTCCTCTGAAGGTCCTCAACCATACCAGTCCCATCATAGTTTTTTAGCAATGCAGCATATTCCCCAATTTTTGTATAAACAGAACCACTGATTAGATATAGCGCATTCTTCTCCTGGTCGTCTGCGATGATAGAGTTAATATTAGGAGTCGATATAGCACTATCTAAGTTAATGCCAATGTCTACCACCTTTTCTTCTATTCCATCTACAGATTTATAAATAGAATTTGAATCTTGAAATAAAATCGTTGATCCATCTACCACACTTAAAAATTTTAAATCTGAATCTTTATAACTTTTAATTGTACCATTCATATTATAAGCCTGCCATTCGCCATTCTTTAGCAACATTATGACATCATCAGTAACCCATTTCATTGATACAGCTTTTCCAAGGGCAATATCCTGACTTCCATCAAAAGCGCATAACCTATAGTCACCGTCTTTTATATATGTCATATACTTTCCCGTAGGTGAAAGCCAAGCCTTTGCAACAATAATAGGACTACCCGCATTATAAACTATGGTACAAACATTATTTGTTTTTGTATTCAGTACAGAAATTCTCGTGGTTTTGTCATAGTTCCAATATGAAACCAACCTGAGTATACCACTGGAGAAGTCCTCAAAGTCCTTGTTGGAAGTTATTGTCTGCCTTACATTCTCCAATACTCTGCTTTTGCCATTGTCTAAATTATATATTTTCAGACTACTGAAGTCATTCAGAGGCTCATAAATCGTCTTCATATCATCAGACCATTGGGTTTCTCCTCCCATATTAAGGTCCACGGAAACAAAATCCATATCTTTTGAAAGAAGAAATGCTCCTCCATTATTTATATATAATACTGATTTTTTTGCTGGAGAGTAATCAAAAATCAAATCTTCAGAGATATCTACCATATTAATAAAGCGTTTCCCATCTATGCTGTAAATTCCTTCAATTTGATTTGTAGCTGCAACATAAAAAATATCTTTGAAAGCTCTTGCTAAATAATCAGGATTGTAATTGGCATAAGCAGTCGATATATTGGTTTTCCCTGATGCGCTGAATCCATTAATCGAATTCAATACCTCAACAGGCACCATTATTCTGTCATTAGACAGGGTGACTGCAAAGGGTAGCTGCTTTTCTAATCCATTCACCGTAAATATATCTGACGCAATTTTTAAAATAATATTACTATCGTTAATGCTTGCTTCGACAATACCATCTGCTGAATGATATGTATATTTTGCGCCAATATAGTTAAAAAGGTCGTCGATTGGGAATAAAAGTTCTCCCTTTGATGTGGAAAAGGCCAGAAGTCCATCCACCCTTGTACCATTATAATAAAGTGCAATCTCGTTTACTGTCTTCAAATTTGGAAGCTTAGACTTTTCATGTGCAATGTTTGCACTATTAACTACTTGTGGAGATCCAATTTCCTGGCTCTGCTTTTTATATGCAACTACTGTCATTCCCCCAGCAACAACTAAAGCTCCTGCGCAAATAACGCTCATTAGCAGAAGAAAAACATATGCCGTTCTTGTCCTTAAAAAATATATAAATCTCATTTGTATTTCTCCCTGATAGAAAACCTCTTAAAATTAAATATCGTGTCTTAATTATTTTCCATTAAGTTGTTAGTAACTTATTTAATATATGCTGCACTAAGTTTATTGAATAATAATGTTATTCTTTAATTGCACCAAACCTCCTGCATCCATAATATGTAAGAAATTCAGCTTATATTATGTATTAATTCTTTTCTCCATCTTGTATAATTATTATACCAATATACAAATAATTTTACAATTAATCCAAGTGGTGATCATATATTGTAAACATAAAATACATTTATTTCATATAGTAATATTACCCTGTTATATGGTATACTTAAAAAGTGTAAATAGCTACATATTACGGTATTTTGGGGGGGTTTTTACTAATGAACAAGGCAATACACATTTTCCTTATTTTAACTATTTTTCTGTCATTTTCGGCCTGTGGTTCTAATGCAAGGCAAGTTGTTATGTCAAATATTGTATCAGAAAATCCAGCAACCTCCCCTAGTGCCATACCATCTCCAAGTCCAAATCTAACTAGTAGCCCTGCACCAACAATCAAGCCTGTACAGACTGCGCCTAGCACTCCATCCCCCACTGTTACTCCAGTGCAGGTTAAGCCCATATTGGCGCCAACACCAACATCAATTTCAACTTCTCGGCCAGAAACCTTCGTCTTTATTGATGCTGGACATGGCGGAAACGACCCTGGATCCAGTGCCAATGGACTTGTGGAGAAGGAAGTAACCTTAGATATAGCCATAAAACTTAATCAAGTGCTGACGAATAATAAAATAAAAACATATATGGTCAGAACTGGAGACAAATTTATGGATCATAGAGATAGAATATATTTAGCAAATGATATGAAAGCGTCCTTATACATAAGTATTCACTGTGACTGGTTTGATAATTCAAAATATGGCGGAACCCAGACTTATTATACTTCGGCCAAAGATCTACGGTTGGGTGAACTTACTGAGCTTCAGTATGCAAAATATGTACATAATGAACTTATTAATACTATAAAGTCAAATAATAGAGGTATCACAGACAGGCCTACCCTGGCAGCTGTAAAATATGCAACTATGCCATCCATTCTTATAGAAACTGGCTTTTTATCGAATCCTACAGATTATACAAATCTTGCAACTGGTGAATATCGCCAGAAAATAGCCGAAGCAATGGCTTCTGGTATTATGCAGAGCCTTCAAAAAGCAAACCTTAAATAGACAAATAAATTAAGGGATGAACTCAATTGTTCATCCCTTTCGTAAATCTATCTTTTTCATAAATCACTCATTTATCGACTTTATAAAATCCCTCAGAAGCTGGATTATCTCTTCCTTGTCCCACAGGGTAAATACCTTTTGTTTAAGATGTGTTGCATTTCTCATACCCTTAACATACCAGGCGATGTGGCTTCTCATTTCACACACACCAGTCTTCTCGCCTTTTAAATCTATTAACATGTTCATATGTCGGATTATTGTATTAATCTTCTCCTCATGGGTTGGAGGAGTGAAGTTACCTTCCTTTTTTAGGCCTGTAATAATCTCGTTGAAAATCCAAGGATTTCCTTGAGCTCCTCTTCCAATCATTACTGCATCACAACCAGTTTCCTGAAATATGCTTCTTGCAGAATCCGCTCCGACTATATCACCATTTCCTATTACTGGAATTCCTACGCTTTCTTTTACTCTTCTAATAATTTCCCAGTCTGCCTTACCGCTGTAAAATTGCTCTCTAGTTCTACCATGTACTGTAACGGCTGCCGCACCATTTTCCTCAGCAATTTTAGCAAATTCAACAGCATTTATACTATCTTCATCCCAGCCCTTCCGAAACTTCACTGTAACAGGCTTACTTGATGCCCTACTTACTTCTCTAATTATTTTCCCTGCCAGTTCAGGCGTTTTCATCAGGGCACTGCCTTCACCATTTTTAGTAACCTTAGGTGCTGGACAACCCATATTTATGTCAATAATGCAAGCCATGGAATCATTTAATCTATAGGCTGTTTCAGCCATTATCTTAGGGTCTGAGCCAAAAATCTGAATTGCAGCAGGCATTTCTTCCCTTGCAATATCCCCTAATTTGAAGCTCTTATCATCATTGTAGTGCATACCCTTAGCACTTACCATCTCAGTATAAATGAGTCCACAGCCCTGCTCCCTGCAAAGGATCCTAAAGGGTCGGTCTGTGACTCCTGCCATTGGGGCCAACAAAACTTTATTCTCCAATGACACATTACCTATCTTCATCTGTCCACCATACTTCCCAAGAGTTATTTTTAAATTACGAAGGTAATTTTTATCTTATTTGTTTTCGATATATTTTACCACCAAATACATCGCTTTAGCAAAGAATTACGTCATAAGTATTTCCTAACTTTTAGGTGCTTTCTTTTAACTGGAATAAAGCAAAATGTATAAATTCCGTCTTCAAACTTATGGTAATGGTTCATGTTTTCTTGGGTTTTTCCTATAGCCGCGGAAATAATTTCATCAAGCTGAATTTGTTGATTATTTAAAATGTTTAAGAACTTAACGCCATAAAACAGTTCCTTGCTGTGCACTACTTGAGCCTTAAGAGACATAGTGAACTCTGAGCAACTACTATAAATAGTAAGCTTAAAATATATATTTTGTCCGATTGCAAAACACTTACCACCATTGAATCTAAGTCCGCCAGCAGAAATGTCACTCACATCACAATGTACCCATATAGTTCCGTCTTCACTTACTAATGCTTTACAGCGTGGGCTATACCATCTTTTGTATTCCCTACTCTCTGAAAAATCCGCCATAAGTCTCCTCCTTTCACAACACATACAATAAACCCATAACGTCCTAACAAGACCTATACTATATTATATGTAAAAGGAAATTTAACTTTACTGCTAATACCCCCGTTAAAAAGATAACTATTAATAAATTCGTCCAGAACAGGCTGACACACCTCTGTCATTTTGAACCCAATTAAGAATATGTCTCTTATTATCTGCAAAAATAAATAACCCTATAGTTTCAACAACTATAGGGTTATTTATTAACATCTACAAAGATCTTTTCTCCAGGCTTTACCATGCCAAGCTTTTCTCTAGCAACCTTCTCAACGTACTCAACGCTACTAACCAATTCCTTTTGTTTTTTCAGCTCGGTATTTTTACTCTTTTCATCGTCTATTTTGTGATTTATACTGGTTATCTGACTCTGCTTTTCATGAATTATCTGTTCCTGCCCAACGAAAGTGTAAGTGAAATAACCCAACCCACATAAAGTCAAAAACAGTATTATCTTCCCTTTTCTTTTCTTTTCTCTTTTGTTCATTGCAATTCCTCTATAAATTTAGTTAGATATATTTCTATATTCTATATATCGGTCTAATATCCTTCTTATTTACCGTTTTTTATAGATTTTTTTCTTTTAATTCCCGGAATTCTGGCAATACTCCTTTTAAATAAAGATTTTGTGCTCTTCTTAACAGAAGACACACACCTTCCAGATGCGTCGCTCATGCCTCTCTTCGTTGATAATAGCACCGGTTTTATCAACCTAATCAATAACTTTACGGGCCATGAAACTATTTTAGCGAGAAAAAGAACACCTTTGATAATTCCATCTATAACAGTTACAGAAATTTTTAACACTATTGGGCTTATTGCTGATAGATAAAAGCTAGCACCTAAAATACTCCCGATTATTGAGAAACCCCGTATCTGTCCATCATTACTAAGGTATAAAGTCAAAAATAGTAAAAGAGCAGCAAAAATCCAGTACAATAAATCCTCAATAGAGATCAAAATTATACCGGTCTTTACTATCCTTCTTTTTATTCTGAATATATCAAAAACGAAACCCAGAATTATACCTCCGCATATGGACCAAAGGAATATCCAGAGTTCACTGCTCACTGGCATTGACAAAGAATCACCATCTTTCTATTTGAACAGTCTGGAGAAGAATCCCCCTTTTGAACCTTCTGATTCAGTATACTCCAAACTTAAAATGTCACCTTCAACATTAAGCTCTCCACTGTCCATGTTGAGACGACTTATATGTAGACCCTCGCCTCTAACTGCCAACCCCCCCAAATCGGTATGTACAATAACATATTGCTCATTAAAGCTCTCAACATCAAGAACTCCGCTAATAAGCAGCTTTTGCCTGTTTTCAAGCAATATGTTTTGAATCTTAGGCTTTATAGCTTTTTTCTCTTCCATAATACCCCTCCAAAGATCTATTATATGCAAATTTTAAGATTGGCACTTATATATGTTCGCGTTATGTCATTCTGAATGAGGTGAAGAAGCTTATGTAGCTTCTCATGTAGGATAGCCCCTCACTATCGTTCGGTATGGCTATCCAATAGCCTGTAGAACTTCCAAATTATTAGCTTTCAAGGGTAAATTAGTATTTAGTAAATAGATATGCATGTACAAATAAAAAAAGACCACAATAAAATTGTGATCTTCTGATATTAAGCTTTTTTCTATAGAATCTCGTACATTTCCTTAGAAGCGAGCTTTGTAACATATTCTGATATTGATGTAACCTTCACCTTAGCATCACTGTTTCCAAAGTGGATTTCAATGATGTCTCCTTCCTTAACCTCGGCGCTTGGCTTGGCAAACTTTCCGTTTATAAATACTCTATTCTGATCACAGGCTTCCGCTGCCAAAGTACGCCTTTTGATAAGACGTGAAAGCTTCAAATACTTATCTATCCTCATTTTAACCACCCATTCTGCCGCCTAATCAGTCGGCATAAAAAATCTTATAATTGAACTGCAGAAAATAGTCCTATTATTCTATGGCCTCCTTGAAAGCCTTTCCTGCCTTGAATACAGGTGCTTTTGAAGCAGCAATAGTAATTTCCTCTTTTGTCTGAGGGTTTCTTCCCTTTCTTTCTGCTCTTTCTCTAACTTCAAAGGAACCAAATCCTACTAGTTGCACTTTATCTCCTTCTGAGAGTGTCTGCTGAATTGTGTCAACAAAGCTCTTTAAAGCCTTCTCCGCATCCTTTTTAGTAAGTCCTGACTTGTTTGCCATACTGGTAACTAATTCATCTTTATTCATAAAAATTCTCCTTTCAAATTTTCAAAATCATATGTGTAATTTTTTCCAATAATAAGCAATCTATACCTTCTTTGCTTCTTTCCAAAGCATATCCATTTCTTCAAGACTCATTCCTTCAAGTATTCTGCCTTTTTCTAAGGCTGCCTTCTCAATATATGAAAATCTATTGATAAACTTGTCTATCGTTCTACCTAAAGCTAGCTCAGGTTGAACCTTAACAAACCTTGAAGCGTTAACTATTGAAAAAAGCAAATCTCCTAATTCCTCTTCTATATGCTCTTGATCATCCTCATCACAGGCTTCTCTAAATTCGGCCATCTCCTCTTCCACTTTCATGAAAGCCTCATTAATGTCTGGGAAATCAAAACCAACCTTTGCGGCCTTATCCTGAACTTTATAGCTTCTCATAAGCGCTGGAAGTGCTACGGACACACTTTTTAGCGCATCTGTATGTGATTCAATACTTTTCTCTTTGCGTTTTTGTTTCTCCCAATTAACCAGAACGTCTTCAGGAGTAGCTGCAGTATCCTCACCAAAAACATGAGTATGTCTTGAAATCATTTTTTTACATATGCCAGTAATTATATCGTCAACATCAAAAGTTCCCTCTTCTTCTCCTATTTGCCCATGAAAAACTACCTGTAGAAGCACGTCACCAAGCTCCTCACAGAGCTTCTCACTATCCTTATTATCTATTTCTTCAATAGCCTCATATGTTTCTTCAAGGAGATACTTTTTAAGAGTTTCATGAGTCTGTACTCTGTCCCAAGGACAACCTCCCTCTCCTCTTAATGTCTTCATAATCTTTACTAAATCTTCAAATGTATATTTTTCCTTAATCATTTTTTTGCCACCATCTCCATATTATTAGAAAGCACAGGAAAGCTAAACTATAGCCACACCTGTTTTAAATCTATTATATTGTCTGCAATACCCAAGTTCAAGCCTAAATGTCAACTACCCTATTTATGGTATCCTAATTCAAAGACATTGTTGTATCTGAAGCAGCTAGTAATGTGGTCATTAATCACGCCTAATGCTTGAAGATGTGAATAGCAGATAACTGAGCCGAAAAATTTGAAGCCTCTTTTCTTTAAATCCGCAGACATCCTATCAGAAAGCTCTGTTGTGGCTGGCACCTCTTTTATTGACTCCCATGTATTTATAATAGGCTTCCCATTAACATAGCCCCACATGTAATTGCTAAAGCTCCCGAATTCCTCCTGTATTTTAATAAATGTTTTAGCATTGCCTATGGCTGCCTCTATTTTTTTTCTGTTACGAATTATTCCGGAATTCTCCATAAGCGTGGAAATATCTTCTTCATCAAAGTTCGCCACAATTGATGGCTCAAATCCGTAGAAAGCTTTCCTGTAGTTCTCCCGCTTCTTCAAGATTGTAAGCCAACTAAGCCCCGCCTGTGCACTTTCCAGTATAATAAATTCAAAAATTCGTCTATCATCAAAGGTAGGAACGCCCCATTCCTCGTCATGATATTTAATATATATTTCCTCACCTAAACACCACTCACACCTTTTGCACATTTTTAACTCCATCCCAGCACTATGTAAATTAAGCTTTAATAGTTTTTAATCTTCTAGCACTTCTAAATCCTTTTTACCCTTTTTCCATGGCTAATCTATTATATACTATCATTTTGTACTATTATTTAAAATGGTTTATTCCTTTATAAAATAACTATCCCTCTAAAATTTATAATGCACAAAAAAAATTGGCTGGCGAATCGCCAGCCTTTAAAGGGGGTCAAAATGTATTTTGTGAGGTCCTTATTATTAATCTCCAACAATGCTTTTTTATATACATTTTCTTAATAAAATCTTTTTTTAACCTCCCGAGTAAATCCGTAATCTATAATTACTGGTCTATCATTTATTTTGCCCCAATTTACTGATCTGCTCAGATCAGCTATTAATAGGTTATATTTACTTAAGCTTTCTTTAATTTCTTTTATCTCTCTAAGTCTTGAGATGCTTCTCACATTAAAATACTTATAAACATAAGATATATGCTTAATTCTCTCTGCTCGTTCCATAATAATAAAATTGAAATCTTCAGAAGCATATAAAACTTTTGCAAATAACTGAGTTGAGTCAACTGACGAAATCTCATATTCAACTTGATTTTGAGCAATTCCCCTTTTGTTTCTTGCAATTTTAATTACAGTTCCATCTGTCAAATCGAATACTCTTCTTCCAGACCCTGAGCCAAGGTATTTATATGTCTTATTTTTTATATTTATTTCATTAATATCTAATTCCATATAAACATCTCCCTATAAGTTAACATAATGTATACCTTATTGTATGTTCCTTATAGTTGAAATGTTATTGTGTATAACCCCCTAACTTGAAATGTCATCATTATGTCAAAAATGATAGATTCAGACTCGTTGCAACACATATTGCAAAAACTTTGAGTTTTCACTAGTTTTTCAATCCGTTCATTTTTAGCCCGTGGACGAATATTAAATGATTTTTAATACAAAAATCCTTTCTAACACCACCAAACAGTACAATCAAAAGTCTTATCCAATCATATAAGAAATAAAGAGTATTGAAAAAAATGTAATTTTTTGCAATATTTTCTTTACAATACGCAGTTCTAAATAATATAATGATTTCTACACAGAAAATCTAATTATGGGAGGTAATGTATATGTCATCATTTATTGACAACTTTAAGACCAAAGCTGCTGTCGTGAGTAGTAAAACAAAAGACTTTGTAGAGGTTAATAGGTTGAACATGGCTATAGTTCAAAAGGAAGGGGAGATTAAGAAAGAATATGAATCCATAGGAATGTCTTATTATAAGTGCTATGCAAATAAGGACTCCTCAACGCTTGAACAGTTAACAGCAGGACCTATTGGTAGAATTGAAACTCTATTAGATGAAATAAATGACTTCAATGTGCATATTCGAGTTTTGAAGAATGAAAAAGACTGCCCTTCATGCAATAATGTGGTTACTTATGAATCAAAATTTTGTCCCAAATGTGGCTATCAATTTGAAGAAACTACAGTTTCTTCAAATGAGAAACCTGTTGAAACTATAAAATGTACTAATTGTAACGAAGAAATTCAAGCAGGCACACAATTCTGTGGCAATTGCGGAAAACCCGTTGCCTAAAAAGGAGGTTGAAAGGATGAAACAGTTTGAAAATGTAGTAAACTCACTACAGGAGTGGTTAACCTCGATACCACTTATCAATAAGATGGTACCATTTGCCCAACAAATACTTATTGTTTCCCTTGCTTTATCAGCTGTATATCAATTAATAGCATTGGTATCTTTTAATGTTGCTCGTTTTCTCGTAATTTTCACAACATTGGGCCATTACGGTTTTCTGTTAGGCTTCTGGCTGGTGCTTATATCTCCGATGAAAAAATGGACTCCTTATGCTTTATTTGCTAAAGCTCTGTTAATATTATTTCCTTTCACTTATTTTTCTATTAATAATGCCCTTGTTTTTGCCATGTACATATTCTTTGGTTATTGGTTACTTAAATATACAGCAGTCAGTAATTCATAATATTAAAAGGGTCAGTCATGCGTATACGATAAATTCCTAGCGTTGGCTGGCCTTTTTATACTATCTAATCAAGAGTAATTAATTTCACGCCATAAGTAATTTTCTAAGAATCTATTTTAGGAATCAGGAGGTTTATCATGATATGTCCTAATTGTCAAAAAGAACAACAACAAACCAAATTTTGTACTTTATGTGGCACACCACTGCCACAAGATAAAAGTGATCTAGTAGAAAATATTCTTCAAGAGGAAAAACCTCCTCTTGAAGAAAGTCTTCAGGAGAATGTAGAAGAGCAACTTGATGAAACTACTAATGAGAAGATTGATGAGTCTACTAAAGTTGAATTAACTTCTCATTCATCAGACAAATTACTTACAAAAGACATAAAAGGCAAAAAGACAAAATTCATATCCACTTTATTGTGGACACTGGCTACCCTTATCATAACCTTTTTAACTATCTTGACTATATGGTAAAACAATAAAATGCTAAAGGAGATTTGTAACAATGTATAAAAACGTTTCTGCTCTGGTGTTATTGCTTGCTTTTATATCTATTCTATTTTTATTTCCCCATATTAGAGATATAAATATCCCTGATATGTTTTCAAAATTCAAAACGAGTGATTCTGTCAGCACAGCAGGCGATACGACCAAAGACACTACTCAAAGCATAGAGAAAGACAAATATCCGCAGTCATTAGATACCAGGTTGCCCTTTAATAAGAAAATTTCATTTGTGTATGTAGGAGAATTAAACAGCCACGCTGTTTCAGGAGTTTCAATATCTGACCTCGTTTCAAACGAAGTTTCTTTCAATGAGGATACAAAGGCACTATATTTCTATAATTCAAAGTTAATCCCGCAAGAGGCTGATAATCTCATTGTAGTAAAAGAAACTAACTCAATGGATACCTTGATAAATCAGCAAGTAAAGAAAGACAAAAAACAGGTCAGGGTTGACTTTTCACCGATATATAATGCTCAAAATAATTCTTCTAATATTTCTATTGTTAATGAAGAACGTCTTTTCCTTAATACATCTCTCACTGTAACACTCTTAAATGACCAGGGTGATGTAGAAGTTAAATATGATGATGAAACAAAGACCGTACAGACAAAAACATTAAAAGCGGGTGAATCTTTAGACCTTAAGGTACGCAACAAGCAGAGCAAGGATGGCAAAGACCTAAAGTCTAAGGTTCTTGTTACTAACTTTGGTATGTGGAATTCAGATAATATGAAATATGTTGTTCCAAATTCTAAGTAGGGAGGTGGTCAAATAGTGAAGAGTTTTATTAACCAGATCCTAATTGTATTTCTCATTTTAACGATTTGCATACAGCCCTCCCAAACAGTAAATGCTATAGACTCCACTAAAGTTGCAGTTCTATTTATACACGGATATAACAGTGATGAATCAGCATGGTCCAGTACAGGAATATTCAAAGAATTATCTTCTCAAGGGATTCTTTGCAAGAGTATTAACTATGAAGCATACAATAGGAATGACTTAACCTCTTCTGCCGTAATGAATATAGTAGACAATGCAATTCAAAATCTTCCTGAAGGCAAAAAGTTTGATGTAATAGTACATAGTATGGGAGGTTTAGTTATCCGCTGGTACCTGTTAACCCATCCAGAAATGAGAAATAGAATTAGAAGAGTTATTTTTATAGGTACTCCTAATCATGGTTCGCATGGTGCTATGCTCAATAGAATTACAGATTTCATAGAAGATACAAGTGATTATATTAACCTTGACGATGCTAAACCGTATAAGAAGCTTTGTAGTGAGTATTACGATAACATTTTTGAAAGATGGGACAAAGGTAGAATTCTACCATTCGAAGAGTGGTTATATACCAAAAAAAGCGAAGTAATTGACACTATTCGAAATAGAGAAAATGAAAAAATTAAACCAATAAAAGATATCGGACTTCCTATTGCGGACAGCAAGGAGGATTATCGTTACAGTGGAGCATTCGAAGAGTATGGTAAATTGATGTACAGCAGATATGCTGTAAAGAACAGTTTACTTAAAGCACCAACTCTTCTTAATCCTATCGTAAACATTATAAATTCTAGTGATACTTCAGGTGGAAACGGTCTACCAGCACCAAACCTAAGTGATGAAATTACTAAGCAATTTGTAGAAAAAGGGCTAGCCTTTGCGGGAGTTAAAAATATAGTACAAGATAGATTAATGTTACAAACGTTTCGGATGAATATAGGAAAGAGACAGGATGGGCAATACGACTACTCATATTTTAATGCAAACCCATTTTTGAAGAAACTTAATGAAGAAGAAAATCAATATAGAAGTGATGTTTTTGATGCTGGTAACTATATCCCTCAATATATAACTATCGCAACAAGAACACAAAATTATCAACGTAGATTTGTAGATCTATTAACAGTTGATATGAGCCCTTGGCCCACAGAAGAAAATGATTCAGTTGTACCAGTAACCAGTGTACCTATCGACTATAAGTTCTACTTTGATGCAACTAAATATGAAGCACAAAAAGATATACCTCATGTTAATCAGCCAAGTCAAACAGAACTCCTTCGCACAATTTATAATAATCCACTCACTTGTGAGCCTAATGGTGATAGTAAAACAGTTGTTAAAAATGAACTTAATAAACAGCAAATGTTTCTTCAAGGTATTGCTGTAATAAATACTGACAATTTTTTCGAAAATGGGAACGAAGTAACAATAAATTCAAGCTCTCCTTCAGACCTACTTATTATTAATAGAGATAAAGATGAGACATGGGGTAAAGGTCATGTTAAGAATGTAAGTCTATTAAAATCATCTGATTCTTCATATTCATATACCTTTATTGCTAAGTCAGATAAGTTAAAATCAGGATATGTGATTAAGTCTCAAAGTGGAGCACCATTTACAGTTACACTTAATACGCATAGTGGAAAATCATCAGACAAAAACTTACCATACCTTATTGATCCTATTGAAACTACCAACAATAATGGTTTTGTCACTACCAAGTTCAGAGTTATAGATACCAAGTCAGACAATAGTGTTAACAAATTTGGCATTAATGATATTATCCTACAAAACGGTGATAAATTAGTACCCTTCTATAACTTATCAAAAGAAACAAAAGTAGTTAAAAATGGTGATTCTGTTTTACTTGCTTTAGATTTTTCAGGCAGCATGGAGGGCCAACCGAAAATTATGTCTATGAACCTTGCAGAAAACTATATTTTGCAACTTAATAAAGGCATAAAGATTGGTGCAATTGGCTTCAGTAAAGACGTAAATATTCTTTCAGAACTTACAGATGATATTAAGTCCGCCAGTAGAAAAGTATATTCTTCTCAAACCGGTAATACACCATTATATGATGCAATAATAACAGGAAGTAATATGTTATCATCACAATACGGAAACAAGACACTTATTGTAATGACAGATGGCTCAGATACAGCTAGTAAATCTGCAATGGAACAAGCTATTACAGCAGCTAATCAACATAAAATACCTGTATATATTGTCTGCCTTGGTGGTGATGTAAAGAAAGATGTAATTGGCCAGATAACTTCCCGTACTAGCGGACAGGCATATTATACCTATGATGTTAATGAGTTGGCATCTATATATCACCATATAACATCAAATGCAGATAATCTTTATACTGCTACTTTTAAAGCATCTGATTTAAGCAATGTAAAAATAAAACTTGCTGGATCAAAATCCAATACAGCTATAGTTATGCCAGATACACCTAAAGAAAGTGAAAAATCATTTTTCGGAAAAATCCAAGATTTATTATTTAAGGGGGTAGCATGGTGGACAAAGAAAATACATATTTAAACCAAACGAATTATAATATTAACTTAATTTGTTCAAGGCAAAACCTTCATAATGCCTTTGTAAAATATATAAGTGCAGAAGCTATCTATATATCTTTACTCCTGGGGGCCGTTAGTCTTATGTGCGGAGCTGAAATTTCTACATTCATTTCCTTTGTTTACATATTACTTTGCGTGATGTTGAGAAAAGACAGCATTATTAAGCTGTGTAATTTTGTTGTTTTTCTTTCAATAACTTATTTTGCAGTATATATGTACAATACTGAACTGATTGAAAAGTGGTTTTACTTTAGCATTTTACCAATACTATCAATTGTAATTCTCTTAAAATTTCAACAACTAAGTTTATATAAAATAGGTCCATTTTCGAGCAAAATCAGAGGACAATTAAGAGTTAATTGCATTATTTCTTCAATTCTTGTTGCAGATGTTATTGCTATCATTTGTAGAGATAAATTTTACATCTACGGTGGAGTGTTGTTGCTATTATTACTTCAAACATTCGTATCAAAGGGGAGTTATATTAAAATAACGGTAGCCTCTTTAATAATAACTACCATCTATACCTCACTCATAGTGCTATTCGCCTGGAGGGGAATTTTGTTTTTCCCAACAAAACCACTTATTTTTCTAAATAGTTATTGGTATGCAATATCAGTACCCTATATTATTACGATCACAGGCCTAATAAAAATAAAAAACCAAAAAATTGAAAGGGGATCACAAGAATGAAATTATCTCTATTTAAAAAAGTTATTTTATTATCCGTAATGTTACTTACTTTGGTATTTTTAATTACAGGTTGTGCTACAGCTGAAATGAAAGTCAATAATGATGGCTCAGGAGAAATTAAATATCTAATCACGGCGAACGGGATGATGCCACAAAGTCAAATTAAAGATGAAATCGATAAAAACATAAAAGACGAAAACAAAAGGAGGACTTAAAATGGCAGATTTGATAGATATGTTTTGCAACATACCAATCTTTTTATCAGACTGGTTAATGTCTTATAAGATAGATTCTTTATTTACAATCTTATTGTATTTTATTAGTATTACGCTCATAGTATATTTTCTTACAAAAGGGAAAAAGAGAATATATAAATATATACCCACTATGATTTATTTAATACTTTTTATTGCATACATTGGAAGTGAAAAACGTGGGCTTCAGTTTCTTATGCTACCAGTAGGTTTTATTATTTCTCTTATAACAGCAGCTTCAATTGATTTTATCGGATTGCTGAAACCAGCAAAGAGTACTCAAAAATGATATAAATAAATACACAACAAAAGCCTCTTCCAAGTAATACTAAGGAAGTGGCTTTTGTCAACTACAGAACTCCCACTTGAAAAACAGAAGAAATATATCCACCAATAGTTGCAAAGGTTATCAACGAGGTATGTACTCTGTTTGATAAAGCAGAAGGGTCTACGACCACTGCTAGGCTCACTGAAGCTTGTAACAAGTACCTTAAGCAAGGTTTCCTTCAAACCACAAAAACAGTCTCACCTTAATAAGAGTTTTAAGAACACTTATTCACATTATTTCTAATAAATTTTGAAATACTACATATATTCCTTGATTCATAAGATGAAGAAAATTCAGCTTTATCGATTATTAATTCTTTTCTTCGTCTTATATATTAAAATTTATGATTGGAGTTGTAAAAATGAGAAAAGAAGATTGTGAATATTACCATGATGACGATAAGATAATTAATGGAGAAAGTCTAAACTTGGACATGACCTTAGAACAATTATCAAATGAGATTAAACCTGGAGAAACTCTTATTCTGGATGTTGGGAATAATTATTTTAATCAGAATGATGAGTTATACAATAACCTTGTTTTAAAGGGTTATGAAGTAAGAAAAACTGTAAGAAATGGCAGAAATCAACTTATAGTACGACAAAATATACAACTACTCTAAGAGATTAACAGATTCTGAACGCAGTGAAGAATCTATCTCTTACTTATTAAATAAGCACAAAAAAAGGTGGCTATTTTAAATGTAGCCACCTTTTCTATATAAGAATGTTTATTATCTTTGAACTCTACCTGAACCGTCTCCACCCATAAGAGCTTTAACTTCCTTAAGTGTAGCATGGTTGAAGTCACCTTCAATTGTGTGCTTGATGCATGATGCAGCAACAGCAAATTCAATAGTATCCTTTGAACTGTAGTTATTCATCATAGCGTATATAAGACCACCACCAAAGGAATCACCACCACCAACTCTGTCAACAATATGAACTGGATACTTCTTTGAGAAGTAGAAGTCCTTGCTGTCATAGAGCATTGCAGCCCAGTTGTTGTCTGAAGCTGTAATACTTTCTCTAAGAGTTATAGCAACATAGTCGAAGCCAAATCTCTTTTTAAGCTTCTCAGCAACTTCTTTGTATCCATCATGGCTAAGTTTACCGCTTGTAACGTCAGTAGCTTCTGCCTTGATTCTGAATACCTTTTCAGCATCTTCTTCATTTGCAATACAAACGTTAACATACTGCATTAATTCGCCCATAACCTGGCCAGCCTTTTCAGAGGTCCAGAGGTTCTTTCTGAAGTTAAGGTCACAACTAACTTTGATTCCCTTTGCTTTACAAACCTTTAAGCCTTCTAAGCAAAGCTCAGCTACGTTCTGTCCAAGAGCTGGAGTAATACCAGTAAAGTGGAACCATTCAGCACCTTCTAAAGCTTTGTCCCAGTTGATATCGCCAACTTTTGCAGTTGAGATTGAAGAATGAGCTCTGTCATAAACTACAACTGAAGCTCTCTGAGATGCACCCTTCTCACAGTAGTAAATGCCAACTCGTTCTCCGCCTCTAACGATTCTTGTAGTATCAACTCCAAATTTTCTTAAGTCGTTGATTGCAGCCTGTCCAATAGGATTTTCAGGAAGCACTGAAACAAATGCCGAGTCCATGCCATAATTAGCAAGTGATACTGCTACATTTGCTTCTCCACCACCATATACTACATCAAAAGACTTAGCTTGAACAAATCTCTCATACCCCGGAGGTGCCAATCTAAGCATGATTTCACCAAAACATACTACCTTACCCATTTTAGAAAATCTCCTTTTACAATATTAATAATTTATGGTATTTTTCAATTACAAGCTTTCAGATACCTATATATCTAAGTCGAAGTAATTTTCTTCAGAAATGCTATATAATCCATGAGTTCCTAGCCCCTCACTATCGTTGGGTACGGCTAACAAAAGCCTATGGAACTCCTGTATTATAAGCATTTCAATCGAAAATTATTTTTTAGCGCGAGCTTCCTTAACTTTCTGAATAAACTGTTTGCCTATTTCAGTTATTGAAGCATAGTCACCAGTCTTAGCTCCACCTGTAAGGGCGCCACCAACACCTACAGCTACTGCGCCATTTTTGATCCACTGATCAACATTATCAAGCCCAACTCCACCAGTTGGCATAAGAACAGCCTGAGGGATAGGACCTTTGATAGCCTTTATAATACCAGGGCCAAAAGCTTCTCCTGGGAATACTTTAACGATATCTGCGCCAGCTTCCATAGCTCCTACAACCTCTTTTATAGTCATTGCGCCAGGCATACAAGCAATCTGATATCTGTTACAAAGCTTAACAGTTTCAGGATCGAAGTATGGAGATACAATGTACTGTGCTCCAGCTAAGATAGCAATTCTAGCAGTTTCTGGGTCAAGAACTGATCCCGCACCAACTATTATTTCACCCTTGTTGTAAACCTTTGATAATTCCTTGATAACCTCAGCAGCACCTGGTACTGTAAATGTTATCTCCAATGCAGCTATTCCTGCAGCAGCACATGCATCTGCAATCTTAATAGCTTCCTCTGCGTTTCCAGCTCTAACAACTGCAACAACGCCACAATCTGTAATCTTCTTAATAACTTCTGCTTTAAGCATTATAATCTCCTCCAATTAATATATTTAACAAAACACAATAGGTAAATTTAATCCTTACTGTGTATGAAACCATATTTAGTTTACCCCACTACCAAGTCTTAATGATATTTCTTTGGCAGCTTTCTTTACGTTTTGCACAAATTCCTCAACACGATCCATTGTAAATACTTCTGTTGAAGCACTAATGCTCACAGCAGCAACAATCTTACCCCTGTAATCGTAAATAGGAGCTGCAACACATCTTACACCAAGTTCATGCTCTTCATCATCAATAGCCCAACCATTTTTTCTAGCTTCCACTATCTGTTTAAAAAGCTCATCCTTATTTGTTATAGTGTGTTTTGTATGCTCAACATAATCCATCTGTGACAGCCTAATTTCAACTTCAACATCTGCAAGTCCTGAGAGAAGGCATTTCCCTAAAGCAGAACAATAGCAAGGTACTCTTCTGCCAATCTGAGAATAGAGACGAATGCTGTTCACCAACTCGACTTTATCAATATATACAACTTCACAGCCATCCAAAGTAGCAAGATGTACAGGTTGTCCAAGCTTTAACATAAGGGCTGTAAGGTGTGGTCGTGCTTCCGTCTTAAGCTCAACACTGTTTAGATATACACTGCTAACTTCAACTAGCTTAAGCCCAACCTTATATAGTCCTCTATCCCTAGTTTTCTCGATGTAACCGCGTCTGACCATAGTACTCAAAATCCTATGTACTGTACTTTTATGAAGTCCGAGCCTATTACCTATCTCAGTAACCCCTAGTCCATCTTTTTCAAATGCCAATATTTCAAGTATATCAAATGCTCTGTCAATTACCTGAATTCCCTTATCTGCCATAGCTCTCCTGTTTCGCATTGCAAAACGCAGTTTTATATATTAACACTACAAATTAATAATACGCCAATAATTATAGGATTTCAACAACATATTTCCCTTTCTACTAAAAATATATCCTCCTACCTTCAATTTACATCATAAAGCGCTTCTAACATTTTTTTCATATTTATATTTTAAAATTAGGTGTTATTATCTTTTGTTGATAACTCTCATTTTTCTCTGTATATATGAAAAAACTTATCCACAGAAACAAGCGTTTTGTTGATAACTCTGTGGAAAACCTGTTATGTTTGTATATAAAGACATAGACTAACGCCAGAAAGGTCTACATTTGATATGCCTCATTCGTAGTCCTCTCTGGCGTTATAAGATAGAAGATATATGATGATATAAGCTATAAATTATATTTTCATTATACATATTTTCATTAGAATTATCACCACAATTTTTGCTATGATAATAGCAATTATTGCACAGTTTTCGACCTTATATTTCAAATTTTTCATATCGGCTATTGAATTTTGATACTATTTTTTTATTTAGAATATTACATTTGTTATTCATCATTATGTATAATTACTATGAGGTGATTTATTGTGCAGATGGATAATTTCAGTTTTTCTCTAGATGATAAAACTTTTTATATAGACTGCAAAGGAAAAGTTGGGCATTTCACTATGCCTGTTGCTCATTTCCATGATTATTATGAAATATTCTACCTTTTGGAGGGTGAAAGACACTTTTTCATAAATGATAAAACCTTCCTAATTAAGCGAGGCGATTTGGTACTTATAAACAGTCATGATTTGCACAGAACAATTGATGTTGGCTCCCCTGGTCATAAAAGAATCATACTATGTTTTCAAAAAGGTTTTATTAGTTCCTGCAAAAGCAATCAAAGTGACTTATTAAATATTATATTTCAAGAAAAAAACCATGTAATAAGGCTTCCTGCAAATGAGCAAGACATCGTTGAGGCCCTGCTAAATAATATGCTAGATGAAGCGTCAAGTAAGCTTATTGGATATACACTAAGACTTCAGGCACTTCTCTCAGAACTACTGGTCTTTTCAGCCCGGTTTATTCAAACCAGCGTTTTCAGTCGGTTTGACTACTTAAGCCCGGTTCATAGGAAGGTTTCTGAGATAGTAGTGTTTATAAATCAACACTATATGGAACAGCTCACTCTTGATATACTTTCAGAGAATTTCTTTATTAGCAGATATCATCTAAGCCGTATTTTTAAAGAAACTACAGGCTTCTCCTTTATTGAATACTTGAATAGTGTCAGAATAAGAGAGGCACAGGTACTTTTAAAGGATGATAATCAGAAAATTATTGATATCTCCCAAAGGGTGGGATATGGGAGCATATCCCACTTTGGAAGAGTTTTTAAGGCATCCACAGACATGTCTCCCCATGAATATAGAAAAAACCTGCGTATGCGGAGTTGATGTAGAATAGGGGGGCATCTACTTTTTTATCTGTTCAAGCAACTTGTTTAATGCTTCTGCTGCAATGGCAAATTGCTTTGGACCACCTTCGGGTTTGTCATTTACCTTCGAATTAGGCTCAAGGGCTGCATAGCCGACAAATGAAGTAAGATGCGGTTCTAGAGAAATGAAGCCTTCGAAGCCAGTTCTCTCTAGTTCTGACAGGATCTCCTTCACTTTTCCGTCCCCATACCCAGACGGAACTACGCTATGATCACTATAAAGTGCATCTTTTATGTGCATATAAACAATATAGTTCTTCAGAAGTTCAAAGGCCTCTGGGTATGTTTTTACATCACACTGGACAAAATTTGCGGGATCAAATACAGCCTTCAAGTAGCTACAGTTCATAGTGTTGAGCAAGTCAAGGCATCTTACGGCAGTATCACCGTAAATTTCTTTCTCATTCTCATGTAAAAGAATAATTCCAGTTCCCTCGGCTACTTTTATAAACTCTTTCCATCTTTTCATTACTTCATCCCTGTATATTGTCGGATCCTCACCTTTTGGAATAAAAAAGCTGAACATTCTGATATATTTTGTTTCCATGATTTTTGCAATCTCAATGGTATGCTTAAACAATTCAAGATGTGGTTCGAAATCATCGGTTATTTTAATTTTGCCTATAGGTGAACCTATTGCTGAAAGCTTGAAACCTCTTTCATCCAGTTGTTTTTTAATTTCCCTTACTTCTGATAGGGTATACTCCGTGATATTTTTTCCGTTGACACCCCTCATCTCAATATATTTAATGCCCTGTTCATCCAAGACATTCATTTGAATCCCCAAATCAGGGTCAATCTCATCTGCAAATGCACTTAATATAAATTTGCTCATTTCATTAATCCCCCATTAATTTTTGGTATTTTTTCAAACTATTTTCTTAAACTTTTGCTGCCCATGTTATACCATAAATAAAGTAGTTGAAACCTTCAATAATTCTTAACCTTTAAGACCTGTTGTTGAAATTCCCTCAACAAAATATTTCTGCGCTCCAAAGAATAGTAATACACAAGGTAACATTGCCACCATGGACATTGCGAGAATTTCATTCCAATTTGCTGTTGCTGCATTATCAAGGGACATTCTCAACCCAAGAGTAACCGTAAATTTCTTTACGCTGTTAATATAAATCAATGAATTAAAGAAGTCATTCCATGTCCATATAAATTGGAATAGTGCCGCGGAGATTAGTGCAGGTACACTAAGAGGCAACAAAATCCTTATTAGTATAGTAAATGCATTACAGCCATCAATTTTTGCTGATTCGTCCAATTCCTTAGGTACACCACGGAAAAATTGAACCAACATGTAAATAAAAAATGGGTAACAAGCTGTCAGTGCAGGCATGGTAAAAGTCAAGTAGCTGTCGAGCCATCCAAGATTTTTGAACTGAATGTACCTTGGAATAATTACAACCGCATTAGGTAGCATTAATGTTGAAATCATAAGCATAAACAACTGTTTTTTAAAGGGAAAATTAAATCTAGCAAAGCCGTATGCAACCAATGTACTTGAAAGAATAGTAAATACCACGGTAGGAAGCACAAGTTTGAAGGAATTCATTAAAAAAACACTAAAGCTGAACTGCCCGCTTCCCTTCCATCCGTTTAAATAAGAATCCCAAATTACCTGGGTGGGTAGTAATTTTATAGAACCAAATATCTCATCATTGGGCTTAAAAGAAGAGAAAAACATCCAAATCAAGGGGTAAACCATTATAAACCCTACTACAAAGAGAAATACATATATAGACAACCTGCCTAGTGACTTTTTCATATGATTCCACCTCCGTCTTCATAATGCGTCCATTTACTTGATGATTTGAATATTAGAGCAGTAACTGCAATAATTATTACAAAAAGGATCCATGACATTGCAGAGGCATAACCCATTTTAAAGAATTGAAAGGCATTCTGATATAACATAATACCGTAAAGATACGTGGAATTCGCAGGGCCTCCGTTAGTTATAACAAAAGCAGCTGTAAAGTCCTGGAATGAGTTAATCATCTGGATAATAATATTAAATAAAACTATAGGTGTGAGCATTGGTATTGTGATGGTAAAAAACACTCTGACTTTAGTTGCTCCGTCCATTTTTGCTGCTTCATATAGTTCTTCTGGTATTTGTTTCAATCCTGCAAGAAATAACACCATAGATGAGCCAAACTGCCACACGGTCAAAAGACTAATTGTAAAAAGTGAAAATCTCGTATCCCCCAACCAATCTGGCCCTTGAATATTGATTGTGGTCAATAGCTTATTTAAAAAGCCGTCCTTCATAAATAGGAATCTCCACAAAACTGCTATTGCAACACTTCCTCCCATTATGGATGGCAAATAATACAATGTTCTGAAAAAACCTACAAATTTAATTTTAACGTTTAATATCAGTGCAATAAACAATGCTACTACTAGCTTTAATGGAACAGAAACAGCAACGTAAATCATCGTTACCTTCATTGATTGCCAAAAGTTTGCATCGGTAGTGAAGATATCTTTGTAATTCTTTAGCCCAATAAAACTAGGGTTATTTAGCATGCTATAATCTGTAAAAGAATATATAAAGGAAGCAACCAGTGGGTACAACTGAAATACAAGAAATCCAATAATCCAAGGTGCTATAAATAAAAGACCTACATAATCGTATTTCTTCTTAATTTTTTTTGCTGCAGATATTTGCATGAATGCCACCTGTCTTTCTATATGGTCTCAATATTATTAATTTTCAATTTTATATAATAAGGTGATGTCTATTCCGGCATCACCTTATTAATTTTCCAACACTATTTTTACTTCTTTGCTGCTTTCAGTGCATCAAGTTTAGCCTGTGTACGGCTAATAATTTCGTCTGCTGCCTTATCAGGTGTATTTTTATTAACAACCATCTTTTGTGCAACATCAGCTACAATAGCTACTATCTCAGCATTTCCTACTACAGATGTAGGAGCTGCTGAAGGGTTTTTAATTGTTAAATCAACTACACTTACTATATCCTTGTCAAGTTTTCCTGAATCTGTCAGAACCTTTTTAGCTGCTTCCGAAGTAGGTACTGATCTTACATCTGTTAGAGCACTAGATGAATCTTTGTCATTTAAAAACCAATTTACGAACTTCACAGCTTCGTCCTTATTGGCAGAGGCGTTATTTACAGAAAGAAGCATAGAAGGCTTGAAGGCTACGCTTGCTTCCTTTCCACCCTTAACCATTGGTGGTTTCATAACTCCAAAGTTAGCCTTAATAGGTTCTTTTATAGCAGAAACTCTGCCTGACCATTCAATCATGCTACCAATCTGTCCGTTAATCCATTTTGGATTTTGCTCCAGCTTGCCAATAAAGGTTTGAGCTTCTCCAAGAGGAAGTGCAGTTCCGCTGTCGAAAAGTTCCTTTATTGTAGCAAGGGCTTCTGATATATCAGCCTTTGAAGCTGCTATAGTAAAATCATCATTAAGCCAGTATTTCCCTGTCTTTGAGAAGATATATCTTTCATAATATAGTGGTTCTAACGCGCCAGGGCCTATGTCCAACCCTAAAAGATATGCATTACTGTCCTGGGCATGTATTTTTTTACCCTGTTCTATTAGCGTATCCCATGTAAATTCGGTTTTTAAGTCTATTCCATACTTACTCATAAATGCTGTGTTTACCAGCATTCCCATACCATTAGTTCCCATTGGGAGGCCTAAAAGTTTACCTTTTTGAGTAGCAAATTCCTTTAATACCTTGTCATTAAACTGAGTTAAATCAATAGCCTTCTGGTTATTTAGATCCATTAAAAGATCTTTTTGAGAGGCCATATCAACAAGCCATGGATAATCTGTCTGCATAAGGTCAGGTGCTGAGCCTCCAGCAAGCTGTGTCATGATTTTCTGCTGATAGCCATCGAACCCTTGATATTCTGCTTCAATTGTTATATTTGGATTTTTTTGTTTATATAAGTCAATGGCTGCGAGAGTAGCCTTATGGCGAGCATCTGCCCCCCACCAAGAAAACCTCATGGTTACAGGCTTAGAAGGTGCCGTTGTAGTTTGTTTGCTAGAATCGGTATTTGATCCTGTTTTACTATCCTTATTACTACATCCAATTACCGATGTAGATAGAAGGGATGCAACACAAATTGCACTAAGAACCCTAACATACTTTTTCATTAACTCTTTCCTCCCAACATATTTTTAAGTGTAAGCTACTTACAATAATAATTATACTCGTGTCTACTTTTATAGGAAGATACTTGGATTGACATATAATATCAATAGTTGTTAATAATAAAGGTGGTTTAAAGAAATATATCATTTCTGGATATTATAAATCAATTCTTGATATCTTTATTCAGGAATGCTCTAAGTTCTGGCATTATTTATTGAATTCTAAATAATAAGATATATAATTATATTATGTGCTAAATTATAATTGGAGGTAATATGTATAAGCTTTTAGTTGTAGATGATGAATATGAAATTCGCAATGGTTTATGCAAATTCTTTCCATGGAATGAGATAGGCTTTGAGGTTATTGGCCAGGCTGAAAATGGGAAGACTGCCTTTGACTTTTTGCAAAAGAATCTGACTGACGTGGTACTGTGTGATATTATGATGCCCGTTATGTCTGGCCTTGATCTCGCTAAATTGATAAGTACAGCCAAGCTCAAGATAAGAGTCATATTCTTCAGTGGCCACAAAGACTTTGAATATGCCCAGAAAGCTTTGGAATTCGGTGTAAAAAGCTATATATTAAAGTCTACAAACTATAACGAGCTAATTCGGGTATTTTCAAATATAAAAAATGAACTTGACGAAGAAAATCCTGTTACAGTTCCTACAGTTATACCTGAAAACGGGATGAATTTCAATGAAAAGATAATTTCAATTATTAAGAACTATGCACAAGAGCATTATCAGGATGTAACCTTGGAGGATCTCACAAAGCAGGTTCATATGAACCCTGACTATATAAGCAAGTTTTTCAAGCAAAAAACCGGACAAAATTTTTCCGATTTTTTGATTGAAGTCAGAATGAATAAGGCGGCTGATATTTTAAAAGATGTGAATTATAAAACATATGAAGTCAGCGATATTGTTGGATATAGTAATTCCTCTAATTTTACACGGACCTTTAAAAGTTACTTTGGAATGAGCCCTAGAGAGTATAGAAACCAAAAGACATAGGACAGGATGTGTAAAAACTCTATGAAAAAGAAGTTCTTTGTTAAAAACCTTTTAATTTTTATTTTGCCTCTTCTTATTCCTATTATTCTCATTGGCGGCTTTGCCATTACCTTAACACAGAACTTTATAATGGATGATATAAATAAAGGAAATGTAAGGGGATTGAATCAAACGAAGGAAGCTATCGAATTGATATTCAACGACTTGGATTCTTTTAGCCTTAATTTCAATTTAAATCCCTTATTTCTTTCTAATTTTAAAACTTTACTGCATAATGATGAAAATGATGTAATTACGCCTGAAAGTTTTGAAGTATACAATACCGTAATGAATTTAATAAACCCTTCAGTAAATTCAAAACCATATATACAATCCATATATGTCTATTTCAAAAACCCCAAAGGAAATTTTTTCATTTCTAATCAGGGGCTTGTTAGTTTAAATAGTTTTATTGATAAGTCCTGGTATGACAGCTTCCTATCCTCTAATGATGGTGTTAATACTTGGATTGATACTCGAGATATTAAGCAGTACGAGTTTGAAAAGGACTATACTCATCTAGTCACAATTTATAAAAAGCTGTACTCCCCCGGTCTTAACAAGGCTGACGGAGTAATTGTCATGAATATAAGGCGAGATTATATAGAGGGCATACTGAAAGGGCTCGTATCCTTTCCTGAACAAGCTGCCTTAATATTAGATGTAAATGGTAATCTAGTATCAACGGTCAACAACAACCCCGATATAAAGGAAAGAGATGTTACAGCAATTGATAATAATACATCAAGCTTTTTTGAGTATAAGTCACAGAAAAATTCATATATGGTTTCCCGTATTCAATCCAACAGATATAATTTAAAATACATATCCATTATCCCAAAGGGAGTGCTATATAAGTTGCCCCTTCAGCTACTCTATATCACAATACTCCTTCTGATTATTTCCTTTTTGCTGGGTTTAATGTTAACCTATTTTATTACCAGAAGAAATTATAATAATATACTTGGTATAATATCTGCTTTTGAATCTGCAGAAAATGGCAAGCCTTTGCCCCCACTCCCATCAAGGGTAAATGATGAATACAGTTTTATTATGCAAAATGTTATTAAAACCTTCATTGAGCAAAGTTACTTAAAAGTTCAGCTTTCCGAAAAGAAGTATCGTCTAAAAACCATGGAATTTGTGGCATTACAGTCTCAAATCAACCCACATTTCCTCTTCAACACATTAAAAACCATCTTCTGGAAGTCAATTAATCTTACCGGTGATCAAAACGAGGTAAGCAAGATGATTGAGCATCTCTCAGACATTCTCAGTTATTCCCTGGGTATCTCTGATAAGACTGTGACTTTGGAAGAGGAAATAAAGAATACAATTAGTTATATTGAAATACAAAAAGTACGGTACAGGGATAAATTCCGCGTAATTTGGCAGTACGACGATGCTATAACACAGCATATGGTACTGAAGCTCTTATTCCAGCCATTTATCGAAAATTCTATATACCATGGTATTAAAGAAAAAGAAGGAGTTAGTTATATAAAGATTAAAATAGCCTTGAAAGATTCCCAACTTAAAATAACCATTATTGATAACGGCCTTGGTATAGAGCCTGAAATATTAGGGAAAATTCGAGAAAGGCTTAATGAAGATGGGGAATACTCCAAGCATATAGGCTTATACAACACCAATAAAAGGCTGAAGCTTACTTACGGTGATGAAACTGATATCAAAATAAGAAGTAAGCCCGGCCTTGGAACGGTAATCTATGTTAATATTCCTGTGTGATTTACATTGCTTCCTCAAGATTTTTGTACTGATTGTTATACATGTTGAAGTAAACACCCTGTTTCTCCATAAGCTCTGCATGGTTTCCCTTTTCAACTATTCTTCCCTCGTCAATTACCATTATGGTATTTGCCTCTCGAATCGTACTGAGCCTGTGAGCGATTATAAAGCAGGTACGCCCTTTCATCATATTTAACATACCCTGTTGAATCTGCATTTCTGTACGAGTATCAACATTACTGGTGGCCTCATCCAATATGAGGATTGATGGCTTTGCCAGTATTGCTCTGGCTATTGCCAAAAGCTGTCTCTGTCCTTGGCTTAAATTGCTCCCACTCTCCGTCAGGACTGTATCGTAGCCATTTGGCAGGAGCTTTATGAAATTATGGGCATTAGCTATTTTAGAAGCCTCCATCATTTCCTTATCTGTGGCTTCAAGCCTTCCATATTTAATATTGTCCCGTATTGTCCCAGTAAATAAATAGGTGTCTTGGAGCACCATTCCAAATATCTTTCTGAGGCTATCCCTTTGGTATTCTCTTATATCAACATCATCAATAAGTATTTTCCCTGCATTAATGTCATAAAATCTGGTTATGAGGTTTACAATTGTGGTCTTACCAGCACCGGTGGGGCCAACAAGTGCAGTGGTGCTTCCGGGAAGCGCTTCAAAGGTGACATCTTTTAAAATAGGCACATCCTCCCGGTATCCAAAGGAAACATCTTCAAAAGCCACGTGTCCTAGAAGTTCCTTTATTTCCTTGGCTTCCTCAGTGTCTTTCTCCTCTTCCTTCTCATCAAGTATTTCAAATACCCTTTCTGCTCCTGCAACCGCGGACTGCAATGTGTTAAAAATATTAGCCAGATCGTTCAAAGGCCTTGAAAATTGTCTGGAGTAGTTAAGGAAGCTCGCTATTATTCCAACTGTTATAATTCCGTTTACAGCCAGTACCCCGCCAACAGATGCTACTGCTACAAAGCCTATGTTATTAATAACATTCATAATAGGCATTAAAAATCCCGAGGTTACCATAGCCTTAATGCTTACGTCTTTAAGCTTATCATTTATTTCTTCAAATTCGTTGACTATCTTCTCCTCATGGTTGAAGGCCTTTATGACATGGAGCCCCGATATGGATTCCTCAATATGTCCGTTAAGCCTGCCAAGTGTAGCTGCCTGTTCTTTAAAGAGCACCTTGGTTTTATTTGCAATTGTTTTAGTTAAAAGAAATACCATAGGTATAGTTATGATACTTGCCAGGGTGAGTATAGGACTCAAATACAGCATCATGGCCAGGGAGCCCACTATCGTTATACTTCCTACCATGAGCTGGATAATTGACTGAGATATGGTGGTGCTAACATTATCAATATCGTTTGAAAGCCTGCTCATAATATCACCATGAATACGGGTGTCAAAGAAACCTATTGAAAGCTTTTGGAGCTTAGCAAAAAGGGTATCTCGAAGGCTTCTGACTATTCTTTGTGAGAGTCCTGCCATAAGCCAGCCCTGTGTAAGCGTAAGCAGGCCATCCGTAATATAGGCTATTGCAAGTGCTGAAATAACCGTGGCCAGAGCAAAAAAGTCCACTTTCCCCAGTTCTATTGACATTGTGTCAATGGCTCTGCCAATTAAATATGGGAAGGAAAGCATTACAATTGAATCTATTATAACAAAACCAAATATCGTCAATAATAGCTTTCTCTCTTTACTGAAATACTTCCAAAGCCTTTTCAATGTTTCCTTCAAATTCTTTGGCTTCTCTATAGGAGCAAACCTGCCTCCACCAAAACCTCCTCTTCCACCACGCCTCATCTGAGGAATTCCTGCTTCCAGGATTTTTTTATCACCTTGAGCCATACCTACACCTCCTGACCTATCTGAGAGGAAAATATCTCCCTATATATTTGGCAGTTTTTAACCAATTCATCATGAGTCCCCATTCCTACTATCTCTCCCTGATCCAGAACAATAATCTTATCTGCATCAATAACAGAGGTTATCCTCTGAGCAATTATAATGGTAGTTAGCCCTCTGGAATATTTTTTAAGGCTTTCCTTTATCCTCGCCTCGGTTGCTACATCAACAGCGCTTGTGCAATCATCTAAAATAAGTATCTCGGGCTTTTTAATAAGTGCTCTGGCTATGGCCATCCTCTGCTTCTGCCCTCCCGATAAATTCACGCCGCCCTGTCCCAATCTGGTGCTGTAGCCTTCCGGTGTTTTACTTATAAATTCATGAGCCTGTGCCATTTTTGATGCCATTTCAATCTCTTCAGCTGAAGCATTTTCTTTTCCCCAAAGAATGTTTGAACTTATTGTCCCAGTGAAAAGCACTGTTTTCTGTGGTACAACAGCTATTCTCTCACGAAGCTCTTTTGGATCAATATCTTTGACATTCACATCATCAACCTTCACTACTCCGCTGGAAACATCGTAAAATCGTGGAATAAGACTGGAAAGTGTACTTTTGCCAGAGCCAGTAGGCCCTATGATGCCAACGGTTTCACCACTAGCACAGGTAAAGGATATATCTTTTAAGGCGAGCTCTCCTGAGGATCCCTGATATGCAAAGGAAACTCCCTCGAAGTCCACCTTTCCGGACTTGGTATCTGGAGAAATTGTCCTTTCTGGAACTGTCATGCTGTTCTCCACGACAAAAACCTCCCCTATTCTTTCCGCTGAAGCCTTTGCCCTAATAAATGAGCTAAATACATTTGATATTATATTTAAGGAAAAAAGTATTTGGGTCATATAATTTATAAAGGCAATTGTCTGTCCAACCCGCATACTTCCATTGTTAACACCTATTCCTCCAAACCATAGAACTGCAATAATTCCAAGGTTCACTGTCAAAGAAATTGCAGGAGAAAATACGGCTGTTACCCTGTTTGCCTTAATTGATGCTGATGAGAGCTCTTCATTTTTAATGTGGAACCTATCTACCTCATAATCAAAACGGTTAAATGCCTTTACAACACGTACTCCTGAAAGATATTCACGCATAACGCTATTAACTGTGTCAAGAGCCTTTTGAACCTTTATAAAGAAGGGATAACCGATCTTCATATTCATTGAAATAATAAATCCCACCACAGGAATTACTGCAATAAGTATAAGAGACATCCTCGGGTTAAGGCTTACTGCCATTATCACACTGCCAATACAAAGGATGGGCGCCTTTGCAAAGATTCTCATCATCCCCATGAAAAAGCCCTGAACCTGAGTAATATCGTTCGTGAGTCTGGTAACCAAGGTTGCACCCTCGAATTTATTCATATTATCAAAGGAAAGAGTATTTACTTTTTTAAATAAATCCAGTCTTAGCTCTGCTCCAAACCTTTGAGCGACGTTGGACGCTATAATATTTCTAGTACTAGCTGCAATTGCACCTAGAAATGCTATCAATATCATTGTCCCTCCTCTAACTAGGACATAATTTATATCTTTGTTTTTCACTCCTACGTCAATTATGCTAGCCATAATTGTTGGCTGTAAGAGGTCGCATAATGCTTCGCCTGTAAGAAAAAGCACCGCCAACAGAAAAATTTTCCAATATTTTTTTACATACTTCTTCAAGTATTCCATATATAACCCTCACAAATTATGTTTAAAATTTAATTGGTTTTTTACTATAACAAGTTGTTCACTTTTCTGCATTTCTTATGTTGTCGAGCATCCGCTTTAATAAGTCCTTCATTTGCTTAATCTCCTGCTCTTGAAAACCTTCAAAGCTTTCTTTCTCTATCATATCAAATATTTTTTTCGTAGTTTTTCTAGCTTCTCTTCCCTTATTTGTAAGCCAGACACATACAACTCTCCTATCTGCGGGGTTCTGTCGGCGTTCTACCATACCTGCCTTTTCCATATTAAAGATAATTGAAGTAATAGTAGCAGGCTCCAGGTGACAACTTTCAGCAATTTCCCTTTGAATACTGCCATCATGTTCCCATAAATAATCCAGAATTCTCGGCTGTCCCTGAGTAATCCCTTCCTTGATAAGATAGGTGTGCGCTCTGTGGTGGTGGCTCTTGGAAACACCTCTCAAAAGACTTCTCAAATCTTCATACATAATTTTATCTCCTCATCCATTACTTTTCTTACAAGATAATAGTACTAACAATTAGATATCTAATTGTTAGTACTATTATCATTAGCATTCTAACTATTAGATACCTAAATAATAATCCCAACAAATTATAAAGTCAAGCCAAATTTTAGCAGTAGGTATAATATTTTTTCTTATCCACACTAACAGTTTCTTATAACTCTTTTATACACATTTTAATGCTAATTTGCGATTGAAAAGTTATTTTTTAATAACTTCGGCTATATGTCTCGCTACCACACGTTCGTCACCTCACGTGTCACGCGAGAAAGCCTACGTAATTAAAAAATAGCTTTTTAAAAGGTTAATAATTCACATTTCTACCAACTTGACACCAATATTTAAGGATTTGCATATACTGTTATGTAAACTCTCACAGGAGGTGAATATATGCAATATTATAACAGTTACCCCTACATGTCAGTGATGCCCCCATACCCAGTCCCCATGCAATTCCAGCCAATGCCGGGAATGAGGCTACCAGATATGATGCCCGATATCCAGCAAAATCTACCCATGCAGCAAATGGGACAACCTCAGCAGGAATTAATGAGCCAGTTTAAACCCTCTACAGCAATGCCCCCCCTGGTGGATATGACTCCATTTAAATACCCTGATAATTTAAGAGTCGCCTTGCAGTATATCCGTGAAGCGGTAGAAGGAGAAAGCGAGGACAGACAATTTTACGAGTATTTAATCTCTGTAGCTCCCACTGAGGCAGATAAAGAGATAATAGCAGGAATAAGAGACGATGAAATAGGACACTTTGGGCTTTTTAGGCAGGTCTACTACATGATAACCCAAAGAACCCTTCCAGAACCCAAGGAAGTAAAACTCGAAAAACCAGCAACTTATTGTGAAGGCTTAAAGCGCGCCCTTATGGGAGAACAGGCCGCAGTGAAGAAATACAGAAGGATTCTCTTCGCCCTTCAAGATAGAGTATTAATGAACATACTCTTTGAAATAATAACCGATGAAATAAGGCATGGCTCTCTCTATAATTACTTATACAGTAAGAACTCCTGTAAAGCATAAAGAAACCGCCGAGAGGCGGTTTCTTTATGCTTTAATATATTGCTTAAGAAGCCGTTAAATATATTATATTTGATGGTTTTTTTCTTGTTGTGCATGTCATAATATGGTAAGGTATTTATAAGTTTACTTAGTTTGGTATAGAAGGCATCTATAGGGAATTAGAGTTTCTAATGGTCTTACTTATTCCATGTAGTTAAATAAAAGAAATGAGAAATTTGAGGACAAGTATATATGAAAAAAAAATTAGTTTATGATATCGTCTTTTATTTAATAGTTCCGCTCTTAATTTGGAATTGGGTCAGAAAAGGACTCGGTGATTACTACACAATGTTACTTACAACAATCCCAGGGTTTATTTACACTATATTTTTCTTTATAAAGGATAAAACATATAATGTAACTGGTATTTTCATGCTTGTTTCTTTGTTTTCCGGGAGAATATTAGATATTTTATCTGGTTCAGCTGAGCGAATGCTTTGGAATGATATTTACATTAATATTGTTTACATATTCTTTTGGTTAACTACGATACTTATTAAAAAACCTATGGGTATGTATTTTTTTATTGATTATGCATATGCTCAAGGGTTTAATCGTGAAAAGTCAAAAAAATTATATTTACGCAAAGGTCTCTTTAAATACTTTCAATATTTAACTGCTCTGTTTGCAATAAGAGATTTAGAACAAATACTACTCAAAATATGGGCTATAAAAACATATGGTGTAACTGGCTTCAATCAAATTAGTATTGTTATGAGGATAAACGGATACATTTTTACAGGAATAATCATTTTATTCATTCTCTTTATTGTAAATTTAATTAAAAAAAGCATCAGCAAGGTTGATGCTAAAAAAACTAATTTTATTTAATGGTGCCTTAAAAAAAGCTCCCGCTTCCTTCCAAAATTACAAGCCTAGTTCTATGTAAGTAATGGGACAAGTTACCTGTCCCAATAAAGAACCTGCCGAAGGGCAGTTCTTATTATACTTATAATATATTGCTTAAAAAGCTGCTAAATTGTTATGCGATATGACAGACAAATTCGCGGCACTCTTATTGGAATATGATGGATTTAACGCACATATAGGAAGTCTTAGATCATAACAGCAGCAGTAAGACTACCGAAGTTTATACGCATGTAGGAAGGCAAAGCCCTCTAGATAAACTCAACATCTAGAAAAGTCTTTCACGACATAGGTGTGGAGATGAAGGAGTTAGATGACATATCCCGCAAGCCAGCCGCGTCCTGCGGCATGAGAAATTCGGGTAGTACTATGAAGCCTTCGATAAGGCTTAACAGGTTAACATAGTAAATGAATAGTATTTATAAATTGTATCTATGGTAGATTTGAATTTAGTTAAGGAGGAGTGTGGTTGTATGCAAGCTGTAGTGCTAGACATGTATGGTGTAATAGTAAAACAAACAGGAGATGACTTTGTACCATATGTTCAGCGTATATTTCCTAATTTGCGTCCAGAAGATATATATACGCCTTGGTTTAAGGCAGATGACGGTGAATTAACCTCTCTGGATGTATGGAAAATATTGGGATTTAATGGTGATTTAGAAAAAGTTGAAAAAGAATATTTAGATACAATAGAAATAAATGAAGGTTTTTTTGATTTTATATATGCTATGAGAAAGTATTATAAATTAGCAATTATTTCAAATGACTCAAGCAGATGGAGTCAATACCTACGTAAGAAATTCGATATTAATAAGTATTTTGATGTTATTAGTATAAGTGGTGATTTAAAAATAAAGAAACCAGACGAGCGTATATTTAAACATACAATCGAGAAATTGGGATGTATAGCATCAGATTGTGTTTATATAGACGACAGAAGTGGGAATTTAACATCAGCCAATGAAATTGGTATGAACACAGTTTTATTTAATAGTAGAAACACTCAATATGATGGAAATATCGTTACTAACTTTCAAGAACTTGCCAATATGTTGATTAAATAATGTTTGCACAAATTCCAGTTTTGTCTCGAAAATTATGAGCATAATCTTTAATTCTTATTATTAGAAGTTAGCATTGCAGAGTGTTAAAGGGTGCGGGATACGACGTATAACATATCTGTCGCGGAAGGTGCCGGAAGCATCAACATGAAGAAGGGCTGTGCAGGCAAATCATGAAGCACGAGCCGCACCACATTCCTCCGCTGGGTGCGAAGCACCGCCTACGAAGTAGGGCTCTGTAAGTCCAGTTCAGGAACGTCGCGACAGAATAAACGTTCTCCAAAACCACACGCAAAGGTGCGCCCGTCCGTGGGCGCGAGATCGTTTAGAGGAAAGTCTCTGGAGAGAGAATATGTTTAGCGTTGAACAATAATAAGTTATTGTGAAATAAGATTATTTATATTAGGTGGTGACAAAATGGACATAACAATTGATGTTACAAAAACGACTATAGAAACTGATAGGTTGATTTTGCGAGCCTGGCAGGAAACAGATGTAAACGACTTCTACGAATATGCGTCCGTTGAGGGTGTTGGTGAAATGGCAGGTTGGAAACACCATGATTCACTTGATGTTTCTAAGAAAATAATGCAGTCATTCATTTCTGAAAAAAATGTTTATGCTATTATGTATAAAAAGAATAGTAAAGTAATCGGTTCATTAGGATTGCATAAATCATGGGCTACTGATGAAAGTAATTATGCAAATTTGAAGATTAAAGAAGTTGGCTATGTTTTATCAAAAGCATATTGGGGAAAGGGATTGATGCCTGAGGCGGTTACGGCAGTGATTAGATTTTGTTTTGACAAATGCAAATTAGATGCATTGACTATCGGCCATTTTTCATCTAACAAGCAATCCAAAAGAGTTATAGAGAAATGTGGGTTTACATTTGTAAAGCAAAGTGAGTATTATGCTAAACAGCTGCAATTAACCTTTGACGATATGAAATATATCTTGTTAAATAACGCCAACTTGTAACACGACATTATAAGTAGGATAAGACAAAATAAAAATAATTTATATTTTGTGGGGGGAGAATTATGGATGAACTAAAATATCTGACAGAATATTATAACAATTATGATGAAGAAGGTCGTCTTGCATCAAAACATGGTCAGGTTGAATTCCTTACCACAATGAAGTACATTGATATGTACCTAAAAAAAGGAATGCGTGTTTTAGAAGTCGGTGCTGGGACAGGCAGATATTCACTTGCACTTGCAGAAAAAGGATTTCAAGTTGATGCTATTGAACTTATTCAGCATAATATTGATATTCTTAAGGGCAAGATTAAAGAAAACTGTGTTATAGACATAAGACAAGGCAATGCAATAAATTTGTCATGCTATGATGATGAAACGTTTGATATTACACTAGTGCTTGGCCCTTTATACCATTTGTTTAATGATGATGAGAAAAAGCTAGCCATTAGTGAAGCTATCAGAGTTACGAAAAAAGGCGGAGTTGTGTTTATTTCTTATTGCATAAACGACGCAACAATTATAGGATGGGGTTTTGTGAAAGGCAATATTCTGAATGCTATACAAAGCGGTATTGTTGATACGGATACATACAAATGTTTGTCCAATCCATCTTTGCTATTTGAACTTTACCGTAAAGAAGATATTGAACAACTGATGATGGGATATGATGTTGAACACCTTAATTATGTCGCAACTGATTTAGCAACAAATTATATGCGTGATACAATTGATGCAATGGATGAGAAAATGTTTGAAACTTACCTGAACTATCATCTCTCTATTTGCGAACGTTCTGATTTGGTTGGAGCAACACATCACAGTTTAGACATTTTCAGAAAAAGGTGACACCTATTTGACGCTCCAGACTTCGAGGGGCGGACATTCTGAAGCTGTCCCCAAAAACTGTAATTTGGGATGGGTTAGGCCTTCTTGATTATAAAACTAACAAAAACTAAATTGAAAATATTTAACAGGGGGAAATTTTTATGGACTTTAATATTGAAGCTGCTAATTGGGATAATGAAAAAAGAATAAAGCGTGCTAAAATAATTGCTGATAAAATAGCTAAGTCGATTGAAATTAAAGAAAACTATAATGCCATGGAATTTGGATGTGGGACAGGACTACTGAGTTTTAACCTGTGTGATAAATTTAGGCATATAGTACTTATAGATTCATCAAAAGGTATGATTGAAGTGGTGAATAAGAAGATCCAAAAATTAAATGGAAATAGCATGACAGCTTTAGAGATGGATATCAATATTGATACTACATTAGCTGGGAATTTTGATGTTATCTATACTTCTATGGCATTGCACCACATTGTAGATATAGAAACCACCATAAAAAAATTATACGGATTACTAAATAAAGATGGCTATTTATGTATTGTAGACTTAGTTGAGGATGATGGAAGCTTCCACAAGAAAGAAAAGGATTTTGACGGTCATAATGGCTTTAACCAGAGCCAGCTCCAAATATTGTTAGAGCAAATTGGATTTAGGGATGTAAGCACATCTGTGTTTTATACTGATATTAAGGTTATTGATGGTTCAAACATCAATTACTCCTTATTCATTATGGTTGCTAGAAAATCGTTCTGATTTGATCAATGATGATGAACATGACTTGAGTATAATCGTACAAAGAGTTAAGTTACGTAAGATAGATTTGAGGAGAGATAACGAATGAAAACAATTACACAAATTTTAACAGAACTTGTTTCAGAAGCATTTGAGCAATGCGGTTATGATAAAAAGTTAGGTGCGGTTTCTGTTTCGGATAGATTGGATTTGTGCCAGTTTCAATGCAACGGTTCATTTGATGGCGCAAAACAATATAAAAAACCACCTTTTGTAATTGCCGAAGAGGTAGTGAAGGCTTTAGACCAAAACACAATATTTAAAGTGGTAGAGGTTGTAAGGCCAGGATTTATTAACCTTACATTAACTGATGACTATATATTGAAGATTGCAACGGATATCGCAAAGGATGCCAATTTGGGCATTCCTCAAGTTGAAACTCCTGAAACAATAGTATTAGATTATGGCGGTCCTAATGTTGCAAAACCTTTGCACATTGGGCATCTTCGTTCCGCAATCATTGGTGAAGCATTAAAACGGATTGCAAAGGCAACAGGAAGAAAAGTAATCAGCGATGTGCATTTGGGTGATTGGGGATTACAAATAGGCCTTGTAATTGCTGAACTTGAAGAGAGAAATCCTACATGGAAATGCTTTGCTTCATCCTTTGAACCAAAAACCGATATAGTTGCTACGCTTGATATAGATGCGCTAAACGAGCTTTACCCTTTTGCAAGCCAAAAAAGCAAAGAGGATGAAACTTTTAAAGAAAAAGCGCGCCACATTACATTTGAGCTTCAAAATGGTCGTGAAGGATATATTGCACTTTGGAAAGAGATAATGAGAGTATCTGTTTATGATTTGAAGGAAACCTATAAAAAACTAAATGTTGATTTTGATTTGTGGTATGGTGAAAGCGATGCGGAAAAATATGTTGAACAATTATTAAGCACTCTTTCTGACAAAGGCCTTTTGTATAAAAGCGAAGGTGCTATGGTGGTTGATGTTTCGGAAGAAACAGATAAAGCTGCCCTTCCACCTATTATCATCAAAAAATCAGACAATTCAAATATTTATGCTACAACAGATTTGGCAACTATAATCCAGCGACAAAATGATTTTGCACCAGATAAGCTTTGGTATGTTGTTGATAAAAGACAAGGTTTGCATTTCACGCAAGTATTTCGTTGCGCAAAGAAAGCGGAGTTAGTACCAGAAAAAACCCAACTTGATCATTTGGGATTTGGTACAATGAACGGAAGCGATGGGAAACCCTATAAAACAAGAGATGGCGGGGTTATGCGTTTGTCCGATCTTTTGTCAACAATTATTGATGCAGCTTTTGATAAAATTAGCACATCGAATTTAATATCGGAAGCAGAAAAGAAGGACACTGCGCGCAAAATTGGAATAGCAGCAATTAAGTTTGGCGATTTAATAAATCATCGTTCCAAAGATTATATTTTTGATATTGATAAATTTCTTTCCTTTGAAGGAAAAACCGGAACATATTTGCTTTATACTGTAACTCGCATAAATTCTATTCTTAAAAAAGTGAATTACAATGAAGCTGCAGCTATAAGCTTTTCCGATATATACACAGATGTTGAACGAGAGTTACTTTTGAGTATTATTTTAAGCGGCGAGGCTTTCAAACATGCAATAGAAGAAAAAGCCCCTAATTTTATCTGTGATAATGCATATAAGCTTGCAGCTCAATTTTCCGGATTCTATCATGATAATCATATTACCAATGAATCTGATGAAACGAAAAAATCCACATGGATAGCTTTGTGTCTATTAACAAGAAAGATGTTATTAAAGCATTTAGATGTTTTAGGAATAGATGCTGTTGAGCGCATGTAATGTTTGGAGAATTGTGGAGTTTTGATGTAGTATGAATATGACGAAAAATAAAAACAGGATGGTGATTAGAAGATGGCAACATGGATTGCACACTTGAGAATTGCTGAAAATATACTCAATACTGGAAAGCCCCTTGAAAAGGTTGCGTTTGTAGCTGGAAATATAGCACCGGATGCAGGAGTACCAAATGAAGATCAGAGCAGTTTTAGTCCTCCAACTAATATAACACACTTGAAAAATGACGACGGTATTATAGATGCTGAAAGTTTCTTTTGTAAGTACATAGGGCCAATTAAATTAAATGAAGATATAGAATCATTATCTTTTGTATTGGGATATTACACACACTTGCTAACAGATATTGAGTGGCGAAAGTTATATATTAAGAAAAAGCA
>Ga0123336_10000409_pt1 | contig 43999 bp, 41 predicted proteins | sample SSSSmetaG_FD_96466 | JGI IMG/M metagenome (GOLD analysis project Ga0123336, IMG submission 96466) | Glacier valley bacterial and archeal communities from Borup Fiord, Nunavut, Canada, to study Microbial Dark Matter (Phase II) - ​SSSS metaG | ecosystem: Environmental > Aquatic > Freshwater > Ice...
AGGCCTCGACCGCGTCCAGGATGACACTGACCTCACCGACATGCGTACCCGCAAAATCCTCGTCGAGATTCCCATCTCCAACACCCTCGTCGTTGACAATCGCCTCCCCGCCAACCGCCGCTACTGCCGCCCCTGGACCGCGCAGTTTCTCATCACCATGTCCCGTGCCTACTACGCCCGCTTTCACTTACCGCTGCAGGTCAACTCTGCCGTCCGCACCGTGGAGTTTCAGCAGCGCCTCATCCGTACCAATGGCAACGCCGCCCCCGCCGAAGGCGAAACTGCTTCACCCCACCTTACCGGCCAGGCCGTTGACGTAGCCAAGCACGGCCTCAACCTCACCCAGATCTCATGGCTTCGCGGCTATCTTCTGCCGCTTACCCAGCAAAGCAAGATCGACGTCGAAGAGGAGTTCAAGCAGGCCTGCTTCCACATCAGTGTCTACAAGAAATACTTACCCCCGGCCCCAGCTCAACGCCGCGCCATCGCCTCCGCGCCCAACGCAGAAGCTGCCACTCTCGCCACAGCAATCCACTAGCAATTCGCTTACAGCTTTTCGCGGGCTCCGCTATGCCAGCTCTTGAACGCCATATCCAGCGCCAGCATATTGTGGACGCCCTGCGGCCCGGTCGCGGCAAAGCTCTCACCATCACGCACCGCCCGCGCAAAGCTGTCGAGCATCAACGTATAACCGTCATTGTTTTCGACTGTAGCCGTCTCAATCAGCACACCGCCCCGTCGTAGTTGTAGCTCCACAGGACGATCCACCGTTAGCCCGTTCTCCGCCACCAGCACACCATCGCTGCCTGTAATCTCTACCAGCGTCCGATACGGAGCGCGCGCACTCGCCGTTACATTCGCATACACGCCGCCCGTCATCTCCAGCTGCAACGTGGCAATGGCTTCCACCTTGCCTGACGTCGCATCCTGGCTCGCCAGTGTGCTGATGCTCACCACATCTTCGCCCATCACAAAACGCAGCGCGTCGATGCAGTGCACGCCGACATCGGCAATCGGCCCACCACACGCCAGCGTCGGATCCGTAATCCACTTTCGAGGAGCCATCGCCGCCGCATAGCAATACTGAGCATGCGCAAGCTGCGGCTTACCAATACTCCCAGCAACAATCTTCTCCCGCATCCAAACGAGGCTGCGGTTGTAGCGAAAGTTCTGGGCCACGCCAAACACCACGCCAGCAGCCTGCGCAGCTTCATCCATCACGCGCGCTTCGTCTGCATTCATCGCGAGAGGCTTCTCGCACAGAACGTGCTTGCCATGCTTCAGCGCCAGCAGCATATCATCCTTATGCATCGCATCCGGAGAAGTAATGAACACCACATCCACATCCGGTGAAGCGCACAGCTCCTCACGGCTACGGAAGCAATGCGGAATCTTGAAATCCGCACAGTTCTGCGCTGCAGCTGCCTGGTCGCGCCGCCACATCCCCACCAGCGTCGCATCGCGGCAAGCTGCAAACGAAGGCACCAGCCTCCGCACCGCGTGATGCCCAAATCCAAGAACCGCAAAGCGTACCGCTGCCCGAGTCATCACCAGCCCACCTGTCTCACTTATTTTATTTCGCGTCGTTCTTGAATATCTGTTCGGCAAAGAAATTTTCGATCTTTGCCTGGTCCCGCAACATCTCGAAGAACGCATTCTTCAGCAGCTGCGAACGTCCCTCACGCAACTGCTGCCGAATCGCCTGCTGCACCCGTGGGTCTTTTCCATCACGTTGCCCCGCCGGCTCTCGCGAGATCAGCTTATAGATCGAGTACCCCGAAGGCCGCTTCGACGTCGCATCCAGCAGCGGAAGAATCTCCGTAATCTGCCCCGCCTTCAACTTCGTGATCGCCGCAAACACCGCGGGATCCACCTTCATCTGCGACTCGGAGACAAAGCCCATGTCGCCGCCATTTGGAGCCGTATCAGGACGCTCCGAGAAGTTCATCGCAATCGCGCCAAAGTCCTCGCCCGCATCCAGTCTGTTCTTCAGCGCCTGGATCTTCTTCTTCGCCTCGGCATCGCTCGTCGCCTTGCTGTTCTGCAGATTACCCGGCTGTGCCGAAGGCACAGCCGTCACTTGGATCTGCGCCAGGTGATACTGCGTCTCATTCAGGTTGAACTCGTACTTATGCTGGTTGTAGTAGTTCGTCACGTCCTGGTCCGTCACCGTAATCTTGGAGTTGATCTCCTTGTTCAGCAGCTTGTCGATCGTCAGCGACCGGCGCAGATCGTGCTTCACATCATCCAGCGTGTGGTTGCTCGCCTTCAAGCGCTCGGCAAACTGCTCCTCCGTATAGGGAGCCTTCATCTCCGCCAGCTTTGCATCCACTTCTTCATTGGTCGCCGTCAGGTTCATCTTCGCGGCGCGCTGCTGCACAATCTCTTCGTCAATCAACTCGCGCAGTACGTTCAGCCGCAGGGAATCGCCCTGCTCGGCAGAAGGCTGCTGTTGCTGCTGCGCATCGCCCAGTTGTGCCGTATACATCTTGTCCATATCGGCCCGCATGATGGCGTGCCCATTCACCGTAGCCACCACGTCCGCGTTATGGCTCGTCTTGCATCCCGCCATCGGCAACAGCCCTGCGGCCATCAACATCACAGCCTTCATCGGCAACGTCATCGTCCGTAACTGTCCTGCATTCGTCTTTGATTCCATCTGGGTCAACACCTTCCGCACTTCCTCTACTCGTCTGCTTCTAATTGCCTGGCTTGTTGCTTTGCGGTACCTGCGCCGCGGGTACGGGCGCTCCGGCAGCAGGGACGAACGGCGCCGGAGGCTTCTGCCCCAAGGCCGTCAGCGCGCTGTCGATCATCTTATAGATATACTCAACCGGCACCGCGCCCTCCAGCTTCTCGCCGTTAATAAACAGCACCGGCGTCGACTCCACGCCCAGCCCCTCAGCCACCTTCGTCGAGGCTTGTATGCTGCTGTCGTCCTGCTTCGCAATACATGCGTCCACGGCATCGAGATTCAACTTCTGCCGCTTCGCTTCGTCCTTCGTCAGCGTGTCCAGCTGCTCATTCGCCTTCGCCAGGCTCTTTTGCTCGCCGCCCAGTTCACCCGCGTGATTGTGGATGTAGTCCACCAGGTTCCAGTAAGCCGGCCCACTCTGCGCGGCCACGCAGTTCGTATCAATCGCGGCCCGCATCGCCCACGGATGAATGCTCAGCGGAAAGTCCTTGTATACAATCCTCACCTGGTCTTTGTACCGCTCCATCAGCCCGGGAAATAGTGCCGCATGCATCCGCGCGCAATAGGGACATTCCAGATCGTCAAAGCCCACAATCACCACAGGAGCAGTCGCCGGCCCGCCCCGCGCCGGACGGCCCGCATCCGAAACCAGGCTCTTAGGATCCTTGCTGATGTCGTACTTGCTGAACTGCGCCAGCGTCTTCCCATCCTTCGACACCAGGAACAGCACCGGCTTACTCGACTTCGCCTCCGAGACGAACGTGATGCTCACCTCGTCATAGCCTTCAATCTCGCTCTTCGTCAGCGGGCTGAACACCAGATCGTAGTTTGGCGGTATATTCGACTTCGAGCGGATCTGCACTTCAATCCGTCGCGCCACTTCCGGTGAAAGCTTCCCACCCGCAGGCACCTGCGCATGGCAGCCAACACCAGCCAGCGTTACCGCAAACACTACCGCACGAAATGTCTTAATTCCAGTCAGCACAATACTCCATTATCTCACGCAGATTTGCGGCTTCCAGCTTCAGCCACTCTCTCGTTAGACGGTCCAGGCCGCTTAGAAGAGCCGCTCCGCGCGCCGCAGATTCCCCGCCGTCCCAATGTTCGCCAGCGTGAAGTTGAACCGGTACGCATTCTCATTACGCACCGAGCCTAGCTCGTACTTCCTATACTCCACACTCAGCCCACAGCAGTTCCAGTTGTACGAGGTCTGCAGCGCCCCATACTGCACCGAGCTCAAATTCAGGTCCAGCCCAGCATTCGCCGCCACGCTCAACCCCTTCTTCACTGGATTCCCATACCCCAGCAGAATCCGCAACTGGCTGAAGTCCGAAGTAGCCGATGAGATCCCCTGCGAGTAAAACCGTCCCGGCGCATTCAGCCGTGCATAGCTCAACCCCGCAAACTTGTTGCCTTCATGCAGATCGATCAGCACGTTGTTCGACGTAAACTTCTTCGCTCCCGTATCCAGGTCGAAGTCCCACTCCACATCCAGGCGCTCTGAAGTCCGCAGCCGCAGCCGCGAAATCAGCGGCGAAATATCTCGCGGCTCCGTTAGGAACGCAATCCCCGAAAGATTCAACGTCGTATCGAAGATGTTCCTTCTCCCCGATACCACCGTCCCGCCAAACTTGTGGTCGAAGAAATACTTCTGCGTCAGCCGCCAGCTGATCCACTCCCGCCCGCTGCACTTACTCGTCGCCGTATCGCTTGGCAGTGCCGCATCGAAGCCCGCCGCCGCCTTCATCCCCGCCGCATCGCCCGCACCCGCCACCGGTTCCACGCAGTCCTTCGTCTTCAGCGGCTTCAGATACACCCGCTGCGTCACCCCGTACTCCATCTCATTCGTGTTCGTCACAATGTCCGCGTCATCAAATCGCAGTACACTCAGAAAATTATTCACGCCCGTCACATAGCGGTACGTCGCCGTCGGCTCCACCGTATGTTTCACATCGTGTCGCAGCACGCGCTCAATGCTCCGCGAATCGAACACCCGCTCCAGTACCGGCGCACGCAGCTCAATCGTCCCTTCAAAGTCCGCCCGATTCACCGCACTCGTCAGCTCGATCGGGGGCCCCGGCAGCGTCGTCGCATTCCGGCTACGGCTATACACCGTCTCTCGAAACCCCACCGCCGGTCGCAGCTTCCAGCCACCGCCACTCAACGGATACGACACCTGCGGATGCAGATCGAACCGCTCAATAATGCCGCTCGAAACAAAGTTCGGCTGCGATCGCTTCAACCCCGCCGCCGAAGCCTCCACGCTCCACAGCAACCCCGACGTCCCCACCCGATGGTCCGTCATCGAGAAGTCCAGCGACGGTGCATGGAAGATCCTCACCTGCTGCCCCGGCGTCGTCCCAATCGGCACCCGTTTCAACCCCTGGTATCGATCAGCCCGCACCGCACCCACATACCCATTCCATGAGTGGACCCCATACGCCGTCGACAAAATATCGCTCGACACCGCTTGATTGAAGTTCTCCGTAAACGCCTCGCGATATACATACGAGCTCAGGTAGTCCACATCCGCCACCACCCGCGTCTGCGCGTTGAAGTCATGCCGCCCCAGGAACGTCACATCCTGCCCGCCCTGGTTCGTATACATGCCGCCCTTCGGCGTAAATCCGCGATCCAGCAGCGCGCTGTAGTGCGCCGTCACAAAGTCATTCCCCAGTCCCTTGTACCGGAACGTCGCGCTCTGCTCCCACCCACGCAGCGAGTAGTACTGCGCTCCCACCGTCAGGTCCATACTTCGGTTGATCGACCAGTAAAGCTGCTCCCCCAGCACCAGCCCCTTCGTCGAAGATTGCCCGATGATCGGCAGCATCAGCCCACTCTGCCGCCCCTCAGAGTCCACCGGATGCGTCACATACGGCAAATACAGCAGCGGCACATTCAGCAGCCGAAACACGCTGTTCCGCGCCGTCGCACGGTCCTCGGTCACGCTGAACCGCCCTGCGGAAAGCAGCCAGTCCGGCCGCGGCAACTGGCACGAAGTCACCGTGCCGCCATACACCTCATACTCCTGCGGCCCCGTCTTCACCACAACCTTGCCCGTGAACAGGAACGGATTGCCGTTCACATACACCATCCGCTTGCCCGAGGTCTTCATCCCCACAGACCCCGTCACGTCATAAAACCGTCCGGTCTGCGTCTTCAGATTCAACGTCCCATGGCTCGCCGTAATAATCTCGTGGTTTGCTCCGCCCGTCGCCTTCAGATGCCCCGTCGCCACCAGGTCACCCGTCTCGCTGTCGTACTCAACGTGATCGGCCTGCACCACGCGGTCCTTATACTTCAGCACCACATCCTCGTCCAGAACGTACTTGCTCCCCACCCGTGACTGCGTCGCCGAGGTAATCTCCAGCGGCGTCGTCCCATCCTCGTCCGCCACCACCTTCGCTTCGGGATACCGCACCATCTCCGGCCCATCCGGCACACGCTCTTGCTGTACGGCCGGAGGTGCCACACTCGTCACCTCTTGCGCACGTAACTGCGGATGACTTGCCATCACCAAAGTGATAGTTATGAAGAAGTAAATAGAGCGAAGGAAGCGACAGTATCCCAAGCCGCCCTCCCCCAGTACCCTTCGTTCGAGATGTGTCACACGCACCACCCTTTTCAGGCTAAACGATTTCACGGAAGCGAGGTCAAATTTGAGCACCAATACCGCAGCCCAGCTCGATCTTGATACTCACGAACTTGAGATCAACGAAGATCTGGCCCATGCTCCGTCCCTCCCCGCGAACGCCTCCTCGTCCTTTGTCCTGACCGCCTCCGCCCTCAAGCAGCAGGCCGCCGAGCGCGTCGCAGCCCACCGCGCCCGCCGCCAGCAGAACAACCCCCGCCCCGCAGCCCCGGCTCTCGTCTCCACGCCCGCCCGCACACGCGCATCCCAGATCGCCGCCGCCGTCGCCGACCGTTACGCCCACTCCCAGAGTTACCGGGCCTTCCTCGCCTCCGAAGCCGACCGCGCCACTCGCGAAGCCGAAAACGCCGAACTCGCCGCCCTCAACGCCCAGGCCGTAGCCCACGCTCAGACCCAGCTCCTCTTCGAGCTCGAACAGCTCACCGCCCCGCAGCAAGCACCAGACTTCGAGCTCACCCCACTCGCCCCCACACCTGCCCCGGAAGTCAAGCAAACCGAATCGGCACAAGCGCCACCTAAGCCCAGCCCAGCCCAGCCTCTAACAATCCGTCACATGGAAGAGGTCGCCGCGCCCGTCCACCCCGTCGTCACTTCTTCCTCGCGTCCCTTGCCCGAGACACTCAACGAAGCCGACGCTCTCGCACTCGACGAAGAGATCGCCTTCCGCCAATCCCCCATCTTCGAAGACCCCGCCACCGCACCCGTCGATCTCCCCGCCAATCTCATCGAGTTCCCGCGCCAGCTCATCGCCGCCCGCCGCGCCCGCCCCCGCATCGCCGAAGGCCCACTCCGCGAGGACACCGACGCCGCACCCGACTCCTCCCAGCTCCGCATCTTCGAGGTCGAGCCTGCCCAGATCTCCTCCGCGCCCTCCACCGAATCCGTCACCCCCGTCTGGGCCTCCATCCTCCTCGACGCTCACCCTGTCGCCCACCTCGACGCCCGCGCCGCTGAACTCGCCGCCGCGCAGCTCGAAGCCCACTACGCCCCCACCCCCGTCGCCCAGCCCCACGCCCAGGTCGCCCCCATCGAGCTTCGCCTCATGGCCTCCTGCGTCGACGGAGCCATCATCCTCGCCTCCTTCATCGCCTTCACCGGCCTTGTCGTCGCAACCGCCAGCTTCACCACGACCCACCTCGTCCACACCACATCGGCGCCCATCGCCATCAGCCTGCCCACCGCAGCCATCGGCGCCACAGCGACCCTCGCCCTCTTCTGGACCCTCTACCACCTGCTCTTCTTTACCTTCAGCGAAGCTACGCCCGGCATGAACTACGCCCGCATCGCCCTCTGCACCCTCTCCGACGAGAACCCCACTCGCAAAGCCATGCGCCGCCGCATCCTGGGTACCGTCGTGGCCGCCACCCCCCTCGGCCTGGGTTTCCTCTGGGCCTGGCTCGACGAAGAACGCCTCGGCTGGCACGACCGCCTCTCCCGCATGTACCAACGCGCCTACTAACTTCTAAGAAACGTCATCCTGAACGAAGTGACTCGCGCACTTGTGAGTCCCGCGGTCGAAGGACCTGCGGTGGCCGTTGCCTGTTCCTGCCTTGGCCTTATCTTTGCCCACCCCAAAATCCCGAGGTGCCCATCCTTGGCAGCCTACTCGCCCAGGGTGGCAAGTAAACCTCCAACCCCCACCGTCGCCTCTTCGTAACTGACAACTGACAACTGACAACTGACAACTGACAACTGACACAGCTTGCGGTTGCTTTTGTCTCTAACCCACCCCACAAAAACAAAAGAGGCCCGCCTAAGCGGACCCCTCGTCTTCAACTAGAAACTGGAAACGCACAACTCACAACTGCCCTTAGAACGTAGTGCTCACCGTCAACCGCAGAGTCTTCCTCGGCTCGCGCAACTGGTAGTTCGCCCCGTATAACTGGACCGCCTGCTGATAGCTGTACTCACCAGCACCCGAAGTCGGGAACAAGCTGCGGAACGGGATGCAGCCCGGTCCATCGGAAGGCTTACACGTCAGAGGAAGCGCCAGCTGCTGCGGAAGTTCCTTGTAGAGCCGTAGCGGGTTATACGCGTAGAAGATACGGAACGGCGCATTCACGATCGGCAGAATCACCTGCAACTCAGCTCCGCTCGACATACGCGGTACATAGTTCGATCCGGGCACCGTCGCCAACTGTTCCGGGAAGCTCAACTGCTTGCCGCCAAAGCACGCGCCGTTGATGAACTGCGGGCAGCCATAGAGCGGGCTCGAAATGACCGAGGTCCCTGAGGCGCTCTGCTTCAACTGCCCCGGCTGCACATCGAACGTCATGCCGAAGTCCGTGAAGAATGCAAACGTCACCTGGTTGATAATCGGGATCCGATACTCCAGGTTCGCCGTTACACTCGTATCGCCACCCACCGAAACCAGCCGGTAGATCGGCAGCGGAATCGTCACGTTCCCTAGGTTCGGGTTCGAGGGATCACGCGGAACCGTATTGCCATCCGGGTTCGTCAGGTTGAACTCAACCCGCGTCGGAATAAACGTATACGGCGAAGAGGAACGCACATCGAAGCCGCGAATATCCGACTCGCCGCCGTTGTACAGACGGTTCGTCGGCGGTGCCACCTGCCCGCCAAACCCCGCAATATGCGCGACCTGGATGCGGTAGCCCAGAACATTGTGTCCCTCGCGGTTCACCTTCAAACCCTTCATCGGGAAGAACTGGCGATAGCTGGCAATCGGCGAGTAGAACTTCACGTTTCCGCCGCCGCCCGCAACCTGAACCGCGATGTTGAAGTCCTTACCCGCATGAGGCCCGACCGCGCGATCCAGGCTCGAGAACGTAAACGTAGGCGTAAACACCGACGTAATAATGCCGTTCAGCTGGTTCTGACCCTGCACGCCCGAACGGAATGCCAGCGACTGGAACACGTTACGCGTATTGTCATTAAACGTCGTCACCGAAGACCGCGTCAGCGAGTACGAAATACCCACGCGTGTCACACCGCTTCGCGCAAACAGCTTCCGCAGCGGCTGGCTCGCAGAAATCGTCAAACCCGTCGTCGCCTGGTTATAGTTCGTCAGCAAACTCTGCTGCGCATTCGTCAGGTTCTGGCTTTGGTTGTTCGCAATCCCGTAGCTCTTCGCCGGGTTGTAGTCGAACTTGCTCGTAAACACCTGTACGCCCAGAGAAATCGGCTTGTTACGCAGGTACGGCTCCGTAAAGCCAAAGCTCAGGTTGCGGGAAAGATCACCCGCATTCGCCTGTACGCTAAGCGTCTCGCCCAAGCCAAGGAAGTTGTTCGTCTCATAGTTCAGCCCGATAAACGTACCCGACAACCCGCTGATACCGCCGTTCAACCCGATGGAGTTCTTACCCTTCTCCTTCAGCTTCAACAGCAGGTCCACCGAACCCTCGTCCGCGTTCTGCCGGCTCTCGGAATCCTGGTCAGCCTTCAGCACTTCAAAGTAGTTCAGCTGGTTCAACCGCAGAATCGAGAGGTCCCACAGCCGGCTGTTATAGACCTGTCCTTCTTCCAGCAGCAGCTCACGCCGAATCACCTTGTCGCGCGTAATCGCATTGCCTACAAACTCGATCCGCGACACGTAGAACGGCTTGCCTTCATCAATATCAATGTCCAGGTAGATCAGCTTCTTGGCTTCATCCACCCGCGGAATCGGTGCACCGACCATGTTGATGTAGCCCAGCTCGCCATAGGCCTTGCGCAATTGTTCGATACCCTTGCCGAACATCGTCGCGTTGAAGTACTCGCCATCCTTCAGCGCAAACTGCGCACGCAGCACCCGCAGGTTCGAGACGTGGTCGTTGCCCTTGAATGTAATCCCGCCCAGCTTGTACCGCGAACCCTCTTCCACCGGCATCAGGATGTCGATGCGCTTACCTGTCGAAGGCCGCAAGGTAAACGGATTCAGCCCGCCCGAATCCCGAATGTGGGTCTGCGGCTCGCTCGTCAAAGCCTTGAAGTAACCCTTCTCGCGATACAACGCACGCACACGTTCCGTATCTTCATCCAGCTTGCTCGCGTCGAAAGTCCGTCCAAAAAGATTCTCCAGAATAATCGAGTGCGGTATCCCAATCGGCTTCAGGTTACGCATCGCCGCGCGCAGCGTCCGGTCATTGATGCTCGCATTGCCATCGAACGCGATCTTGCCCACCTTCACCGTCGGGCCTTCCTTCACGTTGAAGGTCAGCGCAACAGCTGCCGGGGGAATCGTCTTGATTTCAGTCTTGATCGTCGCAAACTGGTGGCCATGCTCCGCCAGCAGGTCGCGCAACACCACTTCCGCGCGCTTGATCTTCGTCGGGTCGTACTGGCTCTCCACCGAAAGCGCAACCTTCGCCTTCTTGAACCGCTCCAGAACATCCGACTGAGTTACCGCGTTCAAACCCTTGTAGTTGATCTCGCGGATCGTCTGTTTTTCCTTCACATACACAATCAACTGAAGACACTTCGGCGTGCTCACCAGTTCAATTTGAATGTCGTCGAAGTAGCCCGTGTTCCACAGCGAGTTAAAATCGCGCGCCACCACGGCCTTGTCGTACAGGTCGCCCTGATGCGAAAACAGCCGCGCCAGTACCGATTCCTTGGGAATTCTGCGGTTCCCGATCACCGACGGCTGGCATAGCCCCTGCGTACTCGCCCCTGCAACATCAGTCGTCGCCTGCGCCTGCATCGTCGGCACCAGCACGGCACTCATCGCAATCACGGACAGCGCCATCGCCGACGCTGCTGCTACCACGCGGGCCCCGCTGAAACGCGTACGCACAGCCTTGGTCTTGCTCTTCAGGGAGCTTTCGCTCTCTCGGTCTACGGTAAAGATACGCACATCCTCACTGCTCTAAAAATCGCACCCGGACATCTCATTCGGCGGGAACTCCGATTATATGGGAGCCACCCGCCTGTTAGCGAGTTCAACCCCATCTTCGTCAACCAGTTTGCCAACTCTTCGCCGGTCAACACGCCACGCACAACGGCCCCTAAAGCCACTGCCGCATCCTCATATCTCTTCTTTCACCGCCAAACCTGTCGACTGTACCGTTTGGACGCACCACCCCGGCGAAAGATACAGCCCCCATCCCCACTTCTTTCTTTTTCTCGCAGCGCCCAGTCCTAGCTCTCCAGCTCCGCCGAAATCGTATAGCCCCCAGCCGAAGCATCCCACCGCACCGTCAACACATTCGGCTGGCAGCACACCTGGCAGTCCTCCACATACACCTGCTTCCCCCCGCCCGACTCATCCACAGTCGTCTCCACCCACTCAAAACACCCCGCACACTGAAACCCAGCCTCATGCATCGTCATCCACCTCACCGGAATCCATCAAAGCCACAAATTCTGGACACTTCAAAATCCGCGCGCCTCGAAACTCCGCCATCCGTAACAAATGCTTATCCCCACTCACAATATAGTCCGCCCACCAGCAAGGGCCGCCTCAAGAATCCTGTTATCGTCCGGAGCGATACACTCACCAGCTTCAATCCGCGGAGTCACCATCTCCGCTCTCCGCCGTATCTCGTCCTGCGTAGAGAGTATCCGGTCCGGCGACAGGCCAAGCCGAATCCTCAACACCCATGCAATCTCAATCAGTATTGCTTCAGTCATCACCAGAGTGACCCTCTCCAACGACATCCCACCTACGACGACCGCCGCCTTACCCCCGAATAGAAGGGTGAAGATGACCACATTCGAATCGAGGACCACTCGCATCAGGAAGCTTTACGTCGCGTCTTGTTCTCAAGTGGCATCGCAGCACCTTGCTCCGCTCCGTACTCATGAATCACGCGATCAACATCTTCCTCCGTGTGAATCCCAAGCGCATCCGCCTTGGGCTGCGCGTACTCACGAAATGCATCCAGCCAGCGCATCTCATACCGCCGCGAAGCCTCTCGCACCAACTCACTCATCGTCCGGTTCTCCAGCTTCGCCCGCTTCTTCGCTGCATCCAGCATCGCCTCTGGCAAAGTAATCGAAAGCACCTTCGTCGTCCGCATGGCACACCTCTAACCCAATCACACCAGGTATGGCTAAGTCATACCCGCCCCACGCCTACAAAATCTGGTTGAACTCCAGCCGTTCCCCATCCGGCCCCAACACATTAAAGTACCGGCAACCCCGCGCCCAGAACGCCAACTTCACCGGCACTGCCTCCACCACTGCAAACCCCTCACCCCGCAGCGTCGCAAACGCCTCATCAATATCGTCCACATCGAACGCCACATGGTCGATATGCCCATTCCCCCGCGCCCGAATCTCTACCAGCTCCGCCTCCGGCATCTGGTAAAGCTCCAGAACCACCGCCCCGCGAGGCATCAAAGCCCCACGGTGCATCATCGCCACCCGGCCCTGTCCGCCCTTGTATTCGAACCCCGCAGCCATCGCATTCACAAACCCTAGCCGCCCATAGAACTCCTCCGACCGCGCCAAATCCGTCACCGGAATCCCCACATGCTGTATCCCATTCATCTTCACCATCACCGCGCCGCCTCCCCCATGCTCCGCACCTCGACTAACGTCGAATAAAACGTAGCTCCACCCCCAATATCGGTCAGCGTCTCACTCGTCAGCGTATTCACATTCGCGCCCCCGCAAACCAGCTTGTTCCAGTCCAGCCTCGCCGCCACCACACCCTCGCCCACCTGCCCATTCACCAGCGCCTTCAGCTCAATGCGCCCCCGCCCGTTGAAAACCTCCACCAGGTCTCCCGAACAGATCCCCCGCGCCGCAGCATCCGTCGCATGCATCTCCAGCACGCCAGCCGTCTTCGCCTCCATCCGCTGGTGTACCGGAATATTCGCAAACGTCGAGTTCATATAGTTGTCCGCCTTCCGCGGCAGAAACTCCAGCGGAAACGCCCCCTCCGCAGCTCGCGCGCGCGACTCCGTCGCCGCCACAAACTTCGGCACCGGCACCAGCTCCCCCCGCCCGCTCGCCGTCCTGAACCACTCCGGCGTAGAAAATGGCAGCACATCCCCCGCCGCATTCGCTGGCATCTGCAAGGCCACATGTCCCTCGCGCTCCAGCCGTTCACGCGTAATCCCCGCAAACCACTCGTTCTTCGGAACCTGCTTCGAACCCAGCGCCTGATCAATCAGCGCATCCTCCCCTTCCGCAAAACACGCATCCCCAAACATCCGCATCCCCAGTTCCCCAAACAGCGCCACATTACTCCGAGCCTCGCCCAGCGGAGCAATCGCCCGTTCACTCACCTGCACCAGCATGTGCCCATAGGCTCCCTGCACATCCTTCACCTCCAGGAACGTCGGCGCCGGCAGCAGCACATCCGCATAGTCCGCCGTATCCGTAAATAACTGCTCATGCACCACCGTGAACAGGTCCTCCCGCCGCATCCCCCGCAACACATCATTCTGGTTCGGAGCTACCGCCGCCGGATTCGAGTTGTACACAAACAACGCCTTTACCTCCGGCCCCTGTCCAACCCCCGCATCCTCGCGTGTCAAAGCCGCACCAAGACGGCTCATATTCACCACCCTCGCCTCCCGTCCCAGCGCGCTCTCCCGCATCAGCTCCGGCATCTGCAGTGCCGCCGAATCAAACGGAAACGCACCCGAAGTCGAAAGCTGCAACCCGCCACCCTTGTACTTCCAGCTCCCCGTCAGCAGCGGAAGCATCGCAATCGCCCGCACCGCCGTCCCGCCATTCTCACTCCGCTGCACTCCATAGTTCACCCGAATCACCGCCGGCCCCGCGCTCGCCGCGCCGCCAACACTTCGTCCGGCCTTCGCATACTCCCGCGCCAGCCGCACAATCGTCCCAGCCTCGATCCCCGTCACCTGCGCCACCCGCTCCGGTGTGTACTCCGGCCGCATCGCATACGCCTTCAGTTCCGCAAACCCCGTCGTACAAGCCGCCACATACTCGCGGTCCTCCAGCCCCATGCTCAGGATCACGTGCATCATCCCCAGCGCCAGCGCCCCATCCGTCCCCGGATGAATCACCAGATGCTCATCCGCCAGTGCCGCCGTCCTGGTCCGGTACGGATCGATCACCACCAGCTTCGCCCCACTCCGCCTTGCCTCTTCGATAAACGGCCACAGATGCACATTGTTCCCATGCACATTCGCCCCCCACGCAATAATCAGTCGCGAATGCACAAAGTCCTGCGGAGCCGTCCCCAGCTTCACCCCATACACACTCTTCAGCGCCTGCCCACCCGCCTCCGAGCAGATCGTCCGGTCCAGTTGCGAAGCGCCCAGCCGATGAAAGAACCGCCGGTCCATCGACCCATACCCCAGCTGCCCAATCGTCCCCGCATAGCTGTAAGGCAGCACGCTCTCCGGCCCAAACTCCGCCGCAATCGCACCCAGCTTTGCCGTAATCTCGTCCAGCGCCTCGTCCCACGTAATTCGCTCGAACGCTTCCATCTCGCGCCCCTGCGCCAGCGCGCCCTTCGCCACCCCAGCCTTACGCCGCATCGGATACAACAGCCTGTCCGGCGAGTACACCCGGTCCAAATACTTCGCCACCTTCCCACACAAAAACCCACGCGTCACCGGATGCGCAGGATCTCCCTGCATCTTCACAGCACGCCCACCCGAATCCACCGTCACCAGCACGCCGCAGGAGTCCGGGCAGTCAAGCGAACAAACCGTATGGACTACTTTGTTCCCCGTCTTGTTCGCGGCCTCAATATCTTCCCGCACACCACTAGCAACAACCATGGCCTCATTCTAGACTCACAACAACACGAGGAACCGCATGACCTCCACTGCCTTCACCCGCATCCGTTTCTACCTGCGCACGCTGCGGATCTTCGCCCTCTCCGCGTCCGTCGCTGCCCTTCTCTGCCTCGCGCCCCCAACCCACGCCCAGGAAACCAGGGACGCCAACCTCCACACCGCCACCAAGCAGGAGCTCGACATCATCAAGGTCGTCCTCAAGCAGGAGTCCGCCTGGAATCGCGGCGATCTCGACACCTTCGCCCAGGCCTACAAAAACTCACCCGACACCATCTTCCTCTCCGGCCGGCTCACCCGCGGCTACGTCCCCCTGCTCAACCAGTATCACGCCAATTACCCCACCAAAGAGTCCATGGGCAACCTGGCCTTCTCCGAACTCGAAGTCCGCCCCCTCGACGACATCTTCGCCGTCTGCCTGGGCCACTACCACCTCGAACGCACCAAAAAAGAAGGCGGCAACGCCGACGGAGTCTTCTCCCTCGTCCTCGAAAAAACCGACCAGGGCTGGAAGATCGTAGTCGACCACACCACCTAACCATCCCCCCAAAGAATCGGGTGCCCCATGTTCGCGCACGCCTCACCGCGCGACCATGGGGTTACGCAATATCTCACCCACCACCATCCCCGCCTCAACTGACAACCGAAAACTCACACATTGAAAACTGATCCAGCTGAGCCGTTGCTCGTTCTTCACCCAACCCCAACCACCCGCACAATCCGCCCTCATCGGTGCAAATGGGTAAAAATCGGTGTTAGGCGTTTACCTTTCTCTGCGCCCTCTGCGCCCTCCGCGTCCGGATTTCCTGTCAAGCCCCCAAAACTCCCAGAAATCCCGTAACCCCCTCAAACCAATCGAGATAAAAAATCCCGCAACTTGGCCGACTAGTTATGGTCCATTCGCTACAATAGCGCTAGACGTGCAAAACCCCGGCCCACACCGGGGTTTTGCACGTCAAAGGCCGAGTTTGGCACTTCGTGAATCAGGTTTGCCAGCTAACTCCCTACGCTGCACATATTTGGACGTAACCCCTTTGTTTGGAAATATTTGGCGTCATCAACATACGCCAACTCACTCCAAACAAAGAACTTGAACGCAGGCTATAGTGGGGGAAGAGACCCCCCCCAACAAATCACACGCACCACCTCAGAGGCCACCATGAACCAGATCTCCCGCCGCCGTTTCCTCGCCACCACCTCCCTCGCCGCCACCGCCGCCTGGTTCGACCCCCGCACCCTCTACGCCCAGGCTTCCACCGAAGTCCCCGCCATGGTCACCCAGGCCCGCGTCGGTGCCGCCACCGCCAAAATCACCACCCAGAAGCTCCGCGGCAACATCAGTGTCCTCATGGGCTCCGGCGGCAACATCGCTGTCCTCCCCGGCGCCGACGGCAAGATCCTCGTTGACTCCGGCATCTCCACCTCCCAGCCCCAGCTCCAGGAAGCCCTCAACGCCATCTCCGCCAATCCCAACAACCCCGCTCTAGCCCATCTCATCAACTCCCACTGGCACTACGACCACACCGACGGCAATCTCTGGATGCACACCGCCGGCGCCACCATCCTCGCCCACGAAAACACCAAGGCTCACCTCTCCACCACCACGACCATGACTGCCCGCAAGGCCACCTTCCCGCCCAGTCCCGCCGGAGCCATTCCCACCCTCACCTTCGCCGACAAGCACACCCTCAAGCTCAACGGCACCACCATCCTCCTCGCCCACTACAGCCCGGCCCACACCGACTCCGACATCTCCATCCTCTTCGCCGACGCCGACGTCCTCCACACCGGCGACACCTGGTTCAACGGCAACTACCCCTTCTTCGACGCCTCCACCGGAGGCAACATCGACGGCATGATCGCCGCCACGAAGACGAACCTCGCCGCAGGAACCCAGGACACCATCGTCATCCCCGGCCACGGCCCCGTCGGCAACAAGACCCAGCTCCAGGCCACCCTCGACATGCTCACCGCCACCCGCGAGAGCGTCGCCAAACTCAAAGGACAGGGCAAAACTCTCGAAGAAACCATCGCAGCCACCCCCACCGCCGCCTACGACGAAAAGTGGGGCAAAGGCTTCATCAACCCACCCACCTACATCACCCTCGTCTACCAGGGCGTCTAACCGCCCCAGCCCCAATACAAAAGGGTCGAGCGATTTACGCTCGACCCTTTTCACTTGCCGTTGCGCCGAAGGCGCTTTTCGCCGCGCGCGTAGCACTCAGACGGTCATAATCTCTTTTTCCTTCGCCTTGAACAGCTCTTCAATCCGCTTGATCTCCGCATCGGTCAACTGCTGAACTTCTTCGTTCGCCCGCTTCTCATCGTCGGCCGAGATCAGTTTGTCCTTCGCCGCCTTCTTGATCTGGTCATTGCCATCGCGGCGAATGTTGCGGATCGCGGTCTTGTGGTCTTCCAGCGTCTTCTGCAGCTGCTTCACCACGTCCTTGCGCCGTTCTTCCGTCATCGGCGGCACGGGAACGCGGATCACCTTACCGTCGGTCATCGGGTTCAACCCAACGCTCGATGTCCGAATCGCCTTCTCAATGGCCGACACCATGCCCAGGTCATACGGCTGCACCAGGATCATCGTCGCATCCGGCGTGCTTACCTGCCCCATCTGTGCCACCGGAGTATCGGTGCCGTAGTAGTCCACCTTCACCTGGTCCAGCATGTGTACATTCGCACGCCCCGTGCGCGCCGAAAGCAGGTTCGCCCGGAAGTCTTCGACCGACTTCTCCATGCGCGCCTTCAACTCCGTATGCGTACCCTTCAACGCTTCAATCCCTGCCATCGCCGATGCCATAGTCTCTCCGTAAAACAACGTCTTCTATCTTATTCGATTGCACGCAGCAAGACACGCTCACGCCTCATCCTGCGGCCCCATCCCCAACCCGCGCCCGCCCGACTTCTTCTTCTGCGTCGGATAAACCTTCTCCGCCACCGGCGGAGCCAGTACCTCCTGCACCTTCTCCTGCATCGCGCGCCAGTACTTCACATCCGCCGGACGAGCCGAAGGCACAGCCTGCCGCATCCCGCAGTACCAGAGCGCCCACTCCAACTCCTTAACACTCTTGTTCTTCATCGCGGATTCAATCCGCAGCACCTCCGAGAACTGCGTCATCGCTACCCCCGCGCCCGCAACCGGCGACAAGCCTCCGCCAGATCCTCATCCTTCTTCGCAAAGCAGAACCGCAACAACTTCTCACCCCGCGTCGCTCGTCCATGATGCTGCATCCCCGTCTTTTGCATATAGAAAGCCGATCCCGCCACCGAAGCCACACCCGTCTCCTTCAGCAACGTCCTCGCCCTTGCCGCCGCCGTAACTCCTTCAATCCCCGAAGCATCCGCCAGCACGTAGTAAGCACCTTCCGGCACATGCGGCCGCATCCCCGCCGCCGTCAAAGCCTCCACGATCATCGTCCTCTTCGCCTCATGGTCCAGCGCCAGCTTGGCATAGAAACCCCGCCCCAGCTCTTCCACACCAGCCGCACACCCAACCTGGAACGGCGCCGGTGCACACACATACAGCAGGTCGTGGAAGTAGCTGATCGCCGGAACCCACTTCGCATCCGCCACCACGTAACCCACCCGCCACCCGGTCACCGAGAACGTCTTCGAAAACCCCGACATCAGCACTGTCCGCTCGCGCATTCCCGCCAGCATCAGCGGACTCACATGCTCTGCATCGCCATACAGAAAGTGCTCGTAAATCTCATCGGTAAACACGAACAGCTCATGCTCCAGTGCAATCGCCGCCAACCCTTCAATCTCTGCCCGCGTAAATACTTTGCCCGCCGGATTCGATGGCGTATTCACAATCAACGCCCGCGTCCTCGAAGTCACCGCCGCCCGCACCGCATCCAGATCCAGCGCCCAGTTCTCTCCCGTCAACTCAACGGGTATTGGCACTACCTTCAAAGCCCGCAGCGTACTCACGTGATACCCATACAGCGGCTCAAACAGGATCACCTCGTCACCCGCATTCAGCAGCGCCATCGCCACCGAGTGCAACCCGCCCGACACCCCGCTCGTCACCACCACCTCAAGCTCCGCATCTACCGTCACCCCATGCGTCCGCGTCACCTTATCCGCAATCGCCCGCCGCAGCCGCGGAATCCCATCCGCCCGCGTATAGATGTTGTGCCCGTCATGGATCGCCCGAATCGCCGCCTCCGCCACCACCCGCGGAACCTCCGTATCGCAAACCCCCTGCGCCAGGTTCACCCCACCCACCGCATCGCACGCCATCGTCATCGCGCGAATCTCCGACTGCACCACCCGCGGCGCCAACTCACTCAAATGTAAGCCACTCATCGTCATCTGTTCCACGGCATCCACCTCGTCCTCGCAGCTAACCCGCGTTTCCAGTGTAGTGCGATTCGGGCAAAGAAAAGACCGCGCACACAGCGCGGCCTCTCCAAAAAAAAACTCCTGAATCTAGTGCTTGTGGTGCTTCAAAGCCTCACGCACCTTGGCCACATGCGTCCCATGCACGCGGATCGCCTCATGCAGTTGCTGCCCGGTCACATGGAACTCCTGCGCCCAGTAGTGAATATCCGAAGCCATCTTCGGGTTGATCTCATTCGGGTCGTGCGGACCCTTCTCTTTCGAAACTTCCGGAATCTCCGGACTTGCAATGATCGGCGTCTCTGACATGACATCCTCTTTTCCGCCTAAGGCTACATAAGTGGATGAGATTCAGTCGCCCTGAGATGTACCACCAGCGGCATTACGCCAGCCCGGTCGACTCCGCCTGCTCCTGCGCATGGTAGCTGCTCCGCACCAGCGGCCCGCTCTCCACATGCCGGAAGCCCATCCCCAGCGCCTCATGCTTCAGAAACGCAAACTCCTCCGGCGTGTAATACCGCGACATCACCAGGTGGTCCCGGCTTGGCCGCAGATACTGCCCAATCGTCAGAATATCCACCTTGCGGTCCGCCAGGTCACGAAACACCGCCAGCAGTTCGTGCATCTCTTCGCCCATCCCGACGATGATGCCCGTCTTCGTCACCTGCGTCTCACCTGTCTCCGCCGCAATCTCCTTCGCGTGCTCCAGAAACCGCAGCGACTTCTCATACCGCCCGCCGCTCTTCGCAACCCGATATAGCCGCGGAACCGTCTCGATATTGTGGTTCAGAATCTCCGGCTTCGCTGCCACCACCATACGCAGCGACTCTTCATTTCCCTGGAAGTCCGGCGTCAACACCTCCACCCGGCAACCCGGTGCCTGCAGCCGAATCTCCTCAATGACACTCACAAATGCCCGCGCCGCCCCCAGGTTATCGTCATCACGATTCACGCTCGTAATCACCGCGTGCGAGAGCCCAAGCTGCGCCACCGCGTACGCCACCCGCCGCGGCTCATCGAAATCAATCGGCTCCGGCTTCCCCTTCGGCACCGCGCAGAAACCGCACCGCCGCGTGCAAAGATTCCCCAGCATCATGAAGGTCGCAGCCTTCTGGTTCCAGCACTCGCCGATGTTCGGGCAATGCGCGCTCTCGCACACCGTGTGCAGATTTAGCTCTCGCGCCATCTTCTTCAGCGCATGGAACGTCTCCCCCATCGGAGCCTTCGCCTTCAGCCACGCCGGCTTCGCCGCAGGCTTTCGCGGCGTCAGGTCGATCTGCACAAGTTCGGCGCTCGGAGTCATCTCTTCTATTCTATTCCGCCCACTCCCGCAGAGCATAATGAACCATCCCCCATGCCCATTGCATCCCAGTCCAAACCATCGCTATTCCTCAACGAAGACCAGGTCCGCTCCGTCCTCACCTACGCCGACCTCATCCCCGCCATCCGCCTCGCCCTGGCGGACTTCTCCGCCGGACGAGCCCTGCAACCCGTCCGCACTATCCTCCCCGTCGCCACCCACTCCGGCTGGTTCGGCACCATGCCTGCCGTCTACGGCGACGTCCTCGGTGCCAAGCTCGTCACCTTCTACCCCGGCAACGCCGCGCTCGGCCTGCATACCCACCACGCCATCATCCAGCTCTTCCGAGCCTCCACCGGCGAACCCCTCGCCACCATGGACGGTCGCCTCATCACCGAGATGCGCACCGCCGCCGTCTCCGCCGTAGCCGCCGACCTGCTCACCTCGAAGCAACCCCTCACCCTCGCCATCCTCGGCTCAGGAGTGCAGGCCCGCTCCCACTTCGCTGCCCTATCCCACCTCCGCAAATTCTCTGAAGTCCGCATCTGGTCCCGCAATCCAGCCAACGCGCAAACCCTGGCCAAAGAGATCGCCACAAAAGAGCTCAGCGCTCAAGCCACCGCCACCGCCGAACAGGCCGTCACCGGAGCCGACCTCGTCATCACGGTCACCAGCACCACCCAGCCCGTCCTCGTCGGCCGCTGGCTCAAACCCACCGCCGTCGTCTGTGCCGTAGGCTCCTGTAGCCCGGATCGACGCGAACTCGACGACGACGCCATGCGCGGCACCATCCTCGTCGAATCCCGCCAAGCCGCCCTCCGAGAATCCGGCGACATCCTCCACGCCGGCGCAACCATCCACGCCGAACTAGGCGACCTCCTCAACGGCACCACCACCCTGCCCCAAAGCCCGTACCCCACCGTCTTCAAATCCCTCGGCATCGCCGTCGAAGACATCGCCTCAGCCAGACTCGTCTACGAGCGCTTCACCCAACAACCCTAGTGCAACCGGTCCCGCACCTCGGTCCGCACCAGGTAAAGAAAAAACAGCAGCCCAAACAGCCCACGCACCAGGAAGAAAATCGCGTGCGTCTTTTGGTAAAAAAACAGATCGCCCGCGCACAGCATTAGGCACCCCGCAAGCACCAGCGACCAGCCCCACCGGCGCAGCCGCAGCAACCCGAAGATTCCCCCCGCCAGCAGCGTACAGATCGCCAGCACCCCATACTTCCCCACACCCACGCCAAACGTATTCTGCAGCGCCGCAAACGCATTCAACATAGTCAGCAGCAACAAAAACAGACAAATAGCCGCCACCCCCGGCAACATCTGCCCTTTCGCCGCAATGCGCTCCTGCTCCTCAGCCATCTCACCCCTCACAACTCACAACTCACAACTCACAACTGTCCTACAGTGTGTGCAGATACCCCAGCAAATCCGCCAACTCCTGCTCATCCAGCGAACTCCCCATCGCCGGCATCAACCCGCGCCCATGCTCAATCGTATTCGTCACCCGCTCATCATTCGCAGGCGTCCCGCTCGGCAAATAGGGCTTCTTATACATCCCCAGCAACGAAGGCCCATGCAACGGCCCATCCTTCCGGTCATAGTGGCACTGCGCACACCGCGTCTGAAACACCACATGCCCATGTGCCTGCGCCACATTCAACTGCTCCAGCGGAACAGGCGGAGCAACGCTCTTACACCCACCCAACCCAAAGCCAGCCATCACCAATCCGAAACCCGCAACCAGAACTCTCACCTAACCATTCTCGCACCTGCCACTCCCTGCACTCTGGACCCTAAGCCCTGAACCCTGAACTCTAGTTACTAGCCGCAATAGCCACCACGATCCTGTCCATCGCATCACGGTCCGCACTAGACCGCGGCGCATGGTTCCCCACCATAATCGAGAACACCACCGTCTTCCCACTCGCACACTCCATATACCCACTTAGCGCACGAGCCTCCCCCAGCGTCCCCGTCTTCGCAAACACATGCCCTGAAAGCGGAGCCTTCGGAAACCGCCCCGCCAGGCTCCCATCCTCACCACCCACCGGCAAACTCTTCTTCCAATCCGCAAACCAAGGTTGCGCCGTCTTTGTCTTCGGATCCATCGCCGCGTACTGCAACAGCCGAGCCGTAGCCCGCGGCGTCACCAAATCATGCCCACTCAACCCCGACCCATCGAAGAAAGCATAATCATCCGCATCCACCCCCACCCTCGTCGTCAGAAAACTCCGCACCACACGAGCCCCCTGCAATGTAGACCCATCACTCCCCAATGTCACGGCCAACTGATGTAGCAGCAACTCTGCATGAAGATTCTGCGAGACCTTGTTTGTAACCGCAACATCCTCAGCCACAGTCACAGACGCACGCGAAGCCAGCACAACCTCCTTCGGCAAAATCCTGGAATCGCAGTGATCACACCCCGTCGAAGTCAGGCCCTTTCCGTGCGCAAAATATCCCGTCCCACTCTGCGCCATCTGTGCCACCGGCTCATGCGTCACCTCCACGAACCCTCGCGTCTCCACCGCCGCAACATGCTTCGCCCGCGCCACCCCCGTCACCAGAACCCCACGCGCCTCCAGCAGCACCTTCAGCGCCATCGCCGCATACTCCGCAGGATCATGAATCGCCACCTCTTCCACATCCGGCGACGCATCCACCCCGATCGACCCATAAATCCGCAACACCTTCGACCCAAGCGGCCGCTCCATCTGCACATGGCTACCGCTCTTCGCTGCCCCCGTCATCACCTCCAGTTGCACTGTGTAGTAAGGCACCGACGGGTCGATCGTCACCACCGCCGGCTTCCCGGCCACATCCGCCGGCGCAACCTTTACCACCAGTTGGTTGTCATTCACCGTCAGCGCCGACACCGGAGCCCCATACCCCCACACCGTGTCGTCTATCGTCCAATCCTCCGGATACTGCTCCCACGGAAACAGCGTGTCATCCCCCACTACATCGCCGTTCACTACCTTCAACCCACTCTTCACCACCTGATCCGCCAACTCCTCCAGGTAACGTAATGCAGGAGCCGCAGGCGGCGGAAGTTTCGGCATGTCTTTAGGCGACACATACGGAATCGTCCGCCCCGACAGATTCGCATCCCCGCCCCCTACCAGCACCAGGTCGCCCTTCAAATTCTCCGTACCTGTCCAGACCCCGCTCCCCACCACCTTCGTCTCGAACGTCGCACTCCCACCCAGCAGCGCCATCGCCGCCGCCGTCGTAAACAACTTCGCATTACTCGCCGGCTGAAAGTACTGCCCCTCATTCCGCCCATAAATCGGAGCCCCGTCCAGCCCCGTCACATACACCCCCCAGTGCGCCCGCATCACCTTCGGGTCCGCCAGCAGTGCCTCCACCTCACGCGACAACTTCGACTCCGCCACCACCCGCCCAGCCTTCGCCCGCTTCATCCGAGTCGCACCCGTCTGCGCCACTCCCGGCAAACACATCGCCCCCACCAGCCCGCAGGCCGTCAACCGCACAAATATCTCTCGCATCCGCGCAGTCTAGCACCGTCAACAAATCACACAAAGCACTTCGCCTCACTACCAACTACCCACTACCAGCGACCAACTGCTTCTAGAATCTCCCCATGTCCCTCGTCCCACGCACGCCCTTTGACTGGCACCTCCGCACCCGCACCCTCACGCTTGGCCCACGCACCCGCATCATGAGCATCCTCAACGTCACCCCCGACAGCTTCTCCGATGGCGGCCACTTCTTCTCCCCCGCCAAAGCCTTGGCCCACGCCCTTCAACTCCTCGACGAAGGTGCCGACATCCTCGACCTGGGCGGCGAATCCACCCGCCCCAACGCCACCCCCATCACCCCCGCCGAAGAGCAGTCCCGCATCCTCCCAGTCCTCAAATCCATCCTCGACGCTCGCCCCGACGCCATCCTCTCCATCGATACTTTCCACGCCGAAACCGCCCGTCTCGCCATCGAAGCCGGTGCCGAAATCGTCAACGACGTCTCCGGCCACCTCTGGGACCTCAGCATGTCCAGCACTTGCGCCCACCTCCGCTGCGGCGTCATCCTCATGCACACCCGCGGAACCCCGCAGGACTGGCACACCCTCCCACCGCTTCACCCTATGCTTGTCATGCCCGCCGTCCTTACCGGCCTTCGCGACAGCATCTATGCCGCCCGCACCGCTGGCACCTCCAGCGACAACATCGTCCTCGACCCCGGCTTCGGCTTCGGCAAGCTCGGCGACGATAACTACATCATCCACGCCCTCTTCCACCAACTCCACCAGTTCGGCCTGCCCATCCTCACCGGAACCTCCCGCAAGGGCTTCCTCACCAAAACCCTCCTCAAGCAGGCCGCCGCAGCCAACCCACTTCGCGACCCCGCCGCCCCCACCGACGCCGCCCGTCTCAACGCCACCACCGCCTCCAACGTAGCTGCCATCCTCAGCGGTACCCACATCCTCCGAGTCCACGACGTACGCCCCGCGATCGAAGCCGCTGCCATCGCCGACGCCATCCTTTCCCACATCGTCGTCTGACCGCACGGTGGTACCCTCAAGGCGAAGGAACATCGAATGTCCATCACCCTCCTCCTCATCCTCCAGATCGTCACCCTTCTAGCCGTCGTCTACCTCCTCGTCCGCAAGACCCTACCCCCCGCACCCGACCCCCAGCTCGCCCGCATCGACGCACGCGCCGAAGCTCTCGACGCCCACCTCCGCAACGCCCTCGCCGACCTGCGCAACGACATCGCCTCCGAGTCCACCCGCACCCGCGAGTCCAGCGAACGCGCCTTCACCGCCCTCCGCACCGAAATCACTGGCAACATCGCCGATCTCAGCCAGATCCTCCAGACTGGCCTCACCGACTTCCGCAACGACAACAAGACCTCCGACGACCTCCTCCGCGCCGCCGTCCTCGACCAGCTCGACGCCCTCAGCCGCCGCCTCACCACCTTCACCTCCGAGACCACCCAGCAGCACACCGGCCTCCGCGAATCCCTCAACGCCAAACTCGCCGATCTCACCACCAGCAACTCCGGCCTCCACGAAAAACTTCGCATCACCGTCGAAGGCCGCCTCGACAAGCTCAACACCGACAACACCACCAAGCTCGAAGAGATGCGCGCCACCGTCGACGAAAAGCTCCAGTCCACGTTACAAACCCGCCTCACGGAATCCTTCGGCCAGGTTACCGACCAGCTCAACAAGGTCCACGCCGGCCTCGGTGAAATGACCAAGCTCTCCGCCGGCGTCGACGACCTCTCCCGCATCTTCACCAACGTCAAATCCCGCGGCGGTTTCGCCGAAGTCCAGCTCGGCATGCTCCTCGAACAGATGCTCGCCCCCAGCCAGTTCATCCGCAACGCCCGCGTCAAAGCCAACACCCAGGAGGTCGTCGAATTCGCCGTCCGCTTCCCCGGCCACACCGGCGAAACCCTCCTCCCCATCGACGCCAAGTTCCCCCGCGAAGACTGGGAGCGCCTCGAAGCCGCCTACGCCTCCAACAAACCCGACGAAGTCGCCGCAGCCTCCAAAGCCTTCGAGTCCGCCATCCGAACCGAAGGCAAACGTATCTGCGAGAAGTACATCAACCCGCCCGTCACCACGCCCCACGCCATCATGTTTCTCCCCACCGAAGGCCTCTACGCCGAGGTCATGCGGCGCGACGCCCTGCAGGCCGAAATCCAGTCCAAGTGCCAGGTCACCATCGCCGGCCCGTCTACCTTGTCGGCAATCCTGACCAGCTTCCAGATGGGCTTCCACATGCTCGCCCTCCAGGAGAAAGGCGACGAAGTCTGGAAGGTCCTCGAATCCGCTAAGACCGAGTTCGGCAACTTTGAAAACCTCATGTCCGGCATGGAGAAGCAGGTCGGCACCGTGCAGAACACCATCCAGAAGCTCGGCGTCCGCACCCGCGCCATCAACCGCACCCTCCGCGACGTCAGCATCACCGAGGCAGGCGCCACCAACGTACTCAGCTTCGACGGCGTAGCCCCGCAGCTCGCCGCAGCCAGCGACGAAGAGTAAACTTCGCTCCAGCATCCGAGGCCCGTCATGCCCATCACCCGCCGCACCCTTCTCAACACCCTCGCATTTCAAACCCTCGCCCTCGCCACGGCCGCACATCCCCTCCGCAAAGCCCTCGCCGAACCCACCCCAGTCCCAGCCTCCGAGCCAGCCCCAAAGCTTCACGATCCAGACCGCCCCGCCTTCCATCTCCTCCCCGCCCGCAACTGGATGAACGACCCCTGTGCCCCCATCTACTATCGCGGCCAGTACCACATGTTCCATCAGTACAACCCCCACTCCGCAGTTTGGGGCGACATGAACTGGGCCCACGCCACCAGCCCCGACATGGTCCACTGGACCCGCCAGCCCATCGCCCTCTCCCCTGACCACGGCTCTTCCGACTCAGAAGGCTGCTTCACCGGCTCCGCCTTCCTCCACAACGGCCACCCCACCATCCTCTACACCGGCGTCGCCACCGTCCCCCGCCCCTTGGCCACCCTCGCCGACGGCAACAACAACTTCCGCGAAACCCAGAACCTCGCCACCGCCACTGACGCCACCCTACGCACCTGGCGCAAACTTCCTGCCCCCGTCATCCCCACCCCTCCCCTCGGCATGGCCGTCACCGGCTTCCGTGACCCCTGCCCCTTCCAGCTCGACGGCCACTGGTACACCCTCATCGGCTCCGGAATCCCCTGCGTCGGCGGCAACGTCCTTCTCTACCGCGCCGCCAACCCCGACCTCACGAAGTGGGAGTACCTCCACCCCCTCACGCAAGGCAGCTGGGGCGGCAAGCCCGGCAACAACCCAGTCGACACCGGAGAGATGTGGGAATGCCCCGACTTCTTCCCCCTCGGCAACGCCGGCAAGTGGGTTCTTATCCACTCCACCCAGGGCAAAACTCTCTGGCAGGCCGGAACCCTCGACCGCAAGACCCTCACCTTCCACACCGAAACCACCGGCGAGCTCGACTACGGCCTAAGCCCCACCGGCAACCCCTACTACGCTCCCAAAACCCAGCTCGACGCCCGCGGCAACCGCATCCTCTGGGGCTGGCTCCCCGAAACCCGCCCCGAAGCCGACTTCGCCGCCGCCGGCTGGTCCGGCATGATGAGCCTTCCCCGCGTCCTCACGCTCGACGGAACCAAGCTCCAGTTCGCACCGGCACCCCAGACCGAACGCCTCCGCCTCCGTCCCAACCCCCGGCCCAACCAGCTCCCCACCCTCAGCCAGGAATTCCAATGCGCACTCCTCACCACCCGTTCCGGCCCCGCCACTCCCTACGTCCTCTCGGACCCCGCCGGCCCCTTCATCGAAATCCGTTCCGACCCCACCCAGGACCTCCACACCGTCCTCCTCACCAGCGCCGCCGGCACCACCGAGATCAAACTTCCTCAGCCTCTGCTCTCCCCCGCCGGACTCCACCTCTTCGTCGACAACTCCGTCGTCGAGCTCTTCCTCGATAGCCGCTACTGCGTAACTCGCCGCTTCTATCAATCCCGCCACCAGACCGGAGCCTGCGCCCGCACCCCCGGCAAACCCATCCTCACCCTCACCCTTCCCGGCGCTGTCACCGTCACCCGCCCCCAGTCCTTCACCCTCAAATCCATATGGACCGCCTGACGCACCTTGCACACCCCCAACCAACGCTCCCGCCCCGTTTGCTTTACACTCACTGAGGCGCTCAGTATCGTTGAAGTTTGCGCATTGCAATTCGTCCGCACAGTTTCCACGGCCCGCGCATCAAAGTTTTGATTCAATCAACAGTTTTAGATTTCAGTCAACAGTTTTTGATTTCAGTCAACAGTTTTTGATTTCAGTCAACAGAGGAGAAACAAATGGCAGCAGTAGATGAAAAAGTAAAACAGATTATTGTCGAGCAGCTTCAGGTGGATGAAGCCGAAGTCACCCCGGGTGCCAGCTTTCAGGAAGACCTCGGCGCAGACTCTCTCGACGTAGTCGAGCTCGTCATGCAGTTCGAAGAAGCTTTCGACATTCAGATCCCCGACGAAGACGCCGAGAAGATCAAGACCGTCAAGGACGCTGTCGAATACATCGAAAAGAATCAGAAGGCGGCTAAGTAACAATGGATTCGATGAATCGCCGCGTCGTCGTCACAGGCCTCGGCCTCATCTGCGGCGTAGGTAAAACTGCATCCGAAGTCTGGCAAGGGCTCCTTGCTGGCAACAGCGGCATGGCTGAGATCAAAGCATTCGATCTCACCGGCCACTCTGTTCGCTTCGCCGCTGAGGTCAAAGACTTCGACCCCCTCAAGTTCATCGACAAAAAAGAGGCCCGCAAAATGGGCCGCTTCATCCACTTCGCCATCGCAGCCGCCCAGGAAGCCATGAATCACGCAGGCCTCGTCATCGACGAGTCCAATCGTGACCGTTTCGGCGTCCACATCGGCTCCGGTATCGGTGGATTCGATGTCATTGAGCGCGAGCACTCCAACATGCTCGCCGGCGGGCCGCGCAAAATCTCGCCCTTCTTCATCCCTGGCTCCATCGTCAACCTCGCCGCGGGTCACGTCTCCATCCGCTTTAACGCGCGCGGCCCCAACGAGGCCACCGCGACGGCCTGTACCTCCTCCGCCCACTCCATCGGAGACGCCTTCCGCATCATCCAGCGCGGCGATGCCGACGCCATGATCGCCGGAGGCACCGAAGCCGCCATCACTCCCATGGGAGTCGGCGGATTCGCCGCCATGAAGGCCCTTTCCACCCGCAACGAAGACCCCACCCACGCCTGTCGCCCCTGGGACAAGGACCGGGATGGCTTCGTCGTCGGCGAAGGTGCCGGCATCCTCATCCTTGAAGAGCTTGAGTTCGCCATGGCTCGCGGTGCCAAAATCCTCGGCGAAGTCATCGGCTACGGCATGTCTGCCGACGCCTTCCACATGACCGGCATGGCCCCCGAAGGCGAAGGCTGCTTCCGCGCCATGAACGCAGCCCTCAAGGTCGCCGGCATCAAGCCCGACCAGATCGACTACGTCAACGCCCACGCCACCAGTACCCCGCTAGGCGACGCCCTCGAGTCCAAGGCCATCGAGAACGTCTTCGGCGAACGCGCCCTCAACCACACCCTGCTCGTCAGCTCCACCAAGTCCATGACCGGCCACCTCCTCGGCGGCGCCGGCGGCCTCGAAGCAGGCATCACCATCCTGGCCATGCAAAATCAGATCGCCCCCCCAACGATGAACATCGTCGACCTTGATCCCGAGTGCAAGCTCAACTACGTCCCCAACACCCCCGTCTCCGCTAGGATCGACTATGCCTTGTCAAACTCCTTCGGCTTTGGCGGGACCAACGGCTCCCTCGTCTTTAAACGCTGGACCGAATAGACAAATCCGCACCGCAACCTAAAGAAGCCCGCGATCCAATCGCGGGCTTTTCTTCGGCCTCCCACTCGAAATCCCGAAACCGTTTATAAAGGTTCTCGAACTCAGCCGTCCGGAGAAGCCTCGCCTATGAAATTCTCAGCAGCCCTGTCCCTCGCTCTACTCACCGCGCTCCTCGCTTCCGCACACGCCGAAGTCTCCCTCCCCAAAGTCATCTCCAGCCACATGGTCCTCCAGCGCGACATGCCCATTCACCTCTGGGGCAACGCCGCTCCCGGCGAGCAGGTCTCCGCCGCATTCCGCAACACCAGCGCCACCACCACCGCTGATACCACCGGCCGTTGGAGCCTCTACCTCGCCGCCCAACCCGCCGGCGGTCCCTACCCCCTCACCGTCAAGGCCACCAACACCCTCCAGCTCGACGACATTCTCGTCAGCGACCTCTGGCTCGCCTCCGGCCAGTCCAACATGGAGATGCCGCTTGCCGGCTTCAACCCCACCACGCCCATCCAGGACAGCGAGAAAGAAATCGCCGCCGCCAACTACCCGCAGCTCCGCCTCCTCCACGTCGAGAAGGACACCTCCGACTATCCCCTCGACGACCTCAAGGCCGTCACCGGCTGGTCCCTCTGCACCCCGGACTCCGCCCGCAAGTTCTCCGCCGTCGCCTACTTCTTCGGCCGCGATCTCCAGGCCAGACAGCACGTCCCCATCGGCCTCATCGACTCCACCTGGGGCGGCACCCCCGCCGAAGCCTGGACCAGCATGAACACGCTCAGCCGTGACGCTGGCCTCATGCCCGTCTTCAACGTCCGCGCTCAGAAGATGGAAAGCCAGGCCGCCGCCCTCCGTCTCGAAAAGCTCGACGCAGAAGTCAAAGCCCAGGGCAAAACTCCGCCCCAGCGCGCTTGGCGTCCTGACCCCGTCTCCCACCGCCCTGCCGCCCTTTACAACGCCATGATCGCCCCCATCACACCGCTCGCCATCCGCGGCGTCATCTGGTATCAGGGCGAAACCAACTCCGCACCCGGCCAGGTCGAGCTTTACAGCCGCCTCTTCCCCGCCATGATTCAGGACTGGCGCGCGCTCTGGCATCAGGGCAACTTCCCCTTCCTCTTCGTCCAGCTCTCCGCCTACGACGCCGGCACCTTCAACGACTGGGGAACCCTCCGCGACGCCCAGCGACGCACCCTCCAGCTCGTCAACACCGGCATGGCCGTCTCCATCGACCTCGGCAACGAGCACAACATTCACCCCGCCAATAAGCAGGACGTCGGCGCCCGTCTTGCCCTCCTCGCCCGCAGCATCTCCTACGGCGAAAAGATCGTCCCCTCCGGCCCCCTCTTCCGCCTCGCCTACCCCGAGAACGGCATTATGCGCGTCTGGTTCGACTACGCCGAAGGCCTCAAGCCCCGCGGCCCCGCTCCCACCGCCTTCGAGGTCGCCGGTCCCGACGGACACTTCGTCACAGCCACCGCCAAAGTCGACGGCGATACCATCCTCGCCGCCAGCCCCACCGTACCCAACCCCACTTACGTCCGCTACGCTTGGCCCGGCTTCCCCGCCGCCAACCTCTACAATGCAGCAGGCCTCCCCGCCTCGCCCTTCACCTCCTATCCCGTCCCATAGCCCACCGCTAAGCACAAAAAAAGAGCACGGCCATAAGCCGTGCACTCTGTGTTTCCCTTACCGCCATCTAGCTGAACGCAGCTCCAATCGCCGCAAACGCCAGCCCAAACACCCACCAGAACAGCACCACCATCGCCGACTGCGCCATCGTCTTCTTCGCCACAATCGACATTCCCAGAATCGTCAGGAATAGCGACCACAGCCGCACCAGGTCAAACTGCGTCAGGAGCGCTTTCAATACCGGCGATAGATCCGGCAAATAGTACGCCAGGTTCGTCCCCACGGGATTACGCAGATCATACGCATCCGCATTCCCCCCGAACGACACCGTAATTATGCCCAGCACGCTCGTAATCAGGAACGGCAGCGCCGCATACCAGCTCACCGCCAGCACCTGCCCGTAGGTCGTCTGCGCTCCCAGCCCAAAGTTGAAGCTTCCCCACACCACCAGCGCGTAGATTGCAAAAATAATCGTCAGGATCACCGGAAATCCGTACGTCGTATACATCGTCACCTTCGCGGAGATCGCCATCTGCGACGCCCTCTGCTCCGGCGTCAACTGGCTCAGCCGGTCCTCCGCCTTCGGGCTCATATGCACCTGGTTCTCCGCCGCACGCGTCCACCCAACCTCTTTCCCCACCACAAACGCCGAAGCCACCGAGAACGCCACCATCAGCAGAAACGGCATCCACCAGTTCGCATTGCGCACAATATCCTTAAACGTCTTCGACGGAGCGACGAACACATCCACGACTCGTTCCATCTCACTCAATCCGCCAGCCTGCGCATTCACAATCGCGTCACTCATCAAAAATCTCCTCTAGCCTCAAAAAAATAAAGTCCTGCAACATGGCCCATCACAACCCATACGCCAACCAACACCACACGGTTCCCAAACCAACCACTACCTTTACCTGCCCGCCAGTCTACCCTCCTTCGAGCCTTGCGCAAGCAGAAATCGCCACCCCCATCCCCCTATACTCAAACCAGCAGGAGAACCCACCATCCCCGAACTCCCCGAAGTCGAAACCGTAGCCAACGGCGTTCATGACCGCGTCCACGGCCAGACCATCCTCTCCGTCTGGACCAGCAACAAGCCCCAGACCTTCAAGTCCACGCCCGCCCTCATCGCCGAAACCCTCACCCACGCCCGCATCGACCGCGTCCACCGCGTCGGCAAGACCATCGTTGCCGACCTCTCACGCAAGCAGGCAGCCACCCAGCTCCTCATCCACCTCGGCATGACTGGCCGCCTCCTCGTCTCCACCCCAGACACTCCCATCCCGCCCCACACCCACCTCATCCTCAACCTCAGCGCCGGAAAGGAACTCCGCTTCGTAGACGCCCGCCGTTTCGGCCGCCTCTCCATCCACACACCCACTGACGAAGCAGCAACTAACAGCACACCCTCCGAAAAATACACCGGTCCCGGCAGCGAACCCCTCACCATCGCCCCCACCGCCTTCGCCTCGCTCTTCCGCAACCGCAAGACCCCCATCAAGGCCGCGCTCCTCAATCAATCCCTCCTCCACGGAGTCGGCAACATCTACGCCGACGAGAGCCTCTTCCGCGCCGCCATCCGCCCCACCCGCCACGCCGGACGCCTCACCCGCGCCCAGTACGAGCGCCTCCGCCTCGCTCTCGTCGACGTCCTCACCCATGCCATCAAACTGGGCGGCTCCTCCGTCTCCGACTACGTCGACGCAGACGGCGTCCGCGGCTTCTTCCAGCTCGAACACCGCGTCTACGGCCGCGCCGGCCAGACCTGCACCATTTGCAACATCCCACTCAAGAAGCTCACCGTAGCCGGCCGCACCACCATCTACTGCCCCAAATGCCAGAAGTAATTCCCTTACAACCCCGCAGCCTGCTCCGCCCCCACCGCCGCCCCAATCACTCGCGTCAGCGGATCATCCGCCACCACCTCCAGCGCATAGCTCTGCAGCGGACTCATCTTCACCATCTGCTGCATAAAGTCACGCAGCATCGGCATATCCACAAACCGCACGTTGAACCCCGTCAGAAAGAACTTCCCCGGCCCAGCCATGTGGATCGAAGTCGCCGTAGCCGCCGCCAGCGCCTTATGCCACAGCCGCTTGAACTCCAGGCACTTCGCATCGCCCGCCTTGGCCGCCTCGAACACCTCTTCCGGCTCCATATCCAGGAACCGCAGCCGCATTGCCCTGTGCCCCATGATGCCTTCCATGTGTCCACGCCCGCCGCATCCGCAGTACCGCTCCTTGTCATCCAGCGACACGATCGTATGCCCACCCTCCCAGACACCCTTCGTGTTCGGGTAGCGTCCATGCCCAATCCCCACACCCAGCGTCCAAACGCGGATCATGTGGTCCAGCTTGCCATGCAGTGAGGCCAGCCCCGCAGCTGTCCCATCGGCATCGTTCAGAATCGTCACCGGCGCCGTAATCCCGTGGCTACGCAGTTGGATCTCCATCAGGTCACGCATCCGCGCACCCTTCAACTGCGGCAGGTTCGGAGCCTCTTCCACCACGCCTTCCTTGATCAGCCCCGGCAAAGCAATCCCCACCCCCACCAGGTCTTTCTCGGCCCCGGCAACCGCCACCACCTGGTCGCAAATCTTCTCCACCAGCGCATCCGTGTGCAGCTCTACCAGGCCGTCTTCCTCATCGGAGTTCTCCGGATAGTGCCGCAGTCCACCCACCAGCTTGTGGTCGACCACCAGCCCCGTAACCATCCGCTCAGAAACCGTTACACCAATCGCTCTTGCCATGACTACATTGCCCCATCTCTATCGAGTTGCCGGGCCGCCGCGGCTATTCAAACTTGCTGACGCGGTTCAACCCATTGAAAGCCGCAACTTTATAACATTCCGCGAGAGTTGGATAGTTGAACACCGTATCCACGAAATAATCCAGCGTTCCGCCCAATGACATCACCGCCTGGCCAATGTGTACCAGCTCGCTCGCACCCTCGCCGATAATGTGTACACCCAGCAAAGCATGCGTCATCCGATGGAATACCAGCTTCAGCCGCCCCGTCGTATCGCCGCGTATCTGTCCACGCGCAATCTCGCGGTAGTACGCAACGCCCACTTCGTACGGAACGTCCTCCTCCGTCAGCTGCTCCTCCGTCTTGCCAAGGAAGCTGATCTCCGGAATCGTCCAGATGCCATACGGGTAGAAGCTTGGGTTCGAAAGCACCGTGTCGTCGCCAAACGCGCGCGCCGCCGCCACCCGCCCCTGCTCCATCGAGACAGAAGCCAGCGACGGAAAGCCAATCACATCACCCACCGCATAAATATTCGGAACCTTTGTCCGGAAGTCCTTATCCACCGGGATACGTCCCCGAGCGTCCGACTCCACGCCTACCGCCGCCAGGTTCAGCTCATCCACATTCCCTTGCCGTCCAACCGCATAGAGCAGCGCATCGCCCTGGACCTTCTTCTTGCTCTCCAGGTTCGCCACCACGGTCCCGTCCGCCATCTCTTCTACGGACTCCACCTCTTCGTTCATCCGCATCGTCACGCGCGAATCCCGAAGATGGTAGCTCAGCGCTTCCACAATCTCCTGGTCCGCAAACTCCAGCAGCCGCGGTCTCCGCTCAATCAGCGTCACCCGCACACCCAGCGCGGAGAACATACACGTGTACTCCACACCAATCACGCCGCCACCCACCACGATCAGCGTCTTCGGCAGATTCACCAGGTCCAGCACCAGGTCGCTGTTGATGATGCTCCGCCCATTGATCGGAACCTTCGTCGAAGCCGCAGGCTTCGTCCCCGTCGCAATCAGAATGCTCTTCGCTTCGTAGATCGTCGACCCACGCGAATTCGTCACCTTGATGTGCGTCGCATCCTCAAAACTCGCCACACCCACCAGCATCTCGATGTTGTTCCGCGAGAGCTGCGCCTCTGTCACATCAATCTCGGTCTTGATCACATGCTGCACCCGGAACGCCAGGTCAGCCATCGTGATCTTCTCCTTCACGCGGTAGTTCATCCCGTAGATGGACTTGTAGTTATGTCCGGAGAGATGCAGTACCGCCTCCCGCATCGTCTTCGACGGAATCGTTCCCGTGTTGATGCAGGCACCGCCCACCACTTCGCGCATCTCCACCAGCGCGACCTTCTTACCCAGCTTCGCTCCGTAGATGGCCGCTCGTTGTCCTGCCGGCCCGGACCCGATCACAATCAGATCGTACACACTGCTCATAAGCTTGAATTACCCGCCCTGACGTCGTTTCTACTGCGTTATCGGCCCGTCATATCGCTCCGGTTAGGGCCTGTTTCAGACTTCAAACGAGAAATAAATGCGCGTTTGCATGATTTTCGGGGAGGCTGTCTGCCTAAAAACTACCACATCCGCCTCCGTCGCCCGCTCTACCCATCCCCATCCCCTTACACTGGAGGCCGTGCTCCGCTACGCCATCACAAACCGCTCCCTCCTCCCCGGCAACCACCGCCAGCAGCAGGAAGCCCTCCTCCAGCAGGCAGCAACCTGGGCCTCCCTGCCCCACCCCCACACCATCCACTCCATCCAACTCCGCGAAAAAGACCTCACCCCCACCGAACTCACCCTCCTCACCCGCCACATCCTCGCCATCCTTCGCACCACCGCCAGCACCACCAAACTCCTCCTCAACGCTAGCTCCGCCGCAGGCCACGGCATCGAAATCGCCCTCGCCGAAGCCGCCCACGGCATCCACCTCACCAGCACCACCCCTCAAACCCCGGAGGAAATCCGCTCCCAGTTCGCCGCCGCCCAACTCCCCCCCCCCATCCTCACCATCTCCTGCCACACGCTAGACGAAGTCGAAGCCGCCCGCCTCCAATCCTTCGACGCCATCCTCTTCGCCCCCGTCTTCAGCAAAGCCCTCCCCACCCAAACCCTCCCCGGCACCGGCCTTGCCCTCCTCCGAGCAACCTGCCTACTCGCCGCCCCCACGCCCGTCCTCGCCCTCGGCGGCGTCACCCCGCAGAACACCCAATCCTGCCTCGACGCCGGCGCCGCCGGAATCGCCGCCATCCGGCTGTTCTGCCCCCACCCCAGCGAATAAACCTCCTCCAACTGCAACTCGCCCTCCAGAATCCCCGTCACTAGCAGCAGCCGTACTTCACTCCAGGAGGCTCCCTCATGTCCCAGCTATTCCATCCCCTCGCAACCCATTCCCAGGCCTCTAGGCGCCTCTTCACCTTCACCCTGGCCTGCCTGCTCATCGCCGGATACGTCGTCACTACGCCCACCCGCTCCCACGCCTTCCAGGGCCCTCCCGGTGGCGGCCGCATGGGTGGCCCAAACCTCGAAGTCCTCACTACCCGCCTCAAGCTCACCGCCGACCAGCAGGAGAAGATCAAACCCATCCTCGCCAACCGTGACAAGCAATCCGCCGCCCTCCGCGAAGACGAGTCCCTCGAAATGCAGGACCGCATGGCCAAGATGATGAAGATCCGCTCCGACGTCGAAACCAAAATCACCGCTATCCTCACCGAAGACCAGAAGACCGAATACGCCAAAATGAACGCCGAGATGCGCCAGCGCCGCGGCCCCGGTGGCCCGGGCGGCGGACCCGGCGGCCTACCCCCAACCAACCCACCCCCAACCCTCTAACCTCAAGGCAAAGCGGCCGTGCCCACCCCGGCCGCCCCCAACCACAACCGCCGTCATCCTGAGCGAGCGCAGCGAGTCGAAGGGTCCCACAGCAACCCGTAGCACCTCTACCACCACCCCATTCCACCCACCAGTTCAAACCACTCCCTCCGCATACCCACGTAACCCTGGTTACACCGAATCCATAGCGTTGTACTTGTCATACAGAGGTTCTCCTCATGCTAGCCGTCCGACTCGACCCCGCCATGGAAGCTGAACTCAATAAGCTCGCCTCCGTGACCGGCCGCACCAAAAGCTTCTAGATCAAGGAAGCCCGCAGTTCCTAATTGGAAGATCGGGCAGACTACCTGCCAGCCATCGCCGCCCTCGAACGCAACGAGCCCCGCACCTCAATCGCCGACCTCCGCAAAGAAATAGGCCTCGAACGCGAAGCCAATCCCGCGCGATGAAGCAATGGTCCGTAGGATTCCTCGACACCGCCAAACGTCAGCTACGCAAAATCGATAAACGTGGGCAGAAAACAATCCTCGACTACCTCGAAGACGAGATCGCCCAACTAGCCGACCCACGGACTCGCGGCAAAGCCCTCGTCGGAGATAAGCAAGCCTCAGGCGCTACCGCGTAGGCGACTACCGCATCCTCTCCGAAATCCACCACAACAAGCTCATCATCGCCGTCATCACCATCGGCTACCGCAAAGACATCCACAACAAATAATCCTTTTCCGTTGCCGTTGCCGCTACCGTTGCCCTTGCCTTTATCCGCCTTTAGCCTTTCATCCGTACAAATCCGTGAAAATCCGCGGTCGCCCGCAGTTGACCTCCCACCCCATACCCCATACCCTTAAAACGTGCTCATTACCCCCATCCAACTCGTAGACGAACCCCTCGAATTCAAAGAAGCCATTCCCCCCGGCACGCTCGAATACGCCCCCGACATCCAGCAGATCGGCGATCTCCCCGTTCAGGGTACCGCCGACCTACTCACCGAGCACCGCAGCCACAACACCCACGTCGACGATATCCGCCTCCGCGCCGCCTACACCGGCAACTTTGAGATACTCTGCGCACGCTGTGTCGAGCCCGTCGCCACCCCCCTCGCCGGCGATTTTGACCTCATCTTCCGCCCCTCCGCCGCCGACGCAAACCCCGCCGAGCGTTCTATTACCCCCGACGAGACCGAAATCGGGTATTATGAAGCCAGCGGTCTTCTACTCGAGGACGTAGTGCGTGAGCAGGTGTTACTCTCCCTGCCGAGCCGCACTCTCTGCAAAGAAGACTGCAAAGGGCTTTGCCCGCGCTGTGGACAGAACCTGAACCTCGCAACCTGCTCGTGTCATCTGGCCCCGGCCGACCCACGATGGAATGCGCTCGCAGGTCTCGCCGACAAGCTCGAGTTCAAGCACTAATTCTATGAAGCTCTACTTCGCCGCGCGTGTGCCGATCTTCTCCACCACGCAACAGCGAAGACCTTGAAAGGGATACTGCAATGCCTAATCCAAAACGGCGTCACTCCAAACAGCGCACCGCCAAGCGCCGCTCTCATGACTTCCTCACCCCCACCGGACTCTCAGAGTGCCCTAGCTGCCACGAGCGCAAACTGCCTCACCGCGCTTGCCGCAAGTGCGGTACCTACAAGGGACGCGACGTCCTTGCCGTCAAGGAAGCAAGCTAACCGCTTCACCCCGTACCCAGCCCACCAGAACTGATGCCGATCGACATCGTGGTTGACGCAATGGGCTCAGAAAAGGCCCCCGAATCCGAGATTCGCGGGGCCATCCTCGCTGCACGTCAACTCGACGTCCGCGTACACCTCGCAGGCCCCGAAGACATCCTTCGCCCCCTCCTCCGCACCCACCTCGCCAATCTAGGCATCAAGGCCCAGCACCTCCCCGTCTTCATCGTCCCCGCCACTGAGTGGATCACCATGGACGATAAGGCCGCCCAGGCCGTCCGCACCAAGCGCGACTCCTCCATGCGCGTCGGCCTCAAAATGGTACGCGAAGGCCGAGCCGCTGGCTTCTTCACCGCAGGCAACACCGGCGCCGCCATGGCCACCGCCAAAATGGTCCTCGGCATGTTGGCTGGCGTCCATCGTCCCGCCCTCGCCACCATCCTCCCCTCCGTCCTCGGAACCCCTTCCCTCCTCCTCGACGTAGGCGCCAACGTCGACTCCGACCCCGACAATCTCGTCCAGTTCGCCGTCATGGGCCACATGTACGCGCAGAACGTCCTCAAGGTCACCAACCCGCGCGTCGGCCTCCTCTCCATCGGCGAAGAAGACTCCAAGGGCAACGCCCTCACCCGCGACACCCTGCCCCTCCTCCGCGCACTCCCCGGCATCAACTTCATCGGCAACGTCGAAGGCCGCGACCTCTTCAACGGCCGCACCGACGTCGCCGTCTGCGATGGCTTCGTCGGCAATGTCGCCCTCAAAACCTGCGAAGGCACCGCCAAGCTCGTCACCGTCTCCCTCCGCGAGTCCCTCAAATCCACCGTCACCTCGCAGGTCGGCGCACTCCTCTCCCGCAAGGCCTTCGCCGCCTTCAAAAAACGCCTCGACTACTCCGAATACGGCGGAGCCCCCCTACTCGGCGTCCGCGGAGTCTGCATCGTAGGCCACGGCTCCTCCAACGAGCGGGCCATCATGAACGGTATCCGTGTAGCCGCAGAATTCGCCCAGGCCGAAGTAAACTCCAGCATCGAAGCCGCCCTACACACCACCTAACCCCCAACGACCCCTGCCACCGTCATTCTGAGCGAAGCGAAGAACCCCCGCATGGGCCCTTGCCCTTGCCCTTGCCGTTGCCGTTGCCGTTGCCCTCACAACTCACAACTAGAAACCTTCACCCACTCTTAAACAACCCCAGCATCATCACCCCCAGCACAAACAACCCAATCGCCACGTACAGTCGATCCCTCTCCCGCACAAAACCAATCGTCGCAAACACCACCCGCAGAATCGGTGTAGCAATCAGAATCAAAATCCCCACCTGGATCAAAGCTGCAGCATCCCCCGCCATCAGCCGATGCACCAGCAGCCCCGGCTCCCGCAGACTCATCGGGGTCCCACCCGTAAACACCCGCAGGTCCGCCGGCCCCGCACCCGGATGCCCCACCAGATACATCACTCCACCCACCAGCACCACCACCGAAGCCGACAGCACACCCACCTGCAGCAGACGGCTCAGCACCAGCTGCATTCGCCTGTCATCCAGCCGCAGCATCGCCTTACCCAGCGTTATCGTCAGCACACTCTTCATAGCTTCCCCAGCCACCCGTTCACCACCATCTCCACACCCATCGCCGAAATCACCAAAATAAAAATATTCCGCAGCACCTTCACCCTCGTCTTCACCAGGAAACGTGCCCCCAGCACCGACCCCGCCAGCACTCCCAGCATCACCGGAAACGCCAGCCCCACATCCACATACCCGCGCCGCAGATACACCCCTGCACTCGTCGCAGCCGTCACCCCGATCATAAAATTGCTCGTCGCCGTCGACACCTTGAACGGCAACCGCATCACCCGATCCATCGCCAGCACCTTCACCGCACCCGACCCAATCCCGAGCAACCCCGAGAGCGTCCCCGCCACCGCCATCATCCCGAACCCGCCGCCAATGTTGCACACCGTATAGTTCTGCTCGCCCCCCTGCCCATCCGGACATCGCCCCGAAAGCCGCAGCTTATCCGACCACGGATCCACCGGCACCGCCTCCTCAGCCCGCCGACTATGCTGCCAAGTCAGCCACGCCGAGTAGATCAGCACCACCCCAAAAATTATCGCCAGCGTCCGCGTCGGAACTTTCCCCGCCAGAAATGCCCCAAAGATCGCTCCCACCGTCGTCGCCACTTCCAGAAACATCCCAATCCGAATACTCGAGAACCCCTCCCGCACATACGCCGCCGCCGACCCCGACGAAGTCGCAATCACCGAGATCAGCGACGCCCCCATCGCAAACCGCATATCCACATGGAACACCAGCGTCAGCAGCGGAACCAGCACCACCCCGCCACCTAGCCCCGTCAGCGCGCCCAGCAACCCCGCGCCAAACGACCCCACAAACAGCAACGCTGAAAAGAGCACCAACGACATTCCCGCCATTCTATCCCTACCACCACCCAACCCCCACAACCATTTGCCGCCCCCATCAACCCACCCCACCAACGGGTGCCCCATGTTCGTGCGCGCCCCACCGCACGACCATGGAGTTATTCACGCACAACCCCCAAACCACCCCCACCGCCCGCTCATAACTGAAAACTGATCCAGCCTACCCTTGCATTTGCCTTTCCCAGTACTTGCCTTTGCGTTAAACCATCTTTTGCCTTTGCACTTGCCTTAAACCAGCACTAGCCGTTGCCCTTGCAGTTGCCTGTCCCTAATCCGCCTTTGCCTTTATCCGTGCCTATCCGCGATCATCCGTGGTCGAGGTCTTGCTCTTGTCAGCTTTTATCCTTTTGATCACCGTTACGCCGTATCCCCTAACATCAGTGCCATCGGTGTAAATCGGTGTTAAGCCTTTGCCTTTGCCTCTTCCCCAAAATTCCCGCATCCTAACAACATGCCCACCTGGACCCCCGCCGCAATCCCCCCCCAGCACAACCGCCGAGCACTCATCACCGGAGCCAACAGTGGCATCGGCTACCACGCCGCCTTGGAGCTCGCCCGTCACGGAGCCACCGTCATGCTCGCCGCCCGCGACCGCACCCGCGGCGAAGCAGCCCTCGCCAAAATCCGCGCCGAAATCCCCAACGCCGACGTAGAACTCGTCCTCCTCGACCTCGCCTCCCTCCAAAGCATCCGCACCTTCACCCAGCAGGAGCTCGCCCACAACCGCCCCCTCCATCTCCTCATCAACAACGCCGGCGTCATGGCCCCACCCGCCCGCCTCGAAACCGCCGACGGCTTCGAGCTCCAGTTCGGCACCAACGTCCTCGGCCACTTCGCCCTCACCGGCCTCCTCCTCCCCGCACTCGAGCGCGCAGCCATCCCAGCCCCCGGAAACTCCGCGATGAACGCTGAGCAGCCCCCACGCATCGTCACCATAGCCTCCATCGCCCACAAACGTGGCAAGCTCGCCTTCGACGACCTCCAATCCACCCGCACTTACTCCCCCATGCGCGCCTACCAGCAGTCCAAACTCGCCGACCTCATGTTCTCGTTAGAGCTCGACCGCCGCCTCCGCGCCGCCCACTCCCCCATCCTCAGCCTCGCCGCCCACCCCGGCGTCGCCAACACCAACCTCTTTCAGCCCGGGGACCGCCCCGCGCTCGAACGCGTTATCCGCAAAGCCTTTGGCCGCGTCATCCACACCATCCTCAACACCGACGCCGAAGGAGCCAACCCCACCCTCTACGCCGCAACCTCCCCGCAAGCCCAACCCGGCGGCTACTACGGCCCCCAGGGCTTCCAGGAGATGCGCGGAGCCGACCCAGGCCCAGCCAAAATTGCCCCCCAGGCCCTCAACCAAAACGACGCCACCCGCCTATGGCAAACCTGCGAACAACTCACCCAAACCCACTACCTCGACTAACGTCAAACCCGCGCGAAATCACCTGATCAAGTTGTGAAGGAGTAACGAAAAATGGTCGGCGCTAGTGGACGATTTTCGAACTTTCCAGCAACTCAATCCCTCGCCTCCTGAGGGTCATAGATGGAACATTTAGAGCCATCGAGACAACAGAAGAGCCTAACACTTGCCTTCCAAGGGTGGCAAACACCCTCGCATGAACAGCTCAGGGGTGGTGTGTCCTTTTCCAGCCGATGCGAAGCAGCGTTGTTCTTGATCCGGGTGGCATAGCTCTCGATGGAAGCCTCCAGACGCAGCTAGGCCGCCTCCGAAGAGACGGCCTGCAACTACTCGGTACGGCAGCTAAAGGATGACAGGTCTACAAGGCGGCGTAGTGTTTCGCTACCCTGAGCAGAGGTTCATCCGGCTCCTTCGCCAGTGCTGTAGCGAAGCTCAGGTACTCCTCTCGGGCCTCCGAGATGGGCTTACCTAACATCGACTCCAACAGCTCCGGTTTCCCGGCGAACAAGTTGTACCACTCATTGCAGGAGATGGCCCAAGTCCGGTCCTCGCTCGTGAGCAGATAACGGAACGGACCACACTCCTTGTTGAACTCCCGTAGGTCTTCCTCGGAGATTGAGAGACGGTAGCAAGCTGGGGCGGGGTCGAGTGGCTCAGTCGCCACAGCAACACACTCACTATACCCGGCACCTCGCAACACCGGGACAAGCGTTGCTATCTCCTCAGCGGCGAAGTGGCAGGTATCTTCCACTGGAACTACTTTCCAACCCCGTCGTTGAACCCATTCGTCGTTGAACTCATAGCCTCGGTGAGCATCGGCATGGGTCATCTCCCTAACCAGCTCTTGATAGTGTTCAACCTGTGTTTTTTCAGTGATAGGTTTCATCAGTTGTACCTGAACTTCGTTGTACCGGTTGCGTTCTGGATTTCTAAGGTAGGACGGCCATCTCCACTAAAGTTCCTGAGAACCGCCTTCGATCCATCAGATAGCTCTTTTACCTTTACGTTCCCAAGGGTCTGTTCAGTGCCCTTGAGAGCTTCGAAGTCCTTCGTCGCCTGCGTGAACCCACCCGCCCTTTCCAAAATCTCCGCAGCGGCGAGGCCACGACCAGCCTTGAGAAGCTTTGGCGGGTGGCCCACATCTGACGCTCCGCCACAAACTCGGGGTGCCCCACATCTCGCCTTTGAGATGTGGGTTCCTCTTCCGCCACGCATAATTCCCATCCCAGCACATCCCTTGTCTTCC
>Ga0123336_10000411_pt1 | contig 43880 bp, 43 predicted proteins | sample SSSSmetaG_FD_96466 | JGI IMG/M metagenome (GOLD analysis project Ga0123336, IMG submission 96466) | Glacier valley bacterial and archeal communities from Borup Fiord, Nunavut, Canada, to study Microbial Dark Matter (Phase II) - ​SSSS metaG | ecosystem: Environmental > Aquatic > Freshwater > Ice...
ACAGCAGACGCAGCTTGCGGGCCACGATGCGCGCGAGCGCCCGATTCCTCGTCAGCTTGCACCACTTCGGGCGATGCGCGCGCTCCCATGCGGCACTCTCGGCGTGGCTCGCTCGATAGGCGTTGCGATGGCCGTTGCGTCCGATCTCACGGCTGACCGTGGATGGCGCTCGCCCGATTTGCGCTGCGATCGAACGGATCGACTGCCCAACCGCCAGTCCGAGCGAAATCTCTTCTCGCTCCTCGAGGGTCAACGCGAGCGGCGAACGACTTCGCTCTGTCGGACGGATCCCACCGGTCTCCGCGATGATCCTGTGGATGGACGAGTGCGATCGATCAAAGAGCTTGCCGATCTCGTGCAGCGTCCAGCCTTCCTTCCAGCGCTTCCACATCATCGCCTTCTGGCTGGCCGAGTAGTAGATCCGCGGTCGCTGCTTCATGTCGAACACTCCTTCGGCCTGGCGGGCCTCTAGTGTGTTGCGTCGACCGGTTGAATCCGCCGTCGGGAGCAGACCGTCCGCTCGCGGGCCATCCGCGGCCGTTCTTGAGCGGCTACTTGGGTGCGCTGTACGATGCTTGACACAACGAAGGGGTAAAGAGCTGTGAGCAGCGTCAATATCAGACAACGCGTGGCCGCAATCATGGCCGTGGGCGTGGCTGGCTACTCGCGCCTTATTGCTCGACATGGCAGGGAACTCTGTGCTCGCAATCTTTAACACCGCTGCCCCTTCTTATCTGAGAGCCCCGTCCCCGGATAAAGCACTACTTCTTCTGCAAGGAAGTGGCCCGTCAGAAGTAACGCCAACTCTTCGTGGTCCTCGCGCTGTCCGTTGTCGCTGACCATGAATGAACCGAGCGAACTGGTGTCCCTATGGCTCTACGACGCGCTCGTTAGGCGCGACTTCGTGACAGCCTCGATCCTATTGCAAGGCACCGCATCACTTGACGACCTCATCGATGAAGAGGGCGACAGTTTGCTGCACGACGCCGCCGACGATGGCGACCTTCAAATGATTACGTTTTATCTTCGATTTCCGTGTCCACGGACGTTGGCGTCCTTCGACTACATCGCTGAAACGCCGCTGATTCGCGCCGCACGCAACGGCCAAGCGCGAGCGGTGAAACTGCTCATCGAGGCAGGCGCTGACGTGGATGCCCGTGATGCAGATCGCATCGGAGACACGGCGACTAGGGAAGCAGTTCGTGGAGGACACGTAGAAGTTGTGAGGCTGCTTATCGATGCTGGCGCGGATCCGACAATAGAAGGATGGATGCGGATTTCCGCGGTCGACCAGGCCAACTACGAAGTCGACACTGGGATCGACTCAATCGAAGCTGACAAAATCAGGGAGCTCTTGCGAACTTTCCCATGCTCCATAAGAGACCACTAGCGTGCGGAATGAAACGTAGCGGCACGGGTTGTGATGTGCATTGTCCAAACCGGATCGAACGCGGTTTCTCGGCACACCCGAGCATGGCAATGCCGCCTTGCGCCGAGGAGAATCAACCAAATGGACTCCATCGCCGGCTACGGCTTCTTCGTTACGGACGGAAATGACGGCATTGCGGGGGATACGTGGGCAAGCACTGGGCCTGCTACCAGTGCCGCGTTCCCGATTATGAGATGGTCCGCGATACGTTCAACGGTCCGCAGCGCCTGCTGCTGCGATGCTCGGTGAATCGGTTCGCGCCCTTCGCGGCGTCAACCAGCTGCAAGGGCTTCGACCCGGATCCGCAGCTGATAGAGCTGGGCTAGGCGTGCTTAAAGCAACCGGCTTGCTTCCCTGCTTGGGGTAGCAAGATGCGTCGGTTCGCCAAAGGTTCATAGCCAATCATGGTTATTTTTTCTTACCTTTTTGGATTGCAACTGGGCGCCCGTTCGCAATCCCAAGAATGGCTTCAGGAAGACCTGTTAGATCCAGAGCAAAAGTTGGCACTTCGCTGAGAGCTGAATAAACCACCATCCGCAAAAGATTCGTCTGAGCAAGGGTATCGAACTCTTCGCCCTGAAGAATGACTACTGAAAGCTTTGACTCAATCGAGGTCGGAAGGCGAAGCGGTCGCACTTTTTGATCGCCGTAGCGAAGCGTGATTGATTGAATACCACCTAGAACTTTAATGTAGAGCGCGGTATCGTAAAGTTGAGTGTCAGCATCGTCTTTGAGTACGGCGACACATTCAATTTTGTCGGTCATTTGGTTGACCGACCGATAAATTGACCAATTTCCCGCCCGCGACGCAAGAGTTCCGAAGCCCTTTTCTGCAGCGAATGATGGGGACGAGATAGCAGCTACAGCGGCAACAACGCAAGCGAAAGGCCACGAAAGGTGCATCGTGAAGGGTAAAGTTGTGGGTAAAAATGAAAAAAGCCCGTAAGAGCTTGATTTCATTGGATCTCTGGCGGAGAGGGTGGGATTCGAACCCACGGTACGTTTGCACGTACGCCTGATTTCGAGTCAGGTACATTCGACCACTCTGCCACCTCTCCGTGGTCTTCACATCGATCGCCGGGCTTCGCTACTCACGCGAGCCGGGGTCGACGATCGGTTGGCCGGCGGCGAGTATAGCTGCCGTGGGCCTCCCTTGCAAAACTGCTCTTGCTCGCGTGATACGGGCCGGAACACGGCTACGATCACGGCGCGCGCGGTCGATGACCTGCCGGGCGACCTCACCGGACCGATCGCATGATGGACAAGCATTACCTGACGCCGCTCTTCTCGCCCGAATCGATCGTGGTGTTCGCGGGGCGGGCCGACGATCCGGCCACGCAGACCGGCTTCTCCCGCACGCTGCACGCAGCACTGCGGGCCCAGCGCTACGACGGCAAGCTCCAGTTCGTCGACATCCAAACGAGCGGCACGCTCGCCGACCTGGCGCAGGCACGCGCCGATCTCGCCATCATCGCGCTACCGGCCGACCAGATCGCCGCGGCACTCGAGGTCGCCGGCCGCATGGCCTGCCGTGCCTGCCTGGTGGTCGCGAGCGGTATCCCGGCCGACCAGGCGTCGGTGCTGCGAAAGATCGCGAGTCGCGAAGGCGTCCATCTGCTGGGCCCGAACGGGCTGGGCTTCCAGCGCCCCAAGCGCAACCTCAATGCGAGCGCGATCGGGCCGCTGGCGCGGGCCGGATCGCTGGCCCTGGTCTCGCAGTCCGGCGCGCTCACGTCGTCGATGCTCGACTGGGCCGCGAAGAACGGCGTCGGCTTCTCGTCGGTCGTCTCGCTCGGCCCGAGCGCCACGGTCGACATCGCCCAGGTGCTGGACTACTTCGCCAACGACTCGCAGACGCAAAGCATCATCGTCTACCTCGAAGGCATCTCGAACGCCCGGCGCTTCATGAGCGCACTGCGCTCGGCCGCGAGCGCGAAGCCGACCGTGGTGCTCAAGGCGGGCCGCGAGCCGGCCGGCAACGAGGCCGCGCGCACCCATAGCGGCACCATCGTCGGCAGCGACGACGTGTTCGACGCGGCGCTGCGTCGCGCGGGCGCGGTGCGGGTGCGGTCCTTCGTCGAGCTCTTCTCGGCAGCCAAGTGCCTGGCCTCGCGCTACCGCCCGGTAGGCCGGCGACTCGCGATCGTCACCAACGGCGGTGGCCCGGGCGTACTGGCCGCCGACTGGGTCAACGCCATCTCGCTCGAACTCGGCAAGCTGTCGTCCGCCAGCATCGCCCAACTCAAGCCGCAGCTGCCCGAAGCGGCGTCTCTGGTCGACCTGATCGACCTGTCGGAAGAAGCGCGCGCGGAGCACTACGTCGCGGCCGTCCAGGCGGCGGGCAAGGATGCCGGGATCGACGGGGTGCTGACGATCTTCTCCCCCAAGTCCGACGTCAGCGGGGAGGACGTCGCCCGCGCGCTGGTCGCGGTGCATCCGACGTTCCACAAGCCGCTGCTGTCGTGCTGGATGGGCGACGCCACCGTCGGCGTCGCGCGCGGCATCCTCAACGACGCCGCCATTCCGAGCTTTCGCACGCCGGAAGCCGCGGTGGGCGCCTTCGGCAACATCGCGTCGTTCTTCCAGAACCAGCAGCTGCTGCTGCAGACCCCGACGCCGTCGTCGACGCTGGCGAAGGCGGACGTCGAGGGCGCGCGCCTCGTGATCGAGAGCGTGCTCGCCGAGCGCCGCAACGTGCTCACCGAGATGGAGTCGAAGACGCTGCTGTCGTCGTTCCACATCCCGATCACCAACACCATCCTCGCGCGCACCGCGAACGAGGCGATGATGATCGCGTCGCAGCTCGGCTTTCCCGTGGCGCTGAAGATCGACTCGCCGGACATCCCGCACAAGTCCGACGTGCAGGGCGTGGCGCTCAACGTGATGAACGGGGCGGGAGCGCGCGATACGTTCAACGACATGATGGAGCACGTCAGGCGCGTGCAACCCGACGCGCGCATCAACGGCGTGACGGTGCAGCGCATGGCCCGCGCGCGCCGCGGCCGCGAGGTGTACATCGGCCTGACCACCGACGTGCCGTTCGGCCCGGTGATCGTGTTCGGCGCGGGCGGCACGATGATCGAGCTGATCAACGACCGGGCGATGGAACTGCCGCCGCTCAACACCTTCCTCGCGAGGCGACTGATCGAGCGCTCGCGGGTAGCCGAGACGCTCGGGGCGTGGCGCGGCGCCGCCGCGGTCGACATGAACGCGATCGAGCAGATCCTGCTGCGCGTGTCGGAGATGGTGTGCGAGCTGCCGCAGCTGCGCGAGATGGACATCAACCCGATCATCGTCGACGAGTCGGGCGCGGTCGCGGTCGATGCGCGCATCGTCATCGACAGCGTCTCGCAGACCGCCAGCGGCCATACCAGCCGTTATCCCCACCTGGCGATCCTGCCGTATCCGACGCACGTCGAGACGGTCGTGCCGCTCGCCGGCGGCGGCGAATACGTGCTGCGCCCGATCCATCCCGACGACGCGCCGATGCTGCAGGACCTGGTGCGTCACCTGTCGCCCGAGAGTCGCTACTTCCGCTTCGTGTCGACGCTCATCGAGCTGCCGCCGACGCTGCTGGCACGCTTCACGCTGATCGACTACGACCGCGAGATGGCGCTGGTCGCCGTGGTCCGGCAACGCACCGCGAATGCGACCGGCGAGATGGTGGAGACCGAGCGCATCGTCGGCGTGTCGCGCTACATCACGAACCCCGACCAGACGAGCTGCGAGTTCGCGCTGGTGGTCGCCGACGACTTCAACGGGAGGGGGATCGGCTCGCGCCTGATGGAAAGCATCATGGACGTGGCGCGCGACAAGGGCCTGCTGGAGATGGACGGGCTGGTCCTGGCGGAAAACCCGGCGATGCTCAAGCTGATGCGGCGACTCGGTTTCGAGGTGAAGCCGTTCGTCGAGGATCGCCAGTTCAAGCTGGTGACATTCGCCCTGTAGACGCCGGGGTCGGGGCCCGCTGCTTCACGAGCCGATACGTCAGGACCCGATGCGGCGGGCGCCGTTGAAACGGGCGGTCCAGTAGCTCTGGGTCATGTCGTCGACGCGCACCGCACCGCCGCTCGACGGCGCGTGGATGAAGCGGTTGTTGCCCAGGTAGATGCCGACGTGCGAGAAGGTCTTGCGCAGCGTCCTGTAGAACACAAGGTCGCCCGGCTTGAGTTCGTCGCGGTCGACCTTCTGGCCGACGCGGCTGATCTCTTCGGCGCGGCGCGGCAGGTCGAGGCCGACCGCGGTCTGGAACACGTAGCGCACCAGGCCACTGCAGTCGAAGCCCGACGTCGGCGAGTTGCCGCCGAGGCGGTAGGCGATGCCGAGCAGGCCGAGAGCGCCCACCACGAGCTCGCTGGCGCGCGGCCGGCCGAGCGCGGCGAGCGGCGGCGGGGCATCGGCCTCGTCGTCTTCATGATCGACGACGACGGGGATCTCGGTCTTCGGGGCCTTCGTCGCGAACCAGCTCGAGAACAGTCCGCGGGTCGTGGAAGCGACCGGTGCGGTATCGGGAGAGGGGTCGACCTCGCTGGCGAAACAGGCGGGACCGAAGGCGAGGAAGGTGGCCGCGAAGACGGCAGATGCTGCGATCAGGGTTGGGCGCATGGCGTGCAATCTAGTCGATCCGTCGTCGGGCTGTCAAAAGAATGGGCTTTCGGAGTGTTGCAATCGCGGGTCTGCTATGCATGCCCCCGACCGGCGGCGGGATACGGTCGGCGGACGGCCGCAGGCGGCCCGGCGAAGGCGCGGCGTGTAAGCTACGACGCGCCGACGAGCCCCCCGAAGAGCGGGAATCGGACCATCAGTAGGAAACGTGGGGCCGACGCCCCCAGCCGAGGAGACCCCCGTGACGGACCGCTACATCGAGCTCTATCGGCAGAGCGTCGACGATCCTGAGTCCTTCTGGCGCGCGGAAGCCGCAGCCATCGAGTGGCAGCAGCCGTTCGCCCGCGTCCTCGACGACCGCCACGCGCCGCGACTGCGCTGGTTCGTCGACGGGACCACCAACATCTGCCACAACGCCATCGACCGGCACCTCGCGAAGCGGGCGGACCAGACCGCGCTGATCTACGTCTCGACCGAGACCGGCATCGAGCTCACGTTCACCTATCGGGCGCTGTTCGACGAGGTGAATCGGGTCGCGGCCATGCTCGTCGCGCAGGGCGTGGGCCGCGGCGACCGCGTGCTGCTCTACATGCCGATGGTCCCGGAAGCGCTGTTCGCGATGCTCGCCTGCACGCGCATCGGCGCGATCCACTCGGTGGTCTTCGGCGGCTTCGCGTCGTCGAGCCTCGCGTCGCGCATCGACGACGCGAAGCCGAAGGTGATCCTGTCGGCCGACGCCGGTTCGCGTGCCGGCAAGGTGATCCCGTACAAGCACCTGCTCGACGCCGCGATCGCGCTGGCGACGCACCGCCCGGACCGCGTGGTGCTCCTCGACCGGGGCCTCGCCGAAGCGGCGATGGTCGAAGGCCGCGACCTCGACTGGGCGACGCTGCGCGCGCAGTTCGTCGATGCGCGCGTGCCCTGCGTGTGGCTCGAGGCGAACGAGCCCTGCTACATCCTCTACACCAGCGGCACGACCGGCACGCCGAAGGGCGTGCAGCGCGACACCGGCGGCCATGCAGTGGCCCTCGTCGCATCGATGAAATACATCTTCGATCCCGCGGCCGCGCGGGGCGAGGTCGATGCCGTGTCCGGCCGTCGCACCTTCTTCGCCGCCAGCGACATCGGCTGGGTCGTCGGCCACTGCTACATCGTCTACGCGCCGCTGCTGTGCGGCATGGCGACGGTGATGTACGAAGGACTGCCGATCCGCGGCCTCGACGGCGAGCCCGATCCGGGCGTGTGGTGGGGCCTGGTCGCGAAGCATCGCGTCAACGCGATGTTCACCGCGCCGACCGCGATCCGCGTGCTCAAGAAGCAGGACCCGTCGCATCTCGCGCGCCACGACCTGTCGTCGCTGGACGCGCTGTTCCTGGCCGGCGAGCCGCTCGACGAACCGACCGCGCGCTGGATTTCCGAGGGCATCGGCAAGCCGATCCTCGACAACTACTGGCAGACCGAGACCGGCTGGCCGATGCTGTCCACGCAGCGCGGCATCGATCCCACGATGCAGCCGCGTTTCGGCAGCCCCGGCAAGCCGGTGATCGGCTACAAGCTCGCGCTGCTCGACGAGCAGACCAACGCCGAGCTCGGCGCCAACGAGAAGGGCGTGCTGGTCATCGAAGGGCCGCTGCCGCCGGGCTGCATGTCCACCGTGTGGGGCGACGACCAGCGCTTCGTGGACACCTACTGGACGCTGCTCGACGACCACAGCGTGTACTCGACGTTCGACTGGGGCATCCGCGACGACGACGGCTACTACTTCATCCTCGGCCGTACCGACGACGTGATCAACGTCGCCGGCCACCGCCTCGGCACGCGCGAGATCGAGGAGAGCATCAGCGGCCATGCGGCCATCGCCGAGACCGCGGTCGTGGGCGTCGCCGATGCGTTGAAGGGCCAGGTCGCGATCGCCTTCGCGATCCTGCGCGACCCCGCGCTGATCGCCACGCCGCAGGATCGCCTGCGCCTCGAGGGCGAGGTGATGGCCACCGTCGATCGCAGCCTCGGCGCGCTCGCGCGGCCGGCGCGCGTGCACTTCGTCACCGCGCTGCCCAAGACGCGTTCGGGCAAGATGCTGCGCCGTGCTCTGCAGGCCGTATGCGAAGGCCGCGACCCGGGCGACCTCACCACCATCGAGGACCCGACCGCGCTCGACCAGATCCGCGACGTGCTCAAGGCCGCGTCGTCCAATCCCCACTGAATGCATCCATGAAGACCAGACCCTACCTCTCGCTCGAAGACGTCAAGAAGATCGCCGCTGCCGCCGAAGCCGAAGCCGTCGCCAACCAGTGGGCCGTGACGATCGCGATCTGCGACGACGGCGGCCACCTGCTGTGGCTGCAGCGCCTCGACGCCTGCGCGCCGATCTCCGCGTCGATCGCGCCCGAGAAGGCACGCACCGCCGCCCTCGGCCGGCGGCCCAGCAAGGCCTACGAGGACGTCATCAACAACGGCCGCACGTCGTTCCTGTCGGCGCCGGTGCTGAAGGGCATGCTCGAAGGCGGCGAGCAGATCGTGGTCGACGGGCACACCGTCGGCGCGGTGGGCGTGTCGGGCGTGAAGTCGACCGAGGACGCGCAGATCGCCCGCGCGGGGATCGCGGCGCTGTCCTGAGCCCGACGGCTCGCTGAAGGCCGAGGCGTCCGACGATGGATGCGGCCGTCCTCGCGCTGTGGACCAAGAAGGTGATCGCCGGCCTGGCGCTGGTACCGGCCGGCCCGCTGATCCTGATCGCGCTCGGCCTGTGGCTCGGGCGCCGGCGTCGCACCGTCGGGCTGAGCCTGGTCGCGCTCGGCTTCCTCGTGCTGGTGGCGTTCTCGCTGCCGATCGTCGCCAACGCGATCGCGCGGCCCGGCGAACGCGACTATCCGCCGCTGGCTGCCGACATCGCGCTGCCGAAGGACGCGGCGATCGTCGTGCTCGGCGGCGGCATCCAGCAGGGCGCGACCGACTACGGCGGCGAGACGATCAACGCGGTCACGCTCGCGCGCCTGCGCAGCGCCGCGCGACTCGCGGCGCGCACCCATCTGCCGATCCTCGTCAGCGGCGGTCGGCTGCCGTCGATGCAGACCTCCGAAGGCGAGCAGATGGCCGCCGCGCTGGCGCAGGACTTCCGCACGCCGGTACGCTGGATCGAGAAGGCGTCGCTCGACACGTCGGACAACGCGCGGCTGTCGGTGCCGATCCTGAAGGCCGCGGGCATCGGCACCGCGGTCCTGGTGACCGACGTGAGCCACATGCATCGCGCGCGCGTGCTGTTCGAATCCGCGGGCTTGCCGGTGATCGCGGCGCCGACCGACTACTACGCGAACGGACCGGTCACCGTGCTGTCCTTCATCCCGAACGCCAACGCGCTGCGCCGTTCGGCCTGGACGATGCACGAGTGGGCCGGGCTGCTGTGGAGCCGGCTCAACCGCTGAGTCCCTTCCCCATTTCCGAGAGACGAGCATGAGCACGAACACCCGCGTGGAACGCGACACCTTCGGCCCGATCGACGTCCCCGCCGATCGCCTGTGGGGCGCGCAGACGCAGCGCTCGATCGGCAACTTCGACATCTCGGGCGAGCGTATGCCGGTCGAGATCGTGCAGGCGCTGGTACGCATCAAGCGCGCGTCGGCCGTGGTCAACCGCGCGCTCGGCACGCTCGCCGCCGACAAGAGCGAGGCCATCGTGGCGGCGGCCGACGAGGTGCTCGCCGGCCGCCACGCCGACGAATTCCCGCTGCTGGTCTGGCAGACCGGGTCGGGCACGCAGACCAACATGAACGTCAACGAGGTCGTTGCCAACCGCGCGAGCGAGCTGATGGGCGGCCCGCGCGGGGACGCGCGCGTGGTGCATCCCAACGACGACGTCAATCGCAGCCAGTCGTCCAACGACGTCTTCCCGACGGCGATGAACGTCGCGGCGGCCGATGCCCTCGTGCATCGCCTGCTGCCGTCGCTGGCGCTGCTGCGCGACACGCTGGCGGCGAAGGCCGCGACCTTCGCGGACATCGTCAAGATCGGCCGCACCCACCTGCAGGACGCGACGCCGCTCACGCTCGGGCAGGAGTTCTCCGGCTACGTCGCGCAGCTCGACCACGGCCGCCGCCATCTCGAGGCGGCGCTGCCGCACCTGTGCGAGCTCGCGCTCGGCGGCACCGCGGTCGGCACCGGGCTGAACGCGCCGAAGGGCTATGCCGGGAACGTCGCGGCCGAGCTGGCGACGCTGACCGGGCTGCCGCTGGTGACCGCACCGAACAAGTTCGAGGCGATGGCCGCGGCCGATGCGATCGTGCACGCGCACGGCGCGCTCAAGACGCTGGCCGCGAGCCTCTTCAAGATCGCCAACGACGTGCGCTGGCTCGCGAGCGGGCCGCGCTCGGGCCTCGGCGAGCTGTCGATCCCCGAGAACGAGCCGGGCTCGTCGATCATGCCCGGCAAGGTCAATCCGACGCAGTGCGAGGCGCTGACGATGGCGTGCGCGCAGGTGTTCGGCAACGACGCGGCGATCAACATCGGCGGTGCGTCGGGCAACTTCGAGCTCAATGTCTACCGGCCGATGATCGCGTACAACATGATGCAGAGCATCCGGCTGCTCGGCGACGGCATGCGGAGCTTCAACGACCACTGCGCCGTGGGCATCGAGCCGAACCGGGCCCGCATCGCCGAGCTGGTGTCGAACTCGCTGATGCTGGTCACCGCGCTGAACCCGCACATCGGCTACGACAAGTCGGCCGCCATCGCGAAGAAGGCGCACAAGGAAGGCACGAGCCTGCGCGACGCAGCGATCGCCAGCGGCCACCTCACGGCCGACGAGTTCGATGCGTGGGTCCGGCCGGAGACGATGATCGGCTGATCGATCCGTGGCACGATCGATCCTCCGACACCACCCACAGGTCCGCCATGATCGAAGCGACCCGCCCGTCGATCGACTTCGACGCGAAGAAGCTGATGCGTTCGCTGCTGGTCTTCGCGCCGTGGATCCAGGACCTGCGGTTTCGCGGCGAGGCGCGCGTCCTGCAGGCGCTCGGGCAGCCGTTCCGCGCGGAGTTCGCCGGACTGCGCGCGCTGACGCTCACCGATCCGCTGGTCGTGGACATCGGCTGCAATCGCGGCATCTCGATATCCACCTTCCTGTCGATGCGACCCGACGCGCGCGTCGTGGGGTTCGAGGCCAACCCCGATCTCGCCGCGGCGACGAAGGCGATGTTTTCCCGCGACCCGCGCGTCGAGATCCGTTCGATGGCGCTGGGTGACCGGCCTGCCAAGCTGACGCTGCACGTGCCGGTCTATCGCGGCTACCGCTTCGACGGGCTGGGGTCGATGGACGCGCAGACGGCGCGGGCGCTGTTCGACGGACGCCTGCTGTACTGGTTCGACCCGCGACGCCTCGTCGTCGAGGAGAAGCCGGTCGCGGTGCGGCGGCTCGACGACGAGCACCTCGATCCGGACGTGATCAAGCTCTACGTGCAGGGGCACGAGGCGGCCGTGCTCGACGGGGCGCGCGACACGCTGGCGCGCAACGAGCCGATCGTCATCGCGCCGTCGCGGACGCCCCATGTCGACGCGCTGCTGCGGGCGCAGGGCTACGGGCGCTATCAGTGGCAGCGCGACCGCTTCGTGCCGGAGGCCGACTTCGGCTACGTCGTCTACTACATGACGCCCGCGCGGGCACGATCCAGCGGCACGGTGCGATGAACCTGCGCCCCCTCGATCGCGCGATAGAGACCGAGCGCTTCGTGCTCCGCCCGCTCGGCGAAGCCCATCTCGACGGCCTGTTCGCGGTGCACGGCGACGCCGAGGCGACGCGCTTCATCCCGTCGAGCACGTGGCACACGCACGCCGACGCCATCGCCTGGCTTTCCCGCAACCGGGCGATGCACGACGAAGGCAAGGCGCGACGCTGGGCGATCGTCGACCGGGAAGGGGAGCGGCCGATCGGGGACTGCATGCTGTTCAACTTCGACGAGCGATCGGCCCGCGCCGAGATCGGCTTCATCCTCGGCCGTCGCGACTGGGGTCGCGGCGCGATGCGCGAGGCGGGCGGCGCATTGATCACCGCCGCGTTCGACGGCCTGGCGCTGCGCCGCGTCGAGGCGTTCGCGGATCCGCGCAACGTGGCGTCCGACCGCGTGCTGCGCCGGCTCGGGTTCACGCACGAAGGACTGTTGCGCCAGCGCTCGACGATCAAGGACGAGGTGTGCGACTCGAATGCGTACGGGCTGCTGCGCAGCGAGTGGCCGCGCTAGCGGCTCGACGGCGCGACGCGCGCCAGCGCCTCGCTGCAACCGTGCGTCTTCGCGGGGACCGGGTCGCCGGCCTCGACGGCGAGGTCGTCGTCGATCGCGACGATCCGCAGATGCGCGCGGCGCCCGGAGAAGCGCTCAGGGTCTGGCGGCGAAGATCGCGCTCAACCGGTCCGGCGTGCCCTCGACGCGCGCCAGATGCGGATACCGCAGCCCGTCGCGATAGTCGATCTTCACGGTGCGGTAGTAGTCGCCGCTCTTGACCAGCAGCTCGACGGGCTGCCGACCGTCGCGATTGGCGGCGATGCCGTCTTTCAGCAGTTCGGGCGTGAAGCTGCGCCCGTTGACTGCGACCAGTGTCACGCGTCCGGCCAGTCCGGCAGCGAAGCCGGGCCCGTTCCAGCGCAGGTTGGTGATGCGGTTGCCGCCGTTGCGGCCGCCTTCGGTGGAGACGTCGAAGCCGAGGGAATAGCCGAAGCCGGCCACGCGGCGGGCTGCCGCCGCCGACTTCGCGTAGTCGCTCTCCTTTTCGTCGAACACCAGCTTCCAGCCCGACCGGGCGAGCCCGTCGAGCGGCGCGCCGGGCCCGTAGCCGTCGAGCCGCGCTCGCAGCAGCGCGCGCCAGTCGAACGCTTGCACGCGGTTCAGCGCGGCCACGATGTCGTCGAAGCTATAGGTCAGCACCTTGACGCGCCCGTTCTCCACGCCGAAGAAGGCCTTCGCGAAGTCGTCGAGCGAGCGCGTGCCGTTCGACAGTTCGCGGATTTTCGTGTCGACCTCGAGCCAGACCAGATCCATCTCGTCGTAGTAGTCGGCGCCGCGGACCCAGTCGCTCCACTCGGTATCCGCGCGTCCGCCGACGATCGGCTGGTTGGTGGTGTCCTGCAGGTTGCGCCAGATGCGGCCCGCGCGGGCGTCGTAGTTCGCCGCCACCGCGGCCTGGATGTCGCGGGCGGTTTGCGGATCGACCAGTCCGGAGCGCGCCGCCAGCACGTGACCCCAGTACTGCGTCTGGCCTTCGTAGACCCACAGCAGCGAGTCCTGCATCGGCACGTTGTAGTTCGGCGTCGTCAGGTCGGCCGGGCGACGGAACTTGCCGTCCCACGAATGCGAGTACTCGTGCGGCAGCAGCTCATGGTTCGACACTGAGGCCTTCCAGTCGGTGAAGTAGTTCGGCCGCACGCCGTTCTCGCTCGACTGGTGATGCTCGAGGCCGATGCCGCCGAACTGGTCCGAGAGCGCGAACAGGAAGTCGTAGTCCGCGTAGTGACGGGAGCCGAACAGGCGGTCGGCCTGCTGCACCAGCTTGCGATGCGCGTCGATCTGCTCGGGCTTCGCGTCGAGGCTGGCCTCGCGATCGGCCACGACGTTCAGGCGCACCGGCGGGCGTCCCGCCGCGGCGGCGCCGGGATCGAGGTCGAAGGTCTTCAAGTAGCGGCCCGCGAACAGCGGCGAGTCGACCAGCGTCTCGAGGTTGACCGGCTTGAACGCGATCGCGGCGTTGCGCGACTCGGTCTCGAGCGCGGTGGCGTACGACCATCCCTGCGGCAGCGTCAGCGTCGGCTTGACCATGACGCGGCTCGCGTCGTGACCCGCCGGATAGAGCACGACCTGGTTCCACTGGACACCGACGATCGCGGGCGTCATCACTTCGCGACCGAGCGACGCGTCGAGCGGTGACAGGAACTCGAAATCGCAGACCAGCTTCGCGGCGCCGTCCGCGATGTCGAAGTGGAACGCCCAGACGTTCACCGGGTCGCGCGTCCAGGCGACCCGGTTGCCGGCGCCGTCGTTGCACACCAGTCCGGAGAACTGATCGAGGCGCGCGGACGGCGAGTGCGTCCCGGGCAGCCATTGCGGATAGAACAGCACGACGTGGCCCGGGCGCACGGGAATCGTCTCGCGGACCCGCATGATGCGGCGGTCGGTGTCGGTCGCGTCGACTGCCAGCTCGATCGCGCCGGGAAAGGCGTGATCGCCGATCGGCGGGATCGGGGGCAGGGCGGCGGCCGGAAGCGCGGCGGCGACGAGGATCGCGGCAACGGCAGCGCGCGAGACGGCACGACGCACCATCGGGAAACGCGTCATTCCGAGAGGCGCTTCCGGTTGGCCGCGACGCGCGCGCGGGTCGGTCCGAAGGCCGCGTTGACGATCTTCAGATGCGTGTCGAGCGGGGCGGTCCACTGCCGCGACGCCGACGCCATCGATCGCGCGGTCGCCGATCGCGCGTAGCGCGTGGTGCGCGACAGCGCGTCGAGCGGGTTCATGCCGGTCAGCACCGGTGCGAGGGCGAGGCTGTTGCGCATCGTCAGCCTGACCGCGTCGAGCCAGCTCGCCTGCGCGAGACGCATCCACTCGTTCCAGGCCGCGAGCGACCCTTCCAGCATCGCGGACTGCTTCTCCTCGACCATGCGTTCCATCTCGCGGCGCTCGTGCGCGTTGGGTGCGATCCCGTGGGTGGCCATGGTCGTGGTGCGGCGGCCGATGACTTCACCGGCCGCCCACAGCATGGCGGTGTGATCGGCGGCGAAACGGTTCCAGCTGGCGAAGGATCGCAGGAGGGTGAGGTGCGGCGGGGCTGAGCGTTTCATGGGCGGTCGGAGAGCAGGGGCACGAGGCCGTTGGGATTGGGGGAGGGGCCGATGCTCTGCGGCATCCGGCCCGATCTGGTACGGCGCGCGGCCCGCGGGTGGATTCGCGGCACCGGGACGGAAGGCAGCTTCGGTCTCCACGAAACGCTTCCGGACCGCAGAGTGCCCGAAAAATGCGCCGCAGGACGTCGGACGTGCGCGTATTGCACGCGGCTTGCGGCACTATCGCCCCCCGGCGCCGCATTTCGGACGGCGCCCGATCCCGGAAAGCACAAGGAATGGCACTGCGCGCCACCGTCTTCAAGGCCCAACTGGCGGTCGGCGATCTCGATCGCGACCGCCACGCGACCCATCAGCTGACGATCGCGCGGCATCCGTCGGAGACCGACGAACGGATGATGATCCGCGTGCTGATGTTCGCGCTGCGCTCGAGCGACCGGCTGGCCTTCGGGCGCGGCCTGTCCGACGTCGACGAGCCCGACCTGATCGACCGCGACCTGACCGGCAGCATCGACCTGTGGATCGAGGTCGGCCTGCCCGACGAGCGGGCGATCCTCAAGGCCTGCGGCCGCGCCACGCGGGTCGTCGTGATGGCCTACGGCCACAGCGTCGACCTGTGGTGGAAGGGCATCGCGCCCGGCCTCGCGCGGGCGCGCAACCTCGACGTGATCCGCGTGCCGTCCGAGGAGTCGCGCGCGCTCGCCGCCTTGGCGGAGCGGTCGATGGACCTGCAGGTGACGATCCAGGACGGGCTGGTGTGGTTCAGCAGCCCGAAGACGACCGTCGAGGTCCACCCCGAGTTGCTGATGGGCGGCGATTGCTGAGCGGGACAGCCGCCCGTCGCGCGGACCGAAACCACATCCGGGATTGCCCGCGACGCAACCCCCGGCTATAATCGCGAGCTTTGGTTTTGGCGCCGCCCGGCTGTTCCTGCCGCAGCGGCCGCGTCATCGGCGGGTCGCGAGAGCGGTCGCCGGGCCGCTCGGACCGGCGCGGGGGTGTGCATCGCCCCGCTTGCCCACCGTCGGCGATGGCCAACCAGGCCCCTGATTCCACAACGAAACACCTCTAGAAAGTATTCGGTCATGGTCATTCTGCGACTCACCCGCGGCGGCGCGAACAAGCGTCCCTTCTATCACGTCGTCGCCACCGACTCGCGCAATCGTCGCGACGGTCGTTTCATCGAGCGCGTCGGTTTCTACAATCCGGTCGCCTCGGGTGCCGAAGAAGGCCTGCGCATCCAGCTCGACCGCGTCAGCTACTGGCAGGGTGTCGGCGCGCAGATGTCGCCCGCCGTGGCGCGCCTGGTCAAGGACTTCACCAAGAAGCACGGCCAGGTCCAGTCTCCGGCTGCGGCCTGAGTCGTTGCAGGGACGGGTCGGCATGGAAGTCCCGGCCGACCTGGTGCTGGTCGGTCATGTGCTCGATGCGTGGCGGCTCGACGGCAGCGTGAAGGTCGCGCCGTATTCAGCCGACGCTTCGGCGCTACTGGCCGCCAGGGAATGGTGGTTCGACGTCAAGGGTGCGGTGCGGTCCTTCGACGTCGTGAGCGCGAAGGCGCACGGCAGCACGGTCACTGCGAGGCTGGTCGGGATCGTCGATCGCGACGCGGCCGAAGCGCTGAAGGGTGCGCGCATCTCGGTACCGAGGCGCTACTTCCCGGCGACCGACGACGGCGAGTACTACTGGGTCGATCTGATCGGGCTCGCGGTCGTCAACCTGGCCGACGAATCCTTCGGGACCGTGGTCGAGTTGACGGAGACCGGGGCCCACCAGAACCTGGTGGTGCGCGACGAGGGGGAAGGCGGCAAGCCGGTGGAGCGGATGATCCCGTTCGTCGACGCCTACGTGAAGACGGTCGATCTCGCCGGCCGGCGCATCGTGGTGGACTGGCAGGCCGATTATTGAGGATCGAGCGGAGTCGCGTGCATGGTCGTGACCCCGGAGAGTGCGCATGCAGTTCGATGTCGTGACGCTGTTCCCGGAGATGTTCAGCGCGCTGACGGCGTCGGGGATCACGCGACGCGCGCTGGAAGAACGGCGGTGGACGTTGCAGACCTGGAATCCGCGCGATTTCACGAGCGACAACTACCGCACGGTCGACGACCGGCCGTACGGCGGCGGACCCGGCATGGTGATGCTGGCGCAGCCGCTCGAAGCGGCGATCGCGGCAGGCGTGGCTCGGCAGGTCGATGCGGGCCTGCCGAAGCCGAAGGTGGTGCTGATGTCGCCACAGGGCACGCCGCTGACGCACCGTCGGGTGATGCAGATGCAGGACGCGCACGGGGCGGTCGTCGTGTGCGGGCGCTACGAAGCGATCGACGAACGCCTGATCGAGCGCGTGGTCGACGAGGAGATCAGCCTCGGCGACTTCGTGCTCTCGGGCGGCGAGATCGCGGCGATGGCGCTGATCGACGCGGTGGTCCGGCAGTTGCCGGGCGTGCTCGGCGGCGAGCAGTCGGCCGCGCAGGATTCGTTCGCGGGCGTCGAGGCAGGCGGGTTGCTGGATTGCCCGCACTACACGCGACCCGAGACGTGGCGCGACGTGGCGGTGCCGCAGGTGCTGATGTCGGGCCATCACGCGCGCATCGTCGCGTGGCGGCGCGAGCAGGCGGTGACGGCCACATGGAACAAGCGGCCCGACCTGATCGAGCGCGCCAGGATCGAAGGAAGGCTGTCGAAGCAGGACGAGCAGGTGCTTCGGCGGTTGCAGGAAGGAAGGACCGAATAGCAGTGGCAGGCAGGAGCGACCCCGCAAGGTGTCGCGTGATCAACCCCATCCTCTACGCGGCCATACCGATAAATCAGGCCCGCGCACGATGGCTCAGGAGCATCCGATGAATCTCATCGAAACGCTGGAAAAAGAAGAAATCGCCCGTCTGGGCAAGACCATCCCCGACTTCGCGCCGGGCGATACCGTGATCGTCAGCGTCAACGTGGTCGAAGGCACGCGCAAGCGCGTCCAGGCCTACGAAGGCGTGGTCATCTCGAAGCGCAATCGCGGCATCAACTCCAACTTCATCGTGCGCAAGATCTCGAGCGGCGAAGGCGTCGAGCGGACGTTCCAGACCTACTCGCCGACGATCGCGTCGATCGAAGTCAAGCGTCGCGGCGACGTGCGTCGCGCCAAGCTGTACTACCTGCGCGAGCGTTCGGGCAAGTCGGCGCGCATCAAGGAAAAGCTCACCACGCGTCCGCGCGGTGCGGCTGCGAAGAAGAACGCACCCGTCGTGCCGGAAAGCGGCGACGACACGGCAGCGTCCTGACCGGCTTCGGCGGCTCCGGCCGCCGATCCCCGAAAGGCGCGCCCCGTGGCGCGCCTTTTTGTTTGGAACGATGTCATCGCGCGCAACTCCCCGGCGCGCTGACGAGTCGCACGTGAACGCAAGACCCTTTCCGATCGCCATCGGCAACCCGCGAGACGCACAACCGTGAACGGCATCAGCAAACCCTTCGACGACAGCGCGCTGCCCACGCCGGTGCCCGCTCCGCCGCCGCCGTTCGATCCGGAGAAGGCGCCGATCGTGGGCCGCGCGGGTGGCGCGGCCATCCCGGCGCCGATGCTGACGGCGGAACGCCTGCGGCAGGCATTCGTCGACCCGCGCGGCTGGCAGCCGGAGCGCTCCGACGAGTCGCGCAAGCCGCGCCTGCGCAAGGGCGCGACCGGCCTCGTACCGGCCTCGGTGCTGGTGCCGATCGTCGTGCGCGAGGACGGCCCGACGATCCTGCTGACCGAACGAACCGCGCATCTGAACGATCACGCGGGCCAGGTCAGCTTTCCCGGCGGCAGCGCGGAGCCCGAGGACGTCGACGCGATCGCCACGGCGCTGCGCGAGAGCGAGGAGGAGATCGGCCTCGACCGCTCGCGCGTCGAGGTGATCGGCCGCCTGCCCGACTATCCGACCATCACCGGCTTCAACGTCGTGCCGATCGTGGCGCTGGTGCGCCCGCCGTTCTCGCTGACGCTCGACGCGTTCGAGGTCGCGGAGGCCTTCGAGGTGCCGCTCGGCTTCGTCTTCGATCCCGCGCATCACGAACGTCGCGAGATCGTGATGGACAGTCACGTGCGGCACTTCGTCGCCATGCCCTACGGGTCCCACTTCATCTGGGGCGCGACCGCCTCGATGCTGCGCAACCTGTACCTGTTCGTGGCCGCGCAGAACGCGCGTTAGGAACGCGGTGCGGTGGCGCGCGACGAGGCGTCGTCGAGCGGGCGATACAATCGCGGCCTTTGCAGCGCCATCGCCGCGGGCCATTCGAGCCGCACGAGCCGCTGCACCATCCGTCGACCGAAGCCGTCACCAACGATCCCGCATGGGTTTCCTTTCGCTGATCATCGCGCTCCTCGTCGAGCAGGTTCGCCCGCTGCACTCGCACAACGTGGCCTACAACGCGGTGCGCGGCACGGCCGAGGTCCTTGAGCGCAACTTCAACGCCGGCGAGAAGCAGCAGGGCATCCTCGCGTGGTTCATCCTGGTCGCGCCGCTGACGATCTTCGCGTGGCTGATCTACTACCTGCTGATGCGGGTGCATCCCTTCCTCGCGCTCGCGTGGAACGCTCTGGTGCTGTACCTCACGCTCGGCTTCCGGCAGTTCAGCCACTACTACACCGACATCCAGCTCGCGCTCGCGGACAACGACCTCGAACGTGCGCGGGCTCTGCTGACCGAGTGGAAGCACGCGTCCGACCCGAACTTCTCGGCCGCCGACCTGGTGCTGTCGGACATCTGCCGCCTGGCGATCGAGGAGGCGCTGGTCGCGTCGCATCGCCACGTGTTCGGCGTCTTCTTCTGGTTCGTGCTGCTGCCCGGGCCGTCCGGCGCGGTGCTGTACCGTCTGTCGGACTTCCTCGCGCGACGCTGGAACGCGCTCGACCAGAAGGCGCCGCTCGAGCCGTTCGGCCTGTTCGCCAGGCGCGCCTTCGAGTGGATCGACTGGATCCCCGTACGCCTGACCGCGATCGGCTTCGCGATCGTCGGCAACTTCGAGGACGCCGTGTTCTGCTGGCGTAACCATCTGCACCAGTGGGACGACCCGTCGCGCGGCATCCTGCTCGCGGCGGGCACCGGCGCGCTCGGCGTACGACTCGGGCCGACGGCGCGCGTCGAGCCCGTTGCGTCCGCAGCGCCGTTCGTCGATCCGACCGTGGAGTCGTTGTCCGATCCGACCGACGTCGGCTACGACGCCGCGAACGACACGGCGGGCGATCCCATGCCGGGCGTCGACGCCAGCCCCGCTGCGCTGCAGAGCGCGGTCGGACTGGTGTGGCGCTCGATGCTGCTGTGGACGTTGCTGCTGCTGCTGCTGTCGGTCGCGGGCCTGTTCGGCTGACCGCTGCCGTACGAACCCGACGGTCGGGCCGTCGCCTTCCTCGCGAATGGCCTCCATCCCGTTCGCGGAGCGTGTCGAAAGTCGCCCTTCGCCGATCTGGCGGCTGGTCTGCGTGACGATCCTGGTCGGCATCGGCGCGGGCCTCGGCGGCATGGGGCTGTCGCTTCTTCTGCATGCGGTCCAGCACGTCGCGTACGGCTACGGCGAGGGCAGCCCGATCGGCGCCGAGACCTTCTTCGAAGGGGTCGCTGCCGCGAGCCGTGAACGTCGTTTGATCGCCCTGCTGGCCTGCGGCGTCGTCGCCGGTCTCGGCTGGTGGGCGCTGGACCGTTTCGGACGGCCGCGCGTCGACCTCTCGAGAGCGGTGAATGCGGACAATCCGCGCATGCCGTTCGGCACCACGGTTCTGCACGCGGTGCTGCAGACCGTCACGGTCGCGCTCGGGTCCCCGCTCGGCCGCGAGGTGGCGCCGCGCGAGGTCGGCGCGGTCCTCGCCGGCGCACTGTCGCGCCGCGCGAGACTCACCGCGCACGAGACCCGGATCATGCTGGCGTGCGGCGCGGGCGCGGGCCTGGCGTCGGTCTACAACGTCCCGCTCGCAGGTGCCGTCTTTACGCTCGAAGTGCTGCTCGCGACCTTCGCGTGGTCCGCGTTGCTGCCGGCGCTCGCCACCTCGGTGATCGCGGCGGTGGTCGCGTGGATCGGTCTCGGAAACGCGGCACAGTACCGCGTGCCGGCGCTCGCCGTGGATGCGTCGCTCATCGTGTGGTCGCTGGTCGCCGGTCCGCCGATCGGCGTGGCGGCCTACGGCTTTCGGCGCCTGGGGGCGCTGGCGCGCGCACCGTCGAACCTGCGTGGGTGGAAGCGGGCGCTGCTGTGCGTCGTCGTCTTCGTCGGCATCGGCTGGCTGGCCGGCGGGTTCCCGCAGATCCTCGGCAACGGCAAGGGTCCCGCGCAACTGGGCTTCGATGGAGACCTGTCTGCCGGAACCGCCGTCGTCGTGCTGCTGCTGAAGGTCGCGGTCGTCATGGTCGCGTTGCGGGTCGGCGCCCACGGGGGACTGTTGACGCCCGGGCTTTCGTGCGGCGCGCTGTTCGCGATCGCGCTCGGCCACGCGTGGTCGATCTGGTGGCCGGGTCCCGCGTCCGGCGCTTACGCGCTGGTCGGCGCCGCGGCTTTCCTGTCGGCCTCGATGGCGATGCCGCTGACCGCGATCCTGCTGGTGTTCGAATTCACCCGCATCGGTCACGACTTCGTCGTCCCGATCCTGTTCGCGGTGGCGGGGTCGGTCGGGGCCTCACGGCTCTGCGCGGTCGCCGAAGAGGCGCGCCGTGCGCGCACCGCGGCGCGCCAGGTCTGATCGGGCCGCCGCGGCGAGCGCGTTCGCTTCAGAACCGCCAGCCGATGCCGGCGCCCGAAGCTGTTCTTCTGCATGGCCGGATTCTGCGAGCAGGTTGCAACCAGGAGCGCGAGCGGAGCGGAGGATTGCTTCGTCATGTTCGATGGCCGGCTGATATATGAAAATTCATGTATCCAGTGGACATTCGGACCGGCGCGGTCGTCTTGACGTGCATGAAGGGTCTGGCCGGGCCAGGCCGTGCGGCCGGTCGTTCGACCGGAGCCTTGATCGGTATCAAGCGTGCGTCACCCGACTCGTACGACACTCGATGCTCCCCTTGAGGAGCGTCGCATGCATCACAGGATTTCCGTGCCGATCGATGGCCGTGCACCGGATTGGCAAGGGTTCGACGTAGCCGTCCGTCCCCGCTGATCGATCCGGCCTTGTCGCGCATCCTTTCGACCCGCAACCATGGCGCGCCTGCGACGCGTGACGCGCGCTCGACGATGCGAGCGGCCGTGCGCTGGTTCGAGCGGATCGCGTTGCTTGGCACGATTCCGGCCTTCTACCTGTCGATCGACCCGTTCTGGCGGCTCGTGTCGTCGCTCACCTACGCGATCGCCGCAGCGGCGTGCATCGCCGTCATGGTGGACGGCGTCGCACGGCGCCATCGTGGGAAGGACTCCCTCGGGCTGGCGCTGTGCACGACGGCGGCACTGGTCGCGAGTGCGGTCCTGCCCGATGGCGACTCCGAGGCGCTGCTCGCCGTGCGGCTGGGCACGGCCCTGCTCGTGCTGCTGCGACTGGGCGAGTCGTTCCGGCCGTGGTTCTGGAGCATCGCGCTGCCGCGCTATCTCGTGCTCGCGCTGGGGGTGTTCGGCCTCTGCGGCCTGGGCTTCTGGGCGCTCGAGCCACGCGTCGACGGCCTCGGCGCCGGACTGTGGCTGGCATTCACGACAGCGGCCACCGTCGGTTACGGCGACATCGTCCCGAGCACCCCCGCTTCGAAGATCTTCGCCGTGTTCGTCGTGTTGCTCGGCGTGTCGGTGCTGTCGCTGCTGACTGCGGCGATCGCGGCGATGTGGGTGAAGTCGGAGGAGCGGCAGATCGAAGGCGAAGTGCTGGATGCGTTGCGGCGCCAACTGCACGAACTGCAGGCGCAGATCCGCGACCTCCATGCGGAGGTGCGCGCGGGACGCCCACTTGAAGCGGGAGGCGCCACGGGCCCGGCCCTCGCAGCGGCGCGCGTCGAGGCGCGGGAATAGCCGACTCGCCTCGACGCGCGCGCACTCCATCGTCGACGGACCCGGAAGCGTGTGTTTCGCACCGACTGTTTACAAAACGTCACCTCTTCGACACGCGCGATTCGTCGCCCGTTGTCGCCCATTTCCTAGCATGGCGTCATTCCCCTCCACCAAGGTATCGCCATGTCCGATAGCCCTCCGATCCAGTCCACCAGGGACTCCTTTCGCCCGGCCGACCATGGTCTTTTGCACGAGCCCGCGGCGCAGGCCCCGTCCCCGCAGTCCGACGAGGTCGCAGCGATGCTGAGCCTCGTCCAGAGGGCGGTCTCGATTCACAGGCGCGTCGTGCGGGCCGGCGACGTGATCTATCGCAGCGGCGATGCGTTCGACGCGCTCCACGTCCTGAGCGCGGGAATCTGCAAGCTGGTGAACGTCTCGTCGGACGGCCGCGAGCAGATCGTGTCGATCAAGTTCCGCGGCGACTGGATGGGCTTCGACGGCATCGGCAGCGGCACCTACAACTGCAATGCCGTGGCTCTCGATACGGGCGAGGTGTGGACGATCAAGTACAGCGCCGTGCTCGCCGGCTGCGCTGCGGAACCGGCGCTGGTGGGGGTGCTGCATGTCGCGATGAGCAAGGCCATCGTCGGCGACCGCGACTCGCTGATGTCGGTCTGCACGCTGTCGGCCGACGCACGGGTCGCGGATTTCCTGCGCTACTGGGCGTCCGCGCTGGCCGAGCGGGGCATGCGCTGCGACCTGATCTCGCTGCGCATGACACGCGCCGACATCGGCGGTTATCTCGGCCTCACGCTCGAGACCGTCAGCCGGGCCCTGTCCAAGCTCGCGCGCGCGAACCTCATCGCGTTCAACGAGCGCGGCCGCCGCGAGATCTGCATTCCCGACGTCGCCGCGCTGAGTGCATTCGTGCAACGAAGCGTCACTCCCGCAGCCGCCCTGCACTGAGCGTTCGGCCGGTCGAGGTCCCCGCGCGATCGGCCACGTCCGGCGCAGCGGGAGCGCCTCCCCAAGGGCGGCGGAACATCCGCAGTCGCTCCCGCGACCGGTCCGCTTCGCCCTCTCCACGACCGGCTCCGCTCAGCAGAGCATCGTCAGCAAGGCCCCCTGGACCACCAGCCGCTGCCGTTCGCGCAGCGGGATGCCGCCGTTGAGCCGATCCGCCAGCCGCGCGATCGGATGGTCGCCGGACGCGAGGCCCTCGAAGACGATGGCGGGGCAGGACCCCCTGAAGGCCTCGGACAGGTGGGCGGGCATGCCTTCGCATTCGACGGCGTCGTAGAAGCGCCCGATCACCGATGCCGTACGGCGCGCTTCGCCCTCGTCGTCGATCCCCTCCCACATCGGTCCGACCGCGGCCACCTTGGCACCGAGCGCTTCTGCCGCGTCGCGCAGGAGCACGGCACTCTCGGTATCGGGACGGCACAGCATGCCGATGCGACGCCCGCGAAGGGAACGTCCGGTCACTGCGAGGTCGCTGCGTCTGGCCAGCGAACGCGCACGCGCCAGGATGTCCTCGCATTGCGCGGACGATGGGCGGGAGGCGATGGTGGACGTAGGGGTCATGGGCGGGAGGGGACGACGCAGACGCAGTGTTGCAAACCTCGACCTGCGCCGCCTTGACGTCGCGCAATCCGTGACCGTCATCGGATCGATTCCGTCGTCGCGGCCGCGCTGGCCGATCGCGCCGACGCCGTCAATGAGACACCAGGACCGGCACGGTCATGGCCTCGAGGATGCCGCGCGTCACGCCGCCGAGCAGGATCTCGCGCAGGCGTGAATGGCCGTACCCGCCCATGACGATCAGGTCGCTGCCCTGCTCGGCCGCGCGGTTGAGGATGGCGAGATTCACGTCCAGGTCCGTGCGTTCCTGGACCACGTCGACCGGGACGCCGTGGCGCGCGAGGTAGGACGCGACATCCGCGCCCGGGTCGGCGCCGTGTCCGTCGAGCGACGGCGTCGCATTGATGACGACGACCTGCACGCGATCGGCGACGGTGAGGAAGGGCAGCGCGTCGGTGACCGCTCGCGCTGCCTCGCGACTGGCGTCCCAGCACACCAGGATGTCCTTGCCGATGGTGTCGAACCGGCCCGCGTAGGGCACGACGATCACGGGTCGCCCTGCGGAGAGCACGACTTCCGCATCGAAGTTCGAACCGGTGCCGATGATCGGGTCGTGCTCGTCGTTCTGTCCGATGATCAGGAGATCCGAATAGCGGGCGCTCAATGCCATCGCGCGCGTGTCCTCGTCTTCGGCGAGGCGATGCTCGAACGATTCGAGGGCGAGCCGGCGGACCTGCTCGTCGAAGTCCCGCATCGCCTCCTCGCATGCCGCGCGCTGGCGCCGTTCGATGTCCGCGTAGTAGTAGCCCAGTTCGCCCTGTCCCCAGGCCGGCGACAGCGCGGCGAGCCCGGTGGCGGCGACGCCGATCAGGTGTGCGCCGAAGTTGCGCGCGATACTGGCGGCCAACGCGACGCGCTCCTTGCAGCGAGAGCTTCGGTTGATGTGAACGGCGATGCTCCGGTACGGCATGACGGGGACTCCTGGACACTGATCGAAACCCGATGTAGTCCGCGGGCACGGGTCGACCTTGATCTCGCGCAACCGCCGGCGGGAGCGCCCCGGCGACGCGACGATTGACCTGCATCAAGGCGGTCGGGGGGCGACGGTCCAGACTCGACGTCGACGACCACTCGAGGAGCACTGCACATGGACAGGAACGTGGGTAACGTGGACAGCCAGTTCCGCATCGTCGTGCGTGCGACCGGTGGGCCTGTCTACTGCCGGCATCATCGGCCCGTGGAGCGTCGTCGGCCTCGTCGCGCTCGTGTCGGGGCTCCTGCAGCGATGTCCCGCCGATGCGCTGCCGGGCATCGAACCCTGCACGCGCGATCGCTCGTGAGGCTGCGGCCCCGCTCGAGCGAACCGCCGCGAAGCGCGACCCGCAGGGTCCTCGAGCGCACCGCCCGCTGATCCGATGCTTGCCGCCTACATCTCGCACGCGGACTGCGCGCGCCACGAAATGGGCGAGGGGCATCCCGAATGCCCGGAGCGCCTCGGCGCGATCCACGATCACCTGCTGATCAAGGGCCTGCTCGACCACATGCTTCCGTTCGACGCGCCGTCCGCGACGGACGAACAACTGGCTTGCGCGCACGACGCCGACTACGTTCTCGGACTGGCGGCAGCCAGCCCTCCGTGCGGGTATCGACAGGTCGATCCCGATACCCGCATGAACGCGCACACGCTGGCCGCGGCGCGTCGCGCAGCCGGTGCGGCGATCCTGGCCACGGATCTCGTCATGCGCGGCGAGGTCCCCGCGGCATTCTGCAACGTCCGGCCGCCCGGTCATCACGCGGCCAGGGATGCCGCCGGGGGATTCTGCTTCTTCAACAACGTGGCCGTGGGAATCCGCCACGCGTTGCGGACGCATGGACTCGAACGCATCGCCCTCGTCGACTTCGATGTGCATCACGGCAACGGCAGCGAGGACATCCTGCGCGGCGACGACCGGGTCCTGATGTGTTCCACCTACGAGACCGACCTCTATCCGTTTCCAAGCGGCGATCGCAGCGGACCGGGCATGGTCAATGTCGGCTTGCCGGCGCGCTCCGGAGGTCAGGCGTTTCGCGATGCCGTGTCCCGGCACTGGCTGCCCGCACTCGCGGCCTTTCGTCCGCAACTGATCTTCGTCTCGGCCGGGTTCGACGCCCATCGCGAGGACGACATGGGCAACCTCGGCCTGGTCGAGGCGGATTTCGAGTGGGTCACGCGCCAGGTCGTCGACGTTGCCCGTGCGCACTGCGAAGGGCGCATCGTGTCCTGCCTCGAGGGCGGCTACGCGTTGAGTGCGCTCGGTCGCAGCGCGGCGGCCCACGTGCGGGTGCTCATCGGCGCAGACTAGTGACAGGACACTCACACGCGCCATGGACCCGAACGATCGCCCCGAAGCCGCGTCGCCGCTCGCGAGCGATGCACCGGACCTCCTCGAGGCCACAGCTGCCGGCGCGAAGGTCGACGATCGCGCAAACGACCGATCCCCTGGGATGCCCCCCGACGCATCGGTCGTGGTGGCTGGCAAGACGCTGACGATCCGGACGATCGCCCGCTCGGACGTCGAGGCCGAGAGGGCATTCGTCCGGGGCCTGTCGGAGGAGTCGGCCTACCTGCGCTTCATGATGCCGATGCACGAACTGCCCGCGGCGCTGCTCGCGCGCTTCATCGAGATCGACGGGCGCCGGACGATGGCGTTCGTCGCGACGGAACCTCATGCCGGCGGTGACCGCTTCGTCGGCGTGGCCCGGTACTTCGGCGACGCGGCCTTCAAGTCATGCGAGTTCGCGGTGACGGCCGGCGATGCGTGGCAGGCAAAGGGGCTCGGGACCGAGCTGATGACGCGCCTGATCGATCACGCACGGCGCGTGGGGTTCTCGTCGATGTTCGGTCTGATCCTGCGCAGCAACGACGGCATGCTCGCCCTGGCGCGACGCCTCGGCTTCACGATCGCCATCGATCCCAGCGACGCCACGATCGATCGGGCGACACTCGTGCTGCACGGGAACGACGGGACAGGACACTAGCCGGTTGCAGGCAACGCATCCGGCTTGTCGAGCTTGTCGCGCCGCGTGAATCCCCTTCAGCCGAATGCGGGCTCCACCAGGCGATCGCCTGCCAGCGATTGGAGTCGGCTGCATTCATCCCTGACCTCCGCGTAGCACTCGCAACTCGACCCTTCGAGGATCGCGCGATTCCGCATGGTGATTCGGCCGTCCTCGTATCCGATGGCGCCCGTCTCCGCCAATGCGGTCGCGGCGGCGGAGACGGCGTCCCCTTCCACACCCAGCATTTTGGCAATGAGCTTCTGCGTCATGACTATCTCATCGCCTTGCAGCCGGTCGAAACTGAGCAAGAGCCACCTGCTGAACTGCTGGTTCGATGTGTGATGCCGATTGCATGCAGCTGTCTGCGTCATCTGGGTCAGTAGCGACTGCGTGTAGAGCAGCAGGAGACGGAGGGTCGCGCCTCCCCGAGCGACCGCAGCAATCAGTTCTGCGGCCGGGAGTCGGTAGCCCATGCCTTCGCTTTGGACGACAGCGCGAATCGTCGTGGAGTTGCCGCCCATGAACAACGAGACCCCGAGCATCCCGTCCCTCCCGACCAGCGCAATCTCTGCCGACTCGCCGTTTTGCATGACATAAAGCAACGAGACGATGGATGTTAGCGGGAAATATGCGTACTCGAATTCGACTCCGGGCTCGCAAAGGACTTGTCCCAGAGAGAGCTCGACGAGTTCAAGTCGAGCCCCCCACCGTCGTAGCTCGTCTTTCGGCAATGCGGCCAGAAGATTGTTTCCGAGCGGCATCTCCGAGTGGTGTGGCTTTGGCGACATGGTGAATCCTAATAAATGTGCAGATGCTTTCGAACGTTCAACGACGCGCGTAGTAAGTGGCCAGCTCGTCGACTTCCGCTGCGGACAATTGGCGCGCCATGTTCCGCATCTGACGGTGGCTGTCGTTGTGGCGGGCTCCCTTGGCGAAGGCATCGAGCTGCTCGCTGAGGTAAGCCTTCGGCATCGCTTCGAGCCACGGCGCACCGAGCTTGTGGTCGAGCCCGCCGTGGCAAGACGCGCACGGCGCGATGTTGCGCATCGCGTCGCCCACCTGCACCAGTCTCGGCACATCGCTGCCGGGGTCGGAGGTCGGATTCGTGACGCGCGGCAGGTAGGCGTAGTAGGCGGCGACCTCCCGAATCGCCTGCGGAGTCAGGCTACGGGCGAACGCCTGCATGACCGAATTGATCCGGTCGCCGCTCTGGTAGTCGGTCAGCTGCTTGATCATCACTTCGGGGTACTGTCCCGCGAGATTGGGCGCGTTGCTGTCGGTCAGCCCGCGCACGCCGTGGCAGACCGTGCATTGCAGGGCGATCGTCGCCCCCAGGCCCACGGCCTCGGTGCCGCCGGCCCGTGCCATCGACCGCGTCATCACCACCTCGGTCGTCCGGGTCGTGGCGCGTGTCGCGTCGCCGCCAGCTCCCCATGGCGCCGGTACGCCGGCCGCCCGGCAGATGCTCGACCAGATTCCCTGCGCGGTGAAGTCACCCTGCATCGAGGGCAGCCAGACGAAGCCCACCAGCAGCGAGACCACGGTAGTGCCGCCGACGAAGAGGAGACTCCCGCGCAACCAGCGGTTCTTCCACGAGTACATGCGCGGCTCGTCGTTCATTGCGCACCCACGGGAATGGCCGGAACCGACGTTCCCTTGAGCGCCACCAGCTGGGCGATCGGGAATCCGTAGTTGACCACCGTCAGCGCGACCATCAGGGCGACCCAGATACCGAAGCCGTTGAGCGCGGTCGGCACGCGCCGGGGCATGTGGACGGCGATGCTGAACGTGAACGGTGCCGGCGCGTCGCCGGTCCTGCGCGCGCTGGCGAGAATGAACACGAAGAGGAGGGCAGAGAGCAGCAGCACGACGCCGCCAAGCGTCGACACGACGACCGGCCACGCCATCGCATGCAGCGTCGGATCGGTGTAGTCGAAGGACGCCATGCGTCTAGGCATGCCGAGGATGCCTACCCAGTGCCATGGTCCGGTCAGGATCAGCATGCCGACGAACCAGAGCCACAGTTGCGTCTTGACGAGCCCTGTCGACAACGGCGCACGCAGCGTGAGTTGCGGCCACAGCTCGTAGGCCAGCATGAAATACATGATGACGATGGCGCCGGCGAAGATCAGGTGGAAGTGACCCGTGACCCACTGCGTGTTGTGGATCGTCTCGTTGAGCTGGTAGCTCATGTTGATCAGGCCCCCGGCACCGCCCAGGCCGAGCATCACGAACGAGAAGGTCACGGCCAGCATCATCGGGTTGTCCCACGGCAGGGTCCTGACCCAGCCGAAGAGACCCTTCCCGCCCCGCAGCCGCGCGGCGATCTCGAGCGACGCGACGATGGTGAAGACGGTCAGGAAGGTCGGAACCGTCACCATCGCGGTGAACACGGCGTGCATGAACTTGAAGCCCGAGCCGATTTGCGGATCGGCGAACAGGTGGTGGATGCCGATCGGCATCGAGAACACCAGGAACAGGACGAAGGCGACGCGACCCATCGTGTCGCTGTAGAGGCGACCGCCGACCGCGCGCGGGACGATCGTGTAGAACGCGATGTAGGCGGGCATCAGCCAGAAGTAGACGATGGCGTGCAGCGTCCACGAGAACAGCACCCGGGACAGCCCCGCGTCGATGGTGTCCTTGAAGCCCAGCGCCACCGGCAGGATCAGCACCAGGATCTCGACGGCCGCGCCGATCGACGTCCACGCCCAGAGGAACGCGGCCGCGACGTTGCCGAACATCGCGAGCGGGACGGTCTCGCCCGGATGGTCGCGCTTCCACGCGCGCAGGTTGATCGCCATCAGCACAACCCACACCCACGACCCCACCACGACGAGCACGATGCCGAGGTAATAGAAGGGACTGCCGATCAACGGCGGATAGAACGTATAGAGCACCGACGCCCGGCCGAGCGCAATCGGGACCGACGCCATCACCGTCCCGACGATGGCCAGCCAGAAGCCCGCCCAGGCCCAGCGTCGCCCCACCAGCGGCTGCTTGAGCGACAGCTCGCTGATTGCGTAGCCGAAGCCCATCGCGACGAGGAGCGGGAAGACATATGCCATGACCGTGCCATGCGCGGTGACCGAGCGGTAGTAGAGCTCGGGGTCGCCGGTCCCGGCCGCCAGCGGACTGCGCGCGTACATCTGCCAGGCGCCGAGCACCATCGCCGCCGCGAACGCGACGATCGCGACCCAGAAGTGCGCGAGGACGAGCCGCCTAGCCCGGAACACAGGTCGCCTTCCTGCCGCCGCTGGTGCGGGCTAGAAACGCTTCGGGTGCGATCACCTGGACCCTGGCCCACATCGCGCCGTGGCCGGTGCCGCAGTATTCGTGGCACGGCATGAGCCGCTCGCCGTTCGACTTGAAGGTGGTCGTGAAGGTCGCGACGAAGCCGGGAACCAGCATCACGTTCGCGTTGGTCGCGCCGATCACGAATCCGTGGATCGAATCGGTGCTGGTCCCGCGAAATGTCACCGGCATCTCGGACGGCACCACGATGCATTGCGGCTCGAACGAGTACTGCTGCGCGATCAGGCGGACGACGACCTTGCCGTCGGGCCCGATGCCGGTCCCGAGGTTGCTCTCGACGAACTCGCCGGTGACGTGCAGGGTCCGGGGATCGATGGTCTCGACGCGCGATGGCGGCATCGCCGCCCAGTGCACGCCGGTAAACACCATCGTCGCGAGCAGCACGACGATGATCGCCGCGACGACGATGGCCCAGCGCCGCTCCGCGGCGACGGCGATGCCTTCGCCACCGGGGCCTTCGCGTCGCGGGTCGACCGTCGCTGTCATCGCACCACGCCGCGGGGGAGATAGGCGAAGACGTAGAACGCGAAATAGATCGCGATGACGATCGCCGTCGCGAGCCCCGCGATGGCGAATGCGCCCGCCGGTCCGTGACGCACGATGACGTCGACTGCGTCGTCGACCGCTGCGTCGCCGGCACCGTCAGTGGTCTGATCGCTCATGGTGAAGTCATCGATTCATTCGGGGATGGACTTGCGAAGATCGTTCGCCTGCGCGGGCGACACGGGCGTCCCCGTATTGCCCCAGGCGACGCGGACGTAGGTCAGGACCGCAGCGACCTCGTCGTCCTTGAGGATTTGGGCGAACGGCGGCATGCCGTGCGGACGCGAATTCTTTCTGGTCCCTGGCGGATAGCCACCGTTGAGCACCATGCGGATCGAGTTGACCGGCGACGCCATGACGATCGACTGGTTGCCGGCGAGGGGCGGATAGGTGGGAGGCTGCCCCTTCCCTTCGTCCCCGTGGCAGACCGCGCACTGCTTGACGTAGACGTGCCGTCCCGACTCCATCACGCTCGGCGCGACGAGACGGGCGCTGTCCGGGACCGGCGGCGAGGAATCGTTCGGCGTCAGGGCCTTCAGGTAAACGGCCATCGCGGTGGCGTCCTCGTCGCTCAGGTACTGGAGACTGTTGTAGACCACTTCGGCCATCGGACCGTAGACCGTGCCGCGATGCGAGATGCCGGTCTGCAGGAGGTCCGCGATGTCCTGGATGCTCCAGTCCCCGAGTCCGGCCTCGCGGTTCGACGTGAGCGACGGGGCGTACCAGTTCTGGTTGGGGATCATGCCGCCTTCGAACGCCTTCGCCTCGCTCGAGCCGCCGAGGGCGTTGATCGCGGTGTGGCACATCGTGCAATGGCCCAGACCCTGAACGAGATAGGCGCCGCGGTTCCATTGGTCGGTCTGCGTGGGTTCATTGCGGTATTCGCCTTCGATCAGGTAGAGGGCGCGCCAGCCGATCAGCACGTCGCGCTGGTTGTACGGAAAGCGCAGCTCGTGCGGCCGGTTCTTCTGGCGGATCGGAGGAACGGATTGCAGATAGGCCAGGATGTCGTCGGAGTCCTGGCGGGTGACCTTGGTGTAGGACGCGAACGGCATCGCGGGATACAGCAGGCTGCCGTCGCGCGACACGCCGGTGTGCATCATTCGATAGAAGTCCGCCGGGGTCCACAGTCCGATGCCGGTCTCGTCGTCGGGGGTGATGTTGGGCACGTACAGGTCACCGAAGGGCGTCGGCATCGCCCGCCCGCCGGCGAACAGCCGGCCGCCCGGTGCCGCGTGGCAGGCGACGCAGTCCCCTGCCCGGGCGAGGTATTCACCGCGCGTGATCGCCGCGGTCGTCGCCGTGGTCGCGACGGCGCCGGGCGCGTTGGGCAGGAAGCCTTCCTTCAGCAGCGACCACGCGACACCGGCCACCAGCAGCAGCACCGCGATCCCGGCGAGGACGGATCCCACGACCAGCGACCTGCGCCTCATTGCTGGCTGCCGCAGGCGAGCGGCATGCGGACACGATCGAAGGTTTCGGGCGAGGCGTCCTTCGACGTCTGCTGCAGCGACAGCCAGGCCGCCACGGCGGCGATGTCGCTTTCCGAAAGGCGCGAGGCGATGCGCTGCATGCAATCGGGTGCGAGGGCATGGCGGTCGCCGACGCGCCATCGCGTGAGCTGCGCTGCGATATAGGTCGGGTGAAGGCCGGCCAGGCCGGGAATGCCGGGCTCCATCCCCGTCAGTCCGCGGCCGTGACACGCGATGCATGCGGGGATCTGACGGTTCGCATCACCGGCCGTGGCCAGCACAGCCCCTCGCGCGACGACCTGCGGGTCGGCGGCGGTCGCTTCGCTCGCCGCGAAAGGCGGGCGCTGCCTTGCGTAATGTTCGGCGATCTCTTTCAGGTAGGCGTCGGGCAGGTAGGCCACCAGATAGTTCATGGGCGGGTACCTGCGCGTTCCATCGCGGAACGCGACCAGCTGGTTGTAGAGGTAGGTGGCCGGCTTGCCGGCGATGCGGGGGAAGTAGCCGTCCCGGGTCCCGGCTCCGCTCTGACCATGGCAGGTGACGCAGCCCTGGACGCGGGCCTCGATCGAATCGATCGTCTTGAACGCGGGGATCGCTTCGTCCTGAGCCTGTGCGACGTGTGCCACGGCGACACCCAGGACGGATAGAAGGACGAACAGGAACCGGCGCGATGCCCGGTGAGCATTCGCACCGTCCCGGTTCGGTGAGCCGGTCATGCCGGGACGCGGCACGACGGACCGTCGAGATTCGCGGAAGTCGTCGCGCGGCGACCACCCGACCGTGGTCGTCGTCGCGACTCGGTCGAGGGATGTCGGCGATGGATCGAGGAGAGCATGCGCGAGTATCGCGAGCGGCCTCCCGGAATGTCTGTCTGCTGGCGCACATAGCGCGGCACGCCCCTGTCGAAGACATCGCGTTTGCGTCACCGCCTTTCCGCGTGCGCGCAAACGGACCTGCAGGACTGACATCGTGAGGATGCGAGACATCGACGGTCACGCATGTTCGGCCTCATGTGCGACAACGCACAGACGTTCCCCACGCCTTCGCCGAGACTCGGTCCTCGTTTGATTGCACCGCCGCCCCTGCCGTTCCTGCGGGGGGTCGAGAGACCGCAACCGGTCCGTTCATCGAGACGGTCGGTCGCTCGTCCCGACCGGATCCCGCCGCCTGCCACTTCACATCGAGACCCCTTGGATCTGATCAAGCACCTGCTCACCCGGGAGCCGCTGCTGGCCCTCTTCATCACGATCTCGCTCGGCTATCTGGCCGGGAAGATCAAGGTCGGCAGGTTCGTGCTCGGGGGGATCGCGGGAACCCTTCTGGTCGGCGTCGTCGTCGGCCAGCTGCAGATCGAGATCAACCCCGGCATCAAGGCGATCTTCTTCGCGCTGTTCATCTACGCCGTCGGCTTCCAGGGGGGGCCGCAGTTCTTCCATGCGCTCAACCGGCGATCGCTCAACCAGCTCGCCTCGGCGTTCGTGATGTGCGCGACGGGCCTGCTGTGCGTGCTGATCGCGGCCTGGGCCTTCGGGCTCGACCGCGGCATGGCGGCGGGCCTGGCGGCCGGCGGGCTGACGCAGTCGGCCATCATCGGGACCGCCGGCGACGCGCTCGCCAAGCTGGGCCTGTCGCCGGAACTGACCAAGGCCATGCAGACCAATGTCGCGGTCGGCTATGCCGTCTGCTACATCTTCGGCTCGCTCGGGCCGATCATCATGGTCACGTGGTTCCTGCCGATGGTGATGAAGTGGGACATCCGCCAGGAAGCGGTGAAGCTCGCCAAGCTGATGTCGGGCGGACACGCCGAACTCGACCCGGGCCAGTTCAACGCGGTGCGGCCGATCGATACCCGCGTCTACGCGATCGCGGAGGGCAGCAAGGCGATCGGCAAGACGGCCCTCGCGCTCGACAAGGAGTTCTCGGACGCGGCGGTCGAGGCGGTGTTCCGCGGCGATGCGTCCATCGATCTGGACGACCACGTGGTGATGCAGCTGGGGGACCGGGTGGCCATCACCGGCACGGTGGCTGCGATCGGCCTTGCGACGGACCTCCTCGGTCGTGAGGTCGTCGCGCCCGCTGACCTGGTCCTCGTCCAGGAAGACCGCGAGATCATCCTGACGAATCGGGAACTCAGCGGTCGCGCACTGAGCCAGCTCCACGACCAGGCGGGCATCGAAAGCCGTCATGGCGTCTTCCTGACGTCCGCGTTGCGCATGGGTCGCAACATGCCGCTCCTTCCCGCCCTCGAACTGAAGACCGGGGACGAACTGCGCTTCATCGGCAGCCCGGTCGACCTCGATCGCGTGGAGTCGAAGATCGGCTACAAGATCACGGCCGCCGCGGTCACCGACTTCGTCTTCTTCGGCCTCGGCATGCTGATCGGCATGTTGATCGGCATGATCCAGTTCCGCATCTGGGGCATCCCGATCTCGATCGGCAGCGGCGGGGGCTGCCTGCTGTCCGGCCTGCTATTCGGCTGGTTGCGCAGCGTCCATCCGAGGTTCGCCGCGCTGCCGCTGGGCGCGTCCAACTTCCTGCGCGACTTCGGCCTCGCCGTGTTCGTCGGCATCGTCGGCATCGCAGCCGGACCGCAGGCGCTCGTGGCCATCGAGAAGTACGGCCTCACGCTCTTCTTCCTCGGCGTGGGCGTGACCCTGATCCCGCAGATCGTCACGTTCTTCTTCTCGTACTACGTCCTGCGCATCCAGAACCCGATCGAGGCGCTGGCCTGCGTCGCCGGCGGCCGCAGTGCCAATCCGGCCTTCGCGGCGCTGCTGGCCAAGGCCGGCAACGCCACCCCGGTCGTGTCCTTCACGGTGACCTACGCCGTCGCGAACGTCTTCCTCACCCTCTGGGGCCCGGTCATCGTCGGCATCATCACGACGAACGCGGCGCCCTGACACCGATCGAGAACCTCATGGCCGAACAGGACTTCCACCAGTACGCCCACCTCAGTCCGTTCGAGCTGAAGGACCGGCTCATCGCCATCGCGAGCTCCGACGCGCAGCGCCTGATGCTCAACGCGGGCCGCGGCAACCCCAACTTCCTCGCGACGCTCCCGCGCTGGGCCTTCCTCAGCCTGGGCGACTTCGCGATGCGCGAAGCGGAGCGTTCGTATTCGTACCTGGACAGCGGCTTCGGCGGTTTGCCCGAGCACGAAGGCATCGTGCAGCGCTTCGACGCATACGCCACCGCGCATCGCCTGACCGACGGGGTCTGCTTCCTGCGCTCGGCGATCTCCTACGTGAAGGACCAGCTCGGGCTCGATCAGGACGCGTTCCTGTCGGAGATGGTCAGCGCGTTCCTGGGCTGCAACTACCCGACGCCGCCGCGCATGCTCGTGCACACCGAGGAGATCGTCAAAGCCTATCTGGCCCAGGAGATGTTCGGCACGGTCCCGCGCAGCGGAAACTTCTCGGTGTTCGCGACCGAGGGCGGCACCGCCGCCATGACCTACATCTTCCAGAGCCTGCGGGTCAACGGACTGATCGCGCCAGGGGACCGCATCGCCATCGCGACGCCGATCTTCTCGCCCTATCTGGAGATTCCGGTCCTCGGCGAATACGGCCTGGAGATCGTCGACATCCGCATGGACGAACATGCGGACTGGCAGTTGCCGCAGTCGGAGATCGACAAGCTGCTGGACCCGGCGATCAAGCTGTTCTGCCTCGTCAATCCGAGCAATCCGCCGTCGACGAAGCTGTCGAACGCGGTCCTCGATCGGCTCGCCGACCTCGTCGCGAAGCAGCGCCCGGACCTGTACATCGTGACCGACGATGTCTACGGCACGTTCGCCGACGACTTCGTCTCGATCTTCGCGAAGTGCCCGTACAACACGCTGTGCGTCTACTCGTTCTCGAAGTTCTTCGGCGCGACGGGCCGGCGGCTCGGCACGATCGCGGTCCACGACAAGAACGTGTTCGATACCGCGCTCGCCGCGTTGCCGGAGGCCGAGAAGCTGCGCCTGGACGCGCGATACCAGTCGCTGACCACCGAGCCGCGCAAGATCACCTTCCTCGACCGGATGGTCGCCGACAGCCGCGCGGTCGCGTTGAACCACACCGCGGGCCTGTCGGTGCCGCAGCAGTTGCAGATGGCCCTGTTCGCGCTCCACGGCCTGATGGATCGCGAGCACCGCTACAAGGACGCGGCGAAGCAGCTGATCCGCAAGCGCCACCGCAGCCTCTACGCGAACATGGGCGTCGTCGCCTCCCAGGAACCGAACGACGTCGACTACTACACGCTGATCGATCTCGAGGAGATCGGCGGGACGCTCTACGGGCCCGACTTCAAGGCGTGGTTCGTTGAGAGCGATCTCGGGACGAGCTTCCTGTTTCGACTCGCCCAGGAGACCGGCGTCGTGCTGCTCCCGGGCAACGGTTTCGAGGTCGTCGCCACGTCGGCCCGCGTGTCGCTGGCGAACCTCACCGACGTGGAATACGTGAAGATCGGTCGCTTCACGCGCCAGGTCCTGGACGAGTACCAGCAGGATTTCCTGAAGACCCGGGTCCCGCTGCGGCTTGCGCATCATCCGGCCGAGGACAGTCCCGCCGAGATGGCCTCGGCCAGCGACGGGTCGCTGGGCGACACCTGAAGCGTCCCTGAAGACTGCCGCCTAGGCCTGCGCGTCGAGAGGAACGACATCGAGAAGATCTGGCGCCGGCGCGCGATCGCGGAGTCGCGGGTGCGCCATCGTGCGCGAGCTCGACCTCCGGGAAGCGCGGCATCCGGGCCAGGGCGCGCAGACGCGTTGAGGACGGTGCGGGTCTCGCGTGCGACCGGAAGCCGGCCTTCGGAGCGCGGGTTATCGGTGTTCTTTCAGCATGTCGAGCAGCGCTCTGGCTGCGGGCTCCGAGGACGCCGGATTCTGCCCGGTGATCAGCAGACCGTCCGTGACGACGTGCGGCTGCCAGTCGGCGGATCGCGAGAAGGTTCCGCCGTCGCGCGTCAGCATGTCTTCCACGAGGAAGGGCACCACGTCGGTCAGGCCGGCGGCCTCTTCCTCGGAGTTGGTGAATCCCGTGACGGCCTTGCCTGCGACGATCGGCTTGCCCTCGCCGGTCTTCACGCGCAGAAGCACGGCCGGCGCGTGGCAGACCGCGGCGACCGGTTTGCCCGCCGCGAACATCGATTCGATGAGCGCGATCGAATAGGCGTTCTCCGACAGGTCCCACAACGGGCCGTGGCCGCCCGGATAGAACACGGCATCGAAATCGCTCGTCGAGATCGCGCGCAGCGGCACGGTCGCGGCCAGCGCAGCCAGCGCCTGCGGGTCCGCCATGAAGCGACGGGTCGCGTCGGTCTGGGCCGATGGATCGTCGCTCTTCGGGTCGAGCGGCGGCTGTCCGCCGAGCGGCGAAGCCAGCGTGATCGCCGCACGCGCGTCCTTGAAGGCGTAATACGGGGCGGCCAGCTCCTCGAGCCAGAAGCCGGTCTGGCGGCCGGTGTTGCCGAGCTTCGCGTGCGAGGTGAGGACGATCAATAGGTTCATGGGTCTTGAAATCGAAATGGTGTGGGGAGGCAGCTTGGTGGGCGTGCCGGCAGGCGGCAGGGCGTCGCAGTCTCGATCGACCTCCACGATCGCATCGCGATGGTACGGGATCGACGCAATCACGCGTGTCGAAGGCGTCGAACGCATTGTCCGTTCGTTGCCGTACGCAGTCCTCCTCCTGCCTTGCCGACGATCAACGTGCTGTCGTTCGTTCGCCGCGTCAGACGGGGACATCGGGCATGTCGAGAACTTCTTCTTCGACGATCACGCCGAACAACTGGTGGTTCGGACATCGCGTGTTGATCTCGCCGACCTGGATCAGGAACGTAAGCTGGGTCGCGGCCACGGTCTCGATCGAGCTCTCGCGCGACGCGATCAGGAGCGCCACTCCTTACGACCTGGCGATCATCCTGAGTCGCGCGCTGGAAGCTGAGACCTACCGTTACGACGACCGACCGCCCTACTGGGACGACGGCGGCGAACAGGGACAGCCTGAACGTTCTTAGGACGAGCGCCTTGTCGCTGACCGGATCGTCAACTGCGCCGCATCGTCTTCGAATCGAAGCACGCGTCCATCGGACGCAGCATGCCGGTCGCGTGGGATTCGCACTTGCCGCTGTCCAGCGCCACGACGGTCGCACGGATCATCGGCGAGTTGCGGGTTGCGATCCGCAATGCGCAGAGCGTGATGCGCACAGCGATGGCGCTGTTGTCCATGTGGAGAAGCCGGAATGTGGCGCAGCCGGTTCCAGAACGCGTTCTGGCCAGCAGTCCGCGAAACGCGGCCTCTTCATCATTCGCCAGGTAGCTGGCGAATATCTGACCCAGCACGATCGAGCGCGGACTGCCGACGAGGTCTGCAAACAGCGCGTTGCACGACAGGACCTGCCCTCCGCGATCGAGCAGCAGGGCGGCTTCCTTCAACGGTTCGATCAACCGGAGAAAACCGGATTCCGTCACGGACGCGTGAGCCGTTCCGAACACGGCGCTTCGGTCGTGCGGATCGGGCGGCTCGCACTCGAGGGCGAACGACATCGATTCGCGGATACTGGTGGTCGGAGGCGCGACTTCCAGAAGTTCGATGGCCATCTCGTCAAGTATGCAGTTGCAGGTCAACGCCACGATATTGCGCCGTGCGTCCCCGGCCGTCTGTTCGCTAGAACACAGAACGGCTTTGACTCGCTCGGCATCACGGTCGTTCGGTACGGCAGCGCACATACCGACCGCACGGGACCGGCTAGTCTCTCGTTCCACGCTAACGCTCGTGTCGCCGCGCGTCTCGGAAAATCGCTTCGCGTCCTAGAGATCCCTGATGGTCAATCGCCGCAACCCCAGGACCAACCAGTTGCTCGCGGCGCTCCCCGCCGAGGAATGGATCCGCTGGCAGCAGCAGCTCGAGCTGGTCACCATGCCGCTGGGGGAGGTGCTCTACGAGTCGGGCGCCACGCTGAGTCACGTCTACTTTCCGACCACGGCGATCGTCTCGTTGCTCTACGTGATGGAGAACGGGGCGTCCGCCGAGATCGCGGTCGTCGGCCATGAAGGGATCGTCGGGATCTCGCTGTTCATGGGGGGCGAGTCCACGCCCAGCCGTGCCGTCGTGCAGAGCGCCGGCACCGCGTTCCGTCTGAAGGCAGCGGTGATCAAGCAGGAGTTCAACCGCGCGCCGGTGCTGCATCTGCTGTTGCGCTACACGCAGGCCCTGATCACGCAGATGGCGCAGACCGCCGTCTGCAATCGCCATCACTCTCTCGACCAGCAGCTGGTTCGCTGGCTGCTTCTCAGCCTCGACCGGTTGCAGGGATCCGAGCTGAACATGACGCAGAAGCTGATCGCGAACATGCTCGGCGTGCGACGGGAAGGGGTGACCGAGGGCGCGCTGAAGTTGCAGAAGGCCGGACTCATCTCCTATGCGCGCGGCCACATCAAGGTACTCGATCGCGAGGGACTTGAAGCGCGCGCCTGCGAGTGCTATGCCGTCGTCAAGAACGAGTACGACCGATTGTTGCCGGCGACGGTCGCCGTCTAGAACACTAGCTTTCCGCGAGATGGATGGTCTGTGTGGTGATGCACAGACGCCCGGTCCCGAGCGCTCCAAGGTGCGATGTCGCGTCGGGAGTCGCCGCGACTCCACCCGAACGGCGTGATCGCCGGACACCCCACGCCGGACCGGCGACCCACAGCATGCCGATCGATCTCTCCAGACGTCTCGCAGGGCGGACCCGCTCGCCACGCGCCAATCGGCAGCTCGGCTGCCTCCTCGCGTTCGTGGCCGGGGCGACGAACGCGGGTGGTTTTCTCGCCGTGCATCAGTACACATCGCACATGACGGGCATCGTGTCCGCGATGGCCGACAACATCGCTCTGGGCACTTACGACCTGGTCCTCGGCGGGATCGGGGCGCTGCTGTCGTTCATTGTCGGCGCGGCGGTGACGGCCGTGCTGGTCAACTACGCGCGACATCGGCGACTGACCAGCGAATACGCGTTGCCGCTGATTCTCGAGGCGGTCCTCCTGCTGTGCTTCGGCATGCTGGGTGCCCGGCTTTCGCAGGTCGAAGGGCTGTTCGTCCCGGCGACGGTGATGCTGCTGTGCTTCATCATGGGGCTGCAGAATGCCCTCATCACCAAGCTCTCGCGGGCGGAGATCCGCACGACGCATATCACCGGCATCGTCACCGACATCGGCATCGAGCTGGGCAAGCTCTTCTACTGGAACGGGAGGCACTCCCCGGGCCAGCCGCGCGTGGTTTCCGACCGTAGTCGTCTCGCGCTCCTGACGATGCTTGCCGGCAGCTTCTTCAGTGGCGGCGTGGTCGGTGCTCTCGGATTCAAGCACGCGGGGTACATCGCGACCGTCCCGCTGGCGGTCGCCCTGATCGCCGTCGCGATCGTCCCGGCGGTGGACGACTTCATGGGGATGTACCGGAAGCGAGCACACTCCTGACCCGTCCAGAGCGCGCGTGCGGCGACGCTGCCGCGCGATCCTCCGCTTTCGAATCGCTTTCATCCCTCTCCAAGGAAACAGATCCATGTCCCTCTTCCACGCGGTCGTGCACACCGACCACCAGTCCGCCGAGATCCTCCAGTTCGATGCCGACCAGGTCGTCGGGCAGAAACTGAAGGTGCATCCGCACAACACACCGCAGCACCACAGCGGTGTCCGGACGGAGCACGAATTCTTCGGCAGCGTGTGCGACGCACTCGACGGCATCGCGGAGGTCCTCGTCACCGGGACCCATACCGCGGTGACCGACTTCAAGCACTACGCCGACAAGCATCGTCCGCAGGTCGCCGCGCACATCGTCGGCTATGAAGTCGTCGATCATCCGACCGAGAACCAGCTCGTGGCGCTGGCTCGCAAGTTCTTCGCGAATTTCAACCAGATGGCTGGACGGCCCTCGACGGGTTGAAGTCCGGTCGCCGAGGACTGACCTGCGGATCGATCGGACGGTCGAGCGCCCCCCGGTGGTCCGCTCGCGGGTTTCAGGCCGCTTCGACGGTGCTCGTCTCCAGCAGCAGCATGCGGGCCTTGTGCGCTTCGGCAGGCGTGCCGTGGACCATCAGCACGTAGCTGTCGACGGTCAGGGCGTTCTCGTACTTGACGACCTGATCCTTGGAGACGCCCAGCTGCATCAGGGCGGCGCCGACGGCCGACACACCGCCGATCAGCACCGCGCCCTCCAGGACGCCGACCAGCAGCGAGACGAAAGGTCCCGCCATGGCGACCAGGCCGAGACCCGGCAGGAAGAACACCGCGGGTGCGAACAGCAGACCCCAGAATCCGCCCCACAATGCGCCGGCTCCGCCCCACGACTTGATGCGATCGCCGGCCGTGTAGAAACCGACCGGATGCTGCTCGCTGTGATAGCCCTTGCCGATCAGCGAGAGCTGCTTGGGATCGAAGCCGGAAGACATCAGCAGCCGGACCGCATCCTCTGCTTCCTTGTGCGTCTTGAAGATGTACACCGGGGCGTCGTTCTCGTTCATGGTGAATCCCTTTGAATCGTGATGGGCTGGAGTGGACGGGCTCGCTGGCGCGAGCCGTCTCTCCTGGTCAGTAGGAGACGGTCATCTTGTCGACGACGTTGCGCACGCCCGGCGTGCCCCACGCCGAATGCGTCGCGAGATCCTTCTCGGACCAGCTGTGCGCCGATCCGCCGAGCGTGACCTGGTGCCCTTCGACGGATACCGAGATCTGGCGCGAGTCCTTCTGCGCGCGGCGCTTCAGCGCGGCCTCGATGTCGGTGCGGACGGCGGCCGACGACACCTTGGGCTTGATGAGGATCTGGTCGCTGATCCCGGTGACGCCCATCAGGTGACGAACCCCGTCCGGGGCCGCCTGGCGCTGGTATGCCCATTCGACTTCGCCGGACAGGGTCAGCCAGCCGCCCTCGACCTTGACCTTGACGCTGTCTTCAGGAACGGAGCTGGCCCACTCTAGGACATTGGTGGCGGAGCGGGCGATATGCGCGTCGGTCCGCTGGTTGGAACCGGAGAGCTTCACGTCCATCTCGACCGCGATGGCTTTCACGCCGGACACGCGCTGCGCCGCGCGCTCGGCATCCCTTTTCTCGGCATAGGTGTCGACGTGACCGGCCAGCGTCACGATGCCGTCCTTGACTTCGACGCCCACGTTCGCGGCGTTGACGGACGGTTCCCAGTTCAGCTCGGCGATCACGTGCAGTTGCAATGCTGCATCGGTCTTCATGGCTTTCGACTCCTTCATGTTGGAGAGCATGAACGATGCTCGCCGTCGATGACGCCGTCTGTACCCTGGCGCGCTTAGGACCTGCATCACCGAACGTCACGCGCCCGAGCGAGCCAGTCGTCAGGCGAACGCCTTCACCACGGCGTCGAACCGGGTGCGGTGCGACCGGTCGTGCGGCGTGATCACCGGAATCGGTGTGGCGATGTCGAGCAGCGCGTAGACCGCGATCTGCGCCGCGCGCACCGAGTATTCGACGGTGAACACGACATCGTCTTCGATCTCGACGAACTGGCTGACGAATGCGAAGTTCTTCGTCGCCTTCGGCACCGGTGCAGGGCGATCGGACTTCGCGCGCGGCATGAACATGCTGGTGATGTAGGGCATCCGGCAGGGGATGCAGTTGGCCGATGCCATCGTCTCCTGATCGAAGCGAAGGTGACCGCACAGTTCCTGCAGGATTTCCTCGCCGGTGCAGTCGGCCATCGGCTTGGCGACGAAGTCCCCGATGCGATCGGGCAACAGCGCGTAGCCCCAGAACACCTGGACGTCGTGGGGCTGGTCGGCGAAGTGCGGCTGGTGCGCCAGGACGATGGACATCAGCCAGCGCGAGTCCTTGAAGGTCACGAGACCTCCGGTCCCGGCGACGTTGCCGCTCAGACGCTGCATCGCGTCGAAGAACGCGGGGTTCTTCAGCGTGACGGTGAACGATTCCCAGCACGACTGTGCGATGCATCGGTTGAAGGCCGCGGGATTGCCGAAGTCGAAGGGCTCCTTCGCCAGTCGCTCCCAGAGTTCCCATCCGCCGCTGTCGGCGCGCGTGAGCGGCGCCGGGGCCTCGGTCATCGACCCGAGCGACGACGCGTCGGTCATCGACCCGTTCTGGAAGACCACGAGGTCGCCGTCCTCGACGACGACCGCGTGCGCCTGGCCGTCGTGCCGGTAGCGCAGCCCGGTGACCACG